>JACCDU010459921.1_pt1 | contig 79901 bp, 137 predicted proteins | sample 7446081 | NCBI WGS metagenome assembly JACCDU01 (sample SAMN15323447, study PRJNA562643) | freshwater metagenome | isolation source: river surface water | place: USA:Blue River Watershed | collected 2017-08-17 | reverse complement strand
TGTATGCTACAAAGCTTGTGACTGATTGGTTTGGTGGCTTCGGTATTGGTGATGATAGTGAAGCTGATTGTATGTATCAGATGATTATGCAAGCTTTGGAATACCAACGGACATATGAAGCTGATTTTAAAGCTAAGGGTACAGAATGCAACTAATTCAAGAACTTAAAGAAAAGTCAATGAAGGTAATGCCCATTGGTTACGATACGGTGAAGTATGTATTTGATTACAATGTATTTGCTAAATTGATTATTGAAGAATGTACAAACGTTATTCGTAAAGAATTTGGTCAACACTACATTGCTGATGAATTGGAGAATCATTTTGGAAAAGAACTGTCAAAACTGTAAATTTCACTCTACTGGTATCGGTGCTGTAACAGCTAACGGTACCAAGTGGATGTGGCAAGATTGCTCTAAAAATTGGGGTAAACCTACTCCTATTGGAGTTCTCAAGAACGTATGTGGTCTATATCAACCTAAAGGAGATAAGAATGTTTAATCTATTCGGTTGTAAACATACGTGGATGCCTTGGTCAGATCCTATTGCTACGCATAATACAGGTTATAAGCAGCAGTGGACCGTATGCTCTAAATGCAATGAAGCTAAATTTAGAACCATGAAATGGGATGAACAAAGTAAACTAACAGACATTCATGGTGCTATCATGGATGTGCGTTATCGTAACAGTGAAGGGATTACAATTGATGAATGATGTTGACAAAGGTAGGTTTGTTGAGTACACAGAGGAAGAGTTGCTTACACAGTATATGATTAGTACTGCTAACGCTGAAATCAAAAGAGCACAACAAACAAAACATGTATATCAACTTAGTTGTGAGCATAGGCACGTAAACACTGAGCATGAGCGCATGGAAGGTTACGGTGAACGCACAACTTTCAGAATGCACTTTCGATGCTTAATTTGTGGTAAGCAATGGAGTACAGATAGTAAATAACCTTTGATTTTAGTCAGGTATAAATCTTTCTAAAAATCTGTGTTATACTTGAGTCATACTAAGGTAGCTTAATACAAGAGCAGTGGGCAACAGGTATCAACGACTACCCATCAGTGTAGGTTAAATCCCTACCCTTAGTGTCTAACTAACAAGGAGTAAATGATGCAAGTTTTTATCGTAATGGTTGAATCAATCTATGGCGGTAGCAGTCACTGGGATATTGACCGAGTATTCTCTTCAATGCAATCAGCAGAAGAGTACATCAAGTTGCGTAAGTTAGATTATGCACGTTCACGCTTTGCTTACGACATTCCAGAATTTGACATTGAAGTAGAAGAAGTTTATGAATAACTAAAAATCTGTGTTACAATCTGTTCATCGTTAAACATCAGGAGTTCTAAATGGCTTGGGTTCAAAAAGAGACAGTTACTAAGGTACGCGAAGCTTTGAAAGTATTGAACAAAGAATACGGTATGAAGACTAGTGTATCTGGTACGAATAGCAGCAGCTTGAAGGTTCGCATTGTATCTGGTAAGATTGATTTTATCCAGAATCGTATCGATATGCTTAATGCAGATCACCGTTACACAGAAGCAGAGAAGGTTCATAACATCAAGTACATGACCGAATTCAATTCTGGTATTCAGGTCAATCACTACTGGCTTGATACTGCATTCTCTGGTCTTGCATTGGAGTATCTGGAGAAGGTTAAGTCTATCATGCAGGTAGACCATTGGGACAAGTCAGACATTCAATCTGATTATTTTAACTGTGCTTACTACATGAATATCGACATTGGTGCATGGAACAAACCATATGAGGTGACTAACTAATGTTATTATGGAATTTACTCTTTGTTGTATTAGCAGCGTTTATCATTGGTGCTTATTCTTGTGATGAAGAATATACAGAAAAAACTTTCTGGTTGGTAATGCTTAATATCTTTTCTTTAACTTTGAATGGATTGCCTGTAGTAATGGCATTGATGAAATGAAATATCTAATCGCTTTAATTCTTGCTTTCAATTTAACTGGTTGTATGTGGCAAACTGTAAATCATAATGATATCGATAGTGCCATTGCTATTTGTGGTAGCTATGATAAAGTACAAGAAATCCATGCTAATTGGGTTGGAGGTGAAACAGTAGTTTGTACTAACCGAGTTGAACAACTCATGTCAGCTACAATTGTAAGCAAGGTACTTAAATGAAATCAGACTATAGTATTAAACTAGTTTCCAAAGCTGAAGCTGAATCAATCTTGATGAAGTGGCACTACTTAAAAGACTATTCTAAGGGCTTTAAAAGCGGTTTTAACTATGGTTTGTTCAAAGGTGATACCTTGGTAGGTGTTTGCATATTTACTGGCTTGGCAGTACCTGAATTAGCTAAGGGTATGTTAGGGTTAGAAAGAAATCAACAAGAAGGATTGTTTGAGCTTAGTAGATTATGTTTAACTCCAGATGTACAGAAGGAAGAACATAATTTAGCTTCTTGGTTTGTATCTAGAAGTATTCGTAAGTTACGTAAAGATACTAGTGTGAGATTAATTCTCAGCTATGCTGATAATGATTTTCATAGTGGTACAGTATACAAAGCTTGTAACTTTAAATACTATGGTTTAACAGATTTCAAGAAAGACTTTTGGATCTTACAAGAGGATGGTACATATGTTAAACATGTACGTGGTAAGACTAAGGGTGTAGCTGGAGAGTGGAGGCATCGTAGTCAAAAGCTAAGGTTTATCATGCAGTTTGATAAGACTTTAAATGTATTATGGAAAGAGGTTAATTGGTAAGGTAAACTTACTATTATATACCTTGATTCTCTAACGATAACGTGATATAATTGTAATGCAATAGTTAAAGAAGTCATGAGCTTTAACGATAAGAGCAGCTTTCCGTGGCTGCTTTTTGCATTTTATCACGGGTATTTATCGGAGAATATATGAGAAAAACATGTACAAAATGTAATATTGAAAAAGAAATTAGCGAATTTAATAAAAATAAGAGTTCAAAAGATGGTCATCATTCTCATTGTAGAAAATGCACGACTCTACAGCATCGTGAAAATTATGCAAAGAATAAAGATGCATACAAAGAATACTATAAGCTCACAAAAGAAGCTAGACTAGCCTATCAAAAAGATTATTGGGAGAAACATCCAGAAGTAAGAAGTAAACTTAGAAATTCTCATAGAGTTGCTAAAATATCTTCTACAATTAAATGTCTAACAAAAGAAGATCACGAAGCTATTAAGGATTTCTATAGACATGCTCAATGGTTATCAAAACTCTTAGGAAAACCATTCCACGTAGATCATATTGTTCCACTACAACATAAATTAGTTTGTGGATTACATGTACCTTGGAATTTACAAATATTACCTGCATCGAAAAATATTAGCAAATCAAATAACTTTGAAAATTAAAAATCCTATACCCCCTTTCGGACCAGAAATCCGCGAGGGGTTTTTCTTTTTCTAAAAATCCGTGTTTCTAGGAAAGCTCTAAAAATCCACTTGGGTATTTATCAAAGTAAAAGCCTTTGGAATTTCGTTCAGCGCCAGCGCAAGCAAGAATCGTGCCAGTTCATGATGTGAAATGGCGTTTTATATCGTGAAATTTTGCATTATGAAATTCAATTTTACATCATGAGATTTTTACCTAGGGTTTATCCCTATATCTTGAGTTATCCACAGGCAGCAGTTTATAAGCTGTTAACAACTAGGTAGTTATCCACAGACTAACCAAAACGGTGCATTTTTAAGCATCAAAACGGTGCATTAAGCGCAAAACGCACCAAAATTGAGCGCAAGAAAAGAGAATAAATTACTTACTTTTTAATAGTCTATAACCTAGAGGTTTACTAATAAGTCATAAAATTAAACCTAAGAGTTTAACTTTTTAAGGTTGGCATGGTTTTAGCTATAGTTAAAGCATCAACAACAAAACAAGGTTTCCAAAATGTCTCCACTTCTCGCCTATATCGCCAGCTTATGTATTGTTTTTCTTTTCGCGGGTTTCATTCTCAACCTAGCAGAAGCCAAATAAAATCAGCTATAATCTAAACACCAAAAACGAACCACAGGAACAGACCAAAATGCAAACCTCAATTTTTATGCTTAAAGTATCAGCCGCCCTAATTATCGGGGTGGGTGTAATGCTTGCAGGAGCTGCACAGGGTAGTGCCTTAATTATGGCCGCTCCAATTGTCGTTTTAATGCTTGCCATTTGCGTAAAAGGTTAAGACCATGAAAACCCAAATTTTGAACGCCGTTTTAGCCGCCTTTTCGTTTTGCGTGATTCTCGCATGTCTTCTAGAATACTTTGATTGTCTTACCAAGTAACAGGAGCTGGAAACCATGACAAAATCAGAAGCTAAAGAATTGCAGAAAATCAAACTTTTCCACCAGATGGGGCACCACGACACGGCAGCCCGAAGCCTAAGCTATCTAATCAGAGCCACCAGAACCACCACCAATAAGGCTGAATTTATGAAGCAAGCCGAAGCCCTTAAACTTACGAATAACCCCGAATTCATCGTTTAAAATACCAGCTTAAGCCCTTGAGACAATCGAGGGTTTAAACGGGTAATTTCACCCGATAACCTAACAGGTGCAACCATGCAAAACAACCTAACCAAAATCTACAAGTCACAAATCAACGGCTGGACAGCAACAACACATTATGACATGCCCGAACTTGGAGAGCGTAAATTTTTAGAGTTATCAACGCTCAAATTATCGCAAGGCTTGAAAACGACAGCTAGTGTCAGCACAATGCATGCGGACGGTTCAGGTTTTACAACTGTAATTTTCCAAGACTTTTACGCCACCGTAAACACCAGCAAAGCAAGAGCAACAGCTAAAGCCGTGGAAACTCTGCACGATGAAGCAAAGGCCAACATTGAAGCCATTAAAACGGCAGCGCGTGAGCATTACAACAAAGGCTAATTTTTAGCCTATAATCAAACCCTCAACAACTCAACTTTTACAGGTTACACCATGACAAAACCAGCACGATACACAAAGACAGTATTTATTAGCAGCGAAAAGCAAGCCGAGCAGTTTTCCAAACTTAAAATTGGTCAATGGGTTCACGGGCTAACGCTTAACGGTCAATCTATGTTTTACCGTGGTCAGTTTATGGGCTTTGATAACGTGGGTCTACCCGTGGTGAATTTTCGCATTGATAACACCCCAAACCGCCTAGACTGGACCGAACAATTTAAGTCAAATAAACCCCTGCGAGAATTTGCACGAATCAAGGCAGCAATTTAAACCACCAGCAAAGCCCCGAAGCCTACCGCCTAGGGGTTAGCATTCAAACCCAAAATTAACGCATTCTAGAGGCCATACAATGCAAAATTTCAACACCAGCAAACCACGCCACAATCCGCGATTGATTGTTACAGTAAATAGCGACCAGAGCGCTACAGTTAAAGGTTGCATTATTGATTCACGCGACAACGTAGCAAGCCACCACCGAACCTATAGCAGCGAAGCGCAAGCCGTGGAAGCTTTGCACATCATGCGCGAAAATGGCGCGGAATTTTCCTACACTATCAACCGCAAAGCATAAGGGGCTTAAACATGGCACACAATACACCAGAACAAAACGCAGCATTTGGAGCAGCATTTGACGCGACAAACGCGAGATATAAAGCCTTTGACGCTTACATGAAAGAGCAAGAGCGCAAAGGTAATGCACAAAATATCCGCATTGTGAAGGGTTTAATTGTAGACCTAGCAGAGCAAAACCAACCAACAGAACCAGCACAGGTTAAACCATGACCAACAAACGAACACCAAAACCCAAATCAGCCATTATTTACAAAGGGGCAAGCCTTATTGATGGAGCGCCCATTGTATGTATTGCAATTGTTACAAGTGGCAACATCAAGACCGGGAACATGATTCAAACCCACATTATCCGCGCCGATATGAACCCACTAGAAGCAAGCAAGACAGGAAACGATTATTCAATATGCGGTAACTGCAAGCACAAGGGAACACCCACAACCGATAGCGCCAAGAAGCAAGCCGAGGGGCGCACATGCTACGTTAACCTAGGACAAGGCCCAAACCAAGTATACAAAGCATATAGCGCGGGAAAATACCCCACAGCTACCGCCGAACAAGTGCAAGCTATCGGGCGTGGGCGCATGGTAAGGCTTGGGACTTATGGCGACCCCGCTGCAGTACCAACCAGCGTATGGAATAACCTATTAAAAGAAGCGGCAGGGCATACAGGTTACACGCACCAGCATGACGGAAAAAGTCCCGATTATTCCCGCCTTATGTACTCAGCAGACACACCTGAAGAAGCAACAGCCGCGCACAATGCAGGGCTTCGAACATTTAGAGTCATCCCCATTAAACAATGGCAGGAAAACGCACAAAACGCCCTATTATCAAACGAGATTATTTGCCCCGCATCATACGAAGCGGGCCAGCGGGTAACGTGCGAACAGTGTAAGCTATGCAGCGGGTCAGCTATTAAGGCTAAATCCGTGGCTATTGTGGCACATGGTACGGCTAAAAACGGGGTTTAAATCATGATTTACATTTTCGGCTTAATTTGTATTTGGTTTATTATCTGGTTTATTTGCTTTGCGTTATGCTTTGCAGCTTATGCGGCAGCGTTAACACGGCATAAAATCCGAAGTTATCGCACGACATAGAACACAGGTTAAAAACCTACATTAAACCCACCGTAAAACGTGGGTTTTCTTTTGCCTATAATTTATTGATAGTTTAATTTGTCAGAGGTTGACAGTATGCGGAAAACGTCAGCAATAACGAATTGTCAATATAATGCACGATTGACGACAATCTAAAATCGACAAAATAAAATTCGCCTCGCTTACGCTCGGATAATAAACCTACATTATCAACCTTGAATTATTAGAGGGTAAACGATATTTTAGAATCGTAGAGAATATCAGAAGGTATGGTACGGGTCCTATCAAGCACCTAAGACTTACATCATAAAAATATCACTTTGAAATAAAATTTCAATTAAACCATCATTCATGCAACAAAATTTCATCAGGGATATTACAACCTAAGAACAAGCTCAATAACTATCCTCAGCCGTAATAAAAGCTATCCAGATGCTGTTTAAACGCAGCAGAACGCTCTGTAGCAGCTTATAATTCAATCCGAGTACCAATATAGCTAAAATGCAAATAATCGCTCTAAAGGGCTATGATATATTTGTGCAAAAAAATAGACCCAAGGTATAAAACCCTAAGTCTAAATTTTTATTTTAATTTTTATTAAATTTCAACTTTAGGTTTGCGACCTTTCTTGGGTTTAACCAAATCTGGATCAGCTTCAACTAAACCTTCGAGAGCTTTCTCAACTTCAGGATCACCTAAAAGCTTCATCAAGGCTTTCTCTTGACGCTTAACTTCAGCTAATTCCTTTTTGTTTCTAGCTTGGATTAGTTTCTCTCTGCGTTCTAACCTTTGGATAATTTCTTCAGAGTTAAACCACATCTCTTTACCCATGAGAACTTCAGATAGTTCATCAGCCGTTAAGAAATCTTTATAGATATTGTGCATTAAGTCTTTGACTTGCTTATCTACGAAAGAAGCATGTGAAATTACATCAGATTGCTTACCGTAAGCTCCAAAGGTAGCAGCATGAATCATCATACTAGCGTAAGGACTTACGCTAACGCTAGGACTAGCTAGAGCGATAAGGCTACCTGCACTAGCAGCTACACCATCAATAGTACTATGTACAGTAGCATCTGTATTTTGCATAGCATTAATTAAAGCAATAGCTCCATCTAGGTGTCCACCATAAGTATTAATACTTAATTGAACAATATCACCTTCACCTAGAGTATCGATAACTTGGATGAGTTGTCTATAATATTTAGCTTCCTTTACGGTTTCGTCAATGTATGCTTTGATACATCGATTAACTTGTGTACTCTGGTAATACGGTAAATGCATATTAGCCATAGGATTAGTAATAATAAGGTCATCATCTTCATCATCCATTTTATTAATTAAGGTAAAATTTTTAAATTTTCTTATTTTGTCTAGATGAGTAATCTCACCAGAATTACGATTTAGCACTGGTTTTCTCCTTTTTTGTACTTTGAGTTACAGCAGTACCTTCAGCTTCAGCTAAAAGCTCATCTTCAAAAGCAATTACGAATTCTTTTGTTAATCCGCTACGGACTACATCTTCACGACCAAAAGTAGTAAAGGAGCAATCATCAATGTTATATTTAATACAGATTTTCTCTAAGTAGGTTAATCCGTCCATACCTTTCTTAACATCAGTTTGTGGCCCTGTGTTATCACCACAGAAGATAATTTGAGAGTTAGTACCTACGCGAGTAGTTAAGGCTTGAATTTCAGGAACATACAGGTTTTGACTTTCATCTACAATGATAATACTGTCATTCCAGCTTCTACCACGGATAGTCTCTAAAGAACAGATCTCAATAGTTTTATTCTTAAGATGAATCTCTGTAGTTGCCTTACCTAGATAGTCTTCGAAGTAATCAATCATTTGTTGATAAAAAGGTAGTAGTTTCTCCTCCGCAGTCCCGGGAAGGAAACCAATAGACCTACCAGCCAAAGGTTGATAAGCTCTGATTAATACCACTTTCTTAATATCAGCAAAATGCAATTTCTTTGCAGCATGCCACACAGCTAATAATGTCTTACCTGTACCTGCTGAACCTCTAGCTACAACCAATGTATTGTACTTTAAGGCTTCAAGCAAGTCTGTTTGTTTAGCGTTCATAGGAAGTAGAGCAGGAAACTGCGCTCTTTGGAACTTCTCTTTAAGAACTCTTTGATTAGCTTGTTTTTGATTACGTTTCATATTTCTCCAATAGAAAAGCCTCCGAAGAGGCATTTGCAATTACTTAGCTTTTGGTTTAGGACCACGTTTAGCAGGAGCATCTGCTTCGGTAGTCTCTTCAGTTACTTCATCAGTAACTTCATCAGTTGTATCTTCAGCTACTTCTTCGGTAGTTTCCTCAACTACTGGAGTTTCAACTTCGGTTACTTCTTCAGTCGTGTCTTCATCAGTTGTAACTTCATCTTGCTCTTGCTCTTTATTTTTCTCAACTTTTACCATACCAGCAATTAACATGCTACCATATGCTGTTGGAAAGTTCTCATTGCTTTCAAAGTCAAATCGCCAGCCATCTAGAATAGCTTCTTGTACAGCTTGGCAAAATTCAAATAAACTATAGGTTTCGATTCTTTGGGTCATAGGACTCCTTTCGTTGGTTAATAAAGTTTAATTATAGCATAACTTAGGTGAGAAATCAATAGTAAAGAATATTTTTAAGAAAGTCTTGACAAATGCATAAACCTGTGATAGCATAGTTGAGTTAAATTTTTTTATAAGGACTGTATGCAAAAACTCAATAGATGGACATTTGAAGCACAAATCATGCAAAATGATTGGTGTACTCCAGCTACTGCTGTTGTATACAGCTATATGCTATCTCGCTTTACTTGGTTTAAGACTAATAAGCTAGAATATTTTGATTCTCAAGAACAAATTGCAGCTGCTACAGCTATTAGTGCATCAACTGTAAAAAGAAGTATTCAAATACTTTGTGAAAATAAATACTTAGACTCTATTGCAGTTAAGCATGGTAGATTTCTTAATAATAAATACGTAGTGATTGACGTACATGGAACTTACAGCAATTTACCTAGGCTGAAAGTAGTACAATAACTCTCCATAGCTCATTTTGACCTATGTACCGTAGCTCATTTTGACCTATGTACCGTAGCTCATTTTGACCTACTATAAGATATCATAGTAATTTATATCATAGAGAAGATATCATAGGTTATAACTACAGTTATAACATAGGTTAGCTGAAGCTGAGTCAACAATATTGTTGGTCTTGTTTGTCGTATTTATACAACAACTCAGCCGTAGCTTCAACATTAACAAAATAATTGATTTGTGCCTAAAGACGAAGGATGAGTTTTACGTACTTATGTGTCTTTAGCTAAACTTGCAACTAACGTAGAATATACACATATAAGGATAACATGATCAAATCATTTTTAAAGTACAATGCGTTGGATGGATCTTTCAGTGTATTAAGAGGTTCTGGAGTTTATCGAAATGTACAACCAACAGAAGAAGGGTATTTAATCTTTTATCGTCAAGGTACTAAGTACAAGCTTAAAGCTAACCGCATAGCTATCGAACTAGGTAATAATATCATTGTGCCTAAAGATAAAGTCGTTTTACATAGGAACCTAGATTACAACGACTATAGATTGCAGAATCTTAAATTGGTCAGTCGGAAGACCTACAATGAAATTAAAGAAGCTAGACGTAATCTAACTAGTCATCTAAAGTTAACTCCACATTATCAAGATATGTTTTCATATTTGTTAAGCTGGAGAGAGAACGGTAAGGACAGAGTGCTTGTTGTGCAAGATATTGTAGTGGCAAGAAGGCTTTATGCTAAACTTCAGCTTAAGTATGCTAAGATTTTAAGTAAATATTGTGTTTTTGATTGAATTCCTCTTGATATTTCAACAAAAGTATGATATAATTGGTTTTACTGCAATGAATTCAATTTAAGTACTCTAGCAAATATGTGCATTAAGAGTACATAACCTACTAGAGTTAATAACAGATTGACTATCTGCAGTAATCAACCTGACTTGTTCTGTAGTTACCTTTTACTCCTTTCAAATTACATTACTTGTCGCTGGATAAGTAACCAGCACTAATAACGCACTAATATGCTAACAACTAAAGAAAAAGAATAATATGAAATGCATGATTTGCAACCAGTACTTTAAACAGAATGCTTTCAATCAAAGCTATGAATGCGATGATTGTAACAGTGTAGTATTGGATGAGGTTGATCAGGAGACAGAAGTTGATGTTGAGTTATTGTTGAATCCAAATGGAAAGACAAAAGCACAAATTAATTATGATTGGGATGATTCCCACGGTTTCTAAACCATATTTTATGGTATAATAAGATTTTATAGCAAGTATCCGAATACTTTGGATACGTATAGCGGAGTGGAGAAGTGGTCTATCTCGTCAGCCTCATAAGCTGAAGAACGTTGGTTCGAATCCAACCTAACGCTTCCAGATTCGTTCGTTATTTGCGAATAGCGAACACAAAAGACAATAGCAGAAGCTACGTAACCTAATCTAACGTTACTGAGGTTTAACAGCACCGAAAGTCAGAAGCTGTGATATATATGCTGAATTAGTTCAACGGTAGAACACTGGTTTTGTAGTCCAGTGATGAGTGTTCGATTCATTCATTCAGCACCAGTTTTATCTTAACGTACAAATGGTATGTCGGCAGGACGCACAAGAAACATTAAGTCGATAGTGTCCTACGTTAAGACTTGCGGAGATAGCTCAGTTGGTAGAGCGTTGTCTTGATAAGGCAAATGTCACTGGTTCAAGCCCAGTTCTCCGTACCAGATTCAGCGAGAGTGGTGGAACGGTATACACAGCAGACTTAAAATCTGCCGCCTTACGGCTTGTGGGTTCGAATCCCACCTCTCGCACCAAGTTAGAGAAGATTGCAAGTATTTGTTCATAACCTATTTAATCCAATGGATTATGTGTTATAATCTTCTCAATTAATTTAGTGCTATCGACTATCGGTTAGGTCAGGATACTTTCAATTTCCAGAGCGGGTTCGATTCCCGTAGCACTACCAAACAAGGACACATATTTCGTTAAAGAGGCGAAGCGGTCTGTAAAACCGTTGTCTATGCACTCGCTAGGAGCGTTACCTAGGGTGTCCACCAAAATATTCCGACAAACCCGAGCAAGGTGCATGGGCTTGACTGTTAATCAATGGTTAGGTGAGTTCGATTCTCACAGTCGGAGCCAAATTAAAGCAGGTAAAGTGTTGATAGATACACGGTAGTCTTCCAAACTTCAATATTCGGCGCGATACCGAATACCTGCTCCAATAATTGCCTATTAGCTTAGTGGTAAAGCAGTAGTCTCCAAAACTATGTACTGTGGTTCGATTCCATGATGGGTAGCCCTTCAACTTATAGTCATCAAGGATAGACATGAGTAATAAAAAACAAGAACAACTAGGTATGAACCCTAGTACTGCAAGTGGTAGATTGGTCAAGGATATCTTGTGGAGCCTAATTGTCCAAACTAATAAGGATAATTGTTGTAAGTGTGGTGAGAAAATGACTAGAGAAACATTTTCTATAGAACATAAAATACCTTGGTTAGATAGTGAGAACCCTATAGAACTATTCTTTGACCTAGACAATATCTCTTTTAGTCATCTAAGTTGTAATATCTCTGATGCACGTAAACCAGAAGCTATTTGTGGTACATATACAAGATATAGTGAGTATAAATGTAGATGTGAACCGTGTAGAGATGCCGCATCAGTCCATAGAGCTAAGTATTATACATCAGACAAAAGACGCGCTAGATATCAACAAAGTAAGAAGGTTAATATGAATATCGAAGGTTCAGGATACGCAGAGAAGATTCCTCGTATCTAACAAATTAGGGTGGTTGGCAGAGAGGTCGATTGCGGAGGTTTGCTAAACCTTAGACTCGAAAGGGTCCACATGTTCGAATCATGTACTACCCGCCAAATAAGGAAACGTTAGCCGAGTTGGTCTAGCGGCAGCTGTTTTGAAAGCAGAAGGCTCAGAGATGGGTGTGTGAGTTCAAGTCTCACCGTTTCCGCCAAATATTATATCCGTTTTTAGGCTAGTCTGGTTAAGTCACTCGGTTTGGGGCCGAGATATCGTAGGTTCGAATCCTACAGAACGGACCATTAACATTAAAGAACCTACCTTAGGTCCGTGTCGCTACGGTTAGAGCGTCCCTCGAATCTGTTGCGAGGTAACATAGAGGTAACACTCTAGGTAAGCATTGCCAAATGCTTATGCAAAGGATACAGCGTGTTCGTTATGCGGTGCTACGAAAAGTGTACTCTGGAAATCGTAACCCAGACCTATTCAAACAACAGCTAGGTTGGCCCACCGAAAAGACGATTACTCACCGTCCTGCTGATTGTTGTTTGTGAGTTAAGTTGGAGAACTTCATGTATATTACAAAGATTTGTAATGATTGTAAATTAGAACTTCCTTTATTAAAATTTAGTAAACATAGCAAATCAAAAGATAAACTACGTTCAAAATGTAGAGACTGTGCTAAAAAGTATCGTCAAGAGAATAAGCAAGCTTTTTCAGAGTATGATAAGAAATACTATGAATCTAATAAAGACAAGATTACAGAATATCGTAAAATTAATAGAGATAGAATCTTAAATTATAAAAAAGAATATCAGAAAAGTAATCCTGTGAAATCTGCTGTAAAAACAGCTAAACGTAGAGCAAATAAATTGATGGCTACACCAAAATGGATGACAAAACAGGATTTTGAAAAGATTGAGGAAATCTATAATAAAGCTAGAAATCTAAACTCACTTACTGGTATTGAACATCATGTAGATCACATTGTACCACTTCAAGGTAAAAATGTTTGCGGTTTACATGTGCCTTGGAATTTACAAATTTTAACTGCAACAGAAAATTTGCGTAAATCGAATATATTTGAATAGATAAGGAATAACATGGCCTTCGTAAAAGGTAAATCTGGTAATCCAAACGGACGACCAAAGAAACAAAACGTTTTAGATAAACCAACTAACCGTGAATTAAAAGACCGTGAACTAATTATGCTTTTACGCAAGATTAAGCCTCACGTAGCAAAAGCTATTTCATCTGCTGCAGATATTATGCAGAATCAAGAAGCTTCTCATCAAAACCAATTAAAAGCTGCAACTATTCTTTTAGATAACTATCGCAGACTTACTTTAGATGTTTACGATGGTGAAGAGAAAGCTGATGAAGAAGGTACAGAAGTACAACAAGTAAACGCTCCAGTATTCAGCCTTAGGGTTGTTGGAGAAGATAACTAAAGGATATTATGTCAGGACAAGTAACCATCGCGCCAGCATCTAAGAAGCAGGAAATGTTCTTGAACAGTGATGCAACCATTACTCTTGCTGGCGGTGCAGCTGGTTCTGGAAAGACATATACAGCTTTGTTGATTGCTTTAAAATTCATGCAACACCCTCGTGCAACGGGTGTTATCTTCCGTAGAACGTCTAAGATGTTGACAGCTCCGGGATCTATCTGGCATGAAGCAGTCAATTTGTATAGTAGTATTTACCCGAATCTTAGAATTAGATCTAGAGAACTTGAATTAATTTTTCCAAATGGAGCATTACTGAAATTCAGTCACATGCAACATGCTACCAATGCTTTGGATCATAAAGGTGGACAATATTCATTAGTCATTTTTGACGAAGCTACTGACTTCGAAGAAGACATGGTTGTGTATTTATTATCTCGTATGCGTAATGCTTACGTAGATTATAAACCACAGATGTTCATGATGACTAACCCCGATTACAATTCTTTCCTAAGATCTTGGATTGAAGATTACTATCTAGATCCTCAAACGGGTATTCCTCTGGCAGAGAAAACAGGAGATAAGCGTTATTTCTTCCGTCAAGGTAATGCCATGCTTTGGTACAATTCCTTAGATGAAGCTGAAGCTGTTCATGGTAAGGGTGCAGAATCTGGTATTAGTTCATTTACCTTTATTGGTGCTACTTGTAGAGATAACCCTCCATTGCTCAAGGCACAACCAGATTACATTAGTCGATTAATGTCCTTACCTCGTGTTGAACGAGAACGACTATTAGATGGTTCATGGTTTGCTCGTCAAGAATCAGCTGGTTTATTCAAACGCGAATGGGTTGGTCTTGTAGATCATCCAAACGGTAGAGCTAGACAGCGTATTAGAGCTTGGGATTTTGCTTTTACCAAACCATCAGAACAAAACCCTAATCCAGATTGGACTAGAGGTGTTTTAATTTCTAAGGATGGAAATAAAGTATATACTGTAGAAGATGTAGTAGGTATTCGTGACAGAGTTCATGAAGTTGAAAAGCTAATCTTTGAAACAGCTATTCGAGATACACAAGATGTAGTAATTTCAATCCCATTAGATCCTGCTGCAGCCGCTGGTGCTTACGCAAAAGATTTACAGCGTAAATTAGCTGAGATGGGTTTTATTTGTAGATTAACTAAACCAGTTAAATCTAAGATTACGCGCTTTGCTCCATTCTCAAGCATTGCACAAGCTGGTTTCGTAAACGTAGTTAAAGCAAATTGGAATAAAGATTTCTTTGATGAATTAGAAGTATTTGATGGTGATCCAAAGAAAAAGGATGACCAAGTTGACTGCTGTAGTGATGCTATGCTGCTTCTAAATAAAGAAACTATCATTCCCAATTTCTCTCTACCAGATCTAACAGGTTCAAATCCATTCGATCAAATGCCACAGATGAATGTAGCATTGCCTCAATTTACAACTATTGGACTTTAATTAAAGGAGCCTTGAATGGCAAGACCTAAAAAACAAGAAACTGTTGAAAAAGCCACGATGGGCGATCAACCAGAAAGATTTAAATTATCCGAATCAGGATACCTTGGTTTAAACATCTTTGCTGGTGTAAGTCAAGATGAATTGAAAAAGGAATTAAACTTTCCACAGAGTGTTACTACATTTAAGCAAATGTCTTATCACTCAACAATCAACTCTGCTTTAAGTTTATTTGATAATCTAGTATCTAAAGCGGAATGGAAATTCAAAGCTCCTAAAGATGCTACTGAACAAGAATTAAAGCAAGCTAAAGCTATTAATGAAATGATGAATGACCTTTCTGGTCAAACATGGTCTGATTTCATTAGTGATGCTTTAAGCGCAAACGTCTTCGGTTTCTCAGTGCATGAGAAAGTATATCGTAGAAGAACCAAAGATAATGGTTCAAAATATAACGATGGTTTAATCGGTTGGAAAAAGCTACCAATTCGTAATCAAGAGACAATCCAACGATTTGTATTCTCAGATGATGGTAACGATATCATCGGTGTTAGACAAGATTTAGCATTAGTTAAAGATCCATACAATCGTTACAACAATAGAACTGAAACAGTTGTAGTTTTACCTCGTAGCAAAATTATGCTATTCAGAGCAGGTAAACATAAAGGTGATCCATATGGTAAGTCACCATTACGCGATGCTTACTTAGCTTGGAGATTCTTAAGTGTAATCGAAGAGATTGAAGCTAACGGTGTAGCTAAAGATTTAGCTGGTTTACCAGTATTGAAGCTACCTCCACAGTATTTAGCTGCTGATGCTTCACCAGAACAAAAAGCTATTCGTGCTTATTACGAAAACGTAATGCGTAACTTGCAGGTAAATCAGCAATCAGCTTTGATTCTACCACAAGCACACGATCCAGATACTCGTCAGCCAATGTTTTCACTTGAATTACTATCATTAAATGGTAGTAAGGCTATGGATACAACAAAGATTAAAGAATACTACAAGAATTTAATTCTTACTTCTTTATTCGCTGATCTATTAACTATGGGTCAAACAGGTGGTGGTTCTTTTGCTTTAGGTCAGATTAAATCTTCTCTATCTGGTGCTGCAGCTGAATCAATGCTGAATAAAATTACCCAAGTAATTAATGATGACTTAATTCGTCAAACATACGAACTCAATGGTTGGGATACTTCTCGCATGGGTTATATGGATTATGACAATGTACAGACTGAAGATTTAGAATCATTCAGTAAAGCTATTCAACGTTATGCCAGTACTGCTGTACTTGAAATTGATCGTCCAGTTCTTAATAGAATCCGTGAATCAGTTGGTATTGATAGCTTACCAGAAGATGAAGAACCTAATCAAGAATTAATTCCAGCTAAAACCTCTCGTAGTGGTGATGGAATGAAAACAGCTGGTGAAGGTACTGCGACAGATCCATCTGGTGCTGATACATCAAGTAATAACTTAGAAAATGCAGGATAATTATGCCGTACTCAAAATCAAACCCTCCACAATGGGCTTCAAAGAAGTCTGATGCTGTTCAAGAAGTAGCTATTCGTGTTTTTAATCAAACTTTGAAAGATACAGGTTCAGAAGAAAAAGCTAGAATTGCTTCTTTAGCTGCTATGAAAAATGCAGAAGAATCCTTTAAAAAGGGTAAAGTGAAGAAGTCGGTAGAAGATATTTTTAAAGCTAAATACAAGTAAGGGTTCCTATGCAATGGAGTGAAACAAATTTACCATCCTCCATGCAGGGGAAATCTGCAGAGCTTAAAAAGATATTTATTACAGCTGCTAATAACAATTTTACAAAAACTCAAGATATTAGTTCGGCATTATTCGCAGGTACAAAAGCTGTTAGTATTGCTGAACTTAAGAATGCTCCTAAGAAAGTAAAAGCTCCTAAAGTACCTTCTCATGTACAAGCTATTAGAGAATTAAGTGCTGGAGCTTTTGAATTAGCAAAAGCAAATGATGCTTTGGATATTAATCCGAGTAGATCTATTACTAGTGCTAACTTTAATTCAGATGGACAATTAATTCTATTATTTGATGATGGATATAAGATTGTAACTGCTCAATCTGGATTCAAAGAGTATGTTGAGCAATATATTACTGTAGCTCCAAATACTCAAATCTTATCTACAGATGAAAGTATTGTTATATCACAAGATAATAATATCTTTGATATTGGTACTGGTCCTGTAATTAATCCATTGGATCATTTAGATTTTAATCAAACTACAACATCTGCTGGTGCTGTTGGAAGATTGAAATGGAATGATACAGATGGTACTCTTGAATTTGGTCTAAAAGGTGGAAATGTAACTCTTCAAATCGGTCAAGAAGAAGTAGTTCACATCCTAAATAATACAGCAGCAGCATTTACTGATTTACAAGTTATTAGAGTTACAGGGGCATCAGGTCAACGAATGACAGGTGCTTTAGCTCAAGCTAATAGTGAAGTAACATCGTCTACTACTTTTGCTATTGTAACAGAACCCATTGATAAGAATCAGGTTGGTTTTGCTACAGTATCGGGTTTAGTTAGAGATGTAAATACTTCAGCTTTTCCAGAAGGTGTTGCTCTTTATTTATCACCAACTGTAGCTGGTGGTATAACAAGTACTAAACCAGAAGCACCGAATCACATGGTTCTTGTTGGTTGGTGTGTAAGAAGTCATCAGATTAATGGTTCAATTTATGTAAACGTTCAAAACGGTTACGAGCTTGATGAATTACATAACGTAAAACTGAATGGTGTTTCAGATGGTCAAGTTCTGACATATGAAGCTTCTACAGGTTTGTGGAAGAATAAAGCACCTACGGGCGGTAGTACTTCAAACACAGGTACATTCTTCGGTAAGATAAATACTACAGCGAATACTGCTTATACAATTACTCACAATCTTAATCTAGTAGATAAAGATGCATTTACTATTAATACAATGCTGAGTGCTAATCAAGTTCAGGTAGCCGTAACTTCTGTTAGTGTAAACTCAATTACAATTACTACATCTGTAGACACAACAGGTTTATCCGTAACAATCATTGGAGTTAAAGCATGACGTATCGTTTATTAACTCCATTAGTAATACCAGACATTGTTGATGATGGTGTAGTTCCACCTACTGGTTTTACAAAATTATATACTCATAACGGTAAGTTGATCATTAAATTTTCAGATGGTAGCGTTAAGGAATTGGATGCCGTAGGAACTCTCGGTCAGCGTAATGTAATAATTTCACAGTCTGCACCAGACAATGCTCAAGGTTCAGATGGTGATATCTGGATGAAGTATTACTGATGAAACTTATAAAGATTGATGATTATTGGTCTACATCAGAACCTTATATAAAGATTAACGGAAATTGGGTTCCTGCGGATTCAGTTTTCGTTAAGCAAAATGGTTCATGGACTAGGTTATACGATATCGGTATCCATAACTGGTATGAGTATTTTAATCGAATCAAGGGTGACATTTTAAGTTGGTATGATTACTTTTTTGAATTAAATTTCAAATAATAATAATTTACTCTTGATTTTTCTGTAAAAATGTGATATAATTATGTTTATGTGTCAATAAAGAGGTGCTATGCAAGAAGTAAATAAAGCTAAAAGCTATAAAGTCACCGAAGCTATGAAGAATAATGCTAGACGAGGTTTAGCACTTAGAGAGAAATGGAATCGTGGCGGTTTGAGTAATACTGAAGCCAGTAACGAAGGTGTAGGATCTGGTGTACAGAGAGCATCTGATATTATCTCTGGTTCTTTAAGTCTCGAAAGCGTGAAAAGAATGCATGCTTTTTTCAGCAGACATGAAAAGAATTACAAACCAAAAGAAAAGGCTCCAGACGGTGGACCAAAAGCAGGTGAAATTGCTTGGTTACTTTGGGGTGGTTCTGCTGGTAGAGCATGGGCTAGAAGTATCTTAAAACAAGAAGATATTTTAAAGTCTTATGTTAAAGAAATTACAAATGAAGAATTAAATTCTGAAGATACTATTGTTGGTGAAAAATTACCAATTACTAAAGCTGTCGATGAAGAATTGAAGCAGGTAACCTATGTTGCCATGATTCCTGATAGTACTGATCTTCATGGAGACTATACATCTGAAGAAGAAGTTCGTAAAGCAAAAGAATCTTTCAATAAATCAATGATGAGAGCTAACTTATTTCATTTGGTTATGACAGATACATTTGATGTTATTGAAAGTTATCTTGCTCCTTGTGATATGGTATTAAATGATCAATTTGTCAAGAAAAGTACTTGGTTGATGACACTTCAAGTACATGATGATTCATTGTGGCAAATGATTAAGGACGATGAAATCACAGGTATCTCCATTGGTGCTTTAGCAAATATAGAGAGTATCGATGCAAACGAATAATATATTCTATGTATATGTTCACCGCAGATTAACTGACAATAAGCCATTTTATGTTGGTAAAGGTAAGGGTAATCGTGCATTTGTATCTACTGGTCGTAATAAATATTGGAAAAATACTAAAGATAAGTATGGATTTTCTGTAGAAATAGTTTTTGAAAATTTGACAGAAGAAGAGGCTTTCCAGTGTGAGAAAGACACTATTTTAGAATTTAAATATTTCGGATACCCATTAACTAATTTAACTGATGGTGGTGATGGTACAAGCGGCTATAAAGTAAGTGCAGAAGCTAAGAAATGTAAATCTTTAAAAATGTCCGATAAACGAATTTATACTTTTATTTCAAAAGATGGTTTAATTAAGACTTGTACAAGAATGGAATTGATTAGTTCTGAAAATCTAGATAGAGTATCTTTTAGTCAGCTTTTCAATAAAAATATTAATCTTCAACAAGGTTGCGGATGGGGAATACTGCAGAATAATGAAGAAATTCATGATGCTTTAAAAAGAATAAATTCTGCCAGAAAACTTTCAAAAATAGACCAAACAAAATATTCTTTTGTAAATAAGAATGGTTTAAATTTTTATGGTACTAGACTTGAATTATGCGAAAAATTCAATCTTGATCAAAACAGACTCTGTGAATTATTTTCTAAAAGAAAAAGAAAGAGTACAATGGGTTGGTCGATAAATAAGGAACAAAATGACACAAAATACTAAGCGTAAAACTAAGCGTAAACTTAGTGACATTGACTTTAGTGGTGAAGGTTCACATATTGCCTTAGTTTCGAAAGAACAAGGTGGACCAGCTTCTGGTGCAGACTACAAGTTAGTTTTAAAAGCCAACAAGTTCAGTGAAGAATTTATTGAAAAAATGCAACAAGTCCGTGTGACAATGGAATTGCCTGATTTCTTAAGAAAGTTTTTCTCAGTCTATTACGAGGATGCTGAAGTTTTAGCTCGTATGATGGGCTACGAAAAGCCAGTGGAAACTGTAGAAGCTAAGACTGCAGATTATGAAGACTATATCCAATCTAAATTAGAAGCATTTGAAATTCTAAAGTCTGCTAATGATGCAGAAACTGTTGCAGAAATTTTATCTGATTTAGATGAAACTGAATATTTAGCTATGCTCAATGATCAAGAGTTAATCGAAAAAGCTCTTAAGTCAATTGAGAAAGCTGCACAAGAATCTGAAACCTCTGTTCAAGTAACAAAGGATGAAGATACCTCACCCGCTAGCGAGGTTAAAGAAGAGGTGTCTACCTCTGTAAACAAAGAAGAACTGGAGAAATCTATGGATGAAGACTTAAAAGTTGAAATGGTAGAAAAATCTGTTCTAGAAGGCATCCAAAAAGCTTTTGAAGATCAGAAAGTAGCTTTAGAAAAAGCTCTTGAAACCGTTGCTCAATTTGAAGCTGAGAAAAAAGAAGCTATCGTAAAAGCTAAAACTGAACAAGTTAAAGCTATCGTAAAAGACGAAAGCAAGTTAGAGATTGTAGCTAAGGCTGCTCTTTCATTAGAATCTGAAGATGATTTTACAGCGTTCCTAGCTGCTATGCAAGCTATGTTAACTACTGTAGAAACATCTGAGATGTTTGTAGAAAAAGGTGCTTCAACTCAAGAAGAAGAACCTGCTGTACAAGAATCTGCTGTGGCGAAAGTATTAAAAGCCAAGCTAAATACTAAGTAAATTTAAATTAATTGGAGAAATAATATGGCTCTTATCGCAACAGAAGCAAAACGCTTATCAAACGTTGTAAAACAAGAATTATGGGGTGAGCAAGGTTACACTCGTGCTGTTGTTACAGTAAACGAAGGTGCTGCTGCTACTTACGTTCCCGGCACTGTCCTCGGTAAAGTTACCGCTGATGGTAAATACAAAATCGCTGTACAAACAGCCTCTGACGGTTCACAAGTAGCTGATGCTATCGTAATCGGTGAACAAACTATTGCTGCTACTACAGATACTAAGGTCTTGGTTTTAATCCAAGGTCCAGCTATCGTATCTAAAGCAGGTTTAGTTTTAGACGCTACTTACAATACTGCTCCTGAGTTAGCTGCTGTATATGCTGCTTTCGAAGCTAAAGGTATTGCTTGTAACGATGCAGTCTAATCTGTAATTCGATTCAGCATTTTTACAAATAAACACAAGGAATAATAACATGCAAACACGCAGTTTTGAAAAACCATTTGAGTTAGTAGACTACACTCAAGAACTTTTATTAGTACCTAACAAATGGGGTCTAATTAATGAATTAGGTATCTTCCGTAATGAACCAGTTGCTCAACACTCTGTAACTGTTGAATCAGCACAAGGTACATTAGGTTTAGTTACTGACCAAGTTCGTGGCGCTCGTAACAACGTCAACAAAGACGACACACGCGCTTTACGTTCTTTCGCTATCCCTCACTTCCCATTAGATGACGCGATCAAGCCACAAGATATCCAAGGCAAACGTGCTTACGGTTCTCCTGATGCTGCTGAAACTGAAGCTGCTGTTGTAGCTCGTAAGTTAGAGCGTATCCGTTCTAGCCACGCTATTACTTTAGAAGCTGCTCGTGCTTACGCTTTAACTACTGGTGCTATCTACGCTCCTAACGGTACAGTTTCTGGTAACTACTTCACTGACTTCGGTATCACCCAAAAGTCAATCGACTTCGTATTAGGTACTTCTACAACAGACCTAACTGCTAAGTCAGAAGAAGGTATTAGCCATATCCAAGATAATATCTTGACAGGTGAAGTTGTAAGCAACATCATCGTATTATGCTCACCAGCATTCTTCGGTAAGTTGATCAACCACGCTTCAGTTAAAGAAGCTTACAAGTACTACACAAGCACTCAAGAGCCATTGCGTCAGCGTTTAGGTTCTGGTTTATATCGCCGTTTCGTACACGGTGGTGTAGAGTACATCGAGTACCGTGGTAGCTACAATGGTTCAGCTTTAATTCCTACTGGCGAAGCTGTAATGCTCCCAACAGGAACTCAAGATATGTTCATGACATACTTCTCTCCAGCTAACAAGTTTACTCACGTAAACACATTAGGTGAAGAAGCTTATGCATTCACATATAAAGACCCACGCGATAGCGAAATCACAATTGAGACAGAATCAAACTATCTCAACTTGATCCGCCGCCCAGCAGCATTAGTTAAGTTAACTACTTCTAACTAATCTTAGATAGCCTCTTCGGAGGCTTCTAACATAAACATTGACTCTAGCATTATTTGTGTTATAATCAGTTTTTATGTTAGATAAAATTAGCTAGGCTGATCCCCGAAAAGAACGACTATCCACCGTTCCTGCTAATTGTCTTTAGTGGAAATTTCGGGAGAAATTATGTATAAAAAATGCAATAAATGTGAAACAGAAAAATTATTTTCTGATTTTCATAAAGATAAAACTAAAAAAGATGGTTGCAGAACCACTTGTAAAATCTGTAAAAGTGACTCTGATAAAAATTATAAGAAGAATAATAAAGAACTCTGTAAACTGAGGGATGTTAATTATTATTTAAAAAATAAAGAGATTCATAATTTACGTTCAAAAGCATATTACGAAGAAAATAAAGAGAGATTAGTTATTATTCAAAATGAGTATAATGAAGGTAAAAAAGATTTTTTAAAAGAATATCGTAAAAAATATTACGATGATTCTAAATACACTCCAGAATATCGAAGAAAATATAGAGAATATTACGAAAATAATAAAGCTAGTTTTATGGACAGAGCTGCCAAACGCAGAGCTGCAAAACTTAATGCGGTTCCATCTTGGATTACAAAAGAGCAATTAGCTGAAATTAAAGATCTCTACACTATTGCTCAGATGTTCAAATTATACACTGGTGAAGAATATCACGTAGATCATATTGTACCGTTACAAGGTGATAATGTTTGTGGTTTACACGTACCTTGGAATTTACAAGTAATTCCAGCTAAAGAAAATTTGAGTAAATCTAACAAACACGAAGGATAAACTATGACAATCCAATCAGTCCGAATTGAGCTTGGTGATACAGACATTAATTTCCCAATCTTATCTGATGATGAATATACATATTTTTTAAATAAGCACGATCAATCTGTTCGTAAAGCTTCAATGGATGCTGCTAAAAGTATCATGTTAAAGCTATCAATGCGCACCGATGAATCTGTTGATATTTTCAGTATTCGTGGCGCTCAAGCTGCTCGTAACTATATTCAAGCTTTACAATCTTATCTTAAGAATCCTGACTTAAATCAGATGTTACAGAATCTCCAAGGCTATGCTGGTGGTATTAGTAAATCTGATATGTGTTCTAATAATTTAAATACTGATAATAATATCGTAATTAATCCTTCTCAAAGTTTAGAATTACCACGTAGTAGTTTATTCTAAGGAGTTAATATGGATAGATTTTTATTAACTGCTGTAAACAGTATTAATCGTCATGGATTGACCATGACTTATACAAAAGTACAAGAAGGTACTTATGATGTTGAAACTGGTTCGATAACCAGTACAGATACGAATTATACTATAAAAATGTATAAGAAGCATATTAAGTCCAATCAATACAATTATCCAAACTTAATTGGTAAATCTGCTGCTGTATTTTATTTAGCAAATAACAACCTTAGTTTTGTACCTAACATTAGAGATAAAATTACAGTAAATGGTGAAACATTCAATATTGATGAAATTATTGAACATTCAGCTTCTGGTGCTATCGCCCTTTACAAACTAATTGCTGTAAAAGGTTAATACATTATAAAGGCTGTATTATGAAAATACACTGTAATATTTCTGCATTCGAGAAATCCTTTAAAGATTTAGAAAAAGAGATTACTCGTAAAATGGAAGGTATGGTAAGAAAATTTACATATACCGTGTCTTTTACAGCTATTGATAATACACCAATGGGTGATAGTGCTTTATATCCAAGTTGGTATGAAATGCGAAAGAATGATCCGAATTGGCAATCTTATGGTTTAGAACCAGTTGAAGGTTTCGCCAGAGGTTCATGGAATGTATCAATGGATGGTGTGTTATCAATGCAACAAATCTATGGTAAATCATCTGGTGAAAAAGCTGAAGCTAAAATAAAATCTGACATGCTTGAGTATAAATTAGGTGATACAGTTATGATTAGTAACTTTGGTCCTTATATTTTAAATCTTGAAAATAACTATTCAGATCAAACTCGTGGTCAAGGTATTATTAGACCAACAATAGCAAGTGTAATGCGTACATATCAGTACTCACTTGATGATTATTATAAGGCGGCATAATGGCAATTGTTGAAATTAAAAGAGCAGCTGAGAGAAAGTTGAGTACGTTGTTACCAACAAATCAAACAGCCTATGAAGGTGTCAGTTTTAATCCTCCTGATACTATTCACCAAAGAGTTCAATTCGTAATTCAACGTCCAGAAGACCCTGTTTTAGGAACTGGATTTTATCGTGAAAGAGTAACAATGCAAGTTTTTGTTGTTGGTCAAATCAACAAAGGAACTGCTGAAGTTATTACTCGTGCTGAATTAATCAGAGAGTATTTTAAAAAGGGAACTGTTCTGAATGAAAATAATATCAGAATTCATGTTCTAAGAACGCCACAAATTGCAGGGACAAATGTTGTATCCGATAGGATTGTCTGTCCTGTGTTAATTGAATTGGTGGCTGAAGTTTATTCAGTGTGATTGGTTTTAACTGTTCCACTAATACAGTCATTTTGCAAAATGAAATTTAAATTGGAGAAAATATATGACAATTTCTAAAGGAACAGCCAAACAGGTTGGTTACAAGAAAGAAACTACTTTCGGTACAGCTGCTGGTGCGTCAGGTGGTAAATTATTACGCCGTGTAACTGGTAACTTTAACTTAATGAAAGAAACATACGAATCAAATGAAATTCGTACAGACCGTCAAGTAGCTGATTTCCGTCACGGTGTTCGCAGTGCTGAAGGTAGCTTAAACGGTGAATTATCACCTGCTAGTTATGCTGATTTTATGGCATCTGTTGTAGCTCGTGATTTTACTACAGCACCAAGCGCAACTGGTTTATCAGTAACTATCGCTACTTCTGGTAGTTTATACACTGTAACTCGCTCTGCTGGTTCATGGTTAACTGATGGTTTCACAGTAGGTAACGTAGTTCGTTTAACTGGTGCTGGTTTAGATGTTGAAAATGCAGGTAAGAACCTCTTAGTTGCTTCTGTAAGTGCTACAGTATTAACTGTTTCAGTATTAAACGGTGAATTATTAGCTGATGAAGGTCCAATCGCTTCTGTAGCTGCTGCTGCAACTGGTAAAGTAACTTTCGTTCCTTCAACTGGTCATACAGATCAATCATACACTGTTGAAGAATGGTATAGTGATATCGCTCAATCAGAAGTTTACACAGGTATGAAAGTAAACAGCGTTGCTATTCAATTACCTGCAACTGGTTTAAGCACTATTGATATCGGTTTTGCTGGTAAAGACTTAGCTCAAACAGGTACTTCACAATACTTTAGCTCACCAACTGCTCAAAATACAAACGGTATTTTCGCTGCTGTTAACGGTGTAATGTTAGTTGACGGTGCTCCTGTTGCTTTAGTAACTTCAGCTGATTTTACTATTGAACGCGCTACTGAAAACGCTACCGCTGTTGGTTCAAACTCTGTAGCTGATATCTTCACAGGTCGTGTACGTGTAACTGGTAACTTAAGTGTTTACTTCCAAGACGCTACATTCCGTGACTATTTCAAGAATGAAACTCCTGTAAGCTTAGTAATGGCTATGACTACAAGTACAGCTGATAATGCTGATTTCGTATCATTTGCTATCCCTAAAGTAAAATTAGGTAGCTTCAGCAAGGATGACCAAGAATTAGGTTTAGTAGCTTCTACAAGCTTCCAAGCTTTATTAAACACTGATACAAGTGCTGGTTTACCTGCAACTACAATCCAAATTCAAGATTCAGCAGTTGCCTAATTGTTGCTCTTAGAAGCCTTAAGAACCCCTTGGTGAAAGCCTTGGGGTTTTTATTTTGTCTATAGATTAATAACATCTTGCTTTTTCTTGGTTTTTATGATATAATTGTAGATGTATAGCGGGTAATACCCATTTATTAACATCTTGAAAGGATATGATATGTCATTTGACTTAGCAAAAAATAACTTTGGTGAAGCTGCTGAAGTAGGTTACGAATTTGAACTTAAGCTTCTCGGAACTGGTGAATCAACAGGTGCTTTTATTACTGTTCGTGGTGATCAATCTAAAACTGTAAAAGCATATGCTCGTAAAAAGTTTGCTGAATTCCGTTTAAAAGAACAACAAGCTAAACGCCGAGGTAAAGATCCAGAAGATATGTCTTTGGATGAAGCTGAAGAACTCTCTATTGAATCTGCAATCGTTCGTGTAATCGATTGGAAAGGTATCACAGAAGGTGGTAAAGCTGTACCTTTTACAAAAGAAAATGCTGAAAGAATCTTCAAGGAACATAGCTGGATTAAAGATCAAGTAATGGAAGAAGCTTCACAAATTCTCAATTTTCGACCCGCATGAATTAGACGTAGCGGTAGATTACGCAAAACAAGAATTCAGTCTTAATCAAAGAAATAAATCTGGTTCTTCACTAAGAGATCAACTCAATAGTGTTTGGAGACAAACGGGTAAAAAACCCAAAGAACTGGATGATCTTGTTGAACTACCACAAAGCTGTTATGTTGCTTGGAAATGGTTCATAGATTTACATAACACTAGATCTAGCAATGGGTTTGGTGTTAATCCTATTAGTTATACTGAAATTAAATCTTATTTTGATTTGATACAGGTTGTACCAGAAGAGTGGGAAGTAAATCTAATAAAAAGATTTGATGCTGAAGCTATGAGTGCTTTTGCGAAAGAAGCCGAAAAAGAGAAGCAGAAACAAACTGCAAATAAAACAAAATAAAGTTGGCCTCCTTTTGGAGGCTTTCTCATGTCTATTCTTTGAGTAAATATGAGAAAGATAATCTATTGGAGAGTTATATGGAATCACCAAACACAAAATTATGCACAAAATGTAAGATTGAAAAGTTATTTAGTGATTTCAATAAAGATAACTCTAGAAAAGATAAATTACAACTTCATTGTAAACAGTGTGTATGTGAGTGGCGAATTAAAAATAAAGAAGCTATTAGTGCATCTAGAAGAGATTATTATGAAAAAAATAAAGAGGCATTATCTTTAAAATCCAAACAACATTATGAAGTGAATAAGATAAAAATTTTGGAGAAGGCCAAAGATTATCGTGAAAATAACAGAGATAAATGTTTAGAATATTCTAAAGAATACTATATTTTAAATAAGGATAGTTTTAAAGATTATCGAGAAAATAATAGAGATAAGATTAAATCTCGTATGAAAAAATATCGTGAAGACAATAGAGATGCCCTATCTAAATACAATAGTGAGTATAGAGAAGAGAATAAAGAATACTTAACCAAAGTGTCCAGAGAATATTATGAGATCAATAAGATAAAATGTAAATCTCGCTTAAATAATTATCGTAAAACTAATCCCGATAAGTTCTTGGCTTTAAATGCCAAGCGTAGAGCATGTAAATTAAATGCAACACCTGTTTGGTTAACAACTGAAGATTTTAATGAAATAGAAGAACTGTATGTTTGCGCAAGAATGTTCAAATTATATACTGGTGAAGAATATCATGTAGATCACATCATACCGCTACAAGGTAAAACAGTTTGTGGGTTACATGTTCCGTGGAATTTGCAAGTAATTCCAGCTAAAGAAAACTTGTGCAAATCCAATAAGATTGAAATGAAAGAATATCATGGAACTTACTTCTCTTAAATTCGTTGTAGATACATCTGAACTTGTTAAAGCAAAGAGTGCTGTTGAAGCACTTGGCACAGCTGTGTCAAAGTTAAATAAACCAGTTACAGATAACGCGAAAGCTACAGCTATTGCTGCTAAAGAACAAGCTAAAGCTGAAGAAGCTGCAGCTAAAGCTGCTGTTGCTGTTGCTAAATTAGAAGCTGCTCAAAATAAAGCAACTGCTAGTTCAAAAACACAAGTAACAACATTAGAAAAACAAAACATGGTTCTTGAGTTTATGACTCAAGGATATTCTCGTGGTCAAGCGTCAATGCTTGCTACAGCTAAATCAGCTGGTGCTTTAACTGATGAAATTTCTCAGTTAGGTAAAGTATTACAAACTCAACGTACTTTAATGGGTACTGATCCTTTCGATAAAAGTATCGGTGCTATGCAGTCATTGAAAAATGAATATACTGCAATGAAAGAAGTACAGCGTTTGTACAACGCAGGTTTAGGTTTGAGTAAAACTCAAATGGAAGATTTAGCTCGTGAGAAATTACGTCTAATCGAAAAGTTTAAGATCGAAGGTAAAAGTCTAACAGATATTAAAAATGGTCTGATGGATTTGAATAGTGCTTATATTGCAAATGCAAATGCAGAAAATGCAATTATCGCTAAGATCAAAGAAAAACAAAAAGCTCAAAATGATGCTGCTAAATCTCAAGAATATATTTCTAGAGAGATGGAGCGTGTAAATGCATTAACATCTGAAAATGGTAACATCACCAGTGCTACTAACAATAAGTTAATTGCAATGAAGAATGCTTTTGCTGCTGTTGGAATGTCAGCCGAGCAACAAGCTATAGCTTTAGAAGATTATAAAAAGAAATTACTTTCTTTACAAAAGATTGCAGGTAATAAGCAGGTTGATTACTTGTCTCGTGCATTAGGTCCACAAATCACCGACATTGCTGTTGGTTTAGCTACAGGTCAAGCTCCACTTACTGTCATGTTACAACAAGGTGGTCAATTACGTGACCAATTTGCTTTGGCTGGTGTTGCTGGTAAAGACATGGGTAAAATGCTTGAAGCTTCTGCAAAGAATATGGTTTCAAGTATTAAAGATGTCACAATTGCTGTTGGTGGTTTAATTGCATCAGTACTTAGCCGACCATTCTTGTTACCATTTGATAGACTCAAAGAAGTCAATGCTATTACAGCAAAATTAAATGGAGGTGCTATTTCTCAAGTAAGAGCAAATAGACTTATCGAAGTTGCCAATGGAAGATTGATTCAATCATATATGACCGTTGGTGCTGTTGGTGCCGCCGCTATTGGTGTTACTCTAATAATGGCAATTAAAGAAGTAATTGAACAAGAACGTGAATTAAACAAGGCTGTTAATTTAACTGGTGCTGCAATGGGTATGACTCAAAATAGCGCATTGACGTTAGCCAATAAATTGGGTGCAGCCAAGGGTAATGTAGGTTCGTATGTAACTGCTTTGACAGAAATTTCTAAAGCTGGTGGTGTAGCCTCTAAAGATCTAGAAATCGTAGCTAAGACAATTGTAGATGTAAATAAAGTTACAGGTATTTCTGCAACGGAATTAGCTAAGAATTTTAACAAACTTTATGATAAACCAACCGAAACTCTCATTGGTTATGCAAAAGAATTAGGTACTATTGAAGTCAATTTATTACGACAAGTTCATGCATATGAGTTGGCTGGTAATAAAGCTGCAGCTGCAAGTCTAGCCACTGATGCTTATTCTAAATCATTGAAAGAATCTGCCGACAGAATTAAGCAAGACATGGGTTACTTAGAAAAATTCTTCTATGGAATCGGTGATGCTGCTAAATGGATGTGGGATAAAATTCTTAACATTGGTAGAAAAGGCACTCTTGATGATCAGTTAGATTCTGCTATCGCAAAAATGAAAGAACTTCAGGCTGCTGGCGGTACTAATACTGGTCGTAAAGACAGAATGATCGAAGCGCAAGCTAAAGTCATCGAAGGTATTCTTAAAGAAATTGAAGCTGATAAAGAATTAGGTAAGCAGAAAGCTAAAAATGCAGATGATGCTGCAAAATTTGAAAAGCAAATTAAAGACGCAAAAGCTGCTACATTAAAGATTCCAGAAGATATCACTTTAAAAGATATTCAAAAACAATATCAAGATAATACAAAAATTTTAGATTCTGAATCTAAGAAATTACTAGCTTTAAATAAAGAAAGATATGCTTCAGGACTATCTTCACTTGAAGAATATACAAATGAAGAATTAAGAATCGTCAATGAGCAAAATGCTAAAAAGTTGCTTGCAAATGATAAATATATTTTTGATTTAGAAAAAGCTAGAGATAAACAAATTGCTGCGATTCGGGAAGCATATGGTGCAGCAAGTTCTCACGCAAGAACATCTGAAGATGCTAACGCTTTAAATAAACAATTGGCTGACACCATAGAATCTGTAACTGCAAATTATGACAGAATGACAGAGAGTGTAAAAGCTAATAATGAAGTAATTGCAAATAAGCTAATCGAAGATCGCATCAAAGCTATGGAAAAGCTTAGAGAAGAACAAAAGAAATTTGTAGATTCTCTAACCGATGTTGTCACAACTAGTTTATTTGAAGGTGGTAAAGCTGGAGCTAAGAAACTTAGAAATTTAATTATTGCTGAATTGAAGAAGCCAATTACTGTTGTAGTTCAAGCTGTAGTTGGTTCTATTGTACAAAGCGCGACAAACTCATTGGTTAGTTCTGTAGGTAGTGGTGCAGTTGGTTCTTCCGTTGGTAGTGCTCTCGGTAATGCCGCAATGAACGCAAGTGGTTTAGGATCTGTATTTGCATCAAATGCTGCCTATGGTGCTGCTATCGGTACAACAAATGTAGGTGCAGGTTCACAAGCTGCTATGTTAGCTGAACAGACTGGTGGTTTTGGTGCTCAAGGTGCATATTCAACATCACAAGCTGCAGCTGGTGCTGGAAGTGGTGCATATTATTATGGTAGTATTGCTGCTGGTGCTCTCGGTGGTATGTATCTCAATAGAAAATTATCAGGTGGCTATGAAATAAGTAGTGGAGTTAGTACTTTACAAGATATTGGTACAGCTGTAGCATCTTATTTACTTCCCGGAGTCGGTGGTCTAATCGCTGGTGTTGGTAGCGCATTAATGAATCGCGCATTTGGTATGGGTGCTAAAGAAGTTACCGCTTCTGGTATTCGAGGTACTTATTCAGCTGGTGGTTCAAGTTTGCAATCATATCAAAACTGGACACAAGAAGGTGGTTGGTTTAGATCTGACAAGAGTGGTACTGAAATTAGTGCTGTAAGTTCTGAACTTACTACTGTAGTTAATTTTGCATTGTCTGCTACTGCAGAGATTACCAAAAATTATGCTCGATTAATTGGTGCAACAACTGAAGGAATTGATTCATTTAGTAAATCAGTTGATATCAGTTTGAAGGGTCTAAGTTCAGCGGATGCTCAGAAAGCGATTGCTGATTCTATTACTGCTTTCGGTGAAGATTTAGCACAATTGATTGTTGGACCTGTAAAAACAGCAGGTGTTGATTTGATTACTGGTTTAACAATCAGTTTAAATCCTTTAATTAAAAATGGTGAAACTGCTACACAAGCTTTGACAAGACTTTCAACTAGTTTAGTTACTGTAAATGGAGTATTGGATGTTTTAAATCAGACATTACTTGCGGGTACTATCTCTGGTGCTGATGCAGCCAGTAAACTAGCTGATGCATTTGGTGGATTAGATAATTTAACCGCAGCAACTACTGCTTATTATCAGGCGTTCTATACTGAAGAAGAGCGAAACGCTAAGACAATTGAACAATTAAAATTAGCTTTCACCAATTTAGGTTTTATCTTACCTACTACTCTACAAGGCTTTAGAGACTTAGTTGATATTCAAAACTTAAATACAGAATCTGGTAGAAATACATACGCTGCCTTATTAGGTTTAAGTTCTGCTTTCGCTACGGTTACTAATGCTGCTGAAGAAGCTGCAAAAGCATCAAGAGAAGCAGCAGCAGCCATTGCGAAATCTATTAGTGATTGGTTGAAGAATCTAGTTGGTGGAATTGTAAGTCCGCAATCCATGACTTATGCTACAAAAGCAGCTTACACAAGTAATTTAGCTCTAGCTAGAACTGGCGACAGTTCTGCATTGAACTCAATAACAAGTACAGCTGATGCTTATTTAGCTTCAGTAAAAGCTACGGCTACTTCTACTTCTCAATATAAAGTTGCAGTTGCTCAAGTTGCAGCTCAAGTTGCCAGCTTACCACTTGTAAAAAGCTATAATGATCAAGTTCTAGAAAAACTAGGTTTGATTAGTAACTACACAGATGATACAGCTGGAAATACCTCTGTTACTATTGATGAGTTGATTTCATTACAAACTAACGGCTTAAATTCAGTATATAAAGCTATCGCAGGTTCCTATGAATTCTACGATGGTATGAATTTGAACTTAAGAGAAATTGGTAAGACGTTAGAAGCAATTGCAACTAAATCTGGTGCTTACTCAGTTGCTGCAAACGGTAATGGTTTCTTTGGAAACATTGGAAAAATTGCTGACAGTATTCTTGGTGGTGTCGGTGGTGCAATCGGTAGTATTGGTGGTGCAATTGGAGATATCTTCGGTTGGGCCGATGGTGGTGTATTCGGTGGTAATGGTGTCTATACTGAACCAACACCATTTATGACAGCTAACGGTACAATGAACGTAATGGGTGAAGCTGGTCCAGAAGCTGTTATGCCTCTCGAAAGAATGGCAGATGGTTCATTGGGTGTACGCGCTATCATGCCTATTAGTAATAACGGTAACGATACTAGTGTATTATGGCAAGCGATTGAAAAGCTCAATACAAACCTAGATGGTTTAAGAGCAGAAACAAGAGCTAACGTAATTAATACATCTAAAACTGCAAAACTATTAGATAGAGTTGTAGAAGCTGATACATTAAAAGTTCAGACAATTACAGTCTAATTAAGAACCCTTTGGTTAACTCCAAGGGGTTTTCTTTTTGGTATTACATCTTGACTTATTAGTATTTTTGTGATATAATTGTTATTATATTTAAGACCCTATACGGGTGATTTTAGGGGATAATCTTGAAACTTACAGTACCCACAACTTTTACTCCAGACAGGTTAATTTCAGAGAATGTTACAGAAATATATTCTACATGGAATTCTGGAACTACTTATGCTATTGATGCATACGTAGTATATAACAATTCAACCTATGTTTCATTAGCAAATAGTAATACAAACAATCAACCAGATACTTCACCTGCATGGTGGGTACGGTTTGGTCCAAGTAATACATATGCAATGTTTGATAATGAAATTAATACTACTACTAAACAAGCTAATAATATCACAGCTACAATTAAGACTGGATTTATTGATACTTTTGCATTATTGAATATCGTTAGAGGTACATATGTAAAAATTACAGTGCGTGATGATTTAGGTGGAAATATTGTCTATCAAAAAGAATTCGGTTTAGATTCAGAAAATATTATCGATTGGTTTTCTTATTTCTTTACTGGATTTGATTATAGACGAACTACCGTTATTATGACGGATATTCCTCCATTATACGGTAATGCTCACGTAACTTTTGAACTAGATGGAGCACCAGATTTAGAATTAGGTCAAGTAGTATTCGGGCGAACTAAAGATATTGGTACAACTGAGTATGGAGCATCAGCTGGTATTACTGATTATAGTAGAGTTGATGTAGATGAATTTGGACAACGAGTATTCGTTAAACGAAATTTTGCTAAGAAAATGTCTAGTAGAATCTTTATTCATAACTCTGAATTAAATAGAGTTCATAGAACGTTGTCTGGTTTGAGAGCTACACCTGTGTTGTGGATTGCAACAGACGATATTTTATATGAAGAGCCGATGATAATTTATGGCTACTATAAAGATTTTAATATTGAAGTATCTTATCCAGATACAAGTTATTGTAGCCTTGAAATCGAAGGTTTAATTTAATTGAAAGAATAATATGACGACTATTACTTCCTTACCTACCCCACCGAGTAGGGATGATCCTACAAATTTCAGCGAAAGAGCAGATGGTTTCTTAGGTGCTTTACCTACTTTCGTAACTGAAACAAATGCTCTAGCTGGTGAATTAAATACTGCTTCTAGTGCAGCTACTACTGCAGCTACTACAGCTACAACTCAAGCTGGTATTGCAACTACAAAAGCTGGTGAAGCTGCTTCTAGTGCATCAAGTGCAAGTACGAGTGCAGCCACAGCTACAACTCAAGCTGGTATTGCAACTACAAAAGCTGGTGAAGCTGCTGCTTCTGCTGCAGCCGCTGCAACTTTTGATCCAGCCTTATATTTATCAAAAGCTGATAACTTAAATAGTGTAGCATCTAAATCAACTGCGCGTTCTAATCTAGGTCTAGCGATTGGAACAGATGTGCAAGCCTATGACGCAGATACAGCTAAGACCGATGTAGTACAAAGCTATACCGCAGCACAACGTGGAAGTGTTTCTGCGTTAACTGATGGAGCTACTATTACTTCAGACTTTGCTGTTGCGAATAACTTCAGCGTAACGCTTGGTGGTAACCGCACGCTTGCGAACCCAACCAACTTGACTGCTGGTCAGTCGGGTGTGATTGTTATTACTCAGGACGGTACAGGTTCACGCACACTGGCTTATGGAAGCTATTTTAAGTTTTCTGCTGGTTCAGTTCCAAGCCTCACAACAACTGCATCGGCTGTCGATGTGCTTGCTTACTACGTTGAGAGTTCTACCCGTATCACTGCACGTTTGATTGGTGATGTGAAATGAGCGTAATTCAAAACAATTTATTGATGACACCAGAGGGCTACAACATTAGCCGTTCTGTGCGTCTGCGCTCAAGTGCGAGTGCTTATTTCAATCGGACATTTGCTAGTGCGCCAACATCTACGACAAAGCAATCTTTTTCCTTTTGGCTTAAACGTGGCAGCATATCATCCGCTGCTCGGCAGAACATTTTTGCTGGTTATGACGGCTCGTCATCCAACAATATGTGGATTAGCTTTGAGACAAACGACATTTTGTATGTCGCGTCAGGAGGTACACTTGCTTATGATGTAAGCACAACACAAGTATTTCGCGACCCTTCTGCGTGGTACCACTTTGTAATTGCGTTTGACACCACGCAAGCCACCGCCAGCAATCGAGTTAAAATTTATGTCAATGGCGTCCAAGTTACATCGCTTGCCTCGTCTAACTATCCACCTCAAAACCAAACGCTACAATTTGGTATCGCAAATGCCAATAACAAAATTGGCACTTGGTGGCATAACACAGTCAGCTTTTTGGACGGCTACCTAACCGAAGTCAACTTCATCGACGGGCAGGCGCTAACGCCTTCCAGTTTCGGGGAAACCGATGCAGCCACTGGCGTGTGGAAGCCCAAGAAGTACGCTGGCACATACGGCACAAACGGTTTCTATCTGAACTTCTCTGACCCTTCTGCTGCAACTGCTGCTGCCATTGGTAAGGACTACTCAGGCAACGGCAACAACTGGACACCCAACAACATCTCGGTGACCGCTGGCGTGACCTACGACTCCATGTTTGATGTGCCTACGCCTTACGCTGATGGTGGGAATGGGCGTGGGAATTACTGTGTTTTAAATGGAGCCAACAACGGCTACGGAACAACAACTCTTTCTCAGGGCAACTTGTATTCCGTGATAAGCGCACCCGGAGCCACCGAAGGCAGTGCAATCGGCTCCATTGGTATGTCCACTGGTAAGTGGTATTGGGAAATCAATGTTGTATCCGCAAACACAACTTACGGATACCCGTGTTCGATTGGTATTGGTAATCAATCATCGACAAACGGTGTGGGAACTCCAAACGCATCTTATACGTACAACTCAAAAGACGGAAACAAGATGAGCAACACAGGCTCATTTTCTTCCGTAGCCTATGGCGCTTCATATACAGCAAACGATGTGATTGGGGTTGCTTTTGATGCTGATGCAGGAACGCTCACGTTCTACAAGAACAACACAAGCCAAGGCGTGGCCTTCACTGGCATCACGTCTAGCACCTGGTTTGCTCGTGTTGGGTCAAACGATGGCTGCACTGTTGCGTTCAACTTCGGTCAACGCCCCTTCGCCTACACCCCACCCACAGGCTTCAAGGCGCTGAACACGCAGAACTTGCCTGATGCGACTATCAAGAAGGGTAGCACTGCATTTAACACTGTGCTTTACACTGGAAATGGTGGCAATCAGGTCATTACTGGCGTTGGTTTCCAGCCTGATTTGGTATGGGGTAAGTTACGCTCAACATCTGGCAATCATCGTTTACAGGACTCGTCTCGCGGGTCTGACAACACACTGTCGTCAAACTTAACTGACGCAGAGGTTGCTGGTAACGGTCTGGTTTCGTTTGATGCTGACGGGTTCACAATGGACTCAGGCACAAACATCAACCAAGTCTATCCATACGTGGCGTGGAACTGGAAAAAAGGCGCGACCCAAGGCTTTGACATTGTGACCTATACGGGTGACGGCACAAGCGCCCATGCAATCTCGCACTCGCTTGGTGTTGCGCCGAAGATGGTGATTGTTAAATCTCGTTCACTTGCTGGTGAGAACTGGAATTGCTGGCACACAAGTCTCAACAATACAGCCGCACGTATTCTTTTGAACACCACTGGCGCTGTTGACACTGGTAGCCCAAGCATTTGGGGTACTGGTGGAATCAACCCAACTAGCACGACATTCCAAGTCGGTAGCAGCAGCGGCACGAACGGAAACACCAGTACCTACGTCGCCTACCTGTTCTCAGAAGTCGCTGGCTTCAGCAAGTTCGGCAGCTACACGGGCAACGGGTCTGCTGATGGGCCGTTTGTGTACTGTGGGTTTAGGCCAAGATTTGTGCTAGTGAAGGGTTCGTCAAACGCTTCATCTTGGCAGTTGTTTGATACATCAAGAAACACGTACAACGCCATTGACAATACTCTTTGGGCTGATTTGTCATCCGCAGAAGGTACAGGCTATGCTCGGATTGACCTGCTATCAAACGGATTCAAGGTTCGCGCACCGTCTGGGGCTGACCCAAACGTATCAGGCGCAACATATATATTTATGGCACTAGCCGAAAACCCATTCAAGAACTCACTCGCGAGGTAACTCATGTTCAAACTAAACGGAAAACCACTAGGCATTGATGTGCCATTTACAACCGAAGACGGTATGCAATATCCTGCAAACTGGCTTCGTCTTGCATCACCAGAAGAACGAGCCACAATCGGTATCACAGAAGAATCTGATGCGCCTTCTTACGATGATCGTTTCTACTGGGGTGTGAACTCGCCAAAGCAACTGGAAGACCGCTTAGAAGTCAAAGAAGATGGAACACCTTTGATGGTGCAACGCTATGATGCTGAGACTGAGAGCATGGTTGATACTGACGAGCAAGTTGTTTATAAAGGCTTAAAGTCACAGTGGATTGCACAAGTCAAGGACACTGCTGGTAAATTGCTATCTCAAACGGATTGGATGCTCGTGCGTAAATACGAACGTAATATTGAAATTCCAAACAATGTAGTAATTAAACGAGCAGCTATTGTTGCTGAAGCTAATCGATTAGAAGAAGCTATTGTGGATTGCAACACTGTAGAAGACTTAATTGTAATTTTAGGTTCTCAAAATTGGACTGAATAATCATGTCAGAACAACTTGAACACAGAATCATCAAACTTGAACTAAGAGTTGAAGATCATGGATTAGAACTGAAAAAACTTCAGGATATCTCCATTGAATTACACAAGTCTTTATCAGGTATTGAGAAAACATTAAATCAAATTAAATACTTAGCAATGGGTGCTGTGTTAGTAATTCTATCACAGTCTATTGGTGTTGTTAATGTATTAAAAATGCTAATAGCTTAATTGGAGTTCTCTATGCCTCTTGCACTCTTCGCAGCAGCTAATACCATCCTTGGTGTTATCCAACAAGGGTGTGAGATGTATACCGAATATAAAGGAACTGTCGTTAAAGCTAAGAAAACATTCGATCAAGTACAACAGAATGTAAACGAAGTTAAGAGCGCTTGGAAATTTATAAAGGAAAAAATATTTCGTAAAAAGAAAGATCCTCCTAGCATTACTATTGCTGAAAAAGCAGCAGCAGCTAGTGCAGAAGAGGAACCAATGAAACCTTCGGAACTTGATGAAAGTTCCATTTATTTTTCTATTGCTAAAAACATCACTAAGCTCTATCGAATTATTGAAAAATTACAAGATAAATTAGTAGAAGCAGAAGAAAAAAGTAAAGATCTGAGCGACCCTACAAGTGCCTTTGAACACGGTATGAATAGGGTTTTAATTCATAAAGAAATTATTCGCTTATCTGCAGAACTTAAAACTATGATGTGCTGGAATACTCCTGTCGAGTTAGGTGCATTATATAGTGAAGTTACAGAAATGCGAATGAAAGTAATTGATGAACGCAATGCTAGACGTAAAGAAGAAGAAAAGAAAAAAAGAGAAAAGCAATGGCAACAAGAACAACTGGTAAATCAAATCAAATTGGAAGTTTTCGTAGCCTTGATAACTCTTCTATTTCTTCTGGAAGTGATAGGTCTATGGACAATTCTAAGAACTCATCAACAGTAGCATTATGGGCTGTAGCTCTTGGTGTTGCAACTATGGTTTTAATAAGTATACCAGCTTTCGACATGTATTTAGATGTTCGTAAGTTTAATAAAACTCAAACCGTATATGTAACAAAGATTAATGAACTTGAGAATGAAGTACAAAAGTTGAATAAACTAATTGAACAGAATTCAAAGGAAAAAGAAAATGAATGATCTTTTAGATTTATTAAAAGGTGCAGCACCAGCTTTAGCTACTGTAGTTGCTGGACCTATGGGAGGTATGGCTGTTAAAGCTATGGCTTCTAAATTGGGTGTAGAGGACACTGTAGAGGCTGTAGCTCAAGCCATTAGCTCTGACCCTACTGCTGCTCTAAAGCTTCAGGAAATCGATTTAAAGCAGTTTGAGCTAGAAGTTCAAGATCGTAATAGTGCTAGACAAATGCAAATTGCAGCATTACAACAAGATTCTTGGTTCGCAAAGAACTTCTTATATTTATTCACATCAATTTGGTCTATCTTTGCGATGTGCTTCTTCATTGGAGTAACCTTCGGTACTGTTCCTGAATCTGGTACTCGTATGGCTGATACCATCCTTGGTGTATTAATCGGTACAGTTATTACAGGCTTTTTCAACTTCTTCTTTGGCTCTAGTAAATCAAGCCAAGATAAAACCCAACTATTAAAAGGTAAATAATGAAAGAACTCATTAATAAATGGTTAGATAAACCAGAACAAACTATCGAGCAGAAAGAAGCTGATGTTTGGGCATTCGTTGTAAAGTCTATCACTATTATGGTGTTAGGTATTGCATTCGGTGTATTGTGGTTAATCGGATTTGAAAAGCAAGACGAAGTATTAGCACCTATCGATGCTGTATTTCTTGAGATTTTAAAAGCTATTGCTTTCATGGGAGTTGGTGCTATGGGTGCTATCTCTGGTCGTAAATCTTCAACACCTACTGTGGAGAATAAAGATGAATAATCTAAGTGAACATTTTACATATAAAGAAGGTACATATTCAGCTAAAGCAGTTGAATTAGGTGTAGATAATACTCCTTCTACTGTACAGTTGGAGAATATGAAAGTAGCTGCACAAGGTATGGAACAAGTTCGTGAATTACTAGGTAAAGCTATTAGTGTACAATCTTGGTTACGTCTACCAAAAGTAAACGTAGCTGTAGGTGGTTCTGAAAAGTCAGCGCATATGGATGGTTTCGCTATCGATTTCCGCTGTAACGGTTTTGGTTCACCTTACGAGATTTGCAAAGCTATTGCAGCTTCTGGTATTAAGTATGATCAATTAATTCATGAATATAGTATGACACCAGATAAAGGTTGGGTACATATCTCTTTTGATCCTGCTTTACGTAGACAGAATCTAACGATTATGCGTCCTGCTAATCCACACAAACAATATGTATCTGGCATTCTAACTGCAGCTGAATATGCTGCTTGGAAACCATAATGTATCTCATATAGTGCATTAATTGCAATAATGTATCATTTCAGATACAATAAAACCCCTTAGTAGAAACCGCAAGGAATCCGCTAAGGGGTATTTTTTCGTCTATTGTAAGTGTATTACTGCAGCACTACCAGAACCATCATCAGCTTTATAGTGCAGACTAGCTAAAGCATCACGATAACCTTCTTTGTAACCAGATTCAAATGAAGACTACATCCATTCAGATAGGTATTCGTTGAAGCCTACATTAGTATCAGCTTTAGCTTTAGCCCATTGAAAGAATCGTTCAGCTTTGAATTGGAAACCGTCTTCATTCTGCCAAAACCACTCTTCGAACTTCTCGGTAATCATTTGCAGAACTCCTGTAGTTGAGAAGCTGTCATAGTGCCACTAGAACGCTTCAGAACCTGATTATCTTCCATGAGTAATACCGTTGGTACACCTCGGACTGCAAACTCCTTAGCGGCTTCAAAATCTTCATCGATATCAATAGTTTTGATTTGTGCTACTGGCAGGTCTAAATCTTTCATAGTCATTGCGAGAGACTGACACGGACCGCACCATGTGGCCTTAAATACGACTAAATGTTTCATAAGTCATATCCTTCCTTAAGAATACCATCACTTGTTGGGATAGCATAACCATCACCTTCACGAGTAATAATTGCAATTGGGTTTAAATCTTTCATAATAACTCCTTATTGACAAGCCTCACAACCATCACCTTTAGCTGCTTGAACACCAGCTTGAGTATAAATGTAATATAACGCTAAAATGTTTTCATCTAAGAATGCTTCTTTGTGAACTTCGGCAATCCACGCAGGATCTTCATCAGCAGCAAAGAACAAGTTCAATGATTGCCATTGATCGATGTACTTGCTACGAGCAGAAGCTAATCTTAACACAGCTTTCTGATTAATCTCAAATGCTGTTTTGAAAACTTCTTTTTCATCTGCAGTTAACCAATCTACATGTTGTACGGAACCTTGTTTATCTGTAATCTCTTGCAAATGCTTCTTAGTATAAACACCCTTCTTTTTCATCAACTCAAGCAGAATAGGGTTAGTTCTATCGACTTCACCTGCTGCAGTCATTTGGTTGAAACTCATAGCAGGGTCAGGATTGATACCTTCGGAAATTCCACCCATTAATAATGCAGTAGATTTAGTAGGAGCGATAGCAATACGATGGGTATTACGAACACCATAACCTTTACACCATTCTGGTTCACCTAAGATTAAAGCTAAGTCTTGACTTGCACGTAGTGATTCTTTATCGATATGAGCTTGAATCTCTTGGCTTAACATGTGTGCATCAAACGATTCGAACGGCAACATCTTGCTCATGAACAGCGTATGAATACCACATAGACCTAAACCTAATGCATGGCTCTTTTCAGTAAAACGTACAGCCTTTTCCAGACCACTGATACCTTTAGCTCGTTCAATGAATTCACTAGCAACACAATCTAAGAATACTGTAGCCCAATATACCGCTTCTGTATCTTTCCACTCAGGGTATTTCGCACCATTCATAGAAGATAGAACGCAAGTATAAGTATGCTCATGGTCATTGAATAACATAATCTCAGAACAAAGCTGAGAGTTATTAATCAACATACCCAAATCTTTATACATTACTGGACGTTTAGCATTGGCTTTATCGATGAAGAAGAAGTAACCTTTACCAGTTACCATTTTAACTTTCATAGCTGCTTGGAAACGTTCAACAGCTTCTCGGTCATTTGCATTCAAACGGTCAATAAAGTGCTGTCGAATAGTCCAACCAATATTTAAATCATCAGGTTCTGCTGAAATTAGATTAACTACTTCATAGAAATCACCATGTTCAATATCTAAGTAACAAGCCCATGCACCTCTACGTGCTGTACCTTGGGCGATATTACGCATGGCACTAACGTGTTCTTTAATGACAGGAATAACACCAGAAGCTTTACCACCTACACTAATAGAAGTACCACGAGGACGTACATGAGAGAAGTCACTAGCAGTACCGAAACCGTATTTAGTTAGCATAGCAACTTCATGTAAGTTACTGTAGAAACCATCTACTGAATCATCTACAACTGTACCAGAGCAAGATACAGGCATACCACGATTAGTACCCATGTTAGCTAGTACTGGAGTTGATGGACTTAACCAGCCTTTCCAAAACAGATTAAAGAACTCAGTTTCAGCAATAGCTTGTGATTCAAGAGGTAAGTGTTTAGCTGCAGTCTTAGCAATGCGCTCAAACTGTCCACGAACAGATTTCCCGTTTGTTTCATACTCATATTTTTCCTTAAATAACTGGTAACCACCAGTAGTGTACCATTCTGGTACTAAACCTTCTTGTTGCAATCGCTTACGTTCTTCACTTAATTTCTTATAAATATTGTCTGTCATTTTCTTCCTTAAATGTTTCTATTACCCAATGAGCAAAGAGTTTTAATTCTTCTATGGATGCATTTGTTTTCATTGTATTAGCTAACCAACTTATTACTTGGACATTATCTTTTGTGTATCCAAGTTTAGAATCAATTCTATCTAAACTAGGAGAAGTTCTACTTTGAGTATCGTTGAACATCTCTAGTTTGATATTTAAAATTGGGCAATATTCTGGTATAACAATATCCTCTAATTCTAAATTAAAATCCCATCCTTTCTTTTGTGCTCTACATTTAGCAGAGTACAGCATGGTTTTTCTAGGATCTTCTTTTCGTTTCTGAAGTTTTTTAATTTTGATAGAATCTTTGTTATTTTCTCGCCATTGTAAATGCTTTATTTTAATCTTTTCTTTATTAGCTAAATAGTAGCTATCTCTGCTTTCCTTATTACATGATTTGCACCAAACAGTTAATTTGTCGGGTCTATTTTTGTTATGAGTGAACTCAGAGAATAGTTTTTCTACTTTACATTTAGAACATATTTTACCAGACAAAGGCTGATTCATCCCAATTCCTATTATATTCTCTACCTTGACCTGAGAAAAAATCATTGAATTGATAATCATTAATTCCTTTATAGAACCATGAACTAATTGGGTCGTAGTTAACAGTGAACTCTTTGTTGAAACCTAAATTCTTCAAGCATTCATTTACGCGAGATTGAACGAAGTTTTCTAGTTGATGTGCTGTGATACCTTTAATATCACCCTTCTCGAATAACATAGCAATGATCTGACATTCATGTTCATAGATCTTACGAGCTACTAAACGTACTTGAGATTCAATAGCCGTTTTATGCAACTCAAAAGTTTCAGGTGTTAACTCAGATTTTAATTGTTCAAGTTTGTATTTGAACGCCCATGCACCAGCTTGAGAATGCATATTTTCATCACGAACAGAAAAATTAATCCCTCTGACAATATTAAGTAACTTATTCTTACCTTGAGATTGGTAATGCTTCAAGAAAGCGAATGAACTGTACAGAATAACGCCCTCTACCATTGAGAAAGCAGCCAATGAAATTAAGTCATCTGGATGGTCAATAATCTCACCGATATGTGCTACACGGCTCTTCAATACTTCGTTATCCAAATAAGACATATAGAACTCTGGTGTATCAATATGTAATAACTGATTAATCTTGTTGTAGAACGGTGCGTGAACTGCTAACTCAAACATTGAGAATACAGAAGCCATGCGGTGAAATTCAGCACTATCAAACATATCTTTAAAGCGTCCACCCCAATATTCAGAACCTGCGTGTGTTTCATAGATGCTAAACAATTTCAAAGTTGTGATAACTGCATGCTTTTCAGCTTCAGTAAAATTTACCAAAACATCTTGTACATCTTTCTCAACTTTAATTTCATCAGGCAACCAGAAAACCTTTAATTGTTGGTCTGCAAACTCAACAGGTTCTTCTCGTGTGTTAATAGGTAGCAGATGCTGTTCTAACATGTTATTCCTCTTCTTTTACTTCATTATAGCGATCACGAGCTTCTAGAGCAGCTTGAGCATCTTCTGTCAAATTACGACTACGATACAAGTCTTCTAGAATCTTAGATCCACTGGCTTTATCAATTGCTTCCTTACTAGCGTAACCGCTACGTAACCAAGCTTCATCTAATCTCTCTTCTCCAACCCATCGACTACATACAACTACTTCATTCATACGATTTCTGTGCTGTAGACCATCTTGACGATAGAAAGGTCTTTCAATATCCATACCTACTGAATGCAGGAATAAATTGAAAGCTACTTCATCTTCAAACTCACATGAATAATTTGGCATTACTTTAACAATCTCTGATTCAGAAATAATACATAATGCTACGATTGAGCTTGGACGAGGTGGAAATACTAATTTTTTATTCATGTTTTACCCTTTTACTTAAGAGAATAGTGATTATATCACGATGTTTTTGTTAAATCAAGGTCTGTATCGTTAGATAAGGCTTGAATCTCTAAATAATTTTGACGCATCTTAATACTTGCATAAACCATGCAAATAAATGGAAAGAATGTAATCAAAAGTACTAATACTGACAACAGAATATCCATCATTTCTCTCCTTTGTTTCTATCTGTATATTGAAAACCCAAACTTTTTAGTCTGGCAATATTCTCATTTCTCCATTGAACTGCCATTTCAAGAGCTTTTTCTTTACCATACTTCAGATGTGAGAAGTTTTTAGAACGGCGAATTCCAAATTCATCGACAAATGACGCTTGATAATTTAGATTTTTAAAATTATTACTATATCTTAGAGAAATACCAGCATGTCCGCTGACATTATTGACATTTAATTTTAAATTTCTTGAGTTATCGGCACCTGTTTTTAACTTTAAATTTGAAATATGATTATTGAAAGGATTCCCATCAAGATGGTCTATGACCATATTTTCTGGGATAATTCCAATTAACATTTCATAAATAATGCGATGAGCTTGATATAACTTTCCACCAAGTCCGACCCTTATTGCAGATTTTAAACCATTTGGCCTGTACTCAAATTTGCCAGCCTCAGCTCCAACTACAGCCTTTCCGATAGACTTTTTCCATCTTAGACAGGTAGAACTGCTTGTGTCATATTCCAAATACTCCGAAAAATTACTTATTTGTTTTGAGTTTGTCATCTAATAAGAACTCCAATAAAAACATAGCATTTACGATCACTGCGCTTAAATGATACATATTTGGTGTCGTACTATCAGTATCATAGATTTCACCCCTTCTATGGGCCTCTAAATGCCTGTAAAGAGCATCTAGGTATCTTTGTTCTGCGTTAGGTACTAACTGCCAGTTATTACGCTGTTTATACTTCTCTAAACCAGCTGTGAGATTACGAGCTACTTCAGCTAAAGCATAAGGTGGAACTAAACTGTATTGAAGCTTACCAGCATCATATTTAGTACCTGCGGTTTGATTGGTAGTATCTGGCATACCTGCAGCTACCCATTCCTCTACATCTTTTTTAATCGACACTGGTTCCTCCACTTCTTTCCAAATAATTTCCTTTTTAAAGCAATCTACTTCATCTACAAGTTTTTCACATAAAATAGAATAACCATTTCCTACACAACCTTTGCACCCATCTTTCTCTGGAATACCTTTATAAGTAATATTCTCAATCGTAATAACATCATCAGTTTGCTTAATGGTATCTGCGGATTCCTTAGTTTCTTTCCAGATAAGATCATCTGCTACACAATCAACTCTTTCATTTAATTTTTCACACAGTTCTTTATTTTTCTGTGCAACACAACCCATACAACCATTATAGTCAGATTCAAAGTAATAGGTTTTACCATCAACTTGCATTTGGAAATCCTTTAAATCCATTACTCAGTACAAACATGGGAATGCATTCTTCAAGATTGTTAGATTTAAAATTTAAGGGTTTACGTACCTTATCATTTGCATCTTTAATAACGAATACATCATAAGCTGAGTTGTAAGTCACATTGATAACCTCACCTTGAGCTTCTAACTGTTTAGCTGATTCGATAGCAACCTCTTCAGATTTAGTGTATTTACTCAAGTTATTCTTAGCAGTTTTATACAAAGCTTTACGACTATCAAACCCAAGTACTTCAAGCTTGTGCATTAGACCTAAAGCTGTAACTAGTACATCAACAACACCATCCAATACTTCAACTGGATTATTAGTACTTAAACCATCAGCTGTTTCTTTAAGTTCTTCAGTGATAAGGTGAAACTGTTTACACAGGTCAATATGATCTACATCTTGGTCTTTACCTGCAATTACATTAAAATCTTTAACATCTTGGTTAAAGTCAATTAAATCATAAGAGTCTAGTTCTGTTCGCATTATTCACCTTTCATTTTCTTAATATCATTCAAATCACGCATTGCATCGGCAGCTGCATCACCTACATAGTTTGACATATACAGTGGTAACACCAGAAACCAAACCAAGTAAACAACAAACTTCATCTTATGGTTTACACACCATTTAACCCAACTACGCATAAAAGCTCCTTTCAAGAGACAGAAAAACCCCGAGAGTTACTCGGGGATGGTTTTTAAATTGTTATCAGCGAAGCGCCGTAAGTGACATTATATCACAAAACTACTTAAGTTAGCAAGGACTTGCGTTTTTCTTTTGTAGTTTTAGGTACACGATGACGATGAACAGCACCACAATCATTACAGCGAATTTCATCAAACTTATTTAATGAAGTTTCAGTTGTACGACCTGTCTCTTCTACGTCAGCACTACCACATACTCGGCAACGAACTAAATCATCATCGAAGTATAACGCAGCATTGAAGTCAGAACCAGCACGACCTAATTGGCGAGTACGTAAGTAAACATCAACGAGTAAGTCAACGTCCTGCTCACAATACTTTACCATGTCAGCCATAGCCTTCTGGTCGCCAGCTTGTACAGCTTTCCATAATGATATCCCACCTGTGACTACCTTGCGTCCAAGGTTAAAGAATTCACCGATAGCATCCAAACGATTACTTGGCAACTTGAGATACTTCTTGACTAATTGTAATGTATCTAAAACTTTTACTTGAGGTAATGGAGGGAAACCATTAAAGATAGCACGAGTTTGTACAACCTTATGGTCAAAACCTTGAGAGTTATGTGCTAGAACAGCGTCAGCTTCTTCATATAACTCAAATAACTTAGCAACGATACGACTATCATCATAATAACGAATCTCTGAAGGAGTTAGATAAATACTTTGTGTCTTAGCTTCACCTAACCAGCGCCAGCATGCACAAAGAATCCAACCACCATTCTCTAAGATATTATCTTGAGATAAGTTAACTTTAAATCTACCAAAAGTAAGTGCAGTAGCTGCAGCTGTTTCAGTATCGTAAACTAAGATTCGAGGACCATCGCCATTCTTTACTGGAATTTGACCATTGCGTTTAATAGCATAGTTAATACCACTCTTACTGATACCTAAAAGCTCTGCGATTTGTCGTGAAGATAAACCATCACGGTTCATTTCTAAAATAGCTTCAATAGTTTCATCTGTATACTTCATTCTTTTCCTTTCAGGACTGCTACATTATTGGTTGCAACACCAAATTTCATTGATGGATCAAATTGTCGAACACCACTAGGATATGACAATTGAAACTGATTATGTTTACCTAATAGGTTAAACAATTGAGAGTATAAACTTTCAGCATCTTGAGTTGTTATCTCAAATTCTTTATCACCAACCTTTAAGGTTAGTTTCTGACTAACTTGAATATTCATCGAACCTCCTGTTGAGCTTTAAACCTTCGCTTAACCTCTTCAAAGTTAATAGGTTTATAATCGGTATGTTCTACACTAACACAAAGATAGCGTGGATCAATTTTACCGTCTTTCATTACACGGTTATTATGCAAGTGACCATGAATATTACCTGCATAACGACCTAATGATTCTTCGTGAATTGGCATGTGTGTAAGCATATATTTATCAAGCATGTGATAACCACGAATATCACGATAGTAAGGTAAGTACTCTTCCAATCTAAAGATATCATGATTACCTTTAATTAGAATTTGATCACCATTCAATCGTGAAAGCACAGATAGAAACCTACGATTAATAACCACATCACCTAAGTGATAGACTTTATCTTTCGGTCCTACTGTTTTATTCCACATATCAATCATGTCTTCATTCATCTTCTCAGGATCATCCCAAGGTCTGCATTTAGTACCGTCAGCCATGACGAACTTACAAACTCCTACATGGCCCCAATGGCTATCTGCAGTTAAAAAGACTTCACTCATCTACCACCTCACAATCAAGTTTTCTAATCCAATTAAGACAGTGCCATTGATTACGTTCTCTAGTCCAGTAGACAGCTTCTTCTTCACGTAAAATCTCAAACACTTCACCAATATGCTTATTATACCACAACATTGAATCATAGCATTTAATGATTTTAACTTTCATATTAACCTCTTACATTGTTGATCGTATCTCGAAGAACATTGAATGAGAATTCTCTACTCAGGATAGCCTTTTGAAAAGCTTTCTTGCGTTCTACTCCATTCTTACACACTTCTTGACCAAGAAGACGAAGTACCTTATCTTTATCTGATTCTTTCAGCTTATTAAATAAAGTATTAATCTTCTTTTGCCACATTGGGTGTCGCCACCTAGTGTCATGTTCTTCTTCTAAATAGTCAGCACAACGTCTTAAGAACTCTGGTAAACCATCTGGATACCAATAAAGGTATCTTACCGCTAAGTTCTCAAGTTTTCCAAGAGCAGCATTTGCTTGTTTATGTGCAGCACCTCTAACGAACTGATTTTCATCATGTGCATGATCAAGGGCAAAATCTTTACTAGCAGTTGGTATTCCTGTAATAGCACATAAACCTTTTTGTTCTTGAATTAGTTGTTCTCTAACCTTCTTTACATCAGCTGTGTTATATAAATCAATTGTCATAGTTCAACACCTCGTTCTTTAGCAAAAGCAATTAAATCACTAGGATCATCTTTATAACGTTTCATATAACTGCACTTCCAATATAATAGCATCAAATCTCGCCATGTAACTTCATGTTCAACACCATGAACATCTGTATATTTAACTTTAGAAGGATATAATTTCTTAAATTCTTCTACCATTAATAACAACACCTCTTGTTCAGTCTGTGCTGGATTTAAAGCATTCATAGCTTTAGTTGGTCCATATTTTACTTCTGATAAATCATAACCACAATAAGTGTCAGCATTATCACCAGCAATAGTTTGGAAAGCTAAGAACTTCAAACCGTCACCTTTGATAGCAGATTTATCTTTATAAAGTTTACCAACATCTGGAATATCTTCTAATTCCCAAGGTTCATTCAACCAGTTAAGTAATGTAATACCTGACGATTGTTTTGAATCTTTATCACTAGAAACTAAAATTGGATAGTTACCTTTAGATTTTTCTTCATAAGATCTGATAGTTACATAATCGTCAACTTCAATACCTTCGATGATTTTAGCACCGTAGTTTTTGATCATATACTCTCTTGTATCTTTCAGAAAGATTGGTCTTAAAGTATCATCACGATTACGCTTATAACCTAATGGTAACGGTAGATCATGTCTGAAAGTTTTACCACTACCTAAATACAATTCAATTCTATCTGACCATGTGAATTCTTGCATAGCAGTTAGGAACTTTTTAATAGTAGATAACGTAAATGCTAAATCACCTGCTGTTTGGATATCTTCGAATTCATAATCTTCAGCTTTATATTCATAATCTTTTACAGCTAAGAATTCTTTGAAAGCTGTTCTAGTTTTAAATATCTTTTCTTTCTTAGATTTAATATGTCTAACTAATACACTTCTTTGTTCACCAGCTGCAGCAAACCTGTACGCTATCAGGTCCGCATCCACGATTAGGATTCTTTCATCCATTATCATCCTTCAATAAATAAACAAAGACATTCAAGCCTTTGTTTCGAGCCTGTACAATCATATTTCCAGTACCTTTACTGGCTCCATCCCAAATAGCGACAAGAGCATCGGCATAACCTGCCATTTCAGCATTACGAATTGGACCAGCCTTGCGACCATGTTTAGTCCAATCAGCTGGAAATACTTTAACTGGAATATTTTTGATACGAGCATATGTTTCACCTAAATGATCAACACCTCTAGCACCACCAGAAACAACTTCGGTGATTTCAAAATTAGACAATGCAATAGCGTGATGTACTACATCATAATCATAGATATCTCTACCACCCGCAATAATTGTTTTCATAGTATTCCTTAAATAAAAACCCGCAGGTTTTATCCTACGGGTAATTTTATTAGCTACGAGACTGATTGATTGTCTCTAATGTAGCGTTTGATTTAGCGATTAGATCTTCTACTTTGTTCTTTACGATAGCTTTAGCTACAGAACTCATAATTGCTGGATCTAATCCAGAAGCTTTAGCTTGGTCTTTAACTTCTTTGACCATTTCAGCTAATGATTCCTCTTCTGTGTATAGTCGCACTAATTTTGCGATTGCTTCTTTTGCTTGCATGTTAATCCTTTTTAAAACTTACTGATGAACGTGCTAGATTTAATACAACAACAGCTAACCAGCTATAGAAGTTGTAAGGAATTGCAAGCACAGGGAATAATGTATTCAAAGCCCATAGAATAGCTAGTGGACCAATTGCTAATAGGAGAAAACCTAATGCAAGAATAAATACAATACTGAGAATATCTGTTTGTGTTTTTGTCATTTGAATCCTTTAATAGTTAATAAATATAGGAGGCGAACCCCCCTATACCGATTAGAACTTACATTTAGAATGGTAAATCATCGTCTTCATCTTCTGCTACAGGTTTAGCTTTAGCCTTTGCAGGTTTAGCTTTTTCTTCCTTAGCAGCTTTTGGAGCTTCTGTATCTTCATCTTCGAACTCTGAACCAGCTTCGTATTCTGTACCTTCTGGAGCAACGTACTCAATCATTTCAGTGACTAATACATTCTTCAAGTACAAAGAGGCTGTACCATTTGAGCGTTCGAATAAATCGATACTGATTGAACCTTTTGAACCGTTAGCAGGTAATTTGCTGTTGGTAACATCTACGAGAGCTTTACCTACTTTTTCAAATACCTTTGGTTTGTATAAATCAGGAACAGGTTTACCAGTTTTACCTAGCTCTGTTGATTTACGTAAGGTTACGACCCAAACGTTCTTACCAGCACCTTCTGGTAGAGGACACTTGTAAATACCTTCGAATTCACCAGCCTTGACCTTCTTAATAGAAGTTTTAGCGTCAACACCTTTAGCGAACTCTTCGTAAGCATCTACATCGTCTTCATCTACTAGTACAATACCAGCTTTCCACTCATCAGGCTTTGGAGCCTCACCAGCTTTAACGTAAGCTTTTACTGGCTTGTGGAGTTGAACGTAAACGAGAGTACCTGTTAATTTTTGCATATAATTCCTTTCTGACTATTATAAAATGACTAACCTTTAACGCAAGGCTTCAGCGATTTAAGATTATACCAAATCTTATATTCTTTGTCAAGCTTTTATACTCGAAAGATTAAACTTTTTCGAATACAATGACTTGTTTTGTTACGGGTGCGACAACGAAGAAACATGTCATTTCTGAACCATCGTATGAAGAATAGTAACCATCAAATTTAATATGACATGTTTCTTCTCCATCTTTGAATACATATACTTTCCAGTATACATTTCCATCTTCCTCTTCGTCACCACCTAGTTCATCAACTAAAGTATAGGTGATGTTATAAGGCTTTAAACGAAGCTTAATTTTGTCGGTAATACTTGCATTACAGTATCCACGAAACATTGCCTCTTCTAATTCAGAACGAGGTATGTCTTCTAAAAAGTACATCACCTTATCTGCTAGTGAAGCTGATTTAAGCAACTCGGCTTCTTTTTCTTTTACCATAGCATTGATCTGCTGATTAATGCTTTTAGTTTCAGCTTTTAACTTAGAACGGATTGTTGATTTACTCATATACAGTCACCATCTTCTGCACTGGTTGAACAAAAGCAAAACCTGTCATTTCTGAGCCGTTGTAAGATTGATACCAACCTTGGAACTTTACAAACACAGTTTCACAACCTTTAGTGAACTGGTAAACAGTGTAGTAGTTTTCGCCTTCGCCTTCACCACCATGTTGTTCTACACATTCAAAGGATACCTGAGCAATAGTTAAGGCTTTTGATAAACCATCGATAGACTCTTCATCCTCTTCGTAACCTTCGTAATCACTACTAATTTCCTCATGGAAAAAACCTTGCTCTAAGATTGAATCGCTTGTTTCATCAAACAAAGCTTTGATTGTATCTTTTAAACTCATAACTCACTCCTTTTCAATGATTGCTTTTACAGCGTTAATTTTGTCTGCATTAAACAGACTGAGAATACTAGGGTAGTTATCGATAGCAAAGCCTCTAAACCAACCCGAGCATAGCGTAGTGCATACTTTAGCTAATGCTTTCATGTATGCTAACTGATATGGATAATCCCAATTCTTAGGAATAAGGAATCGTTCCATAGCAATTACATATGTTTCTTCAGCTACACATTGTAACTGTTCTTCATATGGTAATTTATCCCATAGTACTTTTTCACACCAAGCCAATTCTGGATTATTCTGCAATCTAGTATACAACGGTTTTGACTGATATGCAACTAATTCATGTAACCAATCATGGTTGTATTTTTTAGTTACAGCATCATCAAAGAAATCACCTACAGACTGCATCAAACTAGGATGACCTTGTGGATAAGCTTCCATAGTTAATCTAATACGTTCTAAGAGCAAAAGCTCATTAGAAGTAGTAAAAGTTTGTCGCCAATGAGCTAAATGCTTGTGATAGTGTGTAATATGCTTGCTGAAAGATAAATCACGCCATAGATGACTACGTTTAATAATAGTCAAACCTACTTGATTCATTACATGATATTTTACACCATCAATTTCACCAGTTATATTTGAAGCAAAACCATCAAAAGAGCCATTATTTAAAAATGCTCTATCATGCCACTCAATAGCATCTGTCGAAATATCATTTTCACTAATGATATCCCAATCTGTTGTTGGTTTAATTGGTACGTTTGACCAATGAGCTAGTGCTCTTGACCCAATCAAAATGTTCATACAACTCCTTTCGGTATACTGAAGAACATTAGTTGAAGGAACGGGATATGAACCACCAATGACCCGCTAAAACTAATGCCCTTCAGTATACCACCTATCCCTAAATAGATAGCATACTGTCTTTTACATGAAGGTAAAACCTCACTATGCTTTTGGATGACAGTCCTCAAGTCTGGAAATCCGTACTGTTACGCGACCAATTGTAACATGTATTTTACCCATATGCGACAACTGTTCATATGGCGCTGAAGTGTGCTGCTAACTCTAGGGATTATGAGCAACAAGCATAGCGGGACTTATCTGAATAAAGCAAGTGTTTGACCATATTAAACTACTCTTCCCGAGATAGGAATCGAACCTATATCTCTTGCTTTAACTGGTGCGAGAGAGTGGATTCGAACCACCGACCTAGTGTGTAGAAGACACTTGCACTATCCGCTGTGCTACTCTCGCATTATTTGTACGGGCTTTGCACCCGATGGTAGCTCAATCTCAGCTATGAGTTGTAGGGCGCGACCCTAACTTACAAGCATTATACCACAGTTTGAAGCTGTTGGTTAACTAAATTGCGAATTTCTTCGATAGAAGTTTCTTTTACGATCTTACCATCTTTGAAGACAGTTTGTAAACAACCTTGAGCTTCTTGCTCTTTAGTTTGCTGATCATACAACACAAACTTACCATCTTCGAATTCAACTCGCAATAAACCTTTGGCAGATTTCTTAGTACCGTTGTCAGTAGCAGGGTCTTTGAATAACTCAGAACCTTCACCATTGACTTCAGCGTAAGTAGCTTTCATAGCAAAACCATATGAATCACGAGTGACATATTGGTATGTATAAGAGCCAATACCGAAGACTACGTTACTAGAGGCAAAACCTTTGTCTTTCAAACGTTTAAGAATCTGGTCAGCGCGTTCTAAGGTAATTGAATCACCGTAGATTAAGCCAATGTGTTCGTCAAGCATCTTAAAACCTTCAGCATTGACTGTACCACCAAATGTATCCCACAAGCATTGTACTGCACCTTTTTGTGCTGGAGTTAACTCAACAGGTTCGAAACTCACAAGTCGGCTACCATCGATGTAGTAGTACTGTTTGTCGTAACGATTCCATTCAAGTTCAACCTGAGCTAAGTAAACTTGACCATCAAAGATGAAGTAATCACTTGGCGCATTATCGCCCATTTCACCGTGGTCAGTCTCTGCACGTACACGCATTTCAACTAAATCTTCTGCCCATTGTTTAGCTTCTTCTAATGTGTCAGCTTTGATTTCCTTAATCTCAATACCGCAAATGATATCCACAGGGTCACCAGAATCAGGACGGAATACGACTTTGTTCAAACCAATAGCGTTAGGGGTACGAGCCATAATCTCAGGCTTTAACTCTGCAGCCATGTCGGTAATAACATGCCAGAAATCCCATGTGTCGCTAACAATACTGACAACACCAGAAGGACATACTTCGGTAATCAAACGGCGAAATGTTTCAATCTCTGATTCTTTACCACCAGCACACATAACTGAGTGTTCAGTAGCAGGTACAGAACCGCCGATAAACGTATTTAAACCGCCGTAGAAGGCTTCCAAATAATCAATGGCAGGGATAGTGTCAGTACCCAAGAAAGAGACTAAGTGACCGCTGGCGCTGGCAGCATCATTCAGACCGCTTAAGCCGCGATAGCTGAAGTCGTGACCTTGCCACAATACGAAGTCTAATGGCGCACCAGTTTCCTTAGCATATTGTGTAAGAATCTTGCGATATTCAAACGCAGTAGTTGCAGTTGTAGTTGGCTTCCAAAGTTCAGTACTGATTGCAGTCTCAAGATAGTTAGTCAACCAGAAGAACTCTGGCAATGTATTCTTGATAGTTAACACTGGCACTTTGATATCGACCAACGAACCTTCTGGCAAAGCTTTGATTTCAATCGGCAAGTAGCCTAAGTCCCACAAAGCAGCAATGTGTTCAGTACCGACAACACCTTCACCAAGGGACATGTCTACACGGCGCTTGTACTCAGCAACTACTTGAGAACGAGACTTACAGAAGAAACCGTAGTTGAAAGTGTCAATCAAGAAGGATTTGATAAAACCTTGCAAACCATACCAAAGAATTTTCTCTGGTTTCTTAGCGCCAGCACTAGGTGCAAGACGATTAGAGCGAGGTGTGAAGTTGCTGTAAATCATAGTAGTACCTTTAGGGTACATATCTTTGTGGCCTACTTTGTAAAAGTCACACGCTGTCATTGGATTAATAAAACTCATTTCAACTCCTTTAAATGATTGTCACAGAATCTGCAACAGATTGGTTCATGTTGTTGTGTACGTAGATTGTATCATACAATTTCAACAATTCGTCAGTACCTTTAGAAAAAATTCCGTGGGTTACATAAAGATTCAACGATGTGATATTTGGTTGTGTCCGTTTTAGCATTTCAGCTAAAGACAAGAAGGTAGCACCACCATCACAGATATCGTCCACTACGCATACATCACCGCTGATTGTATCATATGCTTCATCAACATAAGTTACTTGACCGTCTTTACGGGTTTTTAGCAATGTGTGACAAAGTGTACCTAAGCCAACCTGATAGTGTGTCATGACCTTCTCAGCTGCACCTTTATCTGGTGCAATTAGTACGCTAAACTTAGGCAAGTACTTAGCGCACGATGCTTGTGACATATGTTGAACTTGTACACCATAACCCATCAAAGCTTGATGTGTAACTTCACTGTGCATATCCTTGATGTAGATGTTATTGTAGTGAGGGAAAGCCTTCAACATATGTGCAAATACACGCAATGCAAAGCTTTCACCTTCATGGCACACACGGTCTTGACGACCATAAGGTACGTATGGGATAAACAAATCAATGTTCTCACGAGGGACACCTTGAACAGCTAGTGCATCCAAGATATTCAAAGCAATGATGATTTCATCTGAAGTTGGCATAGTAAGGATAAGACTGATCTTATCATGTTCTTCAACCTTTGGAATTTTTACACCAACTTCACCTGCTGGAAACTTCCAACTATCAAAATCAATATCATGACCGCCTACTTTCAGATTGATCATCTTCAACTCCTTTTCTTAATACATTTAGTTTAATGTTTAACTGAGCAATCTTGTTTAGATCACTCTGTGGCATCTGCATGGTTGCAAGTATAACACCGTTTTCATCCAATTTCTGTAAAGTACCAAAATTTTTATCGTAAGTGTAGTTGTACTTCATTGAATTACCAACTTCTCAGCTTCACTAACGTAATAATCAAGATCCACATCACCATCGTAATCCTCCATGTTGTTACAAGTCTTGACATTCCAAGCTGTATCGATACCTAACCTGCGATCACCACCCTCTTCTTTACCTTCCAAAGCTGGCATTAGTTTGATTAGCTTACCACCATTCTTAGAAGGGTAGTATCTGCAGATGTTTTGCTGTTCAACTACTCGACCATCTTCGAACTCTAGCACAAGCTTTGAACTGCGAGGTACTTTGGTACGTAGCATGAAGTCAAACTTATCAGTATGCTTCTCAATGAATTCTCGAATATCAATACCAGTTAACATGTGAGCTTCAGCAGCCATTGGAATGATCAATCCACCTTGGTTTTGATGCCAACCTAGATCCTCATATTGGTATGCACCTTTACGCTTAACTTTACCATTGGTGTACAACGCAATGTAATTATTCACATCACGAATAATCATCTTAGAGTAATCCACGAATTCAAGATCAAGCTTGACTGTCTTTTGCCATTTATTGCATACTTCTTTGTATTGTTCTTCAGTTTCACGCAGCATAGCTACTGTCAAACCGTCAGTATTCATCTGAATGATTTTCAAACCTTCAATCTGTAGCAACATATCAGCAAACATGAGTAATGAAAGCTGACCGTTGATAGTAATTGACATTGTGAACTTAGGATCATAGAACACAGAGAATTTATCATTAGACTTACCGTATGTACCATTCAATGCAAGTTTCAACATAGCATTTTCAGCTGTATTCTTTGCATATGATTTACGCTGTTCATACATATCCTGATAGATATCACAGAACTTCTCAGTCAAATGCTGTGGATAGATACGATTTGAGATAGCGATATTTGGGTACATTGAGCTAACGTCAGCATCACGAATCATATAACGCTTTGTTTCAGCAGCAATGCGTTCGCTTAAAGAGGCATGAACACCACCAACACCAAAGTCAATACGATACCCATCAATCATTACATTAAGTGTCTCAGCGACCTTATAGCAACCCCAATAGGACTTCTTATTAGCACGAAGCTTCTTAGGCTTCTTGGTAAAGTCAGGAGCGCCCTCTTCATCCAAAGGTTGATACATAATGTGATTACCTTCAGCATCAAATACGTACTCTGTCGCTTTTAACTCTTCCTCTTCGATCCAACCCATAGGATGTTCTTTATTGAACAACTCAAGTTCTGCACCTTCTGGTTTAGCTTTGAATTTCTTGCGCTTAATTACAAGATCAGCATATTGAGCTACAGCACCTAAATTATGTTCTTCAATATCTGAGAACACACCTTTAGTTTCAGTAATAACTTGAGCAGAGAACCAATCATAAATAGCTTGGAATTCTGGACGAGTAAACTCATAGTAATTGAATAGACAATCTTTAATTGCAATCTTATTGCGCTTTGTTTGCTTAATTACTTTCTTACCATCTTTGTACTCGTGCAAGTTAATACCAGCCTCTTCCAACTTCATCTGGAAATACTCAGCACCAATCTTTGTATCATCAGCATTGGTAAAATCTTTACCTAACTTGATACTGAGATTATCACGGAATTCAATTTGTGTAAGTGATTTCAAATAGAAAGCTAATGTGCATTTAACATCATGCAAGTTGTATTGCTTTAACTTGTCGATCTGTTCATCTGTCAAATCAGCATCAACAGGGAATGGTAGGTCTTCGATGTTATCCAATCGCATATTGAATTCGATCATCTTAAGACCAGTAGCTTTAGCTTTGTTATTGAAGTGATGGATGCGATACAAGTCAACCTGCTTTACAAGCTGATCTGGTAGCTTGATGGTATTACCGAAAGCACCATCTTTAAATGAATCGATTTGCTTCTGTGCCATTTTAAATACTGCAGCAGCAATCTGTTTACCACTCATGGATTTAAAAGCATCGCGTTTCTTCATAATGTCATGAATGATTGGATAGTCGAAGCCCATGTTGTTGAATCCAACTAAACGCTTACCGTTCTCTTCCAAGTAGTCTACACAAGCAAAGATCTTGTCAATTTCATTCGTGCGTCTAGACACTTCGAATACGCGCTCAAGCTTACCATCTGCACGAATCAATGCAAACGTAAAGACTGATTTGTATGTCTCAATGTCATAGATAAAATCTCTAAGCAAATCCATAAGTTCTCCACAAATAAGAAAACCTAGAGTATATCACAACTCTAGGTATCTTGTCAATTATAATTTATTGTTGTTCAACCAATCATCTAAATTGTACAACGTGTGTGTTACGTTATCGTAGTAAATCATACCAGCTGGACCAGTTAGACCACATACACGATTCTTAGTTACACTAATTTCAGTACTGTTACGTACAATCTCATCTTCAGCCATTTTATCTCGTTTTAGTAAGATGTTTGCAGAAGCAGATTTAATAATGGTACTAGAACCCATAATGTTCTGCTCATTATCTGCACCATTCTGACCAGCTGGAGTTTTACGCATGTGGTTAATGAATACGAAGGTTACACTGTGACTCTTCATAAAACCTTTAGCCCACTTCATAAACTCAGCTTGTTCTTCGTTACTAAGACCATCTAAGATATCCTGTAATGGATCTAAGACAATAACTTTACATCCACAAGCTACAACTAATTCCTCAATTGTATCTTTGATTTCATCTACCGAACCATCACGATTATCTAGCAAGTAGAATCTGGAATCACCATCTGAATTCTGCATTAATTCTAATGCTTGAGATTTTGTATTCTCAGAATTCAAGTAGCTTAGTTTATCTTCCATATTCTCAATAAGAGCTAACTTCTTAGATAAATGTCTAGACAAGAGAGCTTCACCATATTGACCTGCATCTAATTCCATAGAAACGATACCAATCATATGTGGTGAATTGAAGATCCAGTAATAGATCAATTCATTAACGAGTGTAGTTTTACCAATACCTGTATCTGCAGCAATGTTAATGATGTGACCTAATGGCATACCACCAACAAACAAATCATTCAACTTTGACATGAATGGAGGGAATGGAATTTTAGCTACAGCTGATTGTCCTAAGATGCGATCATACAAATCATTAGAAGGTAATACACCAACTGGTACTTGTCGCTTTGCGTTATAGAAATCATTGACGAAAGCTTTAGCTTCACCTTTTTCTAAATACTCATTAGCATCTTTAAATCGCATTGGCATGATCTTAACTTTACCCTTTGGTAATACTTTAACGATCTGATCAATTGCATCTTGACCTGCTTTGTCATTATCGTATGAAATAATGATATTATCGAAGCTGTCGAAGAACTTGTATTGACCTGCAATTTGACGATGTGAGTTAGCACCTGTAGTTGGAGACACTACAGCTGTAATGAATTCACTACCTCTGGATTTATTGTATTCATTGATCATCTGGTAAGCAGATAATGCATCAATTTCACCTTCAGTGATTACTACATACTTTCCACCACGATTGAATTTATACTGCAAGAATAATTCACATTCAGCACCAGTACGACCTTTAGAATAAAAGTTCTTTGGTACTTCACGAATTTTATATCCTACTAATTCACCATCTTGCGTACATGGGTAATATTGCTTGACAACTTCATCGTCATAATTGTATTCATAGCGAACACCGAGTGGACGAGTAGTTTCATCAGTCAAATCACGATAACCTTTACCCTTAGTACCAGTATTACCTTTAATCTCTTCAGCTTCCTCAATAGTTAACGCAGGTTTACCGCTAGGTTTAACTTCCATATTTTCCCTTTCAACTTTCTTAACCTTGGGTTTTGTTTTCTTTGTGCTTTGTAATTCTTCCTTAAAGTCTGTACTCAAAGAAGCATCTTTACAAACGAAACAGTAATGGCTTCCATCTTGATAGATAGCTTTACCATCACTGCTCCCGCACTCTTCACAATTTACATGTTTAATAAATGCCGCCATTATTCCCTTACTTCCCATGCCGTTCAGTATACCCACCAATTTCGAGAATCTTATTATCTCTGAATTTAATAGCGTCTGTTTTAGCTTTATCAAAACCTAACTTTAAACAAGAGAAGTGCTTCATCCTTCTTTTACTACCCACCACCCATCTACACGATAGGCACAAATTTTATCTGCATCTGGAATGAGTTTAACCTCTGCAATTTTGCGAATTGTTATTAGTTGACGTTCTGACATTTGTTTCTCCTTAATGAAATAATATGAAAAGTTGAAAAACTATATTAGCAATGCACACAACCATTGCAAATTTCAATACAAAATCTACTTTGTTCATTTTGTTCTTTCCTTTCACATTAACTTGGCGTATATGTTAAATATTTTCTCATCAATTTCAATTGCTTTTTCACAGATAAACTGGACGAAACATTCCCTAAAGACATAACAGCTACACAACCGTCAAAAATTTTTGTTAGCCCAAATAAGACTAGCTCATATTTTGGAAGATTACTTCCGCTCTTAATTAACATGGTTCTTTCCTTTCGATTTGAAATGCTTAAAGCATCAGCTTCCACTTTTGAAGTGAATTAGTTGTTACATAAATCATTTTCAACCTTTCATGATTAATACAATACCCAAGTATGTTAATTGGTGTAGCCATTGGTCTAATCCAAGTAGCCACCAAAACTGTTCACTATTCACTGGTGAGTATCCTAAATTTCTATTAATGTTCACTTTGCCGTAATCAATCAGATAGTGTAACACAAAATCCAATACAGCAAGGGTAAATGCCATTAAAGGATTTGTGAAACACAATAGAATAATCAGTGTTCCAATTCCATGCAGAGAAGAGTGTAACAGACCACCTAGATGCAACCATGTACCTTTATTCAAATATTGAAAAGAGGTTTGCAATGGAAAGTCAACTAGTAGGTGTTTACTTAGCAGTAAAAAGATAACAAGGACAGTTTCAACCATAATGTTCCGTCAAATTAACTGATATCGTCTTTATGACGGATACCTTGAAACACTGGAAAACGAGGAACTGAATAACCAGTGCCTACATCGAAATACTTAACCTTTGCAAGCTGACCTGCTAGTGTATCACGAATTTCCCATAACTCAGCACGTAATGCATCAGTAAAGCCACTACCACAACCGAATTCTAAGCCTTCAGAGGTACGTAGAAGGAGCGTTCCCATAGTGTCTAGGGCTACCATACCATCTTTAGCTGTAGAGCGTTCTGTACGGCCTAATTCATTGGTCTTTGCTTCGTTGGTATTATGATACTTTGGTTCCCAACCAATGATTTCAAATTCCTTGTCTACGAAACGCTTAACTTTCTGTAATTCTGGATTCTTTGTACCAGAGCGACCACATTTATATTTAGCTTGTGCATCACGCAGCATAACACCTTCAGCACCTAAATCTAAGAAATAGGCTTCCGCTGCATCGATATCTTCATCACTAGCCATGAATGAGTGCTTAAGCAATTGGGCACGTTGTGGAAAACGTCCACGGTCATACATATCTTGCAACTGATTGTAACGGTCCAACCATACTTTATCTGGATGGTAGTAGTCGAACACCCACAATGCGAAGTCAGGTTCACCTTCAATACGCATAACGCCAGAAGTTGATTGTGTGAATACATCTGGTGCATTCTTGTCACCAACAATAATTTCACAATCCATACCTTCGAGTACTGTAGCGTGATGCGCTACATACGCTTGAATTGATAGGTTAGGAATCTTTTTAAGACTGCGGCTGTATGCAACACCGCCGAAGATAACACAACGAATACCGTCAAGCTTTTCACTGAGGTAGCGTAATGCTGGTTGTGTTTTAACTTTTGATTGCTCGATTGCGAGACTAGGCTTGAACCCTTCTGGAATCATCGTGGACCTACTTTCAGAATGCGGTAACGTTTGTTACCAAGTTTCAGATATAAACCTGCGTAATAAAAAATCTTTGGACTCATCCAAATTAACTTAGGTAATGTCATCGCATCACCACAGATAGAATCAAGTTAATACCCATAATAACCTGTTGTTGCTCTTGTGGATGCAATTGATGCCATTGGCGGTTATCACCGAACTTAGCTGCTACTGCAGACCAGAATTTCTCTACTTCACTCATTTTGATTCTCCTACTTTTACACCTGCGTTAAAACATTGTTCGAGTATATCACACAATTTGGCAAATTTTTCATCATCGTTGTTAGCATACACAAAAAGAAGTTCAGAAGCTAATGGGAAACCTTCACGCATTGTAGACTTAGCAGTAAAGAACCACTTGTTAAAGTCTGCAGCATCTAAGATATCTTGGATAGTTGCATCAATGTCTTGTTCCTCTAGCATTCTGTAGTCCAATTCGTCAGAAAAAATTTGTTCCATGTATGTACCATGAATGTGGTGCTGAGTATCGAGTATAGCACGAACATGGTCAGTTTCCATGTCACACAAACAAACAATCTTACCTTCTGGAAACTCACCATCTTTACCGTAGGTTTTCCATGTAACTACTTGTCGTTTAACTACATGAGGTGCATCCATAGTTACGGATAACTCTGTAGCTGGTGTCGCGTTTACACTACGGCGTAAATAGTCATTGCCACCATCATTAACGTACAGTTCTCCAGATACAGTGTCAAAGTGCTCTAGATAATCATGACGGTGGCGACTGTGTAACACTGTACCATCTGGTGTACGGATTGCGTTATAAATGATTTGTGGCATATATTTCCTTACTTTACGTTGACCATACCTTTGAAATCCATAGGGACAACAATGGTGTTTACTTTACCTTCACGAATACCTTCTGCGATTTTCATTTGTGCTTGAGCTTGCATATAAGCAATTGATTGACCTGAGTTCTGTGCCAATGCAGCCATGCGCTCTGATTCTTTCTTAGCGATTTCAACTTCGGTTTGCTTAATCTTCAGTTCATTCTGAGCGCGAACATAATTAGTAGCTGACTGCAAGATTTCACGGTTAGGTAAAATATTACGTACTTGTACAACTGTCAATGCTACTGAACCATCAAGCTTTTCAGCTTTCAATTGCTCTTGTACTACATCACGAATCTGCTCTTCGATTTTAGCACGATTATCTGCAACTTCCAATGACTTGTAGTTACGTACAACTTTATAAGCTGCGTTATTAACCATCGTAGTCATGTAGTTTTGCATCAAGTAAATATCACCTTTGTACTCCATATGGAATGAACGACTCTTAGTTGAGTACAATTCAGCTACAGAGGTAGGGTTCAAACCATAGACTACTGTGATATCAAAATCATCCAGTGGGCTATTGTCAGCTGTCATTGGTGTTTTATTGTCTAGATTGACCGAGATATCTTTAACTGGAAATGTCAAGATAGAACCAATCATAGTTTGATAGAAGCCACCAGCAGGTAGTTCATTGCCTTCAATTTGCTTAGATGCGTTAATACGTACACCAACTTCGCCAGTTTCAATGCGAGTACAACCAGTGGTCAAGAAACCAAGGGCTAACGCGAGAACGAATACTTTCAAAAATTTCATAATAAACTCCTTTAGAAAATGTTTGCAATTAAGAACAACAAGAATGCTGCGAATGCTGCACAGGTGATAATGTAGCATGAAAATCGGATGAATTTCAATACCTGACTAGATTCTGTGGCTTTTATCCATTGGACTAAACCAGCTACAACTATAGTAAACAATAGCCAGATTGCGATGATTTTAATCATTGGATTTCTGACGCATCAGCCACAAATGGTTTGTACACTGTATTGCGTGTCTCAAAGCTACCATCACGGAACTTATTCAAGACAGTACTTGTACGTACATCATCAATTGTACCTAAGTTTGGGTGATTGATTACACGATCAAGACCTGCAACTTCATTAGTAGCATTCCACATCCAGAAGTGCGGAATACCAATAAAGTATACAACTGGCTTCAATGCACGTAATTCAGCAGCTTTACGCAAGGCTGGACCATCTGTAACACCAGTAGCTACAGCTTGTTGTCCACATGGATCATTCATAAGTTTCTCCTTTTAACGTTGAAAACTGCACTATAACATAGTTCATGTTAGATTGCAAGTAAATTGTTAGAAATATTTTCAAATAAATATTGCAAACAGCAAAAAGTTATGATACAGTAGAGCCTTCAACAACTTAAAGGAGCTATTAATGCAAATGAAATCTGAGTTCGAAAGTCTAGTAAGTCGTATGGGTCTTGGTGAAGATGAACGTACTCTAGCTGAAATCTTCTGGAAACGAGCCGAGAAAGCTATGCAAGGTAAACCTAGTCAAGAAGCTATTCTGTTAGGTGGTGAACCTGTGAACTTCGAGTTCCGTAACACTGTAATTCTACATAACATCGAAACGTTAACCAATGAAGACATTGACTTTATGATTAGCATTAATCGTGTAGCATTGACTAAGATTGAAGAAGTTAAGAAACTAATCAATCGTGATATCCAAGTTCACTGGTTGTTGTGTGATCCTGACAATCCGAATACTGCAGAAGACTTTGCGTATCTTAATCAACTCAAAACTTGGAAACGTAAGATTAAAAACCAAAGTAACAAACTCGCATCCATCCAACGTAAACTCAAGAAAGCTAAGTAATGTCAACTAGAAAACGCTACACTATTGTGGCAACTTGTTTTGATCGCAAAGGTAAGGTACTAGGAACTGGTACTAATAACTATAATAAGTCTCACCCACTTATGCAGCACTTCGCAGTCAAGGCAGGAGAATCTAACGAAAAGATTTATCAACATGCAGAGCTTGTAGCTGTATTACAATCTGGTCGTAAAGATATTCATAGTATTCTAGTGCAGCGTTTTCATGATAATGGTGATATGGCAGTAGCTAAACCATGCCCTACTTGCCAAGCTATGTTAGAAGGTTTCGGTGTTAAAATTGTAAAATATACATCGGAAGATGGTATTAAGGAGTATACAAATGGCTAGTCAAAAAGAACTTGATAGTGTTTACATGCAGACAGCACTAACTCATGCAACGCTCTCAAAAGCTGTTAGAGCGCAGGTAGGAGCTGTTTTAGTTACTAGTCATGGGGTAACCCTCACTGGTTACAATGGTACTGCTAAAGGGCGTGATAACTGCTGTGAAGAGCGTAACCCATTACCTTTTCCACATGAATCTGCTTTTGTGACTAAACCAGAAGTTATTCATGCTGAATTGAACTGTATCTTGAAAGCTGCACGAGAAGGTGTAAGCTGCATTGATTCAACAGTATACGTTACCCTTGCACCTTGTGTACAATGCAGTGCTATGATGGTTCAAGCTGGTGTTAGACGATTGGTGTATAAAACACCTTACCGTGATGCTTCTGGCTTAGATTTGCTAGAAGGTTCTGGCGTAAGAATTCAACAGTACAGTGAGACACAACTATGATTAAATGGCTAGGCACAATAACCTATCTAATTGGTATGGTATTAACTGCAGCTAACATTTATCCGTTAAACTTAGTTATGAGTGCAATCGGTGGTGCTCTTTGGTGCATCGCTGGATTTATTGCTAGAGATAAACCCCTAATCTTGGTTGAAATGGCTTCTGCTATGATATACTTGATTGGTCTGATACATTGGGCAGTGCGATAGCACAACAAAGGAGCGTAAAATGAACGAACTAATTAAAGAACTAATAGTAGAAGCTGACCGTAGATGTAGTGAAACGCGTGGTATTTATGATGAAATCCTAGCCAAGTTGATTGTTCGAGAAGCAGGTAAGTATCTGACACGCCCCGAGTTTATCGGTCGCAGTGATTTAGACTGGTCGATGATTTTGAATGAACATTTTGGAGTATAAAATGATGCGTCTAATTATAGAGTATGTAGTTAGTGATGGTTGTTCATATAGTTTTACTGAGACTGTTCCAGTAGAATATGAGTCTGCTGAAGCTTTTGCTGTGGATTTTGAGATAGCATGCTACGCAAATAAAAAGAATTGGCAAGGATTCATGTTTGCTAACCATTCTTGGAATTCTTCTGATTTCTTTGGAGGTTATAATATGGAAACCAAATCCCAACACTATTATCAACCAAGTATTTTTACAGTTGATGAATGGTTTATTCATTATGGAGTGTAAAGTAATGCGTTGGGATGTTATCGATATTAATACACCAAGACATGGTGAGAAGCGAAAGATTACTAAGTTTGCATGGATTCCATTAATCGTGGAGAACAAATACGTATGGCTTGAAAACTACTGGTCGTGGGAAGAGTACAATGTACACTTTTCAGAGTGGATTGAAAAAGTGAGGTATCTAAAATGATTTTAAAGTTTAGCGAAGTTTTAGAAGAGTATCTGACTGAACGTGACCGTCAGAACAGTGACTATTACGATAATCGTTACATTGGTGCCAGATTACAAGGTAGGCATCAAATGGAAGATTTGGCTAAACAATTGGACGATATGGTAACAAAGGTTGAAGAAAAATGAACGAACGAATTGAACAACTTGCCGAACAAGCTGGACTTTTGCACGAGCATATGACAACAGGTGAACGAGCAGACTACTTAAAAAAGTTTAACGCTTTAGGAAAATTGCTAATCAAGGAATGTATCATTGAATGTGAAAGTAACATAGTTGATTATGATTATCACAATGCAGTTCCAAGAAGTAATTACAACGCTGGTATCCGTAGTTGTGTAGAAGTAATGAAAACATTTTGGAATTGAAAATGCAGGGTCATAACTTCAACCGTACACTGAATGCTAAAGGTATGTTCGTTTACTGCGGTAAATGCGGATTGATTCGCTTAGGTAACCGAGCTACCGAGAAAGCTATCAATAAACCTTGTGTTGGTGTACGTGATTTAGATGACGAACAGTATTTAAAATTGAAAGGAAAGAAATGAAACCTACCTTATATCTAATCCGTGGTGTATCTGGTGCAGGTAAGTCTACCTTTGCTATGACACTGTGGCAAGCTGGTGTTGTAGAACGAGTATTTGAAGCTGATGATTGGTTCTATCGTAAAGATGGTGTCTATCAATTTAACCCTGCAGATTTACATGTTGCTCATTCAACTTGTCAACAGAATACGCGGTTTTGTTTACAGAACAATAAATCAGTAGCTGTATCAAATACAAGTACTACTGAGTTTGAAGTACTGGTATACAAAGCAATTGCTGAAGAATGCAATGCAAATTTTGTGAGTATAATCGTAGAAAATCGCCATAATGGTGTTAACATCCACAACGTACCAGAAGATAAAATCAAACAAATGAAGGAGCGTTTCAGTGTACGACTGTAAAGGAGTAAAGAATGTTAAACTTTGACGAACAAATGAACTTAGTTAACCGTGGTTTAGCTGTCATGAAGAATGAAGGTAAATTTACTACGTTTAAATATCACCGCCGAGCTATGTATGATTATCTTTGGTTTGTTGAAACTGACCTATTGGAATGCAGGGGTCATGTATACGATTCAGCAACCAAAGAACTTGTACAAGCTGCTCCACGTAAAAGCTTTAATTACCTTGAGAATGATTATTGGTGGAAAGATGTACCATTGGATACAACAGTTGAAGTCTATAAGAAAATCAATGGGTACATGGCTGTGGCTACTTTACACAATGGTGAGTTGGTAGTATCTACCACTGGTTCAACTACTTCTGAGTATGCTCAATGGGCAAAAGAACTTATCCTAAAAGATTATGCACTTTACGATATGGTTATTGATAGTGATGCCTCTACTTTGTTTGAAGTAGTCGTACCACAAGACCCTCATATTGTGAATGAGCGTATGGGTTTGCATCTATTAGGTATGCGAGAAAAAGCTGGTGATGGTACATTTCATCCGTGTAATGGTACTGGTGTTATGACACTTGCAGAAGCTATTGCTTTAGCTGAAACAGACCGTGGTGAAGGTTTTATGGTCTACCGTAAAGATGAAGATTCTAAGTTATCTCCATGTAAGCTTAAGACACCATATTATATTGGTAAGAAAAAGCTTATGCGTATGTCGGCTAAGAATGTCGAACTACTATACAATAACGGTTTTCAAATTGCAAATACTCTGCCAGACATGTGGTATGATGTACCTAGGGTTATTGTGCAAACATATACGAAAGAAGAATGGTTAAGTTTTAACGACCAAGCCCGTAGAGTAATTTTAGAGGATTTGAAAGGTTAATATGAAATATATGAAAGGTGACTTGCTAGAACTAGCTCGTAATGGTCATTTTGACATTATTGTACAAGGGTGTAACTGCTTTTGTACTATGGGTAGTGGTCTAGCAAAGCAAATTAAAGAAGAATATCCTGCAGCTTATGCTGCTGACCTATTGACAATCAAGGGAGATCGTAGTAAACTAGGTACATACACTATCATGCGCGGCAAGTTTGATATTGTAAATGCTTATACTCAGTACGACTACAATCGTTATGGCTCTAAGGATTTACACTTTGACTATCATGCTTTTGATCGAATCTTGAATTCATTGCTAAAGTATTCACATCTTAATTTTGGATTCCCATACATTGGATGTGGATTAGCTGGCGCTGATGAACAAAGAGTAATCGAAATGCTTTTAGACTTTGATTTTTGTGTTAATGCAAAAGGTGGTAGTGTAACTCTCGTTGAATTTGAAAGGAAATAAATGATTAGTGCAAAAATTATTAAGGATAGTTACTGTGAAGCACATGGTACTCGTCTGACTACATTCGAACTGACATATCCTCGCTTTGTACATGGAGAGTTAATGACACATCGGGTGTTTAGTCGCAATGCTGCAAGCTCTCGTGCTATCCCAATTGACAAGGTAATTGAACTGGTTGAGACAACACCAGCCATGCCTGTGCATTGGGGTGCGAATCAAGCTGGTATGCAAGCAAAGGCTGAAGTACTCGATATTGATTATGCTAAGAAGGTATGGTTAGATGCTCGTGATCGTGCTGTACAAAGCGCACATGCTTTAAAGTTAGTAGGTTTACACAAGCAAATCGTCAATCGAGTACTTGAACCATTCCAGTTGATGAAGACAGTTGTAACCGCCACAGAATTCAATAACTGGTTCTGGTTACGTGATCATGAAGATGCACAACCAGAAATTGCTGAACTTGCAGCCGTAATGGGTGTTGAATATGAATCTCATGAACCAGAGGTTTTATGGTCAGGTGAATGGCATGTGCCTTATGTAAAAACATATCGTGATACACATACTGGTGTTCTGCATTATTTAGATGAAAATGATAAGTACATCACAATGGAAGAAGCTCGTATGATTAGTGCTAGTTGTGCAGCACAAACCTCATACAGAAAGAATGATGGTAGTTTAGAGAAAGCTTCCGCTGTGTTTGACCGATTGATAAATTCAGTACCCGTACATGCATCACCAGTTGAGCATATTGCTACACCTATGATAGAATTAGCGTTTGTTGATGAATATCTTGAGATTGAAGGTGTTACTCACATCGATAGACATTATCAACCTTGGAGTGGTAATCTCTGTGGTTGGATTCAATTCCGTCAACTAATCCCTAACAATGTAAAGGAAGGTTAATATGATAAGTGATATTGATTTAGCAGATTGGAAACCAGAGGATTTTCCTCAACCTCTAGAAAAGCTTTGTAATCTAGATGTATTCTCTTTCTTAGGTAATGAGACTGAGCGTTTTCGATTCTTAGGCTTTGGTAACTTTGGTGAAGCTATGTGTACTACAACCAAAGAACCATTGCGTTATTTCTTATTTCCACGTTATTTAAAGGTTATCAAATGGCAATCAAAAAGTTAAGAACTAAAGAATTAATTCAGAAGACTGCAGCTTCATCTAAGTACTTTAAGTATGAAGTTGAAGATATCGTCATGCACTTTATCGCTCATATCCAAAAGTCATTAGCTGATGGTGTTCCTGTGAAGATCGATGGTGTTGGATCAATCAGTCGTAAACTTTACAAACCAAGGAATGTTAAGTTCGATAATGTTGAAAAAATGGTGTATAATTCAGTCGGTCTATCAATTAAAGCTGACGCAGATATGCGTAAGAACCTCAAGGAGAAACTGAATGCAGAAGAAAGCAATGTCGGATAACCGTACACCTTGGCCTTTTGCTTTGGACAATGGTGTTCGTACACCTGAAAGTCAAGCACTGCTAGATAAGAAGCGTCATACCAAGACTAAACCTGATCTATCAGACGTAGGTGAGGCTTTGTTGTAATGCCTATCTGTCAAGAACCTCAACCAGAAAAACATGATCCTAGTGTGTATGTTCCCACTGGAGCTATGGTTTATCTAGATAAGATTTTAGCTAATCCAAAATTACCAACTTATGTATTGAAAGCTGCGAAAGAATTAACGTATTCACGTTATATGACAACGGGTGAGTATTTTGATAAGTTGGATGATGTGGAAGTACTGGAATTAAACTTAGCTGTTGATGGTATTAGTACTGAAGATTTTGTAAACTTCAAATACATAGTACCTCAAGCTGAATTCGATCTATATCATTTGACGTTGTTAACAATGCTTTTACTTCGTGGTGAAGGTATTGTTGAAACACATGCTCATGAATTGAAAGATCCTCTAGCTAGTTTATTTACTTTGATTAAACTTGAAGATTTATATCGATCAGGTAAAGTTGAAGTGTTTCGTGATAATTTTACTATTGCTGAAATTCTTCAAACTAGACCTATTGGTAGAGCATTACCAGAGAAAGGGAATGATGAAAAACCTAACGGAACTTGAACGTGAAGCATATTTAGCTGGTGCTGTTGTTACCGTAGATATCTTGCAACAATTCGAAAACATACTACAAGAAAAGATTGATGAAGTTGCTCTTCTAGAAAAACGCATCGATAAACTTGAGGAAGAACGCAATGATTTATTTGATGAAATCTCAGATCTATCTCAAGAATTGCATGAAAAGCAAGGTATCATTGAAGACTTAGAATTTAAAGCATGGAGGCTTGCAGAACTTGAAGAATAAATTAAAATTTACACAACCAGTAAAAATTGATGTACAATCAAGATTCTCTGAAAGTAACTTAGAATACGTAAGTAAACACGATGAGGATGAATTAATTGCACATATTAAATATATGCAAGAAAAAGAGTTTAATGTCAACTATGAAGAAAGAGAGTAAGTATGCGTTACATCGTTAAATGGAACAATGGTTTCTGGAAAACTTTTGATACAGTAAACTACACTGATGTGTGTTTGCATCGTCTTAAGACTGAAGCTGAAGAGAATGTAAAACGACTGAATAGTCGTTGAGTAAGTGAAGCGATTGAATAATCGCTGAGTAAGTAAACGGCTAAACAATCGATAATTAACCAAGGAGTATCACATGTCTGAAGAAAAAGAAGTAATCATTATCCGTAATGCAACTATCAAATCTTTATTTGATGTAGTTTGTGTCAATTACGCAACACAAGAAGCAGATTTTGTTGAAAAATTTTTAGATTTTGAACAAGCTTCAGAATTGTGTGATACACTCAAGGCTCTTTCAACAACTCCATAAGGAAATAAAATGCAAGAATCGCAGCTCACTGCATTCGCTACGCAAAGCTCTTACCTTCAAAACAATAAAGGCAAGAAAAAATACTTTGATGATGCTGGTTATGAAGACTATCAAAATCGTGCCAAGAAGCGCAAGAAGAAAGACTTCTCTCAACAACGTCAAAACAAACGAGGGGAAAACCTTGGGTACTAAACTCAAAGTATTGCTTTGCATTATTTCTGCTGGCTTATTTTATCTAGCATATGCTATCGATAATATTGTTACAGAGCAAAAGAAGCAAGCTGCAGTAATTCAGATTTTCAAAGATTCTGAGAAACGATGCTTAACTGCTGCTCTTTATCATGAAGCTCGTAGTGAAGGTGTCAAAGGTATCAAAGCTGTAGCTTCTGTGATTGAAAATCGTAAGAACCATCCTGACTTTCCAATGACGTATTGTGAAATCACTCAGCAGTATAAACAATTCAGTTATACTCTGAAGAATCACAACACAGGAAAGCGTCTAGAAGCCTCTATACCAGCTGCAGAACAGAAGGTCTATGGCATCATCAAAGAGATTGCTGAAAGTATGGTAGAAGGCGAATTTGAACCTGTATTACCTAAGAGTACTTTATGGTATGCTAAGACTTCAGTATCCAACTACTGGACTAAGACCAAGAAAGCTGTAGCTGAGATTGGTAAACATCGATTCTATTCTGATAAGGAGAAGCCATGACACAAGATGAAATCATTGAGATGGCTGACAAAGCTAACGTGGACAAAGGGGCGCGTATTGACGAGCTATTTGCCTTTGCCAAACTGGTAGCGGCTAAAGAGCGTGAGCACAATCTTTTTATTTATGGCGGCATTCGTGACATGTATGAAGCCACTGTGATCGAGATTGGAAAAATCTGTGGCGAAGATTTGAGTGATGAGCCTCGCGCTAAATGGGCATTGCTTGAGGTTGCCAAACTAAAAGACGATAAAGACAAGCTCTTGCATTTGTTTCAGGAATGGAAAGAAGATCACTTGTCTCAATACAATTACATTGAAGCTGTTGAAGCAATCAGAGCAAGAGGTGAAGCATGACGCACATTGAAGCAATGAAGCTGGCGCTTGAGGCGTTGGAAAAACTGTTACCTTTAGTGCGTGATCAGAATGATTGGTACGGCGCAACAATTGACCGAGGGCATACAGTCATCAAAGCCCTAGAAGAAGCACTAGCCAAGCAAGAGCAGGGTGAGCCTGTGGCGTGGTTACATGAATCTGGCGTCTTACGTCTTGATAAATATATTGAAGACATCCGTAAAAACTTGGATTCGTGGACACCTCTCTACACCACACCACAACAACGCAAGCCGCTGGAGTTTTCTCAAATGGTTCGGCTGACCTACGACATTGATGAAGACAAGCCAGCTACACAGCAAGAGCTTTACAACCTAATCCGTAAAGTCGAAGCCGCCCACGGCATTATAAAGGAGTAAATATGAAAAAGAAATTTCGCGTAACTATTATTAAGACAGTAGAGATTGAAACACATCCTATTTATGACAATCCTGAATTCCAAGCTAATGAAGTAAAAGAGTTCAATGATTCAATATTCAAGGTTGACGACTTTGACGATATTCTTGAATATGTAGCTGGACAAGTAGCACGTAATGAAGACAATGCTTTTGTTGAAGGATTTGGTCGAGTACAACCAGAGTGGAACAAATCTGCATTATTGAAAGATCATACCTATAATAGTAACTGTGCTGCAGTAACTGTAGATGAAGAAGATTTTGAAGTGGAGGAACTATAATGGAATTAGAATTTGATAATCGCTCAAACAATCAACTTTCCTATAATGAACGCTTAGAGTTAATTCCAGCTTTAGTTGACTTGGCTGAGATCTATTTCAATGAACCACACAAGATTCATTTCGGTGCTGGTATTTGCTATAGCTTATATGAAGTTTGTAATGTTGAAGGTTCATATCACAAGATGAATCGATTGATGCAAGAAATTGGTTATGCTGATGGTTATGAATATTTTGAAGGTGCAGAACCTGCTGATTTCAAAACCATCGATGAATGGGAACCAAGAGCATACATGTGTTTATTCTTGTCTGAATATTTGTGGAATACATTAGACGAAACTACAGTAATCGAACCTGAGTTAGCTGTAAAGCAGTCAACTTGGGATAAGATCAAAGATAAAGTAAAGTCTTTATTTGCTGATCATGTATTTGAGTTGCAATGGAATAGGGAGAATGGAATTGTCACAAAAACTAACTGATTGTCAAACTCGCGTAGTCACTGTACTAGAACGCTTGATTGCTATGGCTAAAGAGAATGAAGATGATGCCGAAGTATTTGCAGATACTTTAGATGATTATCTCGATAGCCTAGCACAAGATGACTTCTTCGGCACTGAGCAACAGATGGACCCTCGTGGTGATTTCAGAGGTAGAGCTTACTACTGGTCTATGCATCAAGTGGAGGGTGTAGATGCATAATTCACGCATTATCTGTGCTGCTAACAAACTTTTATTTGCCGATGGTAATATTGTTATCGTAGCTGGCGCTCGTCATTGGGATAAAATCATGCATAACATGGTTGGGATGGTTAACCAAGACTTTATGGAGTTAGAGCAAGGGTTTATTGACCAATACGGTAACTACTACAATCGTGAAGAAGCATGGATTATTGCTGAAACCAATGGTCAAATCGTTCGCCGTGTAGGTGGTGACATGTCATTAGATGGTGAAGGTAAGCTATTTTCAGAGAATCTGTACTAAGTTGTAGGGTTATTAGCATAGACTAAAAATCTGTGCTATACTCTCTCCATCTTAACAAGGAGTTGATATGAAAACAGTTCTTTCCGTTGACCGTGGCGTTACATCCTCTGCTGAAACTAACGACTGCACAGTACGTGCTTTGGCTAATGCAGCTGATATCGCGTATGATGTAGCTCACGCTGTACTGAAAAAGCATGGTCGTAAAGACCGCAGTGGTGCTACATTCAAAACATTGCATGCAGCTTATGAAGAGTGTGGTTTCCGTTTAACTAAGGTTTGTGGCGATGGTAAACGCGCAAGGTTTGCTATTCGAACAGTAGATAACACACCTTGGGCTGAAGGTATTACCTTTGGTAAGTTGGTTCCACAACTGCCGTATGGTGAATACATTATCAACGTAACAGGTCATGCTGTTGCAGTCGTTAACGGTAAGGTTATCGATACATTTCATAACAATGCTCGTAAGCGTGTTGTTGCTGTTTATAAACGTATTAACTTTGGAGAGTAAAATGAAAGAGAAGATTAAAAGTTTATTTGATATTGTGGTAAAGCCAGCATTGATTGGTTTTGTAGCTATTATCATCATTATGACAGTTCTATCTATTCCTACACTGGCTGGTACTGTGGCTGGTATTGCAGCTGCATGGGTATTTGGTAAGCTTATTATGTTCGGTTATGCGTTATACAAGGAGGACTTCAATGACTAAATCTAAACCAATTCTGAAACCTAGCCAAGTCTTGCAAGAAGTCAAGAAAAGATTACCTAAAGGCTATACAACAGATGCTGATACTAACTCACCATATATCTGCGATAATATCCAAGACTTATGGCGACAAGGCTACCTGACTGACGAAACAAGAAATACTATTAAAACCCATATCAGTTGTCTTTTAAATGGTAACTTCTGTTTGAAAGATTGGTTGTTACGCACAGGTAAAGCAACTGCTGAAGAATTCCGACAAGATTACGACAATTCTTGGCGTAAGCTGCAAGTCACTCGCCAGCTTTGGTTGGACGATATGATTGTGCATTTCAAATCGAAAGGTATGTAATGGCTCATGATGCAGGTAAGGGTGGTAAACCTCGCCCATTTAGTGTACCTCAAGAGGATTACACAAAGAATCTGGAAACTATTCTTGGTAAGCCAGAGGTAGATGACTACTGGACTTGCGATTCTTGCGGTGGTCCAATGTATACGCAACTTCATTGGCGTTACTGCTATTGTGATGATTGTGGTAAAAGCGTAAAGAAGGAACCAATGGAACCTTAATATCCGAGTCCCTTGTGTGGTTATTCCATGCAAGGGATTTTTTGTGTTATACTTCAGCATCGATTCAACAACAGGAGTTTTAAATGAAAGATAAAGTCTTTAAGTTCTATGCTGATGCTGGACATGCTTGGCTTGCAGTCAAGTTAACAGATCTAATGGAATTTAACATCGTTGGTCAAATTACAGGTTACAGCTATATCAAGGGTAAGACAGCTTACATTGAAGAGGACATGGACATGTATACCTTTTGCAAAGCTTATGAAGCTAAGTATGGTAACCTTCCGATTAGTAAATATGTCAGTCATGGTGATCGTAGTCCAATTCGTAGCTATGATCGATTTGATATTGCAAATTTCAACAAAGCTTTTTCTAAGGAATAATCATGAAAATCAAATGCAACATTGCAGATATCTTGCACGATGCAGCAGATAAAGAATTAGCGCATAATCAACAAACTTATTGGGCATGTAGGAGTGAAACTCGTACAGCAAATCGTGAAAGATTTTCATGCTGTGCTATTGATAACGCAGTAGGCAACTTTTTGAATAAAAAATATCCGCAAATGCATTGGAGAGATATGGATTGTGTCCGAGAGAGTATTCAAAAGTACATTAAAAAGGGCTTAGAAGCTATGGGCTTAAATACAGAATCTATCTCAGCATTTGGTGATGAATCAATTGAAATTAACTCAGAAATTCAGGGTCAGCGTTATTTTTGGTTGAAATTTGCAGCTTTAATGGCAGAGGAACAAGGAGTTGTATATGAAACACAAGCATTGTGATTTAATCAAAGCATGGGCTGATGGGGCCAAGGTGCAAATACGTAGTAAAAATTTCTATAGTACGAACAACTACGAATGGGCAGCATGGCGTGATTTGCCATGTCCAACTTGGAATGCAGGGGATGGCTACGAGTATCGTATCAAACCCAAAGAAGATATTATTCAATATGCTCGAATTGCAGATTGGACTGAAGCTAGACCATTTGTAGAGATTGAAGCTATTGATTCGAATAAAACTCCTACTGACAATGTAGAGTTAATTTTTGATGGAGATACTGGTAAGTTAAAAGCTGCCATATTTATTGGTAAATAATGGAAAAACGATTAAAATCCAACATTGAAGTGTTGCGCGTAGCATCATTCACTCTTCAAGAACTTGTAAAATCAGAATGGTGTGAAGAATTCTGGTATAGATATTACGACAGTGATGAACCAGAAGAAAATGCAATGCGTGAGAAAGTACAAAGAACATTAACTGCATTAGAATGTGCAATTATACAAAATGAAAAAATTGTGCAATTATTGTATGATCCAACATATGTAGCACCTTGAAAGTTGAAAATGTCAAAGAAACATAAGAAACAAAAGTTAAAGAAACGAAATTACTTAGTTGCGATTGTAATGCGTAAGGGTGTACAAAAGCATAAGAACAGAAAGAAAGAACAAAAGAATAACCACACGGATTACTCGGATTAATTTCTTTGCTAAAAATTCTGCTATACTTACGCTATGACTAACGAAAGAATCAGATTCATCGCAGAATTATCACATGGTTTAGCTTCAATTTGGTACGCATTCTATGAAATATGGAAGAAACCAAAATATAAAGCGATGGTAGTGATAAAAACCGATAGAAAGCTGTTAGAATGGCACTCTAAACAAATGAAAGGTTAATATGCCAGTAGGAATTCCACAAACTAAGGTTGATTTTAATGAAGGCTCTAACTTTGACCGTACTGGTCAATGGGTTATCGCTAAATATCTGGATTGTGCTTGGGTAACAGGCATTGTACAAGACAGCCGTGTAAAATATGGCGGTAAAATTCAGCACAGCGTTATCTCTGATTCTCCTACGTTTATTGGCGGTGGAGATAGTGAAGGTAATCGCACAGAAGAGTTACGAGAGATTGGCTCAACTTTTCTAGTTGAAGAACAGCATCTAATGATTGCACAGAAGGAGTTTTAAATGAACCGTAATGAAGTAGCCATCATGCTTTGGAGTATAGTACTAGGTGCTTTACTAGGTGCTTTACTTATGGCATCTATGCTTGCTCTATCAGAACCTAAATGGATTGAACATTCTCGTAAAGCTAAGGCTGAATGCGAGGAAAATATTCCACGTAAAGAGGTATGTGTAGCAGTATTCTTTCCACGTTCAAAGGATTGATATGACAACACAAACACGAACACAAGTACTTGAGTTAGCGCTTTCATCACTTAAATTTGGCCTTCTTCAGATGCAAGCTGTGGGTACAAAAGAAAGTCAAGAGCGATATAAAGATGCAATTGAATACTTTGAAAAACATTTTATAAACCTAGAACCAGTAGCTTGGCGACCAGCGTTTGACTACGATGGTTATGACCTCGAAGGCACGTGGAATAACGGTAAACCAACTGAAAAAGATTTAGAATTTTGGGGAAACACTAAAGTTGGGATTGAGTACGCTTATAAAATCAAGGGGAATATTTAATGACTTATTGCTGTTGTACACCACAAATACATTGTCGTTATTGTAAGCAATCAAATATACCCTGCAAAGATGAAAAACCATTCTTCAAGTTGAGCGATAAGGTGTATAATGATTTTATTCACAAAATATATTCTACAAAGGATTGATATGGATAGAGACTTAACCAACAAACTGATAAGGAAACTTGCTTATTATGGTGAGATACAACCTCATATTGGTATAGAAGATACACCGACTAAACGATTAATGCGAGAAGCTTCTGATATGCTACTCGACTTAGCAGAAGAAATAAACGACTTAGAGCGTCAGAATCTTTATCTTAAGGGTGCAGCTGCAACGCCATTATCTGTGGCTTTATTCACGCTATCTCAGGAAGATTTTGGAGTTGAAAAAACTTCTGAGACTATTCAACCTACACCAAAGCGTGATTTGATGAAAGGATTATGGAAGGTATAATATGCATAATATGAAAATCGATGGTCTATACAAATGGAAGCATGAAGTACAGCAACTAGTTTATCTAGGTAGGCAAGGTAGTTGGCATCAGTTTGCACTGGCAGTAGCACCAGAGCATATTTGGTGTGAAGTACTTACTCAAGATTTACACATGTTGGAGGCTATCTAATGAGTAAAGAAAAATTTCTGGCTGCTTTTCACAAGCTTGACCCTGCCGTTCGTCCAGAATTACGTAAATATATTGGAGAGCTTGAGTATCTTTACGACCTTGCATTTAGAAATGGTCAAAGGGAAATGCAAAGAGCTGCAGCTTGTCAAGCTATGAATACTATTAACGCATTGGAGGTTTAAATGGAAAGAGTTGAAGTACAAGGTAGGGATGCAGTAACTGGTGAAGTTAAGATTATTGGTACTGTTAATCTACCACCTAATATGTATGCTACAAAGCTTGTGACTGATTGGTTTGGTGGCTTCGGTATTGGTGATGATAGTGAAG
>JACCDU010968959.1_pt1 | contig 79912 bp, 127 predicted proteins | sample 7446081 | NCBI WGS metagenome assembly JACCDU01 (sample SAMN15323447, study PRJNA562643) | freshwater metagenome | isolation source: river surface water | place: USA:Blue River Watershed | collected 2017-08-17 | reverse complement strand
TATTGTACTTGAGAGCTTCAAGCAACTCTTCTTGCTTTGGATTCATAGCAAATAAAGGTGGAAATTGTACTCTTGCAAACTTCTCTTTTTGTACACGTTGAGATTGTACTTTTTGATTTCTTTTCATTAATATCCTTTCTATACTGCTTCAGGACTAAATACGATTAGGTATTATCTTTTGGTTTACGACCTCGTTTAACTTCTGTATTATTTTCGGTATTATCTTGTAGTTCAAGTACTGGTTTAGATTCTACTTTTACTTCAGGTTTTACCATACCAGTAATTAGCATAGAGCCAAAAGCTGTAGGGAAGTTTTCGTTAGATTCAAAGTCAAATCGCCATCCTTCGAGGATACTTTGTTGTACAGCTTGACAGAACTCATATAAGCTATAAGTTTCAATTTTCTTAATTTCCATAGTCACTCCTTGTTAAAGAAACAGCAACAATATCGTTGTGTTAACGCAATTGTACCATAGTCCATGATGCATGTCAACTAAAATATTTTCAGAAAGTTCTTGACAAATGCATAAAAGTGTGATACCCTAAAGATATCTAAGGTTATATACATAGGTTATACCATTAGTTATTATGTAGATTAAATCTATGTTGTAACTGAGATTAACCTATATTTGTAATCTATATATGTATATCTAATGTAATATCTGATGTTAACATTAAATGTACTAATAATTTAATTGATTGATTAATAAGATATTAAAATAATATAGGTTATACATAGGTAATAGCATAGATTGAAACTTATGTTGTTAACGTATGTTGAATCCTAAATAATAATCTATGTTAGCAAGTAGGAATTTATTTTGTTTTATGCTTCGCATCAGTCATGAAGCTCAAGGCGCTATGCCTGTCCTGCGGACGCTTTGTTGTACCTTCAACTGAAGCAGCTCGACTAAAACCTTCACCAATGCCCTTAAAACGTTCTACAAGGCTTTAATTTGTACTAGTCTAAGGGTGTGTAGCCTGAAGGTATGAAACGAGCGTATAGAGGCTTTAAATCAATCCTTAGTTTTGTGTACAGATAGCTCAAGTGCAAACCTCAAGAAAGTAAACATGAAAACTTTAAATATCAAAGAATTGATTGATTATGATATACTAGAAGGTTCTTTCTTTATTTTAAAGAATAACACTAGGTATCGTAAGATATTTCCTAACGAAGATGGTTACATTGTATTTTATAAAAATGCTAAAAGAATTAAACTTAAAGCTAATAAACTAGCAATTGAGTTGGTACAAAATATTGTTGTACAAAAAGATAAAGTTGCACTGCATAAGAATTTGGATGAAACAGATTACAGATATTGTAACTTAAAATTAATATCCAAGAAAACCTACAATTCAATCAAAGAAGCGCATCGAAATTTATCTGGATATTTAAAACTGCAGCCACACCCTAAAGATGTGTTCTGCTATGTGTTAAGCTGGAAAGAAGATTCCAAGGATAAGATGCTAGTTGTACAAGATATAGTAGTTGCAAAGAGGATGTACAACAAACTTCAACTGAAGTATGCCAAGATTCTGAGTAGGTATTGCGTATTTGACTGAAATGATTGATATTTCTCTTGAAATTAAGCAATTACTATGATATAATCAAGCATCTGTGTAAATTAAGTTTAATAACTTTTGTAAATTACACTATTAAGAGGTGTAACCCTGCAAAGGATTCACCATAACTTAACCCTGTACGGATACAATCTTTATGTGTTCGCCTATGTACCCTTTACACTCCTTTCAGTCATAGGTCATTCGACATAACCCGGAACAGTAACCGGGAACTATTTAAGGAGTGCATCTCATACTATGCAGTTTGCACTTATTGTACAAAATAAGATACAGAAAAGAAGAATAAATGAACTGCATTAGTTGTGGCGGCTATTTTAAGCAAAACGCCTTTAACAGATCAAATGAATGCGAAGATTGCCTAGATGCAAATTTCCTAGGTATTGACTCCGAGCTATCAGTTGATGTAGGATTGTTAAGAAATCCTTCTGGAAAGACAAGTCCTGTGTTTTATGAAGATAGGGATGATCCTGAAATGGATTGTAGAGATTCAATCTGAAACTATTGAGAGTTGTGATAACAACGAAAATAGCGCAAACTATTGACATGGGTTGAAACCTATGTTACAATAGATTTTATCGCTGGAATAGCTCATCTGGTAGAGCAACTGTTTTGTACTCAGTAGGTGGTGGGTTCAAGTCCTGCTTCCAGCACCAATTTAGCTTTGCTTAATTAGGTAAAGCACCAAGTTTACGGGCGAGATTGATAGGTGGTTTATCACTGCAAGATTGTCCACCAAATTTGGCCCTGTCGTCTAGTCGGTTTAGGACATATGCCTTTCACGCATAAAAGTCGGGTTCGAATCCCGATGGGGCTACCAAATATTTACTGCAGAAAATGTTGGGTTAATACCTCCCCTGCAGCTTTATAGACATGTATTCCGTAACTATGTCAAAAGTTCGGCTGCTCAATCGCCAACGGAAAGAGCGTAAGGTCACAGTTGGAAATGGACGGTTAGTTAAAAAGTATAACACTCGCTTGATAAGCGAATATCGGTGGAGCGTTACCATCACTGTCTACCAGAATTTTGGCATATAGCTCAGAGGTAGAGCAAACGGCTGTTAACCGTTCGGTCAGTGGTTCGATCCCACTTTTGCCAGCCAATTTAGAAGTATGGTCGAGTGGCTTATGGCAATGGTTTGCTAAACCATCGGTGGCGAAAGCTGCCCACAGGTTCGAATCCTGTTACTTCTGCCAATAAATTATGTTGAAGATCAGGACCGGGAAGTCCGTGGCATCCTGAATAAGTGTGCCTAGTTTAAGTACCTCAAAACACCAATATAATTTTTATAAAGAATCTCCGTAATTAGGCTAGTTTGGTTAAGTCACTCGGTTTGGGGCCGAGATATCGAATGTTCGAATCATTCATTACGGACCATAATTTATTGCGGGTAAGGCGGTCACTACACCAGTCTCATAAGCTCGGTGCATCACTGGTTCGAATCCAGTACCCGCTACCATTAAATCGTAGCTATTCGTAAGTAGTAAAATAGCAAATCAACATTGGATATCGAGCAGCATTGGTGACTGCAGCGGATTGTAAATCCGTCACTCTCAGGAGTAAACTTGGTTCGATTCCAAGGGTATCCACCAATTAAAAGATAAGAGATAAATATGGCAACGTTACAATCATCTGGAGCGATAAGCTTGTCACAAGTACAAGCTGTGATGGGTGGTGCAAATCCTATTTCACTCAGTGAATATTATAGAGGTGGTGCTTATGTACCGTCTACTAAGACAGTTGATGTAAGAGAACCTACCAGTGGTGAATATTTTGATTATACATCTCCAGCACCATTTTATACGTGGTTATACTACCCACAAACATTAGTTGATGATGCCATATATTGGTATCCCGGTGGACCTAACCCACTTCGTATCGCAAGAGGTTCAACATCGTATACGTATTCTGGTTATACATATTTTAAAGGTACATTTAGAGTACAAACTTTAGCCTCTTATACTGTTTATTCAAATTGGCACGCTATTTACAGAACATCGCCATCTACTGTTAGTATAAATGGTAATGTACCAACATCTGGTGCTATTAGTTTAAGTAATTTTTATGGAGCAGAAAAACCATGAGTGATATTCAATACAAATTTTATATTGATAAATTATATGTGCGTCAATATGATGGTGCACCAAATGCTGTTTCACGAGTTTACTGGATTTGTGAAATGAAGCGAAATGGTGCAATGATTTATGGATCGGGTCAAACTGATTTGAATCAACCAAATGTAGATTCATTTATTAATATCGCAGAACTGGAAGCTCAGAAAGTGATTGACTGGGTTTTACAAGAATTAGGTGGTCAAGATTGGGTTACATGGTTTATTTCTGCACATGAGGGACAAATGCAAGAAGCAGAAAAAGCTATTGGACTTGAAGCGTGGCACATTCCTTTGGTAAATCCTTTGAAGTTTGAAGGTATGAATGCTTGAACCAGTATCATCCTCTAATCAACTCTTAATCCCTACACAAGAATGGAAAGATGTAGTCGAATTTACAAATTGGTGGAATAAAGCAGGTATGCCAATTTTACCACCAGTAAATTCAGAAGTTTTTGTAACAGATGATGCTACAGCTTTTTGTTTATTTCGCAACGGTCAGTTTCAAGTTGAATTGTATCTTATTCATCCAAATCCCATGTTTGATAATCATGAACATCCCGGTGTCGAGATAATTCAAATGAATACAACAGGTTCGTATGGGAGTTTTTCTGAGATATTGAGAGATGGAGATAGTCATGGTAATTTGTTGGCTTCTCGTAGTCAACAAAAAGGTCTATCATTGCTTACATTTGAGCACTGGTTAAAAGATGAACCATCAACAGCTGCTGCCGCATGGAAAGGTCTAACAGTTGGTCCAAAACAAGAAATGCTAATTCGTAGATTTTATCCCAATGCTTTTATTGAATCAGGGTATGCTGATATTACCAAGCCAGTAAATTATAGACAACTTTTGTTAGAAGGAAAAGCATGAATTCACCTGAAATTGCAATTGGTTGCGTTGCTAATCTATGGTCTAGGCAAATGGTATTTGAAAAAATTGGTGATGTTGAAATTGGACACACTCATCAGTTTGATCATCTTACCTTACTCGCTTATGGTAAACTAAAGATCACTGTAAATAATCAAATATCTTATTTCTCAGCACCTCAGATGATTTATATTCACAAAGATCATGTGCATGAGCTAGAGGCATTGGAGAACAATACTGTTGCATATTGTATTCATGCATTAAGAACTAAGGATCAGTTAGAAATATTAGATCCTGCCATGATTCCTGCAGGTGTAAGTGGATCATTGATTTCGGGTGTAATCCGTGGAGATATTTCTAATAATCCCGGAAAGATTAATAAAAGTTTACCTTCAGTGGTTATGTAAAGAACCGTTCGGGAAGTAACTTCGGTTACTACGGGAAGTGGCAGGGGATGCGACCTACGCCATAAGTTAAAACGCATATCTTTATCTTTTAAAGATATAAAGTATACTAACATTAAAAGTCCCCTTAGGACCGTTGTCGCTAACGGTTATCTACTTATGTAGAAGGCGTCCCTTGTATCTGAAGCAAGGTAACACGAGGGCCATCTACCCTTGACTAAATGCCGCCAAGCATTTAGGTAAATCTCAGCGTGAGTTGATGAGCCGTTAGAACGAAATGCTAACCCTGAATTCGGTACTCAGGACTAATTTATAAGGAAATATTATGACCTTCAAAAAAGGACAAAGTGGTAATCCAAATGGTCGCCCAAAGAAAGAAAGTATCTTTGATAAACCGACTAACCGTGAGCTAAAAGAGCGTGAACTCGTCATGCTGTTACGCAAGATTAAGCCTCACGTAGCTGAAGCTATCATGCAAGCTGCTAGTATCATGAAGAATGATGAAGCTAGTCACCAAAACCAACTTAAAGCTGCAACTATTCTTTTAGATAACTATCGCAGATTAACTTTAGATATGTACGATGGCGAAGAGCAAGCTGAAGAAGAAGGTACAGAAGTACAACAACAAAACGCTCCTATTTTCAGTCTGAAGGTAGTAGGCGAAGAGTAATAGGGATATTATGGCAGAACAAATTACGATAGCACCAGCATCTAAAAAACAAGAGATGTTTTTAAACAGTGATGCAACCATTACATTAGCTGGTGGTGCTGCTGGTTCTGGTAAAACATATACCTCTTTATTGATTGCTCTAAAATTCATGCAGCATCCTAGAGCTACAGGTGTTATCTTTCGTAGAACATCTAAGATGCTTACTGCTCCGGGTTCAATCTGGCATGAAGCTGTAAGTTTATACACTGCGCTTTATCCGAATTTAAGAATCAGATCAAGAGAACTTGAATTGGTGTTCCCAAATGGAGCATTGCTAAAGTTCAGTCACATGCAACACGCTACTAACATGTACGATCACAAAGGTGGTCAGTATTCGTTAGTAATTTTCGATGAAGCAACAGACTTTGAAGAAGACATGGTTGTTTATTTGTTGTCTCGTATGCGTAATGCTTATGTTGATTACAAACCTCAACTCTTTATGATGACCAACCCTGATTATAACTCGTTTTTACGGTTATGGATTGAAGATTATTATCTTGATCCACAAACAGGTATTCCTCTTCCTGAAAAGTCAGGTCACAAGCGTTATTTCTTCCGTCAAGGCAACACAATGCTTTGGTACAACAGTTTAGCTGAAGCTGAAGCTGTACATGGTAAGGGTGATGAATCTGGCATCAGTTCCTTTACTTTCATCGGTGCCACTTGTCGAGATAACCCACCGCTACTTAAAGCACAACCTGATTATATCAGTCGATTAATGTCCTTGCCTCGTGTAGAAAAGGAACGACTATTGGATGGATCATGGTTTGCTCGTCAAGAATCTGCAGGTTTATTCAAAAGAGAATGGACGGGTTTAGTTGATCACGCAAATGGTAGAGCTAGAAAAAGAATTAGAGCTTGGGACTTTGCGTTTAGTAAACCTTCAGAGCAATACCCAAATCCTGACTGGACTCGTGGCGTATTAATCTCAAAAGACCCAAATAATCTATACACAGTAGAAGATGTAGTTTCAATTCGAGATCGTGTACATGAAGTTGAAAAGCTAGTTTTTGATACAGCTATTCACGATGGTAATGATGTGATTATCAGCATTCCGTTAGACCCTGCTGCTGCAGCGGGTGCATACGCAAAGGATTTACAACGTAAGTTAGCTGAGATGGGTTTCAGTGTAAGACTAACCAAGCCTGTTAAATCTAAGATTACTCGTTTTGCTCCATTTTCAAGTATAGCACAAGCTGGTTTCGTCAATGTAGTCAAAGCCAATTGGAACAAAGATTTCTTTGATGAACTAGAAGTATTCGATGGTGATCCAAAGAAGAAAGACGATCAGGTTGACTGTTGTTCAGACGCAATGCTACTTTTGAATAAAGAAACACAGTTACCAATTTTTTCACTACCAGATTTTACAGGTAGTAACCCATTTGATGGCAGCATCACTGGCGCTAATATTCCAACATTTAACAGTTCATTAGTTTCATAATTAAAGGAGCCTTTGATGGCACGTAAATCACAAAATACTTCAGTACAAAAAGCTGTAGATGACACACCAGATCGCTTCAAACTTAGTGAATCTGGATATCTTGGTTTAAATATCTTTAATGGTGTTTCCAATGATGAATTAAAAAAGGAATTGAACTTTCCAAATAGTATCAATACCTATAAGCAAATGTCTTATCATAGTACAATCAACTCTGCTTTGACATTGTATGATAATTTGATCAGTAAAGCCAGTTGGTCATTCAAACCAATCAAAGATGCATCTGAGCAGGAACTAACTCAAGCTAAGATCATCAATGAAATGATGCAAGACTTGTCAGATCAAACTTGGTCTGAGTTTATCTCTGAAGCATTGACTGCTAATATGTATGGTTTCTCTGTGCATGAAAAAGTATATCGTAGACGATTAAAGGCTAATGGTTCCAAGCACAATGATGGTGTAATTGGTTGGAAAAAACTTCCAATTCGTAATCAAGAAACTATCGAGAAATTTATCTTCAGCGAAGATGGTAATGATCTACTCGGTGTAAAGCAAAACCTCTCTGCTATTTCTGATGTTTACAACCGATACTCTAGTCGCTCAAATAATGAAGTAGTTCTACCTCGTAGCAAAGTAATGCTATTCAGAGCAGGTAAGCACAAGGGTGATCCATTCGGTAAATCAATGCTTCGTGATGCGTACCTAGCATGGCGATTCCTAAGCGTAATTGAAGAGATTGAAGCTAACGGTGTAGCTAAAGATTTAGCTGGTTTACCTGTACTAAAGCTTCCACCTCAGTATCTTTCTGCCGATGCCTCTCCAGAACAAAAAGCAATTCGCGCTTACTATGAAAATGTAATGCGTAACTTGCAGCTAAATCAGCAATCTGCTTTGATTTTACCTCAAGCACATGATCCTGATACTCGTACTCCTTTGTTTGAGCTAGAACTTCTATCTCTCAATGGTAGCAAAGCAATGGACACCACTAAGATCAAAGAATACTATAAAAACCTGATCTTAACATCGCTATTTGCTGATATCTTAGTTCTTGGTCAATCCGGTGGTGGTTCAAACGCTCTAGGTCAAGTTAAGAACTCATTATCTGCTACTGCTGCTGAAGCAATGCTAATGAAGATTCGTGATGTTATCAACAATGATCTAATCAAACAAACTTACGAATTAAATGGTTGGGATACTTCTCGAATGGGTCAAATGGACTTTGATAACCTAGAAACAGAAGACCTAGAATCATTCTCTAAAGCTGTTCAGCGTTTTGCAAGCACTTCAGTTATCGAAGTTGATCGTGCAGTACTTAATAGAGTCCGTGAGTCAATTGGTGTTGATGCACTACCTGACGATATGGAACCTGATCAAAATCTATTACCTGAGAAAACCTCTCGCAGTGGTGATGGATTTAAAACTGCAGGTGAAGGAACTTCAAATTCTCCTTCAGGTACTGACTCAAGTTCTAATAACTTAGACAATGCTGCCTAAACCTCAGATTGCAACTCTTTATTGGTTACATTTGGAAAGTCACAACGATGCATTCTTAGATGGATACATTGGGGTGACTACCCGTTCGATTGATGTGAGATTTAAAGAGCATTGTAGTAGATTTAACAATTCATACAATTTGTACAATCCCTTACACCAAGCTTTCAGTAAATATGGTATTGAAAATATCCTTAAAACTAGACTTTGTGTTTGTGATATAAAAGAAGCGTATGAATTGGAACGAGTATTTCGACCATTTGAATACACTGGTTGGAATACAGTACAGGGTGGTAAAGTATCACCTATTGCATTAGAAATTATACGTAGGAAAAGAAATGCCTTACTCTAAATCAAACCCTCCGCAATGGGCATCTAAAAAGAGCGATTCTGTCCAAGAAGTAGCTATTCGAGTTTTCAATCAGACACTCAAAGATACAGGTTCTGAAGAAAAAGCTAGAATCGCATCTCTTGCTGCCATGAAAAACGCAGAAGAAGCAAATAAGAAAAATAAGGTCAAGAAGTCTGTAGAAGATATTCTTAAATCTAAATACTTATGAGTAAATGTTACTTGAATTAGTCTTAATTCTATGATATAATAGTTTACAAATACCCCCGGCTAAATGCTCGGGGTTATTGTTGTTTTAAAGGAGAGAGAATATGCAGTGGTCTGCAGATAATACAATACCTTCGATTCAGGATAAATCCTTAAAGTTAAGGGAATTATTTGCAAAAGTTGCCAATGCTTCTCTAGAAAAAGGTCTATCAAAAGAAGAGGCAATCTTTGCTGGAACTAATGCTGTAAAAATAGAAGAACGTAAAAATCAACCAGCAAAAGTCAAAGCTCCTAAGACTCCTTCACACGTAGAATCCCTCAGAAGTTATACCAATCCGTTTGAAGTCGTGACTAAGGCACAAGAGGGTCAAATCGAAGTTCCTACCGTTAAAGCTGCAGAATTTGATGCAGAAGGTCACCTTGTGATCTTAATGTCTGATGGTAGACGAGTTGTTACAAAAGGTAAAGCTGTCGAGCAGCATATCGATCAAAGAATTGGTGTTTCAGTCAATCCTGTATTCGATCATGTTCAGATGAATACCACTGCAAATTATACTTCAGAAGACTACCTTCCCGGTATGATGACTTGGAATGAATTTGAGGATTGTTTAGATATTGTACAAAACGATGGTTCAATATTACAAGTTGGTCTTGAAAGTTATATTGAAGTTATTAATAAAACTGACTCCACAATGCAAAATGGAACAGTTGTTAGATTTTCAGGTGTCTCCTTAGATGAAATTCCTGAAGCATCACCTCTTGTTGCAGACGGTAGCACACCACCTTTGTACTTAATCGGCGTACTAACAAATACTTTAATTCCCGGTCAACGTGGTAGAGCTACTGTATTTGGTAAGGTTCGCAATATTAATACCACAGGTTCTGATGTAGGTGAAACTTGGCAACAAGGTGACTTACTGTACTCTCATCCATCTCAACCCGGTAAGTTTACAAAAGTACAACCTACTGCACCAAACTTAGTAATTTCGGTTGCTGCAGTGTTAAAAGCAGATGCAACTCAAGGTAAAATTTTAGTAAGACCTACGATTTTTCCACGATTGTTTTACGGTACTTTCTCAAGTGCAGTTGTTCAAACTCCAGTTGCTGTCAATACACCTTACGCTGTAAGTTTTGAAACTACAGAAATTTCAAGTGGTGTAAATTTAAGTAACGCAAGTAAAGTAACTACACAATACGCAGGTTTATATTCTTTTGATTTCAGATTGCAATTGACTTCTTCTAATTCATCTCAAAAGAGTGTTTATATTTGGGCTAGAAAAAACGGTGTAGATGTCCCAAATAGCAATTCAAAAGTAACCTTAGTTGGTAACGGAGTTGAAGTAGTACCTTCTTGGAGTTTCTCAATAAGTATGCAAGCTGGTGACTACTTTGAGCTAATGTATGCCGCAACAGACCTTTCTGTTTCAATCAATGCTCCTGCTGCTACTTCTTTTGCACCAGCTACACCTTCTGCAACTCTTCGCGTAAGTCAAATTAATTTATAATAGGAAATAACAAATGCAACCAGCACACATTGATCTGGATGTTTACAAAGGTTCAACTTTTGTTAAAGTCATCCAATGGAAAACAGGAGAACCCCCTGTAGCAGTTAATCTCACTGGTTGTACTGCTAGAATGCAACTTAGAAAAGCAGTAAACGATACAACTGTACTTGATACTCTTACTACTGAAAATGGTAAGATTGTAATTCACGAACCTTTAAATGGTAAGTTTAAGATTGTAATTCCTGCAAGTACTTCTACAGCTTATACTTTTACAAGTGCAGTTTACGACTTAGAAATAATCTTTGCTGACCAAACGGTTACCAGAGTAATTGAAGGTTGTCTGACTGCTGCACCAGAGGTAACAAGATGACAACAGAAGTTATTGTAGAGACAGTCTACGATACGATTATTGTAGACGATTCATCCGATACTATTCTTGTAGAAACTCCCGGTGAAGTTACTGTTCTCACAGTTGCAGAACAAGGTCCACCCGGTCCAGCAGGTATTCAAAATATTAGTGATGCCTTCGACGTAGATTCTAGCAATAAGACAGAAGGTTCAGTTCTTGTGTACTCTACTCAAAACCAAAAATGGGTAGCAACTACCCTTCTCGAAAACCAGAGTGTTGAATCTGGACATTATTAATTAAGGAAAAATTATGGCTTCTATTGTAAGAATTAAACGTTCTGAAGTATCCGGCAATCCAGCTACGCTTGGTCAAGGTGAGTTAGCATACTCAGCACTAACTGACAATGGTGTAAACGGTGGTGATCGCCTATATATTGGTATGGGTACTGAAACTGCAGGTAATGCAGTTAATCACGTAGTGATTGGTGGTAAATACTTTACCGACAAGCTAGATCACAATCCCGGTACACTAACACCAAACTCTGCTATCATTGTAGATACAAATGGTAAGATTGATAACCTAAAAGTAGATAATATTGAAATTGATGGTAACACTGTCACTTCAACAAACGCTAACGGTAATATCGCTTTGGAACCAAACGGTTCAGGTTCCGTAGTTCTAGACGGTCAAAGTTGGCCTCAAACATCCGGTACAAACGGACAGTATCTAAAGACAGATGGTAGCGGTCAAACTTCTTGGAGTAGCCTACCTCCTAGTGATTTTACAATCGCTGGTGATACAGGTAGTGACCTCTTCAGTACAGGTGGTACATTAAACTTTGTGGGTACAGACCCGATTGATACTGCAGTTACTAATGATACTGTAACTATTTCAATTAAAGATGCTTCCAGTACAACTAAGGGTGCTGCTTCCTTCAACAACATTGATTTCAGTGTAACCGCTGGTGCTGTAAGTATCAATCCTGAAGCTATTCAAGATATCGTTGGTGACATGGTTAATACCAACACAGAAAACGGTATCGCAGTAACTTATGACGATGTTAATGGTAAGTTAGACTTTGCAGTAAACAACCCTGTTATTACAATCTCTGGTGACGTAGATGGTTCCGCTACAATGACCAACTTGGGTAACACTACAATTGCTGTTACTCTAGATACAGTTAACTCAAACGTAGGTACTTTCGGTTCTTCAAGTGCAGTTCCTGTATTTACTGTAAACGAAAAAGGTTTAGTAACTGCTGTATCAACTGCAGGTATCTCAACTTCCTTTACAATCGCTGCTGATACAGGTACTCCTGATGTTTTCAACAATGGTGAAACACTGTCCATTGTAGGTGGTGAAGGTATCGACACTTCAGTAAGTGCTGCTACAAATACTATTACAATTTCTGGTGAAGATGCAAGTGATGTTAACAAAGGTATTGCTAAATTTAACGCAGCTAACTTTGCAGTAACTTCTGGTGATGTAACAATCAAAGATGCTGGTGTAACGAATGAAAAGCTAGTAAATTCTAGCGTAACATTGGGTACTTCAAACGTAGCTCTCGGTGGTACAATCACTTCACTCTCTGGTCTAAGCGAAGTACAAGTTGACAATATCAACATCAATGGTAACTCAGTAACTGCTACCGATGTAAATGGTAATGTTGTATTAGTTCCTAACGGTACTGGTGTAGTTGACGTAACAGATTCACGTATTACTGGTGTTGCTGCCCCTGTTAATGCAACAGATGCAGCGAATAAAGCTTATGTTGATAATGCGGTTACTGGTCTATCATTCAAAGAAGCTGTAAATCTTTTTGCTAATACAAATATTGCTCTAACAGGTTCAACAAGTACTCTAGTAATTGATGGTCATTCTGCTTTAGATCAAACAGATAATGGTTATCGTATTTTATTAACTGCACAAACTACCAATTCTGAAAATGGTATTTATGTTTATGCTGATAACGGTACAACTTATACATTAACTCGTAGTTTAGATGCAGATACTTATGCTGAACTAGATGGTGCTTCAGTCTTCGTTGTTGAAGGTGTAACTTACGGTCAAACTGGTTGGGTACAAACTAACCATTACCTAACAAGTTTCGCAGGTCAAACATGGGTTCAATTCTCAGGTTCCGGTGCTTATGTAGCAGGTGAAGGTTTACTATTAACAGGTACTACTTTTGATGTAGGTGCAGGTGATGGTATTACCGTTACTGCAAACGCTGTTAGCTTATCAGCTTCTGTAGCTGGTGATGGTCTAGCGCACTCTGCTGGTGTTATTAATGCAGTTGGTACAGCTAATAGAATCTCTGTAAGTGCAGACGCAATTGATATTGCAAATACATACGCTGGTCAAACAAGTATTACTACATTAGGTACTATCTCAACTGGTACATGGTCTGCTGATACAATTGCTACTACTAAAGGTGGTACTGGCTTGACAACATACGCAACTGGTGATATACTATATGCTAATGGTACTAATAGTTTAGCTAAACTAACTATCGGTACTAGCGGTAAAGTATTACAAGTAAACGGCAGCGGCGTTCCTGTATGGGCTGATATTGACGGTGGTACATACTAAATCAATTATGATTATCGGGCGGTTTTTACCGCCCTTTTCTTTTACCTTTGTTAAGGATTGCATATGGCAAGTAAGATTATATTAAAGAAGTCTTCAGTAGCAGCGAAAGCTCCTGTAGCTGGTGATTTAGATTTCGGTGAGTTAGCGATTAACTATACTGATAGTAAGTTATACTTTAAGAAAGCAGACGGTTCTATTGATGCTTTTACAACTGCTGCAGCTTCTGCTCCGGTTACTTCTGTTGGTGGTAATATTGGTGATATTACTGATGCTCAATTACTTGCGTCTATTGAGAATGTAGATGGAGCAGGTAGTGGCTTAGATGCAGATTTCTTAGATGGCTTACACGCTTCATCTTTTTACTTAGCTAGTAATCCTAACGGTTATACAAGTAATACAGGTACAGTGACTTCTGTAGGTGCTACAAGCCCCTTGGTTAGCTCTGGTGGCACGACCCCTTCACTTTCAATTCCTGCTGCTAATTCAACTACGAATGGTTATATGTCTAGTGCGTATGCTAGTAAATTGGATGGTATTGCTGCAGGTGCTACTGCAAATACAGGTACAGTAACTTCAGTTTCTGGTACTGGTTCTGCTTCAGGATTGTCTTTAAGTGGTACGGTAAATACGTCTGGTTCTTTGACTCTCAGTGGTACTGTCAACTCTGTATCCGCTGCTGCTGATCAAGCCATTGTTAACCAACACAACGGTAATGCATCACAATGGTATGGGCGTATTTTATCAAAAAATTCTACAAATAACAGAGCTACCTTTCTTGGTACTTACGGTTCTGTTGCTGGAGTATTCTCGCACACCAACGCTCTAGATGCTTGGGCTGATTTGTACGTTAACACTGTTGATGGTTCTGGTGGTGGAAATGTCAGACTTCCTTCCATGACTTTTATCAATGGTAGTCAAGCAATTCACGCAGGTAACTACACAAGTTATTCCATGCCTAGTGGATCGTCTGCAACAAACTCTGTCGATGTGAGAGCACCGATTTTCTACGACAGCAATAACACAGGCTACTACAGCGATCCAAACGGTAGCTCACGCCTAGCTACAGTAAACGCAGATACCCTACGTAGCTACAATAACATTTACCTAGATAACCAATACGGTAGCTCTATCATCGGTGTATATTCATCTGTTAGATACCAAGGTGTGTTCTCAATGGGTGACGCATACAAGCTTGCTCTAGATGGTACTACTACAGGTAATCTCTACGGTATGGCATGGAGTCATCCAAATGCTGGTGGCATTGCAGGTAACCTAAATACACACGGTCTACTTGTATTAGAGAATGGTGGCTTCTTAGCTGCTGTTTCTGGCAGTATTCGCAGTCGTGATGATATGCGTAGTCCTATTTTTTATGATAGTAACAATACTGGATATTATGTAGACCCTGCTAGTACATCATATATGTCCACTGTACATGTCAATAACTGGTTTAGACCAAGAGGTACTGTTGGTGTATATTGGGAAGATTATGGTCGTGGTATTACTGTTTCTGATTATGATGTAAGCTATGGTAATATTACCACATATGGTTCTGGTCGCAACGGCTGGCGTGGTTACGGTGTATACCCTAATAACTGTATCTTAATGGCCAATGGTGCTAATTGGGGGATGTATAATCCACAATGGGGTTGGATGATGATATCCGATATGGTTGGTAACGTGACATTTGGTAATAATGTAACTGCATATTCTGATTTACGTCTAAAACAAAATATTCGTGAAATTGATAATGTAATTTCCCGCCGTGATACGTTAGCTAAAGCTGCTATTAAATATGAGCGTGATGGGCGCACCCGTATTGGTTATGGTGCTCAAATTCTACAAGATAATGGTTGTTCTGAATTTGTGCTAGAGGCGGATGATGCTTTGAAGATTGCAACAGGTTTAGGTACACTCTCTGTAGACTATGGTGAAACAACTTCTGTCTTAGCTGTTGCTTCTAAGATGGCAGATGATAAGATAGCAGAACTTGAATTAAAAGTTAAAAGATTAGAAGCACTTGTTGCTCAATTGATAGGAGAATAAAATGCAAATTACTATTTTAGAGCATAATTTAAATACTGGTTTAGCTAAGATTAAATTTGAACATAACAATGTAACTCATGTTGAAAATTATGATTTAAAGTTAGTTGTTCCCGGAACAAGTATGGTTTTAAAAGCATATGGTTTAGATTTTACTGAAGAAATGCAACAACGAGTTATTGATAAATTGACCATGCAAGTCCAAAATGAAATCGAAACTGGTATTCTTCATAACCCAATTTAATATTTATAGAGGTACAGAAGCATCTCTACACTGCAACTATTTTAGGAGAAAATAATGCAATACACATGGAAAATTACAGGTCTAAAAACTAAAGACATTGATAGTAAACCTTCCGCAATTGTTCAAACTTATTGGACTAAAACAGGTACAGATGAAAACGGTAATGAAGGTACTTTTACAGGTGCTACACCTTTTACAGTAGACCCAACAGATGATTCTGGTCCATTTATTCCTTTTGATCAACTAACAGAAGCTGATGTTATTGACTGGATTCAAACAGTAGTTGTTGGTGATTATGAACAGCATGTAAATGGTAAAATCGCTGAACAAATCGAACAGAAGATTTCACCTGTTACTGAAACTAAACTACCTTGGGCTACAGACGATACACCAACAGGTCCAGCTTCAGCGCCAGCACCAGTTTGATGTTGACAGATTGTAACAATGGTGTTATAATTAGATTTTAAACCAACGAAAGGAAATATCATGGAAAAAATTACTGTAAGTCGTGACCTAATTGTACAGGTTCTAAACTATTTGGCTGAACAAAAGTTTAAAGATGTAGCCAATATCTTTCTACCTTTAGAACAAGAAGTAGTACCTCAGTTACAAATTAAGACTGAAAAAGTAGAAGATTGATAGATGAAATGGCTGCTATATGCAGCCTTTCTGTTTATTATACTTGATTTTCTATTAAAAATATGATATAATTATGTTTATATTATGCTCAATGGGAATATTATGGAAACAATTAATAAAGCTAAGAGTTTTGCTCCCACAGATGCAATGCGAAATAATGCTAGGAGAGGTTTAGCACTACGAGAGAAATGGAATCGTGGTGGACTAGATGCTTCACAAGCTAAAACTGAAGGTGTTGGTTCTGGTGTAGCTAGAGCTAGAGATATCATCAATGGTAATCTCAGTCTAGAAACAGTCAAGCGCATGTACGCATTCTTTAGTAGACATGAAAAGAATTACGCACCAAAGAAGAAAGAATCTGATGGTGGTCCAACTGCAGGTACAATCGCTTGGTTACTTTGGGGTGGCTCTGCTGGTTTAGCTTTTGCTAGACGAGTACTAAAAGAAGAAAAGATTCTAAAGAGTTACATTAAAGATATTACAGACGAAGAAGTTAACTCAGAAGATCAGCTTCTCGGTGTAAAACTTCCAATTACAAAAGCAGTTGACGAAGAATTAAAACAAGCTACTTTTATTGTAATGGTTCCAGAAGAGGTTGATGCCCACGGTGACGTTACAAGTGAAGCAGAAGTTCGCAAAGCTTGTCATAACTTCAACAAGTATAGCATGAAAGCTAATCTATTTCATTTAGTTGAAACAGATACTTTTGAGTTTTGTGAAAGCTATTGCTGCCCTAGTGATTTTGTACTAGGCGATAAGTTTGTAAAAAAAGGTACTTGGTTAGCAACTATTCAATCCTTAGATGATGATCTTTGGGAATTAATCAAGTCGGGTGAAATTAATGGTTTGAGTATTGGTGCTTTAGCATCTGTCGAATCAATCGAAGAGGATGATGAATAATGGCAACACAACGAAAAGCTAAAAGAAAGCTGTCTGATATTAGTTTTGAAAAAGAGGGCGCTCACGTAGCACTTACTTCCAAAGCTCAAGGCGGTCCAGCTAATACGCATGATTATGCACTAGTTCTTAAATCAAATAAGTTCAGCGAAGAGTTTGTACAAAAGATGCAACAAGTTCGCGTAACTATGGAACTACCTGATTTTCTACGTAAGTTTTTCTCAGTATATTACGAAGATGCTGAAGTCTTAGCTCGTATGATGGGTTATGAAAAACCAGAAGTAACTGATGAAGTTAAAACTCAAGATTACGAAGATTACATTCAGTCTAAGTTAGAAGCTTTTGAGATTTTAAAGTCTGCTAATGACGCAGAAAGTTTAGCTGAAGTTCTATCTGAACTAGATGAAACCGAATATCTAGCAATGCTCAATGATCAAGAACGAATTGAAAAAGCATTCGTTGCTATTGAGAAAGCTACAAAAGAATCTGCACCTGCTGCTTCTGCAGACGGTACTGATACCTCAACAAACGCTGGCGTTGAGAATATTGAAGGGGTGTCTACCTCTGTTAACAAAGAAGAATTGGAGAAATCTAAGATGGACGAAGATGTAAAAATCGAAACCGTTGAAAAAGCTCAGTTTGAACTTGTGCAAAAAGCTCTAGACGAGCAAAAGGTACAACTCGAAAAGGCTATGGAAACAATTGCTGCATTTGAAGCTGAGAAAAAAGAAGCTATCAATAAAGCAAAAACTGCACAAGTTAAAGCTATCGTTAAAGACGAAAGCAAAGTAGAAGCAATCGCTAAGGCTGCTCTATCATTAGAATCTGAAGATGATTTTACAGCATTCCTCGCTGCTATTGAAGCAATGATGACTACTGTTGAAACATCTGAGATGTTTGTAGAAAAAGGTGCTTCTACTCAAGAAGAAACCGTTATTCAAGAATCTGCTGTGGCAAAATTACTTAAAGCCAAGCAAGCAAAATAAGTAATAATTTAAAAGGAAATAAAAATGACAATCATTGCCACTGAAGCAAAACGTCTTTCTAACGTTGTAAAACAAGAACTATGGCCTGAGACTGGTTTCTGCCGTAAAGTTCTAACTGTAACTGGTACAGGTATCGTTCCCGGTACTCTACTAGACGCTGATAGCGTAGCTGCTGTTGCTGCTGACGTTGTTGGTATCGCTATGCAAGAAGCCAGCGGTACAAACGTAAAGGTTCTAGCTCTTGTTAAGGGTCCAGCCATTGTATCTAAAGATGGTCTAGTACTTAATGGTCTAGTTGCTGCTGACGTATACGCTGTTCTAGAAGCTAAGGGTATTGCTTGCAACGATGCAATCTAATATCTAAACAGATTATTGAATAATAAAATAAGGAAAATATAATGCAAACTCGTAGTTTTGAAAAACCATTTGAGCTAGTTGATTACACAGAAGAACTCCTATTAGTTCCTAATAAGTGGGGTCTAATCAACGAACTAGGTCTATTCTCTGAAGAAGGCGTAGCTCAACACAGCGTTACCGTTGAATCCAATGAAGGTACTCTCGGTCTAGTTACCGACAAAGTACGTGGTGAGCGTAACAACGTAAACAAGAGCGATACACGCGCTCTACGTTCATTCGCTATCCCTCACTTCCCACTAGATGACGGTATCAAGCCTGAAGATGTACAAGGTAAACGTGCTTACGGTTCCGCTGATCAAGCTGAAACTGAAGCTGCTGTTATCGCTCGTAAACTAGAGCGTATCCGCATGAACCACTCTGTAACTCTAGAAGCTGCTCGTGCTTATGCTCTAACAACTGGTGCTATCTACGCTCCTAACGGCACTGTAGCTGGTAACTTCTACACCGATTTCGGCGTAACCCGCAAGTCAATCGACTTCGTACTAGGTACTTCTACTACCGATCTAACTGCTAAGTCAGAAGAAGGTATTGCTCACATTCAGGATAACATCCTAAGTGGTGAAGTTGTTAGCAACATTATCGTTCTTTGCTCACCAGCATTCTTCGGTAAACTAATCAACCACGCAAGCGTTAAAGAAGCTTACAAGTACTACTCCAGCACTCAAGAGCCTCTACGCACTCGCCTAGGTTCTGGTGTATATCGCCGTTTCGTACACGGTGGTGTTGAGTATGTTGAATACCGTGGTTCTTACAACGGTACAGCCCTAATCCCTGCTGGCGAAGCTTACATGCTCCCACAAGGTACTGCTGACATGTTCAAGACATACTTCAGCCCAGCTAACAAGTTCAGCCATGTTAATACCATCGGTGAACAAGCTTATGTCTTCACATACCGTGATCCAAAAGACAGCGAAATTCAGATTCAATCAGAAGCTAACTTCTTGAACCTAATTCGCCGCCCACAAGCTGTTATTCAACTAACAACTTCTAACTGATGATAGCCCTTCGGGGCTTTCTAAAGTAACTTAGGTGCTTTCTAACGAAGGCATCTAACATTAGTCTTGCTTTGTAACATTACTTATGTTAGAATACAGGATTAATGTTAGATATAAACAAAGGATATATTATGACAATTCACGCATTACGAATCGAACTCGGAGATACTTCTGCAGAATTTCCTATTATGTCAGATGCAGAATATAGTTACTTTCTAAATAAAAATGATTGGAATGTTCGCAGAGCTTCAATGGATGCTGCCAAAAGTATAATGCTCAAGCTTTCAATGCGAACAGATGAAACTGTAGATATCTTCTCTATTCGAGGTACTGCAGCCGCAAAGAACTACATGCAAGCTTTGCAATTATACATTAAGAATCCAGACTTGAATTCACTATACGATAAAGTTCAAGGTTATGCTGGTGGTATTTCTAAATCAGATATGCAAGCAAATGATGCAAACTTAGATAATAACATTGTTAACCAGCCAACGGATTTACAGTTCATTACTCGTCCTAGTACATTTGGTATTTAATTGAGGATTGCTATGGATAAATATTTAGCAATTACATTAAGAGCAATTAACCAACACGGTAGAGTTTGTACTTATTCAGTTATAACTGAAGGTTCTTACAACATTGAAACTGGTAGCACAACGAATACTGAAATGACTTATTCTGTTAAGATGTATAAGAAACATATTCGTGCAAATCAGTATAACTACCCAAGTTTAATCGGTAGAGATTCTGCTCTATTTTATTTAGCAAACAATGCATTAAGTTTTGTACCAAGACCTAAAGATAAAATTACAATTGATTCTGTTACATACACTGTAGATTCAATCACAGAACATTCTGCTGATGGTCTTATTATCTTATATAAGATTGTGACAATTAAGGGTTGATATGCAAATTTCATGCGATACTTCAAAATTAGAACAAAGCTTAAAGAAGTTCCATGATGAAGCTGTACGTAAACTAGAAGGAATGGTTCAGATATTCTCGTATTGGGTAACTTGGGAAGCTATTGAAAATACACCTATTGGTAATATTACCGAATCAAATGAATGGATGTATAATTTACCTTCACGATTAAGAGTATTACCTGCAGAGGTTGGTTCTGCTAAAGGCGGCTGGACGATATCGTTCAATGGTCCAACTAGAATCATTTTTCCTGAACGTGCTACAGATGAAAATGCTGAGAATATCAAGAACAACGCTGATGTTGATAGTTCGAAATATAAACTTGGTGACACTGTGTATATTATGAACAGTGTACGATATGTTGCTTCTGAAGGTTGGACATTACCTAAATTTGGTTCTCTTGAAGGTGGTTATTCATCTCAAGCACCTAATGGTATTATGGAACCTACTTTACACGCTATTTATGGTATATACAGATCAGATTTAAAATCATACTATGAGGCAAGTTAATGGCAATTATAGAAATTAAAAGAGCATCAGAAAGACGATTGAATGCATTAGCTCCTGCTGTACAAACTGCTTGGGAAGGTGTTAGTTTTGATCCACCTGATGGTCTGTATCAAAGAGTGCAGTTTACAATCCAATCTCCTGATGATCCTGTCCTTGGTACTGGTTTTCATAGAGAACGAATGACAATGCAAGTGTTTGTCGTGGGTGCTGCAAATAAAGGAACTTCTGAAGTTATAAACAGAGCTGAATTGATTCGTAATCATTTCGCAAAAGGTTTAGTAATGCAAGAAGGTAACGTAAAAATACATGTGTTGACTACACCACAAATCGCTGGTAATACTATTGTATCTGAGAGAGTAATTTGTCCAGTACTAATCCAATTAGTAGCTGAAGTTTATTCTTATTGAATCATGGTTGCTGAACCTAAATCAGTACATTTGCAAATGTTGATAATTTAAATTAAGGAAATAATATGACAATTTCTAAAGGTACGTCCAAACAGGTCGGCTACAAAAAAGAAAGCGCATGGGGTGTTCTAGCTGGTTCTACATCTGGTAAACTACTCCGCCGCGTTACTGCTAGTTTCAACCTAACAAAAGAAACTTATGAATCAGGTGAAATTCGTACAGACCGTCAAATTGCTGACTTCCGTCACGGTGTTCGTTCTGCTGATGGTAGCTTAAACGGTGAACTATCTCCTGCATCTTATGCTGATTTTATGGGTTCTATCGTAGGTCGTGATTTTACAAGTGCTCCCGCTTCTGCAAGTGCTTCAGTTACTATCGCTGCTGCTGGTTCACTCTACACTGTAACTCGTGCTGCTGGCGACTTCCTAGTTGAAGGTTTCAAAGTTGGTCAAGTCGTTCGTTTAAGCGGTGTTGGTCTAGATGCTGCTAACGTAGCTAAGAACTTACTAATTGCTTCAGCTACTGCTACTGTTCTAACTGTTAAAGTTGTAAACAACACTGCTCTAACTGCCGAAGGTCCAATCGCTTCTGTTACAGTTACTGCTGTTGGTAAAACAACTTTCGTTCCTACAAGTGGTCACACCGATCAATCATATACTGTTGAAGAATGGTACTCTGATATTGCTCAGTCTGAGGTTTACACTGGTATGAAACTAAACAGCATGGCTGTACAACTACCTGCTACCGGTCTAACAACTGTAGATTTCGGTTTCGCTGGTAAAGACCTAACACAAACTGGTGCAACTCAATACTTCACATCACCTACTGCTCAGAACTCAAATGGTATCTTTGCTGCTGTAAACGGTGTTATGCTTGTAAATGGTGCACCTGTTGCTCTAGTAACTTCTGCTGATTTCTCCGTAGAACGTGCTACCGAAAACGCAACTGCTGTAGGTTCTAACTCAGTCGCTGAGATTTTCACTGGTCGTATTCGTGTTACCGGTAACATGAGTGTTTATTTCCAAGATGCTACTTTCCGTACATACTTCGATGCTGAAACTCCTGTTTCTGTTGTACTAGCACTAACTACTGATAATACAGATAACTCTGAATTCGTTACATTTACTCTACCAAAGGTTAAACTAGGTAGCTTCACAAAAGATGATGGTGAACTCGGTACGGTTGCTTCTGCAAGTTTCCAAGCTCTACTAAACGATGTAATCGATGCAGGTCTACCTGCTACTACAATTCAAATTCAAGATTCTGCAGCTTAATCGCTAATTAACTTGACGATAACCCGAGGCTAATACCCTCGGGTTTTTCTTTATTTGTACCTCTTGATTTATTGTAAATTTTGTGCTATAATTGTCTCTTGATTAACAATAATGAAAGGAAACATTATGACATTTGATTTGGCAAAACACAACTACGCAGAGATCGCTGAGAGTGGTTTTAAGTTTGAACTAAAGCTTCCCGGTACTGGTGAAGGTACTGGAGTATTCATTACAGTACGTGGTGATCAATCCAAAACTGTAAAAGCCTATGGTCGTAAAAAGTACAATGAATTTAAGCTACGCGAACAGCAAGCTAAACGCCGTGGTAAAGAAGTCGATGATCTAACGCTAGAAGAAGCTGAAGAACTCAGCATTGAATCTGCCGTTATTCGTGTTATCGATTGGGAAAATATTACTGAAAACGGTAAACCTGTTGCATTCACAAAAGAAAATGCAGAGCGAATCTTCAAAGAATACACTTGGATTAAAGACCAAGTAATGGAGGAAGCAGGTCAGCTGCTAAACTTTCGATCAGAATGAGTTTGAAGACGCTGTAGCTTTTGCAAAACAGGAATTTGAACTAGGTAGAAAATCGGCTACATCTGGAAGTCTTCGTGATCAACTAAACTCTGTATGGAGACAAACCGGTATAAAACCGAAAGAGTTAGAAGAACTTAAAGAATTACCTGAAAGTTGTACTCAAGTTTGGAGATGGTTCATTGACTTAAATAACTCTAGATCATCAAATGGTTTTGGAGTTAATCCGATATCTTATTCAGATATTAAAGCTTATGTTGATTTGATCGGTATCCAAATTGAAGAGTGGGAACTGAGTTTAATTAAACGACTCGACAATGAAGCATTATTATCGTATGCAAAAGAAGCAGAGTTAGAGCGAAAAAAATCCTCTAAGAAATAATAGTTGCCCTCTAACGAGGGCTTCTATATTTGTAAATCTGCATGGTTTATAAATATAGAATTCCGTTATAAAATAGGAGAAATGCTATGGATTTAGCAGAATTAAAGTTTGTAGTAATTACAGACGACTTAGAAAGAGCATCTAAAGAAGTTGCCAAGTTGGGTACAGAAGTATCTAAGCTAAACAAACCAATGCAGGACTTGTCTAAAGAATCTGCAAAAACAAATAAAGAACTTTCTAAAGCTGAAGAAGCTGCTGCTAAAGCTGCATTAGCTCAACTTAAATTAGAACAAGCTCAAACCAAGTCTAATGAAGCTACAGGTAAGTCTACAAGTGTATTAGAACGTCAGCAAACTATTCTTGACTACATGGCTACAGGTTTGTCAAAAGGTCAAGCCTCTTATGTAGCTACCGCAATTGCTGCAGGTGCATTGGATGATGAAATTGGTCAGCTGATCACTACATTAAAACAACAACGATCTTTAATCGGTGGTGATCCATTTGATAAGAGTATCGGTTTAATGCAAAAGCTTGACAATGAAACAAGAATTGTAACTGAAGCAAATAATTTATTTAATAGAAATCTTGGTTTGACTGAAAAACAAATGATCGATCTTGCTCGTGAAAAAGAAAGGTTGATTGTTTTGTATGGTGTTGAAAAACGAAGTCTTTCTGGTTTAGATGCTGAATACGAACAGATTGTACAAAAAAGTGCAGAAATTAACCGTACTAATGATGCTCGTACAAATAGCATGAAAGCTCAGATTAAAGCTCAGAACGATGCGGTTAAAGCTGAAGAATATATTGCCAATGAAATGGAGCGTGTTAATCGTTTGACACAATCCAATGGTGAAATTACAAGCGGTACAAATAGCAAGTTAATTAAGTTTGAACAAGCTTTGAAACAAAGTGGTATGACCGCTGTACAACAAACTGCTGCTTTAGAAAAGTATAAACAAAGTCTATTATCAATTCAGAAAGCTGGTGGTGATCGTCAGGTTGATTATCTATCAAGAGCATTGGGTCCACAGATCACTGACATTTTCGTAGGTCTAGCAACTGGTCAATCCCCAATGATGGTATTGCTCCAGCAAGGTGGTCAATTACGCGACCAATTTGCTTTAGCTGGTGTTGCTGCTAAGGACATGGGTGCAATGCTTAAAACTGCTACTGTAGGTATGGCTAGTAGTGTAAGAGATGTAGCATTAGCTGTGGGTTCAGCGATGGGTGGTGCATTTATTGCATCAGGTAAAGCCGCCAATGAATTCATCATGAATGTTACAGGTGCAAAAGATTTACTTGAAAGACTCCGTTATCAAATTGCTCTAGCTGATGGATCAAATGGTAAGTGGATGAAGAGTTTTAACATTCTTAGTGGTATGATTAATGCGTTCACTGGTGTGATTGTAGCAGGTGCTGTTGCAGGGTTAGTTGCATATGGTGTAGCTCTCAAGCAAGTTATTGATCAGGAATCTGCAGTCTCAAAAGCCATTCATTTAACAGGTGCATCTCTTGGTTTAACTAAAGATTCAGCATTGGCTTTATCTGAAGAACTTGCTGGCTCCAAAGGTAATGTAGGTTCATATGTTGAAGCAATAACTGAAATTGCTAAAGCGGGTAACATTACTAAAGATAATCTAAAAACTGTAGCTTCTACAATTGTTAATGTCAGCAAGACTACAGGTATTAGTGCAGAAACTCTTGCTAAAAACTTTAGTAAAATTTCAGAGAAACCACTTGAAGGTTTGATTCCGTTTGCTAAAGAATTAGGTACAATCAATGTTTCAGTATTGGAACACATTCAGAAATTAGAGCGTGCAGGTAAACATACTGAAGCCGCTAAAATTGCTACAGAAGCTTATGCTCAGGCTCTAAGAGATGCATCAAATGCTATTAAAGAAGACAAGGGTTATATTGAAAGTTTCTTTTCAACTATTTCTGAACTTGCTACTGATACTTGGAATAGTATCATGAATTGGGGTCGTGCTTTACCAAAAACAAAACAATTGATTGAAGCTCAGAAAGAACTCGCTGATTTAGAATCTGGTAAAAGTTTCTACATGACAGAACAATACCATAAAAATTCAATTGAAGTTGCAAAAGCTAAAGTCAAAGGTTTAGAAGATCAGATTGCTGCAGAAGAAAAACTCGGGGCTAAAAAAGCTAAGAATTCAAAAGATGCTGCAGCCTTTGAAAAGAATCTAAAAGAACAAGGTTCTGCTCAATTCAAAGTACCTGAAGACTTATATCTAAAGCGTCTACAGGAAGAATATAAAGATACAACAAAAGAAATTGATTCTGAATCTAAGAAGTTACTTGCTGAAAATAAATCAAAGTATGATCTAGGTCTTATTGATTTAGGTACATATCTTGGTGAAGAAATGCGATTGATTCAAAGTCAGAATTCACAAAAGGTTGATACCAATTCTAACTACATCAAGTCTTTAGAAGCTGCAAGAGATATTCAGATTAGAGCAATCAATGATGTGTACGCTGTTGAAATTGCAAAGACTAAGACAACTGCTGATGCTGCTAAATTAGAAAAAGATAGAGTTGCTGCTGTTAAGTCTGTAACTGAAGCTTATCATGGTTATACTGAAGCTGCAAAAACAAACACTGAAGTACTAAAAGATAACTCAGCTGAACAACAAGCTAAGTCTATTGCTCACTTAGGTGAACAAACCAAAAAGGTTATCGAAGGTTCCAAAGAATTTGCTAAGTCTCAAGATGATATAATCGCTAAGAGAGTTTTGGCTGTAGAATTAGAGCAAAGAACAGCTGGCTTATATGGTGCTGCAGCCGAAAGAGTAAAAGCACAGATTACAATGGAGCAAAGTCATATTGAAAAACTTTCTGAGTTACAAACTGCCGCTCTAAAAGCTGGTTTAGCTTTAAGTAAATTAACTTTGAGTGGAATGAATCCTAGTGATCCTAAGTTCTTGGACGCTAAAGCCGCAGTAGCTGCAGCTAATGAAGCCTTGGGTGATGCTCAGAAAAAGTCTAGAGAATCTGTAGAAAAAGCTGGTTACGATGCTGTTGTAAAATATCAAGACTTATCTACACAAAGATTAAATGCATATGGTCAAGCTTTCGAGAAAATGTTCTCTGGTATGGCCGATGCTATTGTTGAATTTGCTAAGACAGGTAAGTTAAATTTCGGTGATCTTGTTAATTCAATGATTGCTGATTTAATTCGCTTTGAAATGAAGAAACAATCAATGTCAATCTATGAAGGTCTTGGTGGTGCTAAAGGTATTATGAGTTTCTTCAAATATGCTGGCACGAGCAATAATGTATCTTCTGCTAACTATGAAAACCAAATGGACCTTGGTGGTTTTAAAGTTAATGCTCTAGGTAACGCTTTTGGTCCAAGTGGAATTCAAGCATTTGCTAACGGTGGTACTTTCACAAATAGCATTGTTGATTCACCTACATTGTTCAAGTTTGCTAAAGGTATAGGTTTAATGGGTGAAGCTGGTCCTGAAGCTATCATGCCCTTACGTAGAGGTGCTGACGGTTCTCTAGGTGTTGCTGCTACTGGTGGTTCCAGTGGTAACGTATCTGTACAGGTTATCAATAACAGTAATGCTCAGGCTACTACAAATGAAACTGTAGATTCAAAGGGTAATCGTAAGATCGAAGTTGTTATCGGTGATATGACCGCTGGTGAGATTTCTCGCAGTGGTAGTGCTTCACAGAAATCAATCAAATCAACCTTTGGTTTACAACCTCAACTAATTAGGAGATAATTTATGGCGTATACTTATGTTTGGCCTACAACGCTACCACAAAGACCGCTAAATAGTTACTCTGAAACATCTGGTGTTATGATCATTCGTACCCAACCAGATTCTGGTCCAGCTAAACAACGCAGGAGAGGACAACGACCTGATACACTTAGTGTACAATTCGATATGTCAACAACACAAGTTGAAACTCTCCGAGCGTTTGTTCAGGATACACTCAGAGGTACTACTCGCTTTGGGTTTACACATCCAAGAACTTTACAAATTGTTGAAGTCAGGATTGTTCCTCAAGGCGATGGTGCGATGTATAATATCGGCTATATCATGCCAGAACTTTGGCAAGTATCATTACAATTGGAGGTATTACCTTGAGTAGATTAACATCAATGTCACCGAATGCTTTGAAAGCAGTGTTCTCACCAGATTCGGATGACGATCTGATTATTCTTCTAACGGTATATGATCCACTTAACGAAAGTAATACCATCGCAAGATTAGCTGATGGTTTTACTAAGCGTATTTCTGAAACTGAATCGGAAGTTATTTATGGTGTAATCAGTAATGGTTTAGACTATACGTTTCTTCCGATGCAGATTTCATTACCTTCAGAAGATGAAGCACAAGCTCCACGATGCTCGATAGTGATGCATGATGTGACAAGGTATTTAACTCCAATCATTAGAACAATTACTTCACCACCAAGAATTAAATTAGAATTGGTGCTAAGTAAAACACCTGATGTTGTTGAAGTTTCTTTCACTGATTTTTATATTAATAATTTTACATATACATCAGATTCAGTTACTGCAGATTTAGCAATGATTGACTACGAAAGAGAACCTTTTCCAATGCATTCTTTTACTCCACGTTATTTTCCGGGAATGTTTTAAATGAATTATGAAAAATACATCGGTATTCCTTACGCTGAGAAAGGTAGGGACTCAGCAGGGTTAGATTGCTGGGGTTTGGTACGGTTGATCTACAAGAATGAATTGCAGATTGATCTACCAAGTTTTAGTGCAGAATATACTCAAACAGATACTGATCGTATTGGGGAATTAATCGCACAATATAAAGAAGGTTGGGAATCCACAGAACAACCACAAGAAGGTGATGTTGTATTATTTAGAATCTTTGGCACTGAGTCACACGTTGGTGTAGTTGTTACTCCTACGCATTTTATTCATGTTCGTGAAGATCAAGATAGTGTAATTGAATCTTTAAACAATCCTAAATGGTCTAAACGGATCGTTGGTTACTTTAAATATTCTGAGAAAAAGAATGTTATTCTAAATGCAGTACCACATCCATTACGCACTGAAAGATACACTGTTCCAGTTATTCCCGGAACAAGTATTTCTCAACTTGTATTAGACATTAGCAAAGAATATAATATTGCTGTTGAACTTAAAAGTAAAATTAACGTATTGGTGAATGGTCAAGTTGTTGCACAAGAAGATTGGTCAAACAGAGTAATTCACCAAGGCGATGTTATAGAATATCGTGCTGTACCAACAGGTTCATCTGTACGGATGCTTGCTGTTCTAGCATTATCTGTATACGCCCCTTATCTAGCAAATGCTGCATTGGGTGGTTCAATCAGTGTAGGTGTAGGTGCAGCTGCTACAGCAACAAGTGCAGCTGGTGTATTAGCTGGTTCACCACTACTTGCTGGTTTAGCAACGATGACTGCAAGTTTGGTTGGTACAGCTTTGATTAATGCAATTGCACCAATTCGTCCTCCGGTTGATAACTCTCGCGATCCGGGTTCAGCTGAACGTCAGTTAATGGTTGATGGTGGTTCAAATCGTGCCAATCCATATGGTGCAATTCCTGTCATCTTAGGTAAAATGCGTATTACTCCAATGCTAGGTAGTACCAACTATTTAACATATGAGAATGAACGTGATAGTTATTTGTCAATGCTACTTGTATGGGGATATGGTCCTCTAAATATTGATGATACAAGTTTTAAAATTGGTGAATCAGCTATTTCAAATTTTACTAATGTAACTAAGATTACGTTGGATCGTAAAACTGAACCAACCGCTGATGAAAAGAGAAATTTCGATGCGATCTATGGTAAGGATGTTACACAAGTCAATACTCAGGTTGAATTAGTTTGTGATGGCAATCCTGAAGTTTCCGTAACACCCGGTCCTTGGTTTGAAGCAGTTACAATTGAAGAAGTTAATACCGTAACTTTAGCTTTGCATTTCCCGCAAGGTCTTCGAAGAATTGTTACAAAGGGTGGTAACTCTGGTAATAGTGAAGCGACTTCTGTAGCTTTGAGAATTGAATATTCAACCAATGCAGGTTCCACTTGGAGTTTACTCGAAGCGTTTAGTATTGGTGGTGACTCAGCTAAAAAAGACGGTTTCACATACACTAAAACATATTCAAACTTGAATCATCCTCAAATGGTTGTGAGAGTACGTAGAGAAACGGGTGATAATACTGAAGATAATGAAAACTACAGATATTATTTTACAACTGTATTACAGAGTGTAACTTTCTTACGAAACGCAACTCCTGCGGTTGATCCTGTTGGTTCTAAAATTGCTAAGACAGCTTTCAAGATTAAAGCCACCGATCAATTGAATGGTAATATCGAAGGTGTTAGTGCAATCGTTCAAACATGGTGCAAAACATGGAACGGTTCATCATGGGTTGATGGTGCTACAAGTAACCCAGCGGATTTGATGCGTTATGTTTTAGAGCATCCTGCTAATCCACGTAAGATTACAAATGCATCAACTCAAATCAATTTATCTCAATTGCAATATTTTCATGAATATTGTGCAGCAAGAGGTTTTGAGTATAATGGTACATTGGGTGAATCACGTAGTGTACTAGAAGTTATTCGTGATATTTGTGCAGCCGGTAGAGCTAGTCCTGCATTAGTCGATGGTAAATGGACTGTTGTAATTGACGAAGTTAAACCTAATGTCATTCAGCATTTTACTCCACATAATAGTTGGGGTTTTGAAGGTTCTAAGGCTTTACCTAAACGTCCTGATGGTTTACGTGTTACATATTACGATCAAGATCAAGATTATCAGCAAGCTGAAATCATTGTGTATGATACTGGTAAGAATGCTGGTAATGCTGAATTATTCGAGAGTATTAGCCTTCCGGGTGTAACTAAGAAATCTCTTGTGATTGATCATGCTCGTTGGCATATGGCTCAAATGAAGTTACGCCCCGAGGTTTATACATTAAATTCAGATATTGAATATCTTGTATGTAATCGTGGTGATCGTGTAAAAGTAATGCATGATGTTCCAATGTGGGGTCTAGGTTCTGGTCGTGTTAAAAATAGAATATCAGATACCAAACTTCAGCTAGATGAAGAATTAGCAATGCAAGGTGGTATACAATATACCATTAGATTTAGAAGTAAATCTGGTGCGTCTGTTACTAGATCAGTCGTTGCTAAAGCATCTGATGGTTATTATGATGAAATTGATTTAACATCTTCAGTTACAGTTAATGAAGCCGATGCTCTTGACTTATTCTTATTTGGTCAATTGAACCAAGAATCTCAAGATTTGATTGTATTGAGTATTGAGCCTTCATCTAATAATACAGCAAGAATTGTATTAGTTGACTATGGTGTAACAAATACATATAATATCTTTAATGATTATCAAAACTTAACCGAAAGTACAGTATTCGAATCACAAATTTCATTACCTCCTTCTTTACAGATTGATGGTTTTGGAAATAAGGTTCCGACCATTACTGCATTCGTAAGTGATGAATCTGTCATGGAAAAGGTATCGAAAGGTGTATTTAGATACAACATGAATGTATCTTATGTCAATGCTTCAAACTTACCTGCGAGTACTGAGTCTGTTGAAGTACAATATGATTTAATTAGTGCGTCAAATGGTGTTAATTTTAGAACAGTTGCTGTACCATTTCAAAACGGTTCTGCTTCACTTACTGATGTAAAAGAAGGTGAAACCTATAAAGTCAGAATGCGTTATACTTCCCGTAATGGTAGAGTTGGTAACTGGACTTCTTATAGTAATCACACTATTGTTGGTAAAACTAATCCTCCATCACAAGTAACTGAGTTTACTGTATCATCTGATAAAGCCAGTGGTCAATTATTATTATCTTGGCACAATAACTTAGAACCTGATGTTTCATCATATGAGATCAGAACTGAAGATGCTGGTTGGGGTGTGAATGATTATCGTAGAGTATTCTATGGTGATAGTACAAAAACTTTCGTAAAATATGCAACTAATGGTTCTGCTACTTTTTATATTAGAGCAATTGATAGTTCTGGTAACTATAGTCAAGTCGCAAGTGTAATAAGTTTTGTTGCATCACCTGTTCCAAATATTACAGATATTGGTTATTCGTATAGTGATACTGCTTTAACAAGTGCTACTGTTACTTTAAATTGGGCAGACATTGGTAATTCACAATTTGATGTTGCCTATTACGAACTAAGTTATGATACTACCGTTAAGACTGTAAAGGCTAATAGTATTACAGTACCTGCAGATTGGATTGGTGATAGAATCTTCACTGTAAAAACAGTAGATATTCATGGTAATAAATCTTCAGGTTATTCTGAAGCTGTTGCTAAATTAGCTCCAAATCCTCCATATGACTTGAAGACGCAAGTTATTGATAACACGGTTATGTTATACTGGACATTACCGGACAGAACATCTCTACCTATTGACCATGTGTTGATTAAAAAGGGATCAACTTTTGAAAGTGCAACTTTAATTGGTGAAAAGAAAGGTGGTTTCACAACTGTTACTGAAAACCAAGGTGGTGAATTTACATACTGGTTATCTGCAGTTGATACAGAAGGTGTAATTAGTATTCCTGTATCCATTACTACACTAGTGTCAGAACCTCCTGATTTCGTTTTTCATGGTGAGTTCTTTAGTGATTTTACAGGAACAAAATCTTCAGCTGCATACGATGGTGTTGTGGTCGCTTTACCTGTAAATACTACTGAAACATTTGAAGAGCATTTCACTACAAGATCATGGAGTACACCACAAGATCAGATTAATGCAGGTTATCCTGTGTTTATTCAACCTTCTGGTGGTACAGGCTACTATGAAGAGGTATTTGATTTTGGTCAACCTCTTGCTTCTAGTAGAGTTCTAATGACATATACAGGTACTGTAATTGCGGGTTCACCTACTGTTGTTCCAAAGATTAGTTTATCTCTTGACAATTCTACCTATGTAGATTATAATGGAGTAACTGATGTATTTGGATTAAACTTCAGATATGTTAAGATTAGGATTACCGTAACAGAACCTTCAACTGTTGGTCTTTATGAAATTAGTAATATTTCAGTAAGATTGGATGCAAAACTCAAGAATGATGCAGGTACAGTTTCTGCGTTGTCAACTGATAGTCTTGGAACAATTGTTAACTTCAATAAGGAGTTTATCGATGTTCAAAGTATTACGTTATCACCATTTGGTACTACTCCAATTATTCCTGTATATGATATCAAAGATACTTTCGTATCAGGAACATATTCCGTTGTATCAAATGTAGCAACTATTTCAGCAACAAATCATGGTTTGATTACAGGTCAAAACGTTAAATTATTTGCAAATAGCGGTGGTATGATCACAGGTGTTTACACGATTACGAGTTATACAACAAACAGCTTTACTGTATCGATGCTTACTGCAGATACAAGCGGTAGTTGCTCAATGTATCCTCAATCATTTAGAGTATACTTATTCAACAATTCTGGTACAAGAGTTAGTTCAACAACCTCTTGGTCTATTAAAGGATATTAAAATATGGCAGATCATTTAAAGCCAACAATAACGAGTACTTACTCTAATTTTGTTACTGAAATGGATGCACGATTTGATGATTTAGCAGTGGGGCTTGACCCTGCTGTTACTTCAGCAACGAATGTACCAAGTAATGCAATCAGCTGGAGTAGTGCGAGTAATAAGTGGCAAAAATTCAATGGAACAAGCTGGGGAGATTTATCTGCTCTTTACTCCATTAGTATTTCAGGTAATGCAGGTAGTGTAACAAATGGTGTTTATACATCCAGCACTTATGCTAATCCTACATGGATTACTTCTTTAGCAGGATCAAAAATTACTGGTGATATCTCCGGTAACTCAGGTTCCGCTACAAGATTAGCTACTCCTAGAAACATAAATGGTGTAACATTTGATGGTACTGCAGCTATTGGTATTAACTTAAATACTTCAGTTACTTTTAATAGTGCAGGTACTGGTGGTGCTTCAGGTACTACTTTTAACGGTGGTTCTGCTGCTACTATCAGTTATAATACCATTGGTGCTCCCAGCACTACTGGTGCAAATGCAAGTGGTACGTGGGGTATCAGCATAACAGGTAATGCTGCAAGTGTAACCAATGGTGTTTATAATAATGGTGGTACTTATGGTATTAACATTAGTGGTAATGCTGCAAGTGTAACCAATGGTGTTTATAATAACAGTGGTACGTACAGTATTAACATTACAGGTAATGCTGGTTATGCTACAAATGCTGGTAATGCTAGTACGGTAACCAATGGTGTTTATAATAATGGTGGTACTTATGGTATTAACATTAGTGGTAACTCTAATACTGTAACTAATTTGAATAATTCACAAGTACTAAGTGCTATTGCAGTATCTTCAACAGGTTCTGTTGGTACTTATGCGTTTTTACAAGGTACGTTTGCACCGGGGCCAACTAATCCAAATATTGATCCCGGAACAACATACGCAGGTTCATCACTAAGATTTGCAGGTGTGAATCAAGTGGCTAATTCACCAATACCTAGTGGTACTTGGAGATGTATGGGTAGAGGATATTATTCAACAACAGATGGTTATGGTAATGTAACATATGGTCCAACCACTACAGTATGGTTAAGAATATCTTAAAGGAAATATATGAAATCAATACTTACTTCAGTTATTAATCCTGTTTGGTCAGATGAAAATCATACGATGATTGATTGTAAAATTACAACCAGTCAATTTGGTGATGAAGTTTTACCATTCACAGCAAGCCAAAATGATGTTGAAGAGCATGGTCGAATTGTTTTTGATGATATCGTAAAAGGGGTTTATGGTGAAATTGGTGCTTACGTACCTCCACCTGAACCTGTCAAAGTTACAGCAACTTCTTCATCTGGTGAAATTCCTCAAAGTGTACTATGAGTATGAATAGTCCAATCGTACATATTGGTTGTATTGCCAATTTATATTCAAGAATGATGCACTTTGAAAAAGCTGGTGATGTTGAGATTGGTCATACTCATCAGTTTGATCATCTAACATTACTCGCTAAAGGTAAACTTCAAGTTACCGTGGATGGTAAAGCATCTGAATTCACTGCACCACATATGATTTATATTCATAAAGACAAGGTTCATGAGTTAGTTGCATTGACAGATAATACTGTCGCTTACTGTATTCATGCATTGCGTGATAAAGAAAATAATGATATTCTCGATCCTTCAATGATTCCTACAGGTGTTGATCCAATGACATTGGCAGGACCACTGTGTAATTAATCCTTGATTTTTGTCAATATTGATGCTATAATAAGAGCATTACTTAGGCTACCTTCGGGTAGCCTATTTTATTTTACGCCAATGAATAATAACCAATATTGAAAGTAGTAGTATGTCCGAACAAATTGAACACCGTGTTATCAAACTAGAATTAAAAGTAGAAGATCATGCCGATGAACTCAAGAAGCTTCAGGATATCTCTACTGATTTGCGTAATTCATTAACTGGTATTGAGAAAACACTCAACCAGATTAAATATCTAGCGATGGGTGCTGTACTTGTTGTACTAACACAATCAATGGGTATTACAAATGTATTAAAAATGATAGTAGGTCTATAAGGAGAAACTTATGTTACCACTAATCGCTGGAATTGTATCTACACTTCTGGCAAATAATCTACCAAAAATGGCTCAAGCCGTTGTAGACAAAGGTCTAGATTACGTAGAAGAAAAAACAGGTATTAAACTAGAACCTGAAATGTCTGCTGAAAAGATCGCAGAATTAAAATTAGCTGCTATTAAGCACGAAGAATTCCTAGAAGAGCAAGACAATAAGAATACATCCGATGCTCGTAGTATGAATGCTCGTATCCAAGAAGCAGCATCTGGTAGTACTTTAGCTAAAAATGCAGCTTATGTTCTTGATTTTATAATCGTAAGTGCAGCCGTTATTGTATCTTGGTTGGCATTCTTCAAAGGTGTACCTGCTGAGAACAAGGAGATTGTATACATGGCATTGGGTTCCTTATGGACTCTGACCGGTACAATCATTAATTTCCACAGAGGTTCCAGTCGTAACTCTCAAGTTAAGGATGAAACCATTAGCAAGTTGAGTAAATAATCATGACATACAACTTCGGAAATAAAAGCTTAGAAAAGCTATCTACAGTACATCCTGATCTACAGAAGCTGTTTAAAGAGGCTATAACCAACTCTCCTTACGATTTTAGTATCACTGAAGGGGTACGTAGCCTAGAGCGTCAAAAAGAGCTTGTAGCGGCTAAAAAGAGCACTACGATGAACTCTAGACACCTCACAGGTAAAGCCGTAGATATCGCTGTGATTGTTAATGGTACGATCACTTGGGATATTAGAGCATATAAAGCTGTAGCAGATCATATTAAGAATGTAGCCAAGCTCTTAAATATTGCTATTATATGGGGTGGAGATTGGAAATCATTTGTCGATGGTCCACACTATGAGTTAGATAAAAAAGTTTATTTATAATAAAAGAAAACCGGGATATCCTTTACAGGACTCCCGGCTTTTTTACGTCTGTACTTTACGCAACAAATTCTTTTAATTGTTCAGCATTCATATAACCTGATCTACGTTTAACTACTTGATTATCATCCATTAGAAGTACTGTAGGTACTCCACGAATGTCATATTCAACTGTAGAAGTCGGATCAGCATCAATGTCTACTGTTTCTACTGGAATACCAAGATCGGTATCTACTAATGTTTTACCGAGCATCTTGCACGGAGAACACCAATGGGCCTTAAATACTACTAGTTTTTTCATTTATTTTCCTTTCGTTATTGACAAGCTTCGCACTCACCTTTACTGGCTTGTACACCAGCTTGAGTATAGATGTAATACAAAGCTAAAATATTCGGATCGTGGAAAGCTTCAGCGTGAACTTCAGCAATCCAAGCAGGGTCTTCGTCAGCTGCAAAGAATAGATTCAACGATTGCCATTGATCAATATATTGACTACGTGCAGATGCCAATCTCAGTACAGCCTTCTGATTGATTTCAAACGCAGTTTTGAACACATTTTTTTCATCATCAGTTAACCAGTCTACATGTTGAACAGAACCTTGTTTATCGGTAATCTCTTGTACATGTTTCTTGGTATAAACACCTTTTGATTTCATCAGTTCAAGTAGCACAGGATTCAATCGATCAACTTCACCTGCAGCTGTCATTTGAGTATAACTCATTGCTGGATCAGGATTGATACCTTCTGAGATACCACCCATCAATAGTGCTGTAGATTTAGTTGGTGCTGGAGCAATCAAATGCGTACAACGAACACCATAACCTTTACACCACTCTGGTTCACCTAGCAATAGAGCAAGTTCTTCGTTAGCTCTCGATGCTTCTTTCCAGATATGAGCACTGATTTCTTGACTGAGCATGTGAGCTTCAAATGATTCAAACGGTAGCATTTTCTGCATAAACAATGTATGTAAACCACAAAGACCTAAACCTAGTGCATGACTCTTTTCAGTAAATCGAACGGCTTTTTCTAGACCGGGAACACCTTTGGCTTTATTGATGAATTCCATTGCTACACAATCAAGAAACACAATTGCCCAATATACTGCATCTGTATCTTTCCATTCAGGAAACTTTACAGCATTCATGGAAGATAGTACACAAGTATATGTATGATCTTCATCATTGAATAGCATAATCTCAGTACACAATTGTGAGTTATTGATGTACAAGCCTAAATCTTTGTACATAGCAGGACGTTTAGCATTTGCTTTATCTACGAAGAAGAAGTAACCTTTACCAGTTACCATTTTTACTTTCATAGCTCGTTGAAAACGCTCCAAAGCTTCTACATCACCATTATCTAAACGGTCAATAAAACTTTGCTTAATTGTCCAACCAATATTCAAGTCATCGGGTTCAGCTGATACATGATCAACAACTTCATAGAAATCACCATGTTCAATGTCTAGATAGCAAGCCCAAGCACCTCTACGTGCTGTACCTTGTGCTACGTTACGCATTGCATTAACGTGCTCTTTGATAACAGGTAGTACACCTGAAGCTTTACCACCGATACTAATCTTTGATCCACGAGGACGAATAGAACTAAAGTCTGAAGCTGTGCCGAAACCATTCTTAGTTAACATCGCAACTTCATGTAAGTTACTATAGAAACCATCAATTGAATCGGTAGCATAAGTACCAGAACAAGATACAGGCATTCCGCGATCAGTACCCATATTCGCTAACACAGGTGTAGAAGGTGATAACCAACCGTTCCAGAGTAATCTAAAGAACCGATCTTCAGCTTCAGGTAGCATTGGTACATGCTTTGCTGCAGTCTTAGCGATACGTTCGAATTGACCACGAACAGAACGACCTTGAGTATCCCATTCATATTTCTCTTTGAACATCTGATAACCAGCGGTAGTATACCATTGTGGAACTAAATCTTGTTCTTGTAGTTTCTTTCGTTCTTCACTTAGTTCTTTATAAATATTTTTACTCATTGAAATTCCTCTGGTTCTACCCCTAAATCTGGTAATACATCGAATCCTGTATCTGCCAGTACATCTAACCAAATGAACTCAGGAATAGAGTGTCCTTGAAAAACAACTCGACCATTAATGATCATTTGAACCCAGCTACCATCTGTAGCTTTAATCAATTGAATATAATTTTTATTCATCTTTACCTTTCCATGTAAATGCTGATTGATCCCAATTACGATGATACTGATTACCCATGCCGCTGAAGAAATCGTTAAAGGAATAATCATTAATACCTTTATAGAACCATTCTGCGATAGGATTGTATTTTACATCATATTCCTTTTCAAATCCTAATTGCTTCAAGCACTCATTGATTCGAGATTGTACAAAGTTCTCTAGCTGATGTGCAGTGATACCTTTGATTTCACCTTGCTCAAATAACTTGGCAATAATCTGGCATTCATGTTCATAAAGCTTTTTAGCTACTAAACGAACTTGCTCTTCAACTTCAGCTTTTCTCTTTTCAAATCGTTCAGGTGTAAGCAATGCTTTTTCTTGTTCAAGTTTATATTTAAACGCCCAAGCTCCACCAGTAGCGTGCATATTTTCGTCACGTACTGAGAAATTAATCCCGCGCACAATGTTCATTAACTTGTTCTTACCTTGAGATTGATAATGCTTTAAGAATGCAAAGGATGAATACAAGATTACACCTTCAACCATTGAAAAAGCAGCTAATGAAATAAGATCGTCTTTGTGATCAATAATCTCACCAATGTGTTCTACACGTTGCTTTAATACTGGATCATTTAAATATGATGTATAAAACTCAGGTGTATCAATGTGCAATAGCTGATTAATCTTATTGTAGAACGGTGCATGTACTGCAAGTTCAAACATAGAGAACACTGAAGCCATTCGATGAAATTCTGCACCATCAAACATGTCCTTAAACCGACCACCCCAATACTCAGAACCAGCGTGTGTTTCATAAATACTGAATAGTTTAAGAGTAGTAATTACTGCGTGTTTTTCTGCAGGTGTAAAATTCACTAGAACGTCTTGAATATCCTTTTCTACTTTAATTTCATCTGGTAGCCAAAATACTTTTAATTGTTGATCTGCGAACTCTACAGGTTCTTGTCTTTCATTGATTGGCAACAGGTGCTTTTCTAGCATTACTCTTCCTCTGTGATTGTATTGTATTTATCTCTGGCTTCCAACAATGCCTGAGCATCTTCAGTTTCATACCTAGCACGATAAATATCTTCTGTTAATTTACTACCGCTTGCTTTATCAATAGCAGGTTTGCTTGCATACCCACTATTTAACCAAGCTTCATCTAATCGTTCTTCACCAACCCAACGACTACACACTACGATTTCATTTAGTCTATTTCTATGCTGTAGTGCATCTTGTCGCTGATATGGTTTTTCTGTATCCATCCCCAATGAATAAAGGAAATTCTTAAATCGATCTTCTTGATTCTCGAATTCACTTGAATAATTTGGCATAACTTTAACAATCTCTGATTCAGAAATGATGCATAGAGCTACGATTGCACTTGGACGCGCTGGAAATTTTAGTTTTTTATTCATTGTACTACCTTTCAGAATAAACGAGAATTCATTATATCACTGCTTGTCAGATAAATCAAGATTGTCCTGATCTGTATCTGTACTATATTTTTCTTTATGTTCTTTTAGCATTTTATGAATTGCAGAATATACCAAAATAAGTATAAGTAGTAATACTAAGATACTCATAGCTTGTAAAATAATCATTTAGTTTCCTTTGTTTCTTGAAGTTCTGGATTGTACATAAATTCCAATAGGAACATCGCGTTTACAGCTACAGCTGACATATGACTCATGTTTGGCTCAGTGCTTTCATGGTCAATAATCTCACCACGACGAATAGCCTCAAAATGTCGCATTAAAGCATCCATATAACGCTGCCTAGCCTCTGGTACTTTTTGCCAGTTATTACGCTCTTTATACTTCTTTAAACCAGCCGTAAGATTACGCGCAACCTCTTGTAATGCATAAGGTGGTACGAGTGTATATTGAAGCTTACCACTGTCGTATTTAGTACCGGGAATTTGCTCTAACATATCATTGTCAGGATTCCAAGCTTGCATTTCTTCTGTAATTGATTTCATTATTCCTCCTCAAATCCATTCTCAAGTAGTTCTTTAGGAATGCAATTAGACAAATCATTAGATTCAAATCCAATCGGCTTCATCACTTTATCTTTCAAATTCTTAATCACAAATAGATCATATTCTGAATTATATTCTACTTCTACTTGGATTCCATCTTGTTCATACATTTGAGCAGTTTGAATTGCAGTTAGCTCTTTAGTAGGAAACTTTGTCAGGTTATTATAAGCAGTGTCTCGCATTGCTTTATTCATATCTACACCAAGCGATTCTAGCTTTTGTGCTAAACCGAGAGCAGTAACCATTACATCTACTACACCATCAACGACTTCTTTAGCGTTGTTATGATCAATACCTTTTTCTTTAATCTCTTTGGTTTCTTCGTAGATTAGTTTGTATTGAAAATCAATATCTTTTAACGTAGTAAGGTTATGTTTGTTGGCGATTTCATTGAATGCATAACAATCATTTTGAAAATCTGAAATATTATAAGTGTCAATCATGTAAGCTCCTTTCAAGAGACAAAAATCCCCGGCTATTAACCGGGGTGTGAAATCAAATTGTTAAATGCTATTGTAGCACAGGTTTGTTACATCAGCAAGCTTTTACGCTTTTCTTTTGTAGTCTTAGATTGACGATGACGATGTACAGCACCACAATCATTACAGCGAACTTCATCAAAAGTATTCAATGATGTTTCAGTAGTACGACCTGTAGCTTCTACATCTGCACTACCACATACACGACAACGAACCAAATCATCATCATAGTATAGAGCAGCATTAAAGTCTGAACCTGCACGACCCAATTGACGAGTGCGTAGATATACATCATACAACAGATCAACGTCTTGTTCGCAGTAAGTTACCATATCTTCCATTGCTTGTACATCACCTTCTTGGACTCTACGCCATAGTGAAATACCACCAGTTGAAATCTTACGACCTAGACCGAAGAATTCACCAATTGCATCCAAACGGTTACTTGGTAGTTTCAGATACTTCTTTACTAACTGTAGTGTATCTAATACTTTTACTTGAGGTAGTGGAGGGAAACCACTTGCAATTGCACGAGTTTGTACAACCTTGTGATCAAAACCTTGAGAGTTGTGAGCTAGTACAGCGTCAGCTTCTTCATACAGTTCGAACAATTTTGCTACAATACGACTGTCATCTTTTTCAGATACTTCAGTTGGTGTCAAGTAGATGCGATGTGTTTCATACTCACCTAACCAGCGCCAGCAAGCACAAAGAATCCAACCACCGTTATCTAGAATGTTATCTTGAGATAAGTTAACTTTGAATCGACCAAAAGTTAAAGCTGTAGCTGCAGCTGTTTCAGTATCGAACACCAAAATCTTAGGTCCATCATTTCTAAAAGCTAGATTATACTGCAATGCATCTGATTCACGATTTAGCAAATAATTAACACCAGATTTACTGATGCCAAGAGTAGTGGCAATTGCTCGTGAAGAGAAACCTTCAGCTTTCATTTTTTGAATTCGTTCAACAGTTTCATTTGTATATTTCACTCTACGTTTCCTTCCGTTACAGTTGCATCATCTTTATCAATCCAATTTAAAGCATTGAATCGACCGTCACGTTCTCTACTCCAATACGCTTTGTCATCTACGAATTCTACAGTGAATTCTTCACCAATGTGTTTAGCATACCAGAGCAATGAGTTTTTACATTTGATCACCTTAATCTTCATTTGCACCTTTCACTTGTAATATTAGAGATCGAATTGTATCATAGCTAAAGTTCTTTGTCAACAAAGCTTTCTGAAACAATTTCTTTCGTTCAGTTGCATTTTTACCACTAGGTTGATCTAAAGATTTTAATACTGCATCTTTTTGTACTTCTTTCAACTTATTAAATTCAGTATTGATTTTCTTTAACCAACCATTGTGACGATATCTACCATCAGGTTCTTTCTCCAAATAATCAGCACATTCTCTTAATAAAGTAGGTAAATCGTTTGGATACCACCATGCTATTAATCTAATGTATGCATTTTCAGCTTTACCTGCAAAGGCATTCACTTGTCGATGTAGTACACCACGAACAAACTGAGTATCATCGTGTGCATGGTCAAGTACATGTTGTTTAGCTGGAATATCTAAACCAGTTACAGCGCACTTATTTTTTTGCTCTTTAGTTAACTGTTCACGTACTTTCTTTACATCATTAGTATTATACAGATCAGTTGTCATGTTAAATATAAATACCTTTCTTCAATAGTTCTTTTTGCAATGCGTTTATTGTCAAGGTATTGATCTACCATAGTTACTTCCGCAATTCTCCAAAATACGGAATCATCGTCCCATTTTGTTTTTCTTTGAAATTTAATTGCTTCAGTAAAAGTATCAAAGCGATCTTCACCTTTAAACCAACTAATGCCACCAGACCAACCTGTGTTATCAACCCTATAATATTGAATCATAAGGATTAATCCCTCGTTCCATTGAATACTGCATGAAACTACTTACATCATCCCAACTGCGTTTCATCCATGCACATTGCCAGTAAAGATTCAGCATATCAAACCAGTCTACTTCTTCATGTAATACACCATGACAATCGGTATAGCTGAAAGGTTCAGGGTATAGTCGTTTGAATTCACTGATTAATACTTTTAGAATTTCTTGTTCAGTTTTACAGTCAACTAATTTTTTCATTGCTTTACCCGGACCATAACTTACATTGGATAGTTCATATGGTTTGTATGTATCAGCTAAGTCACCAGAAAGAACTTGTAAGGCTAAGAACATTAATCCGTCACCTTTTACTGCAGTCTTTACTTTGTATAAACTACCTACGCTTGGTATAAGTTCAATCTTGGGTTCATCGGCTAACCAGTTATAAAGCGAAACACCTTGACACTGATAGCTATCCTTGTCTACGCTTGCTAACACCGCTTCCTGACCGTTTTGAAGGCATTCGTAGGCTCTAATCGTCACTACATCATCAACCTCTAAACCGTTGTCAATAATCTTTGCTTTCCATTTGCGTCTTAAATGATTTCTTACTGCAGTCAAATGCACAGGTTTAATCATCTCTGCACGATTATCTTTGTATGGTGTAGGCAGTGGTAGATCGTGTCGAAACGTCTTACCAGAACCTAGATAGATTTCTGCTTCATCACACCAAGTATCTTGTAGCATCTTTTCCAATGCTTTGTTTACTGTACCAATAGCAAATGAAAGGTCAACTGGATGTTGTTGATCCTCAAAGTCATAATCAGTTTCTTCGAACTGCATGTTCTTATCAGCTAAAAACTTCTTGAATTCCGTTCTAGTTTTAAACTCTTTTTCTCTACCTGATTTTTTATGCTTAACAATTACGGTACGAGTCTCAGCTGCAGCGGCATGTCTATATGCTATTAAATCACCGTCTACGATTAAAAGTCTTTCACTCATGGATTTTCCTTTGTTAGATATACAAATACTTCTAACCCGTGTTGTCTAGCTTGCATAATCATATTAGCAGTACCTTTACTTTCACCATCCCACACAGCAATCAAGGCATCTGCATACTCAGCCATTTGTAGGTTTCGCAACGGTCCAGCACGTTTACCATATTTATTCCAATCTGCAGGAAATTTTTGAATTGAAATGCCATTGTCTTTGGCGAAGAGTTCACCAAGATAATCAACCCCTCGTGCTGCGCCTGAAATAATTTCTGTAGCTTTAAAACCAGATTTATGATATGCAGTTTTTACAATATTGTAATCTGTAATATTTCTACCACCAGCAATAATAACTTTCATAACTCTCCTTAAAGAAAAACCCCAAGGGATTAACCTCGGGGTGGAATATTAGCTTCGGCTAACTTCGATAGCTTTTAGGATTTCATCCGATTTAGCTTTTAGATCATCAACCTTGTTCTTAACAATTGCTTTTGCTACTGCAGAAATAATTGCTGGATCAAGACCTGATTCTTTAGCTTCATCTTTGATATCCTTAGCTTCTTCAGCTAGTGATTGCTCCTGTGTATAAATGCGTACTAGACTAGCGATTGCTTCTTTTTGATTCATCATTAGTCCTTCTTAAGTGCTACTTTTGAAAACAAAGTAAGGTTTAGCACTGCAACTGCCAACCACTGATAGAAACCAACTGGAATAGCAAGCACAGGGAACAGTGTATTCAACGACCAGATGACAGCTAATGGAGCAAATACAATTACAATAATTGCAAAGATCATTACGCTAACAATTGTCAGGATATCTTTAGTATTTTTCGTCATAAATTATCCTTTCAATTAAAACGGTAGGTCTTCTTCATCTTCGGCTTCAACCTTAGCACGAGCTTTTGGCTTTTCAGCTTTTGGTTCTGCTTTAGCTTTTGCTGCAGCTTTAGGAGCTTCTGTTTCCTCTTCATCCTCGAATTCGCTACCAGCTTCGTATCCGGCACCTTCTTCAGCAACGTACTCGATCATTGAAGTCACTAGAACGTTCTTTAGATACAGTGATGTAGTACCGTTAGTGCGTTCGAATTTATCAATGCTGATTGAACCATAAGAACCGTTTGCAGGTAGTTTACTGTTGGTAACATCAACCAGTGCCTTGCCTACTTTTTCAAATACTTTTGGCTTGTATAGATCAGGTACAGGCTTACCAGTTTTACCTAGTTCTGTAGATTTGCGTAGAGTAATTACCCAAATATTTTTACCTGCATCTTCTGGTGGTGCAACTTTGTAGATGGCTTCGAATTCAGTAGATTTTACTTTCTTGATAGAAGTAGCTGCGTTAATGCCTTTAGCAAATGCTTCATATGCATCTACTGTATCTTCATCGGTAATCGCTACAGAAGCTTTCCATTCATCTGGTTTTGGTGCTTCACCTGCTTTAACGTAACCTTTAGCGGGTTTGTTAAGTTGTACATAGAGAAGCATACCTGTTAGTTTGTTCATAATATTTCCTTTCGACTATTATTAAAAGACTGATTAAAGACTCTGCTATAACGGAAGCAGTAGGCCGAAATGAGATTATAGCAAACCTCAGATTCATTGTCAATAGTTAGTTGACGTTATTTTTTGGTGGGTCAGACTGGACTTGAACCAGCACTATCTCGATTATGAGTCGAGGGCTTCACCTTTAAGCTACTAACCCATTGGTTATTAATTATTTGTACACAGTAATAGTTTTCTGTTGTGGAGTAACGATTTTAAATCCTAGATAGTCTGTTCCGTAATGTGATGCATAAAAACCATAGAATTTAACATAAACAGTTTCGGAATCTTTAATAAATTTCCATACGTGCCAGTAATCAGAACCCTGATCTTCACCTCCGTATTCATCTACACTGTGAACTGAAATACCTTCATTTGAAAAAGCATCTTTGAATGAATTTGGAATATAACCTTCCATCATACCTTCTGGAATACAAGCATCTAAATTCAGAATATCGGTAATTTTAGCGTTTAGTTCAATTGACATATCTACTCCTTTATTTCTTTTCAAATACTGTAATGGTTTTTTCTACAGCTTTGACTTCGTAGAGTTCATCAAAAGTTGCACCTTCATAAGAAGCATACCAACCATCAAATTTAATGAACACTACTTCATTTCCATCTGAGAATGAATATACTGACCAGTAATTCTCACCCTCTCCTTCACCGCCATAACGATCTACAAATTTGAATGTAAGTCCTGCACAAAGCACAGCTGCGCGAAATTCCGTTTGTTCATCTGAATCCCAGCGAGTATTTTCAGTAAGTTCACCATGAAATAAATCACGAACAATATCCATGTCATTGGTGTGCAAGAGTTCAAAAACTTTATTTTTAAGCATGTTGTATCCTTTCAAGGTTTATAAGCAGTAAATACTTTACAAGTAATTTCTTTTGGTTGTACAAAAGAGAAACCATTGTATTCATTACCATTATATGATGAATATTGGCAGTTAATTTGAACATAACCAATAATTTCTTTATTTTCAAGTACAGCAAACACAGTAAACACTGGATATTCACTTAGATCAAAATTGTCGATAGTACTTGATGTATTGTAATATAGATCATTATCGAATGTAGCTGATTCATATTTAATACTTAGATTAGCTTCAGATAAATAACAATTGATTTCACTTTCAACACCACTATCTACTTTATTACCATTTAAATCTGTTATGATATCATGTCTATTACTTTTAACATATTTATTGAATGCATTTGTGAAACGCTTATCCCAAGGTAATGATGTTTCAAGAGCTTTGATTTTATCTGCAGCTTCTTTACGAATCTGAGCGATCTGTTCTTCAACTGTCAATTCAGTTGTAGTTTTAGTTCGTGCCATGTTCCAGTTCCTTTCTAATGTTTTCAAATTTCATTGTATCACACAATTCGAAGACTTTTGGATAATTATCAATCGCAAAATCTCTGAACCAACCACTGCACAATGTAGTACAGACTTTATCGAGTGCTTTGATGTACGCATGTCTAATTGGATAATCCCAATTATGAGGTACAAGAAAACGCTCGATTGCAATAACCTGTGTTTCTTCAGCTACGCATTTGATTTTATCATCATTTGACAGCTTATTCCACAAATCTTTATCACACCATGCACTACTTGCATCACGTTGAAGTCGAGTATACAACGGTTTATCATGATACGCAACAAGTTCATGCAAATAATCATGATTGTATTTCTTCTCAACGTAATCATCAAAGAAGTCTTCAACTGATTTCTTCAAACTTGGATGACCTTGTGGATAAGCTTGCATTGTATAAGCTATGCGATTTTCCAGCACACGTTCGTCAAATGCTGTAAATGCAGGACGATACTTTGCAAGATGCTTGTGATAGTGTGTAATGTGTTTTTGAAAGCTTAGATTACGCCACAGGTGACTACGCTTAATGATTGCTAGTCCAATCGGATTAACGATATACACACGTTGACCTGCAATTTCAACATACTCATCAGAAGCATATCGTTCAATGTCATGATTACCTACAATATCAAACGTGTGATGCTCAATTCGTTTAGTATCATCTGCAATCTTAAATTCGCTGATGATATCCCAATCAGAATTATCTCTAGCTTTGAAGTCTGGACTCCAGTACTCTAGCGCACGAGAACCAATCAATAGATTTTTCATTTCTACTCCTTAGTTATAGTTCAATATATTCCGTATCTTAGTCATTTGCATCTTATGAATATACATGCAGTATAGACCCAAATAGTAAACCACGTTCGTTTACCCAACCTGAAATATACTGAACTATAACCACCAGTCCCTAAACTGGTATTATAGTGTCTTTTTGCTCCTGTAGAAGTTTTCACTCCTATTATTCATTACGCTTTTTGGACGACAATCCTCAGGCCTTAGACATCCTAGTGTACCACACCATCAGTACATCTATTTTTAATGATAGGACTTTCACCTACCTCGCTTGAAGTGTGCCGCTAACTCTAGGGATTTGAGCAACAGGCATAAGTGGGACTATATTTTGAAGAAGCTGGAAGGACTTGAACCTCCGACTCGCCTAGTGCATATTTATCTAGAAAACGTAAACACTATCGACAGTAACCTGCCCAATGACTCTACCAACTGAGTTACAGCTTCTATTCTGGTGCGAGTGGAGGGATTCGAACCCCCGACCGATGGTGTAGAAGACCAGTGCTCTATCCAACTGAGCTACACTCGCTTAACCTTGATTATACAACAGTTTAAACCAATTCGTCAAGCTGTTGTGTAACTAATTGTCGAATTTCTTCTAGACTAGTTTCTTTGATCATCTTACCATCTTTAAAGACAGTTTGTAGACAACCTTGTGTTTCTTGCTCTTTGGTTTGCTGATCGTATAGAACGAACTGCTTACCTTGGAATTCAGTATCTTCGTACTCAACTCGCAATAGACCTTTAGCTGATTTCTTTGTACCGCTATCAGTAACAGGGTCTTTATACAATTCTACACCAACTTCATTGATTTCAGCGTAAGTAGCTTTCATTGCAAAACCAAAACTATCACGAGTGACGTATTGGTATGTATATGAACCTACACCGAATACAACGTTGCTTGAAGCAAAACCTTTGTCTTTCAAACGCTGCAAGATATCAGTAGCGCGATTTAGTGTAATTGAATCACCATAGATCAGACCAACACGTTCATTCAGCATTTTATAACCTTCAGCATTGATTGTACCACCAAAAATATCCCACAGAGTTTCCACTGCACCTTTTTGTTCAGGTGTTAGTTCAACTGCTTCGAAGCTTTTCAGAGTGCTACCATCAATGTAGTAATATTGCTTATCATAGCGATTCCATTCGATCTCTGCTTTAGCAAGATAAACTACATCATTGTATCGGAAATAACCTGATACTTCCCAATTACCGCATTCACCATGTGGTGTATCCTCAGCTTCAGCAGTTACAAGAAGTTCTTTTGCCCATTCTTCAGCATCTTCAATATCATGTGCGTCAACTAGATCGTGTACTTTGATACCACAAAGAATATCCGCAGGATCACCACTGTCAGGACGGAATACTACTTTAGCTAGACCAATCTCATTTGGAGTACGAGCTAGAATCTCTGGTTTGAGATTAGCAGAAGTCACTGACAGAGTATGCCAGAAGTCCCATGTATCGCTCACAATACTGACTACACCAGAAGGATGTACTTCAGTAATCAATCGACGGAATGTTTCTTCTTCAGTCTCCTTACCACCGGCACACATCACAGAGTGCTCAGTAGCTGGAACAGAACCACCAACAAAGGTGTTAAAACCACCATAATAAGCTTCTACGTAATCAATTGCAGGAATAGTATCAGTACCCAAGAATGAAACCAAGTGACCGCTGGCGCTGGATGCATCATCTGCACCACTTAGACCACGATAGCTAAAGTCATGACCTTGCCATAGAACGAAATCTAGTGGAGCACCGGTAGCTTTGGCATAACGAGTGAGAATCTTACGATACTCAAAAGCAGTTGTAGCCGTAGTGATCTTTTTCCAAAGTTCATTACTGAAAACTGTTTCCAGATAGTTAGTCAACCAGAAGAATTCAGGTAGTGTATTCTTTACAGTGAGCACCGGAATTTTGATATCAACAAGTGAACCCTCTGGTAGTGCTTTAATTTCAATTGGTAGATAACCAAGATCGTGCAAAGCAGCAATATGTGAAGCATCAACTGCACCTTGACCTAGCGCACTATCCATACGACGATTATATTTTGCAATGACTTCTACTTTGCTTTTACGAAAGAAATTAGCATTAAATTGTTCAATCAAGAAAGACTTGATAAAACCTTGCAGACCATAGAACAGAACTTTACTTGGTTTGTTACCACCTGCATTTGGTGCTAGACGGTTAGACCGTGGTGTAAAGTTACTGTAGATAACTTCAGTACCTTTTGGATACATTGCTTTGTGACCAACTTTGTAGAAATCGCAAGCTGTGATTGGATCGAGATAAGTCATAATACTCCTTTAAATAATAGTGACAGATTCTGCAACAGATTGATTCATGTTGTTGTGAACGTAGATTGTATCATAGAATTTCAACAATTCTTCAACACCTTTAGAAAAAATTCCATGTGTTACATATAGATTTAGACTTGTGATATTTGGTTGTGTACGCAAAAGCATTTCAGCAAGAGACAAGAACGTTGCACCGCCATCACAGATATCATCTACTACACATACATTACCTTTGATTGCATCATGAGTGTAGTCTTCATAAATTACTCCACGATCCAAACGAACCTTGTTTAGTGTAACCACAGGTGTACTAAAAGCCTTGACCTGAAAATGCGTAGTGACTTTATCCTTAGCTCCTTTATCTGGTGCAATCAGTGCATCAAATTGAGGTAGATATTTAGCGCATTCAGCTTGAGATTTGTTTTCAACCTCAAACAGATATTTACTAAACACTTCCAAAGATGCAGAACTATGAGCATCACACATTACAAGTTTTGAAAACCATGTATTAGCTACAATAGTGTTAGCGAATACTTGCAATGCAAAACTTTCACCTTGAGTACATACACGATCTTGGCGACCATACGGTAGGTATGGGATATGCAACTCAATATTTTTAGGGTTAACCTCTTGGCGAAACAAAGCGTCTAGAATATTTAAGCATACAAAAATATCATCCGAAGAAGGCATACGCATCCAAACTTGGACTTTATTTTGTTCAGAGACTTGTGGAATCTGCACACCAACTTCACCAGCAGGAAATTTCCACTGCTTAAATGCAGTAGTTACTCCATCAATTTTAAGTTCAAGCATTTGTAGTTCCTTTCATAGAATGCTCAGATCATACAACAGTTTTCAATTCCAAGTCAACATTTCGTAAAATATTTTCTTTGATGTTCAGTTGAGCAATCAAATTGAGATCACTCTTTGGCATAGACATGCTAGATCGAAGTACACCATGTTCATCCCATTGTTGTAATGTCTGATACTCTTTATCGTATTTGTAATTGTATTTCATGGATAACAAACTCTCGTATGCTTGAATTTCATCCTTGTAGTAAGTTATTGCTCTTTCTCTATCTGTATTGTAAAAACACATAACATACTCAACTGCTTTCTCATGTGTTGTCATGATTCCAACCTCCTACATCATGTGTTTTAAACGTAGCTTTTGATAGTTGAATGACATGTTCAGGTAGAACCTTAGATGTACCAGCAAACCATTCATCTTCAAAGCAACAAGTTGATTGTGCCAGAAAGTGCTCATGAGTAGCCTCCCATACCCACATTGGTAATACGTTGTTCCAACTCATGCTCAATCCTTTCCAATCACAAGCTTCTCAGCTTCACTTACATAATAATCTAAGTCTACATCATAACCGAAGTCAGCAATATTGTTACAGGTCTTTACATTCCACGCTGTATCAATACCAAGTCTACGATCACCTGTATCTTCTTTACCTTCCAGTGCTGGCATCAACTTGATCAACTTACCACCAGTCTTACAAGGATAGTACCTGCAAATATTCTGTTGCTCTTCTACACGACCATCTTCAAATTCTAGCACAAGTTTAGAACTGCGAGGAACTTTTGTACGTAGCATAAAATCAAACAGATTGCCTTTTTCAAGATGCTCTTTGATAAATTCCTTTGCGTCTTTACCATACAGCATAGCGGCTTCTGCAGCCATTGGAATCACTAGACCACCTTGGTTTTGATGCCATCCTAAGTCTTGATACTGGTACGCACCTTTGCGTTTAGTCTTACCATTTGTATACACAGCAATGTAGTTGTTAACATCACGAATGTACATACTTTCATAATCCACAAACTCTAAATCAAGACCTACATCCTTTTGCCACTGAGTGCAGATTTCATTGTACTGCTCTTCAGTATCACGAGTCATTGCTACAGTCAAACCATCAGTATTCAACTGAATGAGTTTCAGTTTAGGAATCTGTAGTAAACGATCCGCAAGCATCAACAAAGATAGTTGACCATTGATTGTAATCGACATTGTAAACTTTGGATCAAAGAATACTGAGTACTTATCGTTGCTTTTACCATACGTACCGTTAAGAGCAAGCTTTAGCATTGCATTCTCAGCAGTATTCTTGGCATAAGACTTGCGTTGTTCGTACATGTCCTTGTAAATAACACAAAACTGCTCACCAAGATGCTCAGGATAAATCTTATTTGCAATAGCAATGTTTGGATACATTGAACTTACGTCAGCATCACGAAGCATGTACGTTTTGTTGGCCTTGACTACTTTTTCAGACAATGATGCATGTACACCACCTACACCGAAATCGATGCGATAACCATCAACCATTACGTTTAATGTTTCAGCAACACGATAGCAACCCCAATAAGACTTCTTAGGTACTCGCACTTTCTTTGGCTTCTTTGTAAGGTCAGGACAACCATCTTCATCAAGAGGATATTCCGTGACATGATCACCATTTGCGTCCAACAGATACTCTGTAGCCTTTAGCTCTTCTACTTCGATCCAAGCTTTAGGATGTTCACGCATAAATTCTGCAATATCCATTTCAGATGGCTTACCTTTGAATTTATTGCGCTTTACTGACATTTCAGCATACTGAGCTACATCACCAAGCTTGTGCTCTTCTAGATCAGAGAATACACCTTTTGTTTCTCTAATAACTTGAGCAGCGAACCAATCATATACCGCTTGGAATTCTGGACGAGAAAACTTGTAGTACTTGAATAGGCATTCTTCAATATCGATTTGATATCGCTTAGTTTGCTTCATCACTTTCTTACCATCTTTGAATTCGTGCAGCTTTACACCGGATTCTTCAAGCTTCATTTGAAAGTACTCTGCACCAATCTTAGTATCGTCTGCATTGGTAAAATCACGACCAAGTTTAATACTCAGGTTATCCCTGAATTCAATTTGCGTCAAAGACTTCAGATAAAACTGCAGTGTGCATTTCACATCGTGCATGTTGTATGCTTTTAGCTTGTCAATTTCATCATCTGTCAATTCAGCATCTACAGCATATGGCAAGTCTTCGATGTTATCCATACGCATGTTGAATTCCAGCATCTTCAAACCGGTAGCTTTTGCTTTATTGTTGAAGTGATGAATACGGTACAAGTCAACCTGTGGCACTAGTTGATCAGCTGTTCTGATACTATGACCAAAGCCATTATCTTTGAATGAATCAATTTGCTTTTGTGCAAGCTTGTGTACATCTGCAGCAATCTTCTTACCAGTTTTCTCTCTCCAAGTAGTCCTGTTCTTGATTACTTCATGCAGGATGGGGTAGTCGAAACCTACGTTGTTGAATCCGACCAAACGACCTGCAGTGTCCTCAATATGGTCTACACATGCGTAGATACGATCAAGCTCATTCATGCGGTTAGAAACCTCAAATACGCGACCATACTTACCATCTGCACGAATGACAGCAAATGTAAACGCTGACTTGTACGTTTCAAGGTCATAAATCCAATCTTTTGTCAGGTCCATTTATAGTTCTCCAAATAAAGAAAACCTAGAGTCTATCACAACTCTAGGTCTACGTCAAGCTTAATTGTTATTATTCAACCATTCATCTAGATTGTGCAAAGTATGTGTATCGTTATCATAGTAGACGTTACCAGCAGGTCCAGTCAATCCACAAATACGATTCTTACTCAATACAACCTTAGTAGTATTTCGTTCAATAGGGTCTTCTGCATATTTATTCCGACTCAGCAAAATATTAGCTGATGCAGATTTAATAATCGTAGAACTTCCTTGGATTTCCTCTTCAGTGAATGCACCACCTTGTGAAGAATTTTGAACACCAGAAGCTGACTTACGAACGTGGTTAATAAAGATTAGAGTTACATTGTGACTCTTAATGATACCTTTAGCCCACTTCATAAACAACGCCTGATCTTCATTAGACAAACCATCTAAAATGTCTTGTAAAGGATCAAGTACAATGATTCTACAACCACATGATACCACAAGTTCTTCAACGGTATCTTGAATTTCATCAATACTACCATCACGATTATCTAGCAGATAAAAACGATGTTGACCATCTTCATTGAAAAACAGTTCATTCGCTTTTTCACGTACACGATCTGATTCCAACAACTCTTTCTTAGCACCATCATCTTGAATCAATGACAGTTTTCGACTGAGGTGTCTACCAAGTAATGTTTCACCGTATTGACCTGAATCTAATTCCATTGAAACAATACCGATTTTATGCGGTGAATTGAAAATCCAATGGTAGATCATTTCATTAACGAATGATGTTTTACCTAAGCCTGTACCAGCTGCTACGTTAACGATGTGACCCAATGGTAAACCACCTACAAGCATTTCATTCAGTGTATTCATGAATGGTGGAAACGGTACTTTTGGTACAGTGGCTTGAGCTAAGATTTTATCATATAGATCACCAGAACCCAATACACCAACCGGAGTATATCGTTTAGCTTCATAGAAGTTACGAATGAATTCTTCCTGCTTACCTTCTTCAAGATAAGTATTAGGGTCTTTGTAACGCATGTGCATTACTTTGACTTTACCTTTAGGTAGAACCTTGATTACGTCCTCAACAGCTTCTTTACCAGCTTTGTCATTGTCATAACATACAATGATTTGATCAAAACTATTAAAGAATGCATATTGTGCTGCAATTTGTTTGTATGAATTTGCACCGGTAGTTGGACTAACGACTGCCATTTCATAGTCACCATTGCGAGATTTGTTGTACTCGTCAAACATTTGATAAGCTGACAATGCATCAAGCTCACCTTCTGTAATCAGAATGTATTTACCACCACGATTAAATTTGAATTGCATGAACAACTCGCATTCAGCACCAGTGCGACCTTTAGAATAAAAGTTCTTTGGTACTTCGCGGATTTTGTATCCTACAATTTGACCATCTTGAGTAATAGGGTAATACTGTTCAATTACTTCTTCAGTATCTGCATCATACGCATAACGTACACCGAATTGTTTGGTAGTCGAGTCTTTTAACCCTCGAAAACCTTTACCTGATACACCTGTAACACTTTTAACTTTCGTGTTTTCTTCTGGTGTAAGTGCAGGTTTTCCACTAGGTTTAATTTCCATGCTCTTTTCTTCCTTTCCAACTGATGTTCTTACTCTCTGAGGTACTTTAGAGTTTTGTTCTTTATAGTCATTAGATGGTACTGTATGTTCACAGACAAAACAGTGCGATGATCCACCTTCATACACTGCCTTACCATCTGACGATCCGCATTTTTCACAACTTGTATGTTTAATGAAAGACATTATTCTCCTGTTTTAATAAGCCATTTGTTACTAATAGACTTAAAGCTTCGATCATGTACAGTGTTGCTCTTGAATACAATACCTTCACGTTCACTACCGTTCAGAACAGATTTACCTTCAGCAAAATCAATGATGCTTTGAATTGTTTGTTCTTTAATTTCAGTAGCTTCACACAGAATTGGTACATGTTTCAATCCAATACGTTCACATGCTGCTTTAAGCTGCACTGGCAAAATATATTGCGCTGTATGCGTATTGTACATGTCGTAAACGTAGAAGTCAAGCGATGTTTTGTACTGGTTACCTTGAATGCCTTCACCGATCATTTCACCTTGAATAGCCATACCCAGCATAAAATTACGCCGCATAACATCTTCAATTTGAAACTTACGTGCTACTTTCCAGAATGAATTTGCTTCATCTTCTTTAAGATCAAGATTGCGTGAGCATACATGGAATACACCTTCATCATCTAGGTAGAAAGTGCAAGATGAACCATCAAGTTTTTCAGTAATAGACCAACTATCCAATTGGTACTTTTCAAATGATCGCGTAAGGTTTTGAATACGCTCTTGGTCAGTCTTTGGTACTAACGCAGGGAAATTGCCTCGTGCCATACCAGCGAGTTGAGCATTCATTGGACGCTCCCATTTTAGGATACCAAGGTGATCTGTAAGGTCCAATCCTTCAGCAATAAGAATACCAGCACCTTTGATAGTATCTTCTGGAATTGGTAGCAATAGACCTTGTGAGATTTGACCACGTAGTTTTACTGTACGTAGACGCTCACCCTTTACACCTTCAAATTCACGAGGCTCTTTACCTTTGGATAGAAAGGGTGCTAGTTCTGTTGGAACCCAACTATCAGGTTCTGCATATACAACTAAATCATTCACTTGATATTTACCAACTGAATCAACAACCCACCAACCATCTACACGATAAGCACAAATCTTATCTGCATCTGGAATAGATTTTACTTCTGCAATCTTACGAATCGTTGCTAACTTTCGTTCACTCATAGTTTCTCCTTACATATCATCTTTGTGACGAATCCCAACTAGTACCGGAAATCTAGGTACTAAGTATCCATTTCCAACGTCAAAATACTTAACCTTCGCGAGTTGACCCATTAGCGATTCCCTGCGTTCCCACAAGTCTTCACGAATAGCATCAGTCATACCGCTACCACAACTGAACGTATCGCCTTTAGAGGTGCGTAGAATCAACGATCCCATTGTATCTAGGGCTACCATACCTTCCTTAGCTGTAGAGCGTGCTGTACGGCCTAATTCATTGACTGTAGCAGCATTAGTATTGGTGTACTTAGGCTCCCAACCGATGATCTCAAATTCATTGTCAACAAAACGTTTAACTTTTTGTAGTTCTGGTGTTTTAGTACCAGATCGACCGCACTTGTATTTAGCGTTTTCATCACGTAGCATTACACCTTCAGCACCCTGCGCCAGCATTTCAGCTTCAAAATCATCAATATCAGCGTCTTCTGTTACAGGATGATGCTTTAGCAATGCTACACGAGCTGGAGTGAAAGCTAGATTTTGCAATCTACGATAACGCTCAAGCCAAGTTTGTGTAGGATGATACCTGTCAAATACCCAGAATGTAAAGTTTGGTTCACCTTCAATACGCATTACACCAGAAGTACTTTGATTAAATACATCAGGTGCATTCTTATCACCAACGATAAGCTCACCATCCATACCTTCCATTGCTTCAGCGTGATAATTAACATAAGCTTGAACACTCAGGTTAGGAATACGCTTGAGGCTACGACTGTAGGCTACACCACCAAAAATAATACAGCGAATACCATCAAGCTTTTCAGACATATAACGATCAGACGGTTGTGTCTTGACTTTTGTATGCTCGATTGCAAGTTGTGGTTTGAAACCTTCAGGAATTGTCATCAGTTTACTCCTACTTTAAAAATTCTGTATCGTTTGTTACCAAGCTTCAAGTATAGTCCAGCATAGTAGAAAATTTTAGGCGATTGCCAAATTAATTTAGGTAACTGCATTTGATTCCCACAATTCTTGATTGATAGCATACGCAATAGCTTCAAGATGCTCTTTGCGACTTGCTTCTGTTGGAAACGTACCTAACCATCCTGAATGATCCCAAAACTTGTGTTCATAAACTTTTTTACCACCTACACCTGGAAACGCACAGTATAGATTACCATATCGCAAGCGTACATAACCTACCTGATAGCGTTTGTTTGTCTCAGGGTCTACCAGTGTAGCATCATATTGCTCTGGACATGCACCACATGTACCAATGAATTCAATATTTGCATGAATGAAGTCAGGTTTATTTGCAGCGTAAGTACCAAGATATTCTTTTAGGATCATTTTGCAACCACCTGTAAAATCATGTTAATACCTTGGATGACCATCTGCTGCTCCATAGGATTCAACTGATGCCAATTACGGTTGTCACCAAACTTAGCTGCAACTGCAGACCAGAATTTTTCTACATCACTCATAGACGTTCCTTTCGATAAGCTAACTCTTTGATCATCAAGTCCTCTACATAAGAACCTTTGATGTGCCACTGAGTCTCAAGTATAGCATGAATATGATCAGTGGTCATCGCATGTAATGTAATATAAATTCCATGAGGTAGATGTTCACCATTTTTACCATAGCTCTTCCATACAAAAGCTTGACGAATTCGTTCAAAAGGATCACTTAGATATACATCCATATTTTTAGCTGGTGTTGTATTTATGCTACGGCGAATATAGTCAGTACCACCATCAACCATGTATGTCTCACCAGACACTTTATCTTCATGTGTTACATAATCATGTCGATGAAAGCTACGCAGGTAAGTACCATCAGGTGTAGTGATGGCATTGCAAATAATTTGATCAGAATTCATAATAGTTATCCTCTTCATTGTCAGTCCATACTTCTACCAGTGTAGGACCATCGCTTGTTGGATCAAACATCATTTGAGCTTTAAAGATTGCTGTATCTTCTGTGGCAGCTTCAACTTCAATTGTTTCCTCGTATTTTAATGTTACGTAGTACTTCATTACAAAATCTCCTTACGTTTCAATTCAATGATTTCGTCAGTGGTAAACCCTGCATTTCGCAACTTGACTAGATCGTCAATAGGAACACCAGATTTTGCATCAATAGCGTCAAACGGCTTTAATGTAAGATTTGTACCAATGTACATATCAGTTGCATCGTAGATAAAACCAGTTGCATCATCAAAATTTAATACAATTTTCTTTTTCATTTCGTTTCTCCAAATAATAAAAGAGAGGGATAAACCCTCTCGTTGTTACTTAACGTTAACCATACCCTTGAAATCCATTGGTACAACAATCGTATGTACTTTACCTGCAGCAATACCTTCAGCAATTTTCATCTGTGCTTGTGCTTGCATGTAAGCAATTGATTGACCAGAATTAGAACTTAGTGCAGCCATACGCTCAGATTCTTTCTTAGCAATATCAACTTCAGTTTGCTTAATCTTTAGTTCATTTTGAGCGCGAACATAGTTAGTAGCAGACTGCAGGATTTCAGCATTAGGCAGAATATTACGAACTTGTACAACGGTCAAAGATACAGAGTTATCCAGCTTTTCAGCTTTCAGTTGATCATGTACTGTATCACGAATTTGTTCTTCAATCTTAGCTCGGTTATCTGCAACTTCAAGCGATTTATAGTTACGTACAACTTTGTAAGCTGCGTTATTAACCAGTGTACTCATATAGTTGTGCATCAGATAGATATCACCCTTATGCTCAGTATGGAATGAACGACTCTTAGTTGAGTATAGTTCAGCAACAGATGTAGAGTTTAGACCATACACAACTGTAATATCAAAATCAGCAAGAGGACTATTGTCAGCTGTCATTGGAGTTTTGTTATCCAAGTTAACAGCAATATCTTTAGTTGGGAAAGTCAGGATTGAACCAACAAGGGTTTGATTCCATGATCCCGGTTGTAGCTCGTTACCTTCAATTTGTTTCGATGCATTGACTCGTACACCTACTTCACCAGTTTCAATACGAGTGCAACCAACAGAAGCTAGTGCAACTGCAACAGCAAGAATAATACCTTTGATAAATTTCATAGAAAACTCCTTTTCAATTAAAACAAAACAACAATTGCAGTCAGGATTGACAGTGCAATGAACCCGAAGAACAGCAAGTATAGCACAGTTTTGACAGCTTTCCACTTAGATGAACCATCAGCTTCTTTAAAAAAGAAAAACATACAGGCTACCATTATTGTAAATAGTACAAATACGAAGATTAGTTTGATCACAATTTCTCCATCTTAATATTACGAAGGCTAGGACTCTTACGCATTTGCATCAGATGCCAGCTTGCACTTTTATCATCACAAGCGTAAGTACGATTTGAGATTGTACCATCACTTTTAACTTCTTGCCAAGTTAGACGTACATTTTTAACGTCTGTTTTCTTAAACTTCATCTTTGATCTCCAATGTCAATGGTTTATAGATTGTATTCATAGTCTCAATTGTATTATCAAAATACTGATACAACACAATAGATGTACGAACATTTGAACATGTACCTAAGCGTGGATGATCTACAACGTATGGTAGACTAGCTACCGGTTTCGTAGGATCATCATTCCAATACCAAATCTTTGCTAAACCTACATAGTACACTACAGGTTTACCTTTTAATAACGTATTCATTTCATTCATTAATTACTCCTTTACCGTATGTTGGATTCTTCTCGCTAATATCTGCATTGTACTACAGATTGTACCTAATGTTAACCTAAGATCAACCTGAGTTCAACCTTGAGACTAACCTTTCGACTTAACCCTTCGCTCACCCCTCTCATCCCCTCGTTGAACCGAATTGTATAGCATCTGAAAGTTCTTGTCAATAGGGTAACAGCAAAATAATTTTAAAATATTTGTTGTGTTGTACGAAAAGTTGTGCTACAGTTTAGCCTTCTACAAACAACCGAAAGGAACTAACATGATCTTGAAACAAGAATTTATCCACATGGTCAACCACATGGGTCTAGAAGATGCAGAACTGGCACTTGCTGAAATCGTATGGAACAAAGCTGAACGTGCAATGCAAGGTAAACCTGTACAGGAAGCTGTTCTACTGAAAAACACATACCTTTATCCCGGACTTTCACAGGAACTAACACAAGCTGAATTGCAGATGCTAACAGATGGTCTATCTCTTGTACTAACTGCAGATGAACAGCAACTGAAAAACATCAAACTTCGTATCGAGCAATGTTGGAACAAAAGCAATCCCGATGATAAAGATAGTGAAGTGTATTTTGATATGATGAACGAATATCGTACACAACAACGCAAGATGAAGAAAGCACACATTGCACTTGCACGTATTCAACATAAGCTTAAGAAACAACAAGGACGCTAAATTGACCCGTAAGCGCTATGAAATCGTTGCCACCTGCTTTGATCGTAAAGGTAAGGTGCTTGGTACAGGAGTAAATGATTACAATCGTAGTCATCCTCTCATGAAGCACTTTGCAGTTAAAGCTGGTGAGTCTGAACAAAAAGATAAGCTACACGCTGAACTTGCTGCAGTACTTGCATCAGGTCGTAAGAATGTTCATAGTATTCTTGTGCAGCGTTTTCATAATGATGGTTCAATGGCTGTTGCAGCACCATGTCCGACTTGTCAAGCAATGCTCAAAGGTTTTGGTGTTAAACTTGTGCGATACACTTCTGAAGAAGGAATTAAAGAATATGAAATTACCTAAATTTTACAATCCATTTAAAGCACACATTGTGCAAGCCTCAAATGGAAAGTATTTTGTACGTAGATACCGATTGTTGTATTGGGAATATAAAGATAATCAAAAAGTATATCTCTCAGAGAATAGCTGGTGGGTTACTTTTGAATACGCTAAAAAGTGGTGTGCTGTAGATACACTTGAAGAAGCTAAAGCTTTGCTTGATAAACATAAAAGCGTAAAATTTAAGGTAATTCATGGCTGATCAAAAACAACTAGATGAAACTTACATGGGTACTGCCTTACTTCACGCAAGGCTATCCAAAGCCATTAGAGCGCAGGTAGGAGCCGTTTTAGTTACTAGTCAAGGGGTTACCCTCACTGGATATAACGGAACTCCTACAGGGCTTTCTAATGCTTGTGAAACATTTCAAACATGGCATGAGGGACCAGTTTATGTAACAAAACCAGAAGTAATTCACGCTGAGTTAAACTGCATCTTAAAAGCTGCTCGTGAAGGTATAAGTTGTATTGGTGCTACAATGTATGTTACGCTATCACCTTGTGTACCTTGCGCTGCTATGATGATTCAAGCTGGTGTAAAACGTTTGGTGTACAAAGAAGTGTACCGTGATCAAGGTGGAATTAATTTGCTCATGGATGCAGATATTGATGTACAATGGTATGATTCAACACAGATGATAACCTGAAAGGAACTAACATGGATAAAATTCAAGTAATTAATGCATTCGTGCGAATCGAAGCTGAAGTTTCAATTAAGATTAACCCAAGTATTCCTTACTCTACTTTAATGAAAGAGTTTAGCGAGTGCATCTTTCCAGTACAAACCTATACAGAACTCTTTCAGTTTATTGCTGCACGTATTGCAAGTGGTGACCGGCATTTCATTGAAGGTATTGGAGAGATTCAATGGGACTATGGTCAAGAATTTACTGAAGATTTAGTCGTATTGTATTCAACCAGTGTTGAATGCGAAGCTGACGTTATTAGTGCAGAGATCGACTAATGCTACGCTGGTCCGGTACAATCTTCTACATGATCGGTATGCTACTGACTTCCCTAAATATTTTTCCATTGAATCTGATATTTGGTGCAATTGGTGGTATACTCTGGTGCATCGTAGGATTCAACTACAAAGATAGAGCGTTGATTCTAGTAGAAGCTGCTTCTGCTGGTATCTATTTGTTTGGTTTAATTCACTGGAGTATAAAATGACGTACAATATGCATCCGAAACTACAAGCAAGACTTGATGAAAAAGAAGCAATTTATAAAAAAGTAACTGCTTTCGCTGAACTATTGCCGATGTTTGAATCTGAAATCATTTATCGTGAATATACTGGTGATCACTATCATGATCTAGGTACAGGTTACAAAGGTGTATATTTCGCATGGGGTATTAATTATAGTACTCACGAACCCACTAATTATGAAGGTGAATACGATGGTACACCTACAATTAGTGTATACTGCAATTGTATCAGTATGTTTGGTGATGATTTATATAGTTATGCCAACAAGAAAATGCATGAAGCAATGCAGAATGTACCAATGTTTCACAATGATATTCTCAATAGTACATTTTATTTTGAACTACATCAAATCGAAAATGGTCTAGATGCTATCGTTGCGTGGTATGATTCTGTTAAAGCTCAGGGTGATATCATCTTGAAGCAAAAACGCAAAGAAGAACTTGAACGTCAACTTAAAGAATTGGAGAATTAATATGAGTAACCTATGGTTTAATATTCGTTTTGGTACTAGGCATTTCCAGATGACAAACGACTGGAAGTTTTCATTTAGTGTTAATCCGCATTGGATTGTGTATAAGCCTGAGAAATTCTTCGAGGTTTATTGCATGTTTGGTGTACAGGTTTATTCAGCATGAAACCTACTCTATATTTAATCCGTGGTGTACCGGGAAGCGGTAAGTCTACACTCGCTGCTAATCTTTGGGGTACAATGACAGTAGAGCGTGTTTATGAAGCAGATCAGTACTTTTATGACAACAATGGTGTCTATGAATTTAACCCGATGAAGCTTCACAAAGCACATGAACAATGTCAGCGTAATACACGTAAAGCATTGTCAGAAGGTCTTTCTGTAGCAGTTTCAAATACATCTTGTGCTGAATGGGAAGTTGAAACTTATCAGAACATCGCTGCTGAATTCAACGCTAATTTTGTGAGTATCATTGTAGAGAATAGGCATGGTAATGAAAATATTCATGGCTGTTCAGATGATAAAGTTGAACAAATGAAAAGGAAGTTCCATGTTAAGTTATGATCAACAAATGAATCTAGTTAGTCGTGGTCTTGCTACGATGAAAAACGATGGTAAGTACACTACGTTCAAGTATGCTCGTAAAGCAATGTACGATTATCTTTGGTATAAAGTACCTGATCTACTAGAATGCAGAGGTCATGTATATTCAAACGATACAAAAGAACTGGTGCAAGCCGCTCCAAAGAAAAGCTTCAATTATCTTGAGCGTGATTATTGGAAAGATGCACCATTGGATACTCCAGTTGAAATGTACAAGAAAATCAATGGTTTCATGGCTTGTGCTACAATCCACAATGGTGAACTGCTAGTTTCCACTACAGGTACAACTACAAGCGAATATGCTCAGTGGGCTAAAGAGTTGATTGTACGTGATTTTAAACTGTACGACTTGGTGATTGAAAAAGATGTTACTACACTATTTGAAGTTGTAGTACCACAAGACCCTCACATTGTACAAGAACGTGAAGGTTTGCACTTACTTGGTGTACGTGAAAAAGCTAACGGAAATTTTCATCCTATGGGTGCTTCTGTTCGTTGTACACTAGAGCAAGCACTGGAAATTGCAAAATCAGATCGTGGTGAAGGCTTTATGATGTACCCTATGCAAGCCGATGGTACTTATTATTACAACTACTGCTGTAAACTAAAGACTGACTATTACGTAGGTAAAAAGAAGTTGATGCGTATGACAGCAAAGAATGTTGAAAATATGTATAGTAACCCTCGTGCTACTGCAATAAGTCTACCTAAAATGTGGTATGATGTACCTCGTATGATTGTAAGTACTGTAGATAAAAATACATGGTTAGATATGAGCGATCAACAACGTAGGATAATTCTTGAAGATTTAAAAGGAGTATAATGCAAGATAAAATCAAACTACTAGCACAAGAAGCTGGTTTCTGTTTCTTTACTCCAGAAGAAGACGCAGAGGAACCCGTTGATTGGTCTTGTGATTATGAACAGGAGTTTAAAGTATTTGCTGATTTGCTGCAGAAACGTACTCGTGAAGAAACAGTTAAAGAAATTGTAGAGTTGCTGAAAGAACTGCATGAAATTTCTAAAGGTAGGCATAACTATTATTTGTGTGCAGCTAATTTAATCAAAGAAGATTTCAAGGAATGAACTATCCAATTAAAACACCAAGTGGTAGAACATATGTTACAATCATTGATGTAAACAAACATATCTTTAATATACGACTGGATGAATATCAGAATTTAGCCGTAGTACTTGATAAAAAGTGCATTCCTGATATGATTAGGATTTTACAGGAGATAAGTAATGAAGATATTTACAAGTGATTTACACGCTCACCACAAACGAATCGTTGAATTTACGAATAGAAGCGTAGATACAACACAAGAAAATCACACTGAGTGGTTAACTGACGTATGGAACAAGAATGTAACCAGTGGTGATCTTGTGTATCACTTGGGAGACTTTTCTTTTGCTAAGGATTACGATGAAATTTCTTTCTTTGTTAACGCTCTGGAAGGTCAAAAGATTTTCATCAAAGGTAATCATGATCGTAGAGAGCATCTAGACCAACTTGTAAAAGATAATTTGATTCAAGCATGGTACGATTACAAAGAAATCAAACTGCAAGATATTCCTACTGTACTATTTCACTACCCAATTTCAAGTTGGCACAGGCAAGGCTATGGTGCATTGCATCTACATGGTCATTGTCATGGAAATCACAAAGACAACAAAGGTAAGATGCTTGACATTGGTTTAGATTCCGCATATAATCTATATAAGGAGCATCGTTTCTTTACTGAAGATGATGTTCTAGCACTTATGCAACAAAAAGAGATTCATATCTCTGATCACCACAAGGAATACAAATGATTGAAGCAAAGATTATTAAAGACAGTTACAACCCTGACACCGATTCACGATTAACTACATTTGAATTGACATATCCACGATTTATTCATGGTGAGTTGATGACCCATCGTGTATTTAGTCGTAATGCAGCAAGTTCACGCGCAATCCCAATTGACAAAGTTATTGAGCTATTGCAAACTAATCCAGCTATGCCTGTACATTGGGGTAAGAACCAAGCTGGTATGCAAGCTAATGCTGAAATTGACAATATCGAAGGCGCAAAACAACTGTGGTTAGCTGCACGAGATAGCGCAATTAACCATGCAATTGTCATGCGAGATATGGGACTACATAAGCAGATCGTTAATCGTGTATTGGAACCTTTTCAATTGATTAAAACCATTGTTACAGCCACTGAGTTAAATAACTGGTTCTGGTTGCGTGACCATGCTGATGCACAGCCTGAGATTAAAGAACTTGCTAAGAAAATGCACGATGTGTATACAACAAGTATTCCACAAACTTTATTTGAAGGTGAATGGCATGTTCCGTATGTAAATACACAACGTTCAGTGCATACATCAGAATTTTTCTATATTGATGAAAATGACAAGTACATTACACTAGAAGAAGCACGTATGATCAGTGCAAGTTGCTGCGCTCAGGTAAGCTATCGTAAGAATGATGGTAGTCTAGAGAAAGCACAAGTGGTATTTGATCGCTTGATTAATTCTGTACCTGTTCATGCAAGTCCAGTAGAGCACATCGCTACACCGATTGTAAATAATGAAGAGTTTTCAATTGAAGGTATTACACACTTAGATAATCGTGGTCAACTATGGTCGGGTAATCTACGTGGGTGGGTGCAATTTAGGCAGTTAATTCCTAATAATGTAAAGAAAGGTTGATTATGATCAACGAATTTGATATAAAAGATTGGCAGATGCTAACTACACCTTTAAAACTTCAAGAGTTAAAAGAAGGTGATGTATTCAGTATCTTTGGGGACAATCGGATGTTCAAACTTCAGCATGTTCTAACTGATATTGCATATGCTGAAACTGAAGAAATTTGGAATGCATTAGTGTTTCCTAGAGCAATGGAGGTATTCAGATGGGTGACAAAGCAAAACGAAAAAGTAAAAAGTACAAGCAACTAATTGACATGGTAGCTAAATCTTCTGGCTACTATCAGTATGAAGTTGAGGATGTATTGAATCATTTGATCGGTAACATTCAGTTGCTACTTGCACAAGGTACAGATGTAAAACTTAATGGCATCGGAACAATGAAGGTAAAAAAGATGCATGTTTCTAAGTTACCTACCGATTCTGAGACAAAAGTGTGTTACACTGCGTACAGGCTATCGATTTGTTCTGATAGCCGCATGCAAGATCACTTAAAGGAGAACTACGTTGACCCAGCAGAACCAAACTAAAGTTATTACTTGGCCGTTTCCTACTGTGAACGATAATCGCACGGAAGAAAGCCAACAACTGATCGACAGTAAGCACTATACAACCAAGGAAGTGCTGAATACTAACGACTATGAGGAAGCAATCTTTTGATCTTTCAGTTTAATACAATCCAAATTGATAAGGTATTAGCTGATAAGAAACTACCTAATTGGGTACTCAAGGCTGCTTTCGAAGTTAAGCATTCAGGATTTCTACCAACAGGTGAATACTTTGAAAAGCTTGATGATGTAGAGTTACTTGAAATCAAAAATAGTCTTGAGTATATCAACACCGAGAACTATCTGCAGTTTGAAGTAATGTCTGAGCAATCAGAAGTTGATCTGCAAAATCTAACCTTGCTATGCTTTATCTTAGCGTTAGGTGAAGGTGATGTAGAAATTACTTCGGAAAGTCTATCGGGTATGTTACAATACCTGTTCTTGTTGGTTGGTATCGAATCATCTTACCGTGAAGGTAAGGTTGATGTACATCGAGAAAACTATTCTTTGTATGGTGGAAATAAACCAGTTGTAAAGAATAAATGAAAAATTTAAAAGATATCCCATCACAAGCACAAAAATATGATGTATACTCTAGGTTCTCTGATGCTGGTTTAGAGTATGTTTCACTAGATGAAATAGCAAATGTTCCTGACCTCTATGAGAGCTGGACCGAATTTAACAATGAAAGGAAAGAGTATGAATGAACAAGAATTTAAACAACAACTAGACAAAGTGGTAACTGCAGGTCTGAATTCACAGTTGGATATTGCGTTTATCTATGGTCAACTATCTGCAATCAAGCAATTCGTTGAAGTTGTGTATGACACCAATATTGTCAACCATCTAAATACACTTCGAGAAAAACAGGCGCAAGAAAAAGGCAATCTCAATGACGCTGGATGATTTTTATCGAGATATTGTGCAGTTATTTGCTGAAGCTAATCGCTCGGGTTTAGACATTGGAGATATCTATCATGTACTGAACGGTCAAACGATTATTGCTGAAACAATCTTAAAATTATCAATTGAAAACGCTTATAAAGAAAGGTTTGCTGTATGAAACATATCGTAAAATGGAATAACGGTTTTTGGAAAGTCTTTGATACTCACGAATACCGTGATGTTTCAATGCATGGTCTGAAGACTGATGCAGATAAAGCTTGCTTGCGTTTGAACGCACAGCGATAATTTAAGCTTATACCCGAGTAATCCTCGGGGTTTCTTTCGTTTACATCTAGGAGAATTAACATGTTCAGTGATAAAGAAGTTCTAATTGTTCGCAATACTACAGTGCAATGTTTGTATGATGTAGTTATCGTAAATTATTTTGCAGAAGATGTAGAATTCATCGCAAAAGGTGTACAATTCGAAGATGCTGTAGCAATGATGCTAGAGCTAGAAGAAACCAACTAATCATTTCAAAGGAAGATAGATATGCAAAGCTCTTATGTTAAAAACAACAAGGGTAAAAAACGTTTCGATGATGGTGGCTATGAAGAAGCACCTGTGCGTAGTGACAAGAAAAAGAAGAAAGACTTTTCACAACAGCGCAAAAACAAACGAGGTGATCTTGATGGTTATTAATCTGATGAAACGTTACGCTGTCTATCTTTTGATCTTTCTTGCAGCAATGTTTGCTGTTGATCAATATCGAGAATTTCGTCAGTGGCAAGAATTTGAAGCTGTACGTAAAGACTTGATTCGACAAGAACAAGAGCAAGAAAAGAAATGCATTAAAAATGCACTGTACTATGAAGCACGAAGCGAAGGTAAAGAAGGTATTCTTGCGGTGGCATCTGTGATTGAAAACAGAGTAAACCATCCAGCTTACCCAAGTACTTATTGTGGGGTGATTCACCAACATAAACAATTTAGCTACACCCTCGAAGGTAAACCAGATGTAGAATCTGTAGCGTGGCGTTTAAAGGCTGCAGATAAACAAGCCTATGGGTATGTATCAGACGTATCAGATAAGATGCTTGATGGAGGTTTTAAACCCATTCTTGACAGTAATGTACTGCACTATACAAAGCATTCTGTACGCAACTATTGGACTAAAACAAAAGCAGTAGCTGCTCGTATTGGCAAACACATTTTCTACAAAGAAAAGAAATAACCTTTATTCCCTGTGGGTATATCCTACAGGGATTTTTTGTTGTATAATTGAAAGCTTCAACACTAGGAGTTAATGATGAAAGCACACAAGGTTTACAAATTCTATGCTGATCCCGGTCATGGTTGGATGGCAGTTAAAGTACAGGAGTTGCTTGAATTAGCTATCATCACTCGTATTAGTCCATATAGCTATGTTCGTGGTGCTACAGTCTACCTTGAAGAAGATTGTGACGCTGCTTTGTTCTTTAACGCTTATCGTGATAAACACGGGGTTGATCCAAAGTATACTTACACTCATACTGACAATCGCAGTCCTATTCGTAGCTATGATCGCTACAATACAAACAAAGTAGTTGATCTTGCTTTGCGTAACATGAAAGGAACTAAATAATGTCTGCTAACATGACTTTGACTGATCTAGCTAATTTGTTGGATTTTATCCATACATATCATTCTCCATTTGCTGCAGGTTCAGGACGAAGGATGGTGAAGTACGTAGACCCACATATTGATATGCGTACAGGAGAATGCTTCAGTATTACTTTTCGTACTTACGGTGGAGAATTCAACTTTAATACAACAAATGAAAACAGAGATAATCCAAAAAGTTTGTTTGCTCGTTGTATGGAATGGTTAGATTCTGATATACTCAAGTCTTAAACAACTGGAGAGTACAATGATGACACTGAAAGCTTTGAATACTGGTGAATTTCAAGAATGTGAATACGGTAAATACTTCACATATCGCAAGACTGACAATTTGTGGGCCATTGAACATGGTTATATGCACGAGGTTGATGTACTTGATGGTGTACGATTTGCTCGTGTACTCAAGACAGTAGCTTATGTTTGTACTGATGAAGATGCTGCAGGTAAGCCTGTATTTCAAATTTGGAAAATTAAGAAACATAGTATTTATGCAAAGGATTGATATGCTTGCTTTATTTGGATTTTTCATGGCATGTGCCTATGCTGCACCTTGGTGGGTGTTTGTAATTGGTTTTCTATGCTTGTGGATTGATAATGAAAGGTTAAAATGAAACAACGTAAACAAATGATTTTGATTCATTCTGAAGATGTAAGTTTATACGGTTTGGTTGATGGTTGTACACCAGAAGAAGTAAAAGCACAAATGGATGAATTAATGAACAGACACATCAGATATATTCGTGAAGGTTGTGAACTAAGGTTTGATTTTAATGTAATCTATGATGAACCAAGTCTTACATTGAATATTCAACGGAAAGAAACAGATGAAGAATATGCAAAACGACTAATAGAAAATAGAGTTGCAAAAGATAAAGCAAAGGCTTCGCGCTTGAAAGAATATCTACGATTGAAAGCTGAATTTGAAGGAGAGAATAATGGCGCATGATGCTGGCAAAGGTAGTAAACCTCGTCCGTATAGTATTCCACAGGAGGAATATGTGAATCGACTTGATGCAATCTTTAAGAGACAACGAGAAGAACGTACTGCAGAATTAGCTTGTCCAGTATGTTCTGGCGCAATGCATACGCAAGAGAATTGGAAGTTTTTCTACTGCAACAACGCAGACTGCAGTGGTAGCATTCATAAAGGTTGATAAATTTGTAGGGTCATTCGTTAAGCTTCAAAAGTTGTGCTACAATTGAGGCTTCAACAACAGGAGTTCTTATGAAGAAGATTCAAGCTGTCTACCGTGGTGCAACATCTGAAACTGGTAACGAAACCAAAGACTGTACTGTTCGTGCATTGGCTAACGCAACTGAAATGCCTTACGAAAAAGCTCATGCTCTCTTGAAGAAACATGGTCGTAAAGATCGCAAGGGTGCATACTTTCCTACAATGAAAGCTGCTTATGAAGAAGCTGGCTTTGTTTTGTATGGTGTATATGGTACAACTAAATCTGCACGTTACACTGCTCGTGTAGCAAAGCAAGAATCACAAACTGGTACAACATTGGCTAAATTGCTACCTAAGCTTGGATTTGGTGAATACATTGTGAATACCACAGGTCATGCAGTTGCTGTTGTCAATGGTAAAATCATCGATACGTTTGACAATCCAGCAGGTAAACGAGTCGTTGCTGTATTCAAGAAAATTGATAGTGAGTTTGGTATTTAAGCTAAACTTGTGCTACAATCTAAGCATCAAAACATTGAAAGGAACTAACATGGAAACACTTACACGCTCTGAACGTATCGACTTGCGTAAACAACTTTTGTTTCTTGCTCAGAATTATTTCAATGATAAAGAGGTCGTTACTACTTGTGGTATTTGCCTTGCGTTGACAAAGCAAACCAACACAGATGATGATTGTGAAAATTGCTATTATGTTAAAATGGACATGCTCTTGAGTGAAATCTTTGGTAATTCAGATAGTCTAGGTGATTACACAAATTCTCATCAAGCATGGGAAGGTCGTGCTTATATGTGCCTATTCCTTGCAGAGTATTTGCAAGATACAATTGAACATGTAAAATGCTCTGAGATTCTTGAGATGGTTAAAGATCGTTTGCCTATTCATGTTAAATATTACGGTGATGAAGGTTATGTTTCACCTTACATTTGTGACAATGTAAAAGAAGTTGCTCGTAGTTTTGGTATCGGAATTAGTTCAGCGATTAATGCATCAGCTGAAATTTGTGATAAAATCCATAAATTGCTTGAAGGTGAATTTTCATTGCAATCTTGGGTTATTGCAAAAGGTTATGCAACAACGATTGAAACCTATGAAAATATGGAAAAATTGCAACAAACTCGATTGAATTTTATCGATGATTTGATCAAGTTTTACAAACAAAAAGGAAATTAATCATGAAAATCTTCACAAAAAAGTACTGGCAGATCAAAAATGCAAATCGCAAAATGTTTATGTTCAAATATGCATACAATACCAAAAGTAAGGTACAATGCATCTTTGCACCATTCGTGATTACAATTGTACTGTTCATGCTACTGCCAGTTGCTGTAATGAGACTTGTAGTGGAATGCATGGAGAAAACATTTGATGTAGCTTTTCCTATCATTCGTGAAGCGATTGGTATGGATATGCAAGTTAACCCTGAGTGGTATGAGCTATCACAACAGGATAAGATTAATCGTTGGAAAACTTGGGAGTAAATCATGAAAGTAAAAACCGTACAATCAAAAGCTGTATTTTCACCAGTAACTATTCAAATTACTTTTGAACTGCAGAAGAATTGAAAATGTTTGTAAATACCGTAGGATATAACGAAAGTATTCCTCAGATGGTTACTAAATGGTCTGATAATAGGGAGTCAGATCATAAACTCTGCAGTGATATGCTTACTAATTTACATGGTGAAGCAGAACAGCATTGGCGAATTCACTCAAATGACAAAGAAAGCTAAGAAGCTGCAGCTTAAACGCAGAAATCATCTTGTAGCGATTGTGATGCGTAAAGCTGTACAAAAGCATAAAGATCGTAAACGTGAAATGAAAAATAAAGGATATGATGATGCAGAATAAAAATCTAATTGTTTTCCTGATTGCACTATATGCAGTCAATCTCGGGATTAATATCTTTACTCTTAACATTGGTGGAATCTGTGGATGGCTGTGTGCTCTTATTGCACAGATGGAACTTTTGATGCTTTATAAGGATTGAATATGCAGCATTTAAAGCACATGAAGGGTGATCTACTGCAATTAGCTCGTGAAGGGCATTTTAACGTCATTGTACAGGGTTGTAATTGCTTTTGTACTATGGGTAGTGGTATCGCAAAGCAGATTAAAGAAGGGTATCCAGAGGCTTATGCTGCAGATTGTAAAACTGTAAAGGGTGATAAGTCTAAGCTTGGTACTTATACTGTAGCGCACGTTGAACAATTTGATATCATCAATGCTTATACACAATATGATTACAATCGCTATGGTCAACCAAAAGCTGATCACTTTGAGTATGATCATTTTGCACTAATCTTGCTAAAGCTTGCAGAAAAGTACAAAGGTTGTCATTTTGGTTTTCCTTGTATTGGTATGGGTTTAGCTGGTGGTGATGTTGTAGAAATTTTATTCTTGCTGGAGACATTTGCTGATATTGTGCAGTATAATGGAGGCTCTGTAACAATGGTTGAGTACCAAAAGGAGAATTGATATGATCAATAATATTACAAGAAATTCAGCTGATGGTAAGTTTTTCTATCAAATGCAAAAAGATGAACTTGAAGCTGTACTAGAAGCTATCAATAAGTTACTCAAATCATACAATGCAAATAGTGCTAGTACTGGTGCATCTGAACGTGAACGTAATGCAGAGTTGTGGCAAGCGTATCAAAATGTAAATTTCAATCTGAATAAGTTTTGATATGAACATCCGTAAGCAGCGTAAGCGTAAGCTGAAGTTTGTACCTCGGTTAATTAACTATGAGGATACTCTTGATGGGTTACCTCGTAAGAATGCTCTGTATTATTGTGCATGGTGCTGCAAACAATGCTACTTTGAATGGGGACGCTATTGGGAAATGAAGCATCTGGTTACGTTGGTTATAAGATCGGTAAACGAAATTCAAAAGGAGTTAATCATGCAAGTCCAAGTAAATGAAAATATTCAAAAACCCGTATTCAAGCCTGTTACAGTAGCTTTGAATTTTGACAACAAAGAAGATTATGAGATGTTCTTTCAAATTATGGGATATAATGAATCCATCCCACACTTGATTGCACAACGCTATGCAGGTGCAGAGGAATATCAGGTTATGAAAGATCATTGTGCTAGTCTACTTACACAAGTTCATGCTGCAATGTGTGAATATCGTATGAATTATTAAGGAGAAAACAATGGGAAGTGGTGATCGTTTTACATTTGGTAGCTCTAATGGTTTTGGTCTTGGGTTTTACTACACAAAGTTTCCATTTGAGCATACTGTCAGTTTCAACCTATTGTTCTGGTACGTAAGTGTTGGTATTGGTAAGGCTTATGATGACAACTGATAATTTCAATCAAGCGATGGTAACACTCAGACTACTTGCCGGTGGTTTATACGGTGGTCAGTATGAACCAAAGTCAGATCGTGATGTTGATCTAGCTGATGCACTCATGAAAGTACACAAGGTCATGGAGGAACGATACACTAGTATTCGCCGTGGTCATTCTGTGAAGGTAGTAGCAGGATTCAATGTAGGTGCAAGAGGTATCGTAGAGTTTGTAGAACCATCTGGTGAAAAGATTTGGGTACTGCGGGATGGTGCATCTACACCAGTTTTCTATCATCCAGAAGAATTGAAAAAGATTGACCCTGCAGTTCACTCAAGTATTGTAGAACCTTTGAAAGCTATGCTATAATTCAATCATACTGAGATAGCTTAATGATAGAGCGGTGGGCACACAGGTAACGACGACTACCCATAAGTTCAGGTTCAACTCCTGATCTCAGTACCTTTAACTTCAGGAGAATTTCATGGGTCAAGTTTTTATTGTAATGGCTGAAACTACCTATAGTGGTAATGAGCATTCTGTGTGGGATGTTGAACGAGTGTTTACCAGTATGGAATCCGCAATCAAGTACATCGGATATCGCAAAACCCACGGTGCTCGTGATATTGAATTCCAAATTGACACACAAGAGGTCTACGCTTAAGGAGTAAAGCATGAAATACTATATAATCTTTTTACAATCTGGTACAGTAGTTGATATCTGTTCGTATGATTGCATGAACTATCGTGATTCACAGTACATGAAGTATATTGATGGTGGTCAAAATATCATCAATGGTTGTGCATGGGATGAAGTTCAATTCTTGGATATCATAGTATAATCTTGAAAGGTAGTTATGTTTATTAAAATTCACATTAAAAATTCAGAAGGTAAATTAGTACCCATCATGGTTAATGCTGATATGATTTGTACAGTTGAACCATTGGTCAGTGGTGGAACGTATCTTGTTTTTCATGACCAGCGTACTTTAACTGTAGTAGAAGATTTCAATAAAATTGTAACAATGCTACGTATACAAGGTCTTTTTGTTGTATAATTCAAATCTTCAACAAATGAAAGGCAAGCATGTCTCAAGCACTCTCACTCTACAAACAAGAATGTGATATCATGGATCGTTTTGACTTTGAAAAAGTAGCGGTTCTTATGAATACTATGGGTTGGAAATATGCAAGTTTGAAAAATGAACCTATCGAAGTTCGTGATCTTGAACATACTGCAGAAAGCCTTATGAGTGCAGTCCAGCGTGATATCATGACTACATCAGATAAGTTTGTAGTTGCAAGCACCGGTGGTCTTGAGGTTGCTGCTTACTACTATCGTGGAGACTGGAAGATGGAATTGAAATTCATTCCTGTTCGTTGTATTGCTGTGGTATAATTCAAGCTCAACTACTGCAAGAAGTTTACAGAGTAAAATTCGTAAAGGAGATCACTATGAATAAATGCCAATACAACTCAGGTTCAAACTATGCTCGTGAAGGTCAGTGGATCATCGCCAAGTATCTCAACATGTGCTTTGTCACTGGTGTGGTACAAGAGTCTCGTGTGAAATATGGTGGTAAAGTACAGCATACGATCATTAGTGATAGCCCTGCCGTATTGCGTCAAAGTACAGATGTAACAGCGTATGAAATCCGTGAGATTGGTACTACATTCTTGATCGAAGAAAAAGATATTGAGCATTGTGAATTTACTGCAGAACTCATGGTATAATTGAGATATCAACAACACAAGGATTAAATCATGGCTCACGTATCAAAAGATGTTATCACCAAAGCTCGTGCTGCATTGAAAGTACTGAACAAACAGTATGGTGTAAAAGCTACATTGTCTGGTGAAAATACCAGCAGTTTGAAACTTACAATTGCACAAGGTAAGATTGATTTCATCGGTAACTATTGCGAAAATGTTCTGGCTAAACGTCAGATGCAGGATACTGATGGTATTGTCGATTGGGCACAACGTGAGATGTATATTCAAGTCAATCAATACTATCTTGATAGCTCTTTTTCAGGTATTGCATTGGAGTATCTGGAGAAAGCCAAAGAGATTATGTATGTTGATCATTGGGATAAATCAGATATCATGACTGACTATTTTCACTGCTCGTACTATGTCAATATTCATATCGGTCGCTGGAATAAAGGCTATGTACTTGCTATATAAAATTTAAAGTAACCACCCGAGATTAATTTCTCGGGTTTTATTTTTATTTAAGTTTCAAAAATCTATGTAGGTATTGAATTGAGTTTGAAACTTAAATTTTATCCCAAAAACCCATATTCAAAATTGACCCAAAAACCTACTTTGGTATTTGCAAAAGAAAAACGGCAAAAGTATAAAATCCGGGGCAGAATTTCACGATGCGAAACCCGATTTCATAATGCGAAATTTCGAGTTATCCACAGGTTTTCCACAGGATATTCACAGGGTGTGGACAACTTTAAGTTATGCACAGGTTATCCACATTTCATATTGTGAAATTAACTATTCTGTTTTCAAATTGAAACGGGAAACAAAAGCATTACTGTATAAAATCGCAGGGTATCGTATAGCATAGAAAACTGACAAAATCCTTACAGTTGCACAAATACAACAAAATAAAGTTATACACAGGTTATCCTAAAGTTATCCACAATGTAATACCTTGGTTTTCAAATTAAATAAGAAACAAAAGTTTACAGTCTGTGGATAAGTGGCACTACTAGTGTGGACAACTTTTTCTAAGGGGGTAGCCCCAGCGACAACAAAAACGGCTAAAAAGCAGGTTTAAATTGATTCTAAGCGCATGGCTTTTTATACAGTATTCAATTTTGCGGTGTAATACTGGCACGGAAAATGCTACGTATGCGCGTGCATATAATATAGGAAAAGCAAAGCCAGTGAAATCTAAAGTTGAAAACCAAAGGTTTAATTGTAACAAACTGACAATTTATTTTCACTTTTTTCGTGCTGGGTGAATCAAACCCGGTTTTTTCTATATAATTGAACACATGGCGGCAGTGATCGGACTGGCCCTCAGAACCTGAAAACAAAAGGTAACAGTTCTTTAAAAATTGAGAGTTTTCTATAGTGTATGCAACAAAAGTATGCACTACCCCAAAACTCTTGAAAACAAAAGGTTTCATCATGAAAATCTCACGAAACAAGGCACAATCCTACAATTTGACCGGTTATATAAATGGCGACTTGGTGCAATATACAATCGAGAAAATGGCGACTTGGTGGACAGTTGAGAAAATTTATGGTTCAGGCCCTGATTTCGGTGGATTGTATGCTACACTAAGCGAAGCGACTGATTCCATTATCGATCATTCCGACTATTGAAAACAAAAGGTAACACAATGAAAAATGAAACAATTCTGATTCTCTTGAATGTAATTCTTTGGTTTGCAATTCTCCCCCTGATCTCGCACTTCATCTAAACTTGAAAACAAAAGGTAACACCATGAAAAATCAATTCAAATCTACAGTTTATGTCACCCTGCAGCAGTTGCAAGACAATCCACCAAAAGCCGGGCAGTGGATTTTGATCGATGGGCAAACCCGTGGGCAGTACCTGGGCAAGACCCGCGCCGGGGTTATCGTTGTCCGATATCAAAACGGGCGATTCGGCAGCAATGCAGATACAAAATCAAATCACTACCTGCGACAATTCGCCAAAGTGAACGGAAGCCGCTAAACCCAGCAAGAAGCCCCCGGAAATCACCGGGGCAGCATACCCCCACAATCAACCGAAAGAACCGCCATGCGCCTCATTAGCACCATTCACAAAGCTGCAGCCGAAGCAACCGCCAAAGTGTACAAAGACACCGACTGGCAAGAGTACCGGGTGAAATTCTACATTCAGGGCCAGCACCAAGAGAACGCCGACTATCACACCGACGACAAGCAGGACGCAATCGACACCGCTCACGGCCAGCTACAGCGCTATACACAAGACTAACCCAGCAACAACCAACGAAGAGCACATAATGCAAACCACAAAACCCAGCACCGGCCCCCGAATCAGCGTTACAAGCAAACTAGACGGCATCCGCTCTTGGTCTCTTCAAGCGCTCACTACATGCCCCGGATCAGTTGCAGCACCGGGCGAGCTAGTGGACGCATGCAAGGGGTGTTATGCCACAACGGGAAATTACAATTATCCCAACGTCAAAGCCCCGCGATTGCACAACCAAGAAGACTGGCAGCGCATTGAATGGGTGGACGACATGGTAAGCGCCCTGCAGAATGACCGTTATTTTAGATGGCTTGACAGCGGCGACCTTTACGCCCTAGGACTCGCTGAAAAGGTTCTAGAAGTGATCAAGCTAACCCCGTGGTGTATGCATTGGATACCGACCCGCATGCATAAATTTCCGAAGTTTCGCCAAGTGCTGCAGGACATGAAAGATCAACCCAATGCATCGGTTCGATTTTCAAGCGATAGCATAAACGGCGGGTTTATCCCCGGTTTGCACGGCAGCACCATTACCGCCAGCGCGGACCCCGAGAATATCCCGGCAGGTGTTACAGTCTGCGAAGCTTATCAGTGCGAGGGCAAATGCAGCGGGTGCCGGGCTTGTTGGGATAAGTCAGTCGCTGTTATAGCATACCCAGCGCACGGGCGCAAAATGCAGCGGGTTATCATATTGCAGAAATCAGAGGGCTAACGCATGATCAAAACCATTGGATTGTGCATTCTTGGGTTTTACTTTGCGTTATGGATTACATGCTTTACCGTATACGCTGCAGCGATTCTCAGGCATAAAATTAGGGGGTAAGAAATGGCCGGTTGATCGAAAGGTTGACCGGCTTTTTTTATTGGGGGATACATTGAAAGGTTTAAACCGAAAGCCAGAGACAGCATGCAAGCGAGAACGTGCAATAATCAAACGCGAAAATAACGCAAAAAAAAATCGTTCTAAGCCTCATCATAGATTAATTGTAATTTGAACCATACATAAAAACCACATAATAGACCTTCGGTTATATATAAAAGATATAGCTAATATTTTAAAATCGTAGTATTATCGGAGCGTAGAGGATGATACTGGTTCAAGCACCAAAGACTAACTGCTGATTTAAAACTCCAGATATCTCTCCCGTTACTCTCCAGTATAATCAACCCAAATTCAACCCTCAAAACATGCTTTAAAAGCTGTTATTTGCTATTTAACCCTGCATAAAGCTCGTTAAAACCATCATTAAAGCCTCTATTCTGCACTCAGCATAGTAAGTACAGGATATAACAAATATTGCCTTAAATCGCGTTTAAACCTTCTGATATTTACCCAAAGAAAAAACCCCAAGGCTGTTAAACCAAGGGGTGTAAAATTTTAATTTTTAGTTTTAGATTTCTTAGCTTCTGCTTTACTACGTTTATCTTGTAGATCGGCTCTAAGTTCTAATCTTCGTACAATCTCTTCAGCATCAAACCACATTTCTTTACCCATGATAACTTCTTCAAGCTCTTTATCGGTTAAGAAATCTTTGTATACGCTATGCATCAAAGTACGAACTTGTTTATCTACGAAACTGGCGTGTGAAATAACATCAGACTGTTTACCAAAAGCACCAAACGTAGCAGAGTGAACCATCATTGTAGCGTAAGGAGAAACACTGATACTTGGTGCAGCTAATGCAATGAGGGATGCAGCTGATGCTGCTACGCCTTCAATACTAGCATGAACATCTGCATCTGTATCTTGAATAGCGTTAATGATAGCAATTGCACCATCCAGTTGACCACCATAACTATTAATGTTAATCAAAATCAAATCACCTTCACCTAGTGAATCTACAGCTTGTAGCCATGAGCGATAATATTTAGCTTCCTTGATATTTTCATCTAGGTATACCTTAACGCAACGGTTTGTTTTTGTACTCTCAAAATAAGGTAAATGCTGCGCGGGACCACGAACCATCTCAACCTCGTCATCATCTTCGTCATTACGGGTACGTTTCATATCGAAGTTATTTTTTAGAGTTTTCATTGACAATTCCTTTATTTAGTTTTTCAGCATCGATTTCTTCTTCAAAAGCAATCACGAATTCTTTGGTTAGACCACTGCGTACTACATCTTCACGAGTAAAGTTAGTAAAACTGCAATCTGAAATATTGTATTTCTTACATACTTTTTCCAAGTAAGTTAGTCCGTCCATACCTTTCTTAACGTCAGTTTGTGGACCTGTGTTATCACCACAAAATACAATCTGAGAGTTTGTACCTACACGGGTAACTAACGCTTGTACTTCAGGCACATATAAGTTTTGAC
>JACCDU010390561.1_pt1 | contig 79936 bp, 81 predicted proteins | sample 7446081 | NCBI WGS metagenome assembly JACCDU01 (sample SAMN15323447, study PRJNA562643) | freshwater metagenome | isolation source: river surface water | place: USA:Blue River Watershed | collected 2017-08-17 | reverse complement strand
TGCGCCGTTTCGCGGCCATGGCCCAGCGCGGTGGTGCTTTTGCCTTCACCGACGACCCGGCCGTGGCCGGCGGTCCGCCGGCCGGTCACCCCGCCATGATGCGTGTGCGGGTGCCGCTGGGGCCGGTCGCCATGTTCTCGGCCAGCAATTTCCCGTTTGCCTTTTCGGTGCTGGGCGGCGATACCGCGTCCGCCCTGGCGGCCGGCTGCTCTGTGGTGGTCAAGGCGCACCCGGGGCACCCCCAAACCTCGGTGCGCGTGCATGGCCTGGTGCAGCGCACCCTGCAGTCGCTCGGCCTGCCGGCCGGTCTGGTGGGCATGGTGCAGGGCGCGGGCCATGAGGTGGGCGTGGGCCTGATCCAGCACCCCCTGATTGCGGCGGGTGCTTTCACAGGCTCCACCCGCGGTGGTGCGGCGCTGCAGGCAGCCGCACGCCAGCGTCAGCGTCCCATTCCTTTTTATGGCGAACTGGGCTCCATCAACCCGGTCGTGGCCACGCCCGCGGCATTGCAGGCTGGTGGTGAAGCCTTAGCGCAGACCCTGGCTGGTTCCATCACGCTTGGGTGCGGCCAGTTCTGCACCAATCCCGGTTTGCTGGTGTTCCAGCGCAGTGACGCGAGCAGCGCCTTTGTGCAGCAATTGCGCACAGCGCTGAAAGCCCAGCAGCCCCACGCCATGCTGACCCCGGGCATGCGCAAAGCGCTGGATGCCGGCACCCGCGCCCAATTAGCAGCCGGTGCCAGGGCGCTGCTGGACGAGCCGGTGGACAGCCTGCAGCCGCGCCCTTTCCTAGCCGAGGTGGATGCCTCCACGTTCATCGCCAACGACGCCTTGCACGAAGAGGTGTTTGGCCCGACCAGCCTGATCGTCTGGACCGAATCGGTGGCGCAGACGGTTCAGGTGCTGCAGGCCGTGGGCGGCAGCCTGACCGTCACCCTGTGGGGTGCAGACCAGGACACACCCGAAACCCGCGCCCTGGTGCGGGGCGCGATGGCCATGTGCGGGCGTGTGCTGTTCGCCGGGGTCCCCACCGGTGTGGCTGTGACGGCCGCGCAGCAGCATGGGGGTCCCTGGCCCTCGTCGACCGAGCCCATGACCACCTCGGTCGGTGATGCCGCGCTTGACCGCTTTCTGCGCCCCGTGGCGCTGCAGGACATGCCGGCCTGGCTGGTGCAGCGTCAGGGTCGTCCCTGCTGATTTCCGATTTCCGAATTCCAACCATGACCACTTCCTCCACCCCCGTCGTCACCGGCATGCGCGTGATCCCCGTTGCGGGCCGCGACAGCATGCTGCTCAACCTGAGCGGCGCGCACGCCCCGTACTTCACCCGCAACCTGCTGCTGCTGACCGACAGCATGGGCCACACCGGCATCGGTGAGGTGCCGGGCGGCGAAGCCATCCGCAAGACGCTCGAAGACGCGCGCGAGCTGGTGGTGGGCCAGCCGCTGGGCAGCCATCTGGCCGTGCTGCAGCGCATGCAGCAGACCTTTGCCGACCGCGACGTCGGTGGCCGCGGCCTGCAGACCTTTGACCTGCGCACCACGGTGCACGCGGTCACGGCGGTCGAGTCGGCCTTGCTCGACCTGTTCGGCCAGTTTCTGGGCGTGCCGGTGGCAGCCCTGCTGGGCGAAGGCCAGCAGCGCGACGCGGTCGAGATGCTGGGGTACCTGTTCTATGTGGGTGACCGCAACAAGACAGACCTGCCTTACAACAGTGAGCCGGATGCCGACAACGCCTGGTTCCGTGTGCGCCACAACGAGGCCATGACGCCCGAGGCCATCGTGCACCTGGCCGAAGCCGCGTACGAGCGCTACGGCTTCAACGACTTCAAGCTCAAGGGCGGTGTGCTGCGTGGCGAGGAAGAGGTGGACGCCATCCGCGCGCTGCACGGGCGCTTCCCGCAGGCGCGCATCACGCTCGACCCCAACGGCGGCTGGTTGCTCAAGGACGCGATCCGCCTGATGCGCGACATGCACGGGGTGGTGGCTTATGCCGAAGACCCCTGCGGTGCCGAGCAGGGCTTCAGCGGCCGCGAGGTGATGGCCGAGTTCCGACGCGCCACCGGCCTGCCCACGGCCACCAACATGGTGGCCACCGACTGGCGCCAGATGACGCATGCACTCTCCCTGCAAAGCGTGGATATTCCGCTGGCCGACCCGCATTTCTGGACCATGGCCGGCTCGGTGCGCGTGGCACAGACCTGCCGCGACTGGGGCCTGACCTGGGGCTCGCACTCCAACAACCACTTCGACGTGTCACTGGCCATGTTCACCCATGTGGCCGCCGCCGCACCGGGCAAGGTCACGGCCATCGACACCCACTGGATCTGGCAGGACGGCCAGGGTCTGACCCAGGAGCCCCTCACGATCGTGGGCGGCATGGTCGAGGTGCCGAAAAAACCGGGTCTGGGCATCGCACTGGACATGGCCAAGGTCGAGGCCGCCCACCAGCTCTACATGCAGCACGGCCTGGGCGCGCGCAACGACGCGCAGGCCATGCAGTACCTGATCCCGGGCTGGAGCTTTGACAACAAGCGCCCCTGCATGGTGCGTTGAGGGAAGATGCACATGAACAAACGCTTTTTCACCGCCACCCTGGCCGCATCGCTGGCACTGCTGGCCTGGCCGGCCACCGCCCAGACGTACCCGGTCAAACCGGTCAAGATCGTGGTGCCTTTCCCGGCCGGCGGCACCTCGGATGTGCTGGCGCGCCTGATCGGCCAGAAAATGACCGAGAACTGGGGCCAGCCGGTGGTCGTCGAAAACAGGCCCGGCTCAAGCGGCAACCTGGGCGCCGATGCGGTCGCCAAGTCCGCGCCCGACGGTTACACCCTGGCGCTGATGGACGTGGGCAACCTGGCCATCAGTCCGGCGCTTTACAGGTTGCCATTCAATGTCGAAAAAGACTTTGCACCGGTGGCCATGGTGGCTTATTCGCCGCACCTGCTGGTGGTCAGCAACCAGGTGCCGGCCAACACCACGGCCGAACTGATCGCGTACGCCAGGGCCCAGAAAGGCAAGCTCAACTTTGCCGCGGCTGCCGGTACCGGCAGCGCCACACACCTGGCCGGTGTGGTGTTCGCGCAGCGCAGTGGCATCGAATGGGGTTATGTGCCCTACAAGGGCGGTGCGCAGGCCATGACCGACCTGATCGGCGGCCAGGTGGATGTGACCTTCAACGGCATGGTGGCCACCTGGCCGCACGCCAAGGGCGGCAAGATCAAGCTGATCGCGATGTCCAGCGCCAGGCGCCATGCCGATCTGCCCAACGTGCCCACCGTGGCCGAGACCTTGCCCGGCTTTCTCACGGGCAGCTGGCAGGGCCTGCTGGCGCCGGCCGGCACGCCCAAAGCGGTACTGGACAAACTCCATGCCGAGGTGCTGCGCATCACCGCGCTGCCCGACGTCAGGGAGCGCCTGAACACGCTGGGGGCCGAGCCCTCGCGCATGAGCCCGGCCGACTTCGGCCACTGGCTGAAGGCCGAAATACCGGCCATGGCCAAGATCGTCAGGGACGAGAAGATCACCGTCGAGTAAGCGCTGGACGCCGGTGACAGGTGCGGCGGCCACCGTCTGCTACGGTGGCGCCATGAACATCACCGCCATACAAGTCACCCCTGTTCTGGCCCCGCTACCGCGCCCGGTGCGCACGGCCTCGGGCACCATCGCGGGTTTTCCGCTGGTGCTGATTGACGTGCACACCGACACGGGCGTGCAGGGGCGGGCCTACGCGCAGGTCTATTTGCCCGAACTGCTGCCTGCGCTGGCGCGTTGTGTGGAAGGCATGGCGGGCCTGCTGATTGGCCAGCCTCTGGTTCCGCGCGATCTGCATGGGCTGCTGGCGAGGCGCTGTCGCCTGTTTGGCCTCAAGGGCATGACGGGCGTGGCGCTCGGCGGTCTGGACATGGCGCTGTGGGACACCTGGGCGCGCGCGCTGGGGCAGCCGCTGGTGCGTGCACTGGGTGCGCAGCCACGCCCGCTCAAGGCTTACAACAGCGTGGGCCTGTACAACGCCCAGGCGGTGGTCGAGATCGCCGAGGAAACCCGCGCCGCCGGCTATGCGGGTCTCAAGATCAAGCTTGGCTTTGACACGTTGGCCGAAGAGCTGGCAGCGGTGCGCGCCGCGCGCCGCGCGCTGGGCGATGGCATCGCCCTGATGGTGGATTACAACCAGTCGCTGAGCCTGCCCGAGGCGATGCGCCGCTGCAAGGCGCTCGACGGCGAAGGCCTGACCTGGATCGAGGAGCCGGTGCTGGCCGACGATCTGGCCGGCTGCGCCCGGATTGCCGATGCCGTGAACACACCCATCCAGATCGGCGAGAACTTCCATGGCCCGGCCGAGATGCGCGCGGCCATCGATGCGCGCGCCATGGACCTGGTGATGCCCGATGCACAGTACATCCACGGTGTGACCGGCTGGCTCGATGCCGCGGCGCTGGCGCATGCGGCGGGCTTGCCGATGTCGTCGCACACCTTTGTCGAAGCCAGCATGCACCTGCTCTGCGCCACGCCCACCGCCGACTGGCTGGAGGTGCTGGACGCGGCTGGCGGCCTGCGCCGTGCGCCCCTGAACCTGAAGGACGGCTGTGTCACGCCTTGGGACACGCCCGGCCTGGGCATGGAATGGGACGAGGGCGCCGTGGCGCGGCATCGCCTCTGAGCCGGCTCAGGCGGTGGCCGGCAGCGGCAGGGCGGTTTTGTAGCGCACCTGTTTGAGCGTGAAGCTGGTGCGGATTTTTTCGATGCCCGGGATGGGGGTGAGCTGGTCGAGGATGAAGCGCTCCAGCGCGGCGATGTCGGCCACCGCCACGCGGATCAGGTAGTCGCTGTCGCCGGTCATCAGGTAGCACTCCATCACTTCCTCGTGTTCGGCGATGCGTTCTTCAAAAGCGGCCAGCGCCTGTTTGGACTGCTCTTTGAGGCTGATGTTGATGAACACGTTCAGGTCCAGTCCCAGGGCTTTGGGGTTGGCCAGGGCCACATAGCGTCCGATCACGCCCGCGGCCTCGAGCGCCTTGACCCGGGCCAGACAAGGCGAGGGCGACAGGTGCACCCGGCGTGCCAGCTCCACATTGGAAAGAGAGCCGTCCTGCTGCAACTCCTTCAAAATCCGGATGTCGATTTTGTCTAAATTCATATGGCGGCATTTTCTGCTGTATTTATGCCTTCTTGCAAGCACAATCGGCAGCCTGTTTGGTGGCGTTTTTTCTACACTGGGCGCATGAACATGAACGACCTGCCCGACACCAACCCCGACGAAACCGCCGAGTGGCGTGACGCCTTCGAGGCCTTGCTGGCCGCCGAAGGTCCGCAGCGCGCCCGCTTCATCCTGGACCAGCTGGCGCACCGCGCACGCGAGCCACACATCGGCTGGTCGCCCGAGATGGTGACGCCCTACATGAACACCATCCCGGCCGAACGCCAGCCCGACTTCCCGGGCGATCTGGCCATCGAGGAGCGGCTGGGCTCGCTCATGCGCTGGAACGCGCTGGCCATGGTGGCGCGCGCCAATGCGGCCTATGGCGAGCTGGGCGGGCACATCGCCAGCTACGCCAGCGCGGCCGATCTGTTTGAAGTCGGCTTCAACCATTTTTTCCACGCGCGCGATGCTCAGCACCGGGGCGATCTGGTGTTCTTCCAGCCGCACAGCGCACCCGGTGTGTACGCGCGTGCCTTCATGGAAGGGCGTCTGAGCGAGCAGGACCTGGCGTTTTACCGGCGCGAGATCACGGCAGGCGAGCACGGTGCACGCGGGCTCTCCAGTTACCCGCACCCGTGGCTGATGCCCGATTTCTGGCAGTTCCCCACCGGTTCGATGGGCATCGGCCCGATCAGCTCTATCTACCACGCTCGTTTCATGCATTACCTGTCCCACCGCAAGATTCTCAACTGCGAGGGTCGCAAGGTCTGGGGCGTGTTTGGCGACGGCGAGATGGACGAGCCCGAATCGATGAGCGCGCTCACGCTGGCCGCACGTGAAAAGCTCGACAACCTCGTGTGGGTGGTCAACTGCAACCTGCAGCGTCTGGACGGCCCGGTGCGTGGCAACGGCCGCATCATCGACGAACTCGAACGCCTGTTTGCCGGCGCTGGCTGGAACGTGATCAAGTTGGTCTGGGGCAGCGACTGGGATGGTCTGTTTGCGCGTGACAAGTCCGGAGCGCTGCTGCGCGCCTTTGCGCAGACGGTCGACGGCCAGATGCAGACCTTTGCCGCCAACGACGGTCGGTTCAACCGCGAAAACTTCTTTGGACAAAACCCCGAACTGGCGCTGCTGGCGCAGGGCATGACCGACGAGCAGATCGACCGCCTCAAGCGTGGGGGTCACGATCTGGTCAAGATTTATGCGGCCTATGCCGCTGCAGCGTCACACAGGGGACAGCCTACGGTGATCCTGGCCCACACCAAAAAAGGCTATGGCATGGGCCGCGCCGGGCAGGGCAAGATGACCACGCACAGCCAGAAGAAGCTCGACGGTGACGACCTCATCGAATACCGCAACCGCTTCAACCTGCCCCTGACCGACGAGCAGGCCAAGGCCATGGCGTTTTACAAACCGGCCGAAGACAGCCCGGAAATGCGCTACCTGCGCGAGCACCGCGAGAAGCTCGGCGGCGCCATGCCCCGGCGCGAAACCGCCTGCGATGTGGTGCCCGTTCCCCCCGTGCAAAGCTATGCGCAGTTTGCGCTGCATGCCGGGGGCAAGGAGATGAGCACCACCATGGCCTTTGTGCGCGCGCTGGGCAACCTGCTCAAGGACCCGGTACTGGGCCCGCGCATCGTACCCATCGTGGCCGACGAAGCGCGCACCTTTGGCATGGCCAACCTGTTCAAGCAGGTGGGCATCTACAGCTGCGTGGGCCAGAAATACGCGCCCGAAGACATCGGCTCGGTGCTCAGCTACCGCGAGGCAATGGACGGCCAGATCCTGGAGGAAGGCATCAGCGAGGCCGGTGCCATTGCCAGCTGGACCGCCGCGGCCACCAGCTACAGCGTGCATGGCGTGGCCATGCTGCCCTTCTACATCTATTACTCGATGTTCGGCTTCCAGCGCGTCGGTGACGCCATCTGGGCGGCTGCCGACCAGCGCGCGCGCGGCTTTTTGCTGGGCGCCACCTCGGGTCGCACTACCTTGGGCGGCGAAGGCCTGCAGCACCAGGACGGCTCCAGCCACCTGGTGTCAGCCACCATCCCCAACTGTAAGAGCTACGACCCGGCCTTTGCCGGCGAGCTGGCCGTCATCGTGGATGCCGGCATGCGCGAGATGCTGGTCGAGCAGCGCGACGTGTTCTATTACGTGACCCTGATGAACGAGAACTACGCCCAGCCCGACCTGCCCGAAGGGGCTGCGGAGGGCGTTCTGCGCGGGGGCTACAGGTTTGCCTCGTATGGTCCAGCACAAGGACAGCGTGTGACGCTGCTGGGCTCGGGTGCCATCCTGACCGAGGTGATCAAGGCCGCGCAAAGCCTCTCTGAGCAGGGCATCGGTGTGGACGTGCTGAGCATCACCAGCTGGAGCGAGCTGGCGCGTGACGGCGCCGCGCAGCAAAGCCCTTACCTGCACCAGCTGCTGTCTGGCACGCAGGGCCCGATCGTGGCGGCCAGCGACTATGTGCGCGCCGTGCCCGAAAGCATCTGCGCCTGGGTCCCGCAGGGTCGACGCCTGAGCACTTTGGGCACCGATGGGTTTGGCCGCAGCGACACCCGGGCAGCTCTGCGTTCCTACTTTGGTGTGGACGCGGCGAGCATCGAGGCGGCTGCGCTCGCCAGCCTGCAGGATGCCAAAGTTGCTCTGAAATGAATGTCGGCCAGCTGTCAGGAAAAACTCCCATCGAATCTGCAACAATAGCGAGGTTCATCAAAAAGGAGAAACGGAATGAACAAGGCTGAACTGATCGAAGCAATCGCCAAGGAAACCGAACTGTCCAAGGCTGGTGCCACACGTGCTCTGAACGCCGTGATCGACACCATCGTCAAGACCGTGGCCAAGAAGCAGGACGTGCAACTGATTGGCTTTGGTACCTTCAAGGCTGCCAAGCGCGCTGCCCGCACCGGCAAGAACCCCCGCACCGGCGAGAAGCTGAAGATTGCAGCGGCTACCGTGCCCAAGTTCACCGCTGGCGCTGCCTTCAAGGCCGCCGTGAACAAGAAGAAGTGATCTTCTGACGCTTCGCGAAACGGCCCCTTTCGAGGGGCCGTTTTTTTTGAGCCGACAATTCGCCCATGCAAGACGCCCGCCCATCTCCTGAACCTGTCAGTTTCCGGCAAGCCTTCGTGTTCTGGCTCAAGCTGGGCTTCATCAGCTTTGGCGGGCCGGCGGGGCAGATCGCCATCATGCACACCGATCTGGTGGAGCGGCGCCGCTGGATTTCGGAAAAGCGTTTTTTGCATGCGCTCAATTACTGCATGGTGCTGCCGGGCCCTGAGGCGCAGCAGCTGGCCATCTATATCGGCTGGCTCATGCACCGCACTTGGGGTGGGGTGGTGGCCGGTGTCCTGTTTGTGCTGCCCTCGCTGCTCATCCTGATTGCCCTGGCCTGGCTGTACATCGCCTTCGGCGACGTGCCGGTGGTGGCCGGGCTGTTTTACGGCATCAAGCCAGCGGTGACGGCCATCGTGGTGCAGGCTGCGCACCGCATGGGTTCGCGCGCCCTGAAAAACCGCTGGCTGTGGGGCATTGCCGCGGCATCGTTTGTGGCCATCTTTGCGCTGGATGTGCCGTTTCCGCTCATCGTGCTGCTGGCTGCGTTGACCGGTCATCTGGGCTCTCGCATCGCGCCCGACGCCTTCCGAACGGGCGGTGGGCATGGCAGCGCAGCCCACAGCTGGGGGCCTGCGCTGATCGACGATCACACGCCGACACCTGCACATGCCCGGTTTTCCATGGCCCGTCTGCTGCGCGTGGTGCTGGCGGGGGCTGCGCTGTGGTGTGTGCCCATGGGCTTGCTGTATGCCGTGTACGGCTGGGCGCACACGCTAACGCAGATGGGCTGGTTCTTCACCAAGGCCGCGCTGCTCACCTTTGGCGGTGCCTATGCGGTGCTGCCCTACGTCTACCAGGGCGCTGTGGATCACTATGGATGGCTGACCGCCGGACAGATGATCGATGGTCTGGCGCTGGGCGAGACGACGCCGGGGCCTCTCATCATGGTGGTGGCCTTTGTGGGTTTCGTGGGAGGCTACATCCAGCAGCTCTTTGGACCGCAGGCGGTGTTCATGGCCGGCGCGGTGGCGGCCTGCGTCGTGACCTGGTTCACCTTCCTCCCCTCATTCCTGTTCATCCTGAGCGGTGGCCCGGTGGTCGAATCCACCCACAACGAACTCAAGTTCACCGCGCCATTGACCGCAATCACCGCTGCGGTGGTGGGTGTGATCCTGAACCTGGCCTTGTTCTTTGGCTACCATGTCCTGTGGCCTTCGGGCTTTGCCGGCGCTGTCGATGTGCCGTCTGTCCTGATTGCGCTTGGTGCCAGCGTGGCGCTGCTGCGCTACAAGCGAAATGTGATCCATGTGATCGGTGCTTGTGCACTGGTCGGGCTGAGCATCAGATGGTTGGCTTGAAACCTGGGTCCGACGGTCGGTTCAGGAATGCAGCCATCCGGCCAGTGATCCCGCCAGGGCCTCTTTTCCGGTCAGGCTCAGTGCCAGGGTGACGCGTTGCGTGGGGAGGTTCCCTGCTTCAAGTGGCAGGGTCTGTCCGGCCTCGCCGTGGATCTGCAGATCCATGTCCCAGTCATGGCCCTCGTCCACCGGGCCCGCCGTCCCCAGCTGCTTTTGCAAATGCGCCAGCAGGGCCTGCACCTCGGCCAGCAGCGCGCGGGTGTGAATGGGCGAGGGGCTTGCCAGTGCGTCCCATGTGCACAGACCGTCTCCGTCTTCACTCAGTTCGAAATCCAGAAATTGCAGGCGCATCGCGGACAAAAAGGACGATTGTCTCAGTCCCCGTGATCCACTCGCCATCGGCTGGTATCGCGCCTCGCGATATCTGTCAGAACGCTCTGCGCCCCATGCGCTGGATGAGGTGCCCGACAATCGGGGCTGCACAACCCGTATCGGGGTGACCCAGCTTTCTCATCTATTGCACTTGACATGGATTCCGCCATCGAAATTCTGGGCATCACCGGCCCGATCTACCTCGCCATTGCGCTGGGCTATCTGGTCACCCAGCGCGGCTTGTTCAGCCGCAGCGACATGCAGGTGTTCGGTAAATTCACCATCCAGCTGGCCCTGCCGGCCTTGCTCTTCAATGCCCTCTCGCGTCGCAGCGTGGGCGAGATCCTGAACTGGGAGTACCTGGCCGCCTACACGCTGGCCACCTTGCTGGTGGTGCTCGGCGGATTGCTCTGGACGCGGCGTGTGCAGGGCAAACCATTGACGCTCAGCAGCGTCATGACGATGGGCATGGCCTGCGCCAACAGCGGCTTTGTGGGTTACCCGGTGATGATGCTCACCCTGGGAGGCACCGTGGCCGGTGTGTCTCTGGCGCTCAACATGGTCGTCGAGAACCTGCTGATCATTCCGCTGTTGCTGGCCGTTGCCGGCAGCGAGGGCGCGCCAAGTCAATGGCGCCAGGCACTCGTGCAGACCCTCAGGGGTTTGCTCGGGAACCCCATGATCTGGGGCATTGTGGCTGGGTTTCTGGTGTCGATGTCAGGCCTGCATGTGCCCGAACCGGTGTCGCGCACCATCAACCTGTTCTCGGCGGCCAGCGGTGCACTGTCGCTGTTTGTCATTGGTGGTTCGCTGGTGGGCCTCAAGCCTGAAGGCCTCAAGGGCACGATTGCCCAGATCGCGTTCGGCAAGCTGGTGGTGCATCCCTTGGTGATGGTGCTCGTGCTCTGGCTGGTGCCGATCAGCGATCCGGCGCTGCGCATGGCTGCCCTGCTGACCTGTGCCATGCCCATGATGGGCATCTACACCATCCTGGCCCAGCGCTTTGGTCACGGTGCCATCAGCGCGGCAGCGATGCTGGTCACCACAGTGGCGTCATTTTTCTCTCTCAGCGCTTTGCTTTGGCTGCTGCGGCATTACCCGGTATGACCGCTCACAGCGGCATGGCCAGCCAGCGGCCGCGGTGGCTCACAAATCCATGCGCCAGATCCTGTATCGGCGAATGCACAAGCGCATGACATAGGCACCGAGCAAGGCCCCAAAAAGGTCACCCAGCGTCATCCACAACACCTGGATGGGGGTCGACAGTTGCTCGGGCGCGAGCTGCGACCACACCAGGTGGTGAAGCAAGGCGTTGGCTGGTGCGTACAGCAAGGTCAGCCTGGTCAGGTCTTTCAGGGAAGTCAGCTCATGCGGGCGCCGGAGGTACAGCTTGAACAAGCCGATGGCGATCAGGGGGCCTGCAGCCGAACAAACGATGTTTAGCAGGCTCAATAGCGACGAGTCATTGAAATACCGCATCAGCAGCATGCCACCCAGCAACGTCGCCAGCGTCCCGTCACGCGGGCCGAGTACCAGCACATTGAACAGACGCAGGAAGGCCGGAAGGTAAATCAGAGCGATGTGCGGCGACACCTCTGTGAACCGGAACGCAACCGAATTAAAGATGTGAAGCAGCGGATACGCAGCCGCAAAAAGTCCAATCAATGCAAATTGCATATTCAGCCCCAATGCCGACAATTGTACGAATGTCCGGGGTTTTCATCCGAGGGAGATGCGCCAAATTGTTATAGAAAAAATAAAGGTCAGTTTCGTGTCAATGCGGGCAGCTGAAATGACCGTAAGCGCAGGAGACACAAAGTGACTGTAAAAAATGTGGCTGAGGCGGCTGTTTTGATATTGCTGTCGGCGGTTTTGTATTGGCTGGGTTATCAGTTTGAGGGTTGGTTGTTTGATTTTTCAGAATACCTTCCCGGGATCAACTGGTTTTATTTGCCTGCCGGATTGCGCGTGCTGTTTGTGCTGGTGGCTGGGGTTTACGGGGCCATTGGCATTTTTGCCGCCAGTCTGGTGATCAATCTGATGTACATGAAAGACCCGAACAATGCCATGTTGTTGCTGACGGCCACAGCTTCAGGGTTCGGAGCATGGATTGCATTGTGGATATTGCGATTGAGGGGCGTCATCGCAAGCGGGCTGTCTGGATTGACTGCTGCAGTATTGCTGCAGTTTGCGTTGCTGTACTCGGGACTCAATGCCTTGTTCCATCAAACCGTGTGGTGGATGTTCCGACGCCACGATGTTTTGTTCTGGGTTGATGTCTGGCCGATGTTCGTTGGAGATTTGCTCGGTGCCTTGGTGTTTTTGTATGGTCTCAAATTGGCTTTGCTGGCCAGGAAAACAAAGCCTCTCATATTGGATTGAAAGTCGGTCGCATGTGATTGACAGCGCGTGCACTCGCGTGCATACAATACCCACATGAATACACGCTCCCCGTTTAAAAGCGCGTACCTTCGTTTTCTGCAGTTAATTTCCGCCGTCGAGGCCATGCCCGGCTTGCAGGATTTTGATGCCAACGAGAAGGCGCTGTTCGATGCCCTTGTGCTCAATTGGTCGGAGGGGCAACCAATGACTGTGCGAGAAGCGATCAGTCTGTCTGAACTGGGTTCCCCGGCGACGCTGCACAAACGCCTCAAACGCCTGATCGCCAAGGATCTTATGGTGGCCTACCATGACGGCACTGACAGACGCACCAAGTTCCTCAAGCCCTCGGAAAAAGGCATGGTTTACATCGAGTGGCTCAGTGCACAGCTGGCAGCGGTTCAAGTGAACTGACGCTGCATGAAGCGCATGAAAAAAAGCCATTGCATGCAATGGCTTTTTTTCATGGTCAGTCCGGGGACTGCAACCATTCTTCTGCCACAGTGCGCAGCAGCTCCAGGGTCGATTGCTGCGTCAAGGTGCTGGGGCGCAGCGAGCTGACGGCGGTTGACAGTGGGATGCGCAGTACCGGGTGGGTGATGGCGCGAAGGGCGTAGGCCGAGGGCTTGACCGAGCGCATGACCGCGTTGCGCGAGAGTATGGCGCAGCCCGCGCCGTCAGCCACCAGGTCGAGGATGGCGCTGACGCCGTCGATTTCGAGCGCGATGTTGGGCCGGCAGCCCAGTGAGGCCATTTCGGCTTCCACATGCATGCGGATCGCATTGGGGCGACTGGGGATGATCAGGGGCAGGGCAGCGACTTCATGGAGCGCGATGGGCGCAGGCGGCGGGTCTTCCTGCAGGCCGGGCGGACGTGGTTGCACCAGAAGCAGTTCTTCTTCAAGCAGCGGCTGGTGCTCGATGCCGGGCATGGGGCTGGGGTTGTAGAGCACCGCAATGTCCAGGCGGCCGTTGTGCAGGTTTTCCTGCATGGCGGTGGACAGGCCTTCGCTGATGGACAGCTGCGCCTCGGGCAGGCGCTGGCGGAAGGCGCGGGTGATCGGGACGGTGAGCACGCGCGCCACGCTGGGCGGCATGCCCAGTGCCACGCGGCCTGCCAGACCACTGCGCACACGACCAAGCTCCTCGCGCGCGCGCTCCACCTGGTGCAGGATGCCGCGGCCGTGTTCCAGCAACAACTGACCCGCTTCGGTCGGGGTGGCGCCACGCCCGTTGCGCACCAGCAGGTTCTGGCGCAGCTCGACTTCCAGCAGGCGCACCTGCCGGCTCAGGGCTGGCTGGGCAATGCCCAGCACCCGGGCGGCCCGTGTGAAGCTGCCGAGTTCGGCCACGCGCACAAAGTATTCGAGCTGTTTGAGGTCCATGGCAGGTCTCCGTTGGCGGCATTTTGTCATATCAAGGTTCTGGATATGCAAATTTGTTCTAGCTGGTAGATGCTCCTCCGGCTTGGAACTTGGGAGTGGGGGCCGCACAATCGGGACCACAACAGATCCCCCCTCAGAAGGAACACCATGAGCCTGGCCAAGCCCCTGATCATTGACGTCCACGGTCACTACACCACCGCGCCCAAGGCACTCGAAGAATGGCGCAATCGCCAGATCGCCGGCATCCAGGATCCGGCGCTCATGCCCAAAGTGTCCGAGCTGAAGATCAGTGACGACGAGCTGCGCGAGACCATCGAGACCAACCAGCTGGCCAAGATGAAAGAGCGTGGCTCGGACCTGACCATCTTTAGTCCGCGCGCCAGCTTCATGGCCCACCACATCGGTGACTTCAATGTGTCCTCCACCTGGGCGGCCATCTGCAATGAGCTCTGTTACAGGGTCTCGCAGCTGTTTCCCGACAACTTCATTGGCGCCGCCATGCTGCCGCAGTCGCCGGGCGTGGACCCCAAGACCTGCGTGGCCGAGATCGACAAGTGCGTCAGGGAATACGGCATGGTGGGCATCAACCTCAACCCCGATCCCTCGGGTGGTCACTGGACCAGCCCGCCGCTGTCCGACAGACACTGGTACCCCATCTACGAAAAGATGGTGGAGTACGACATCCCCGCGATGATCCACGTGAGCACCAGCTGCAATGCCTGCTTTCACACTACCGGTGCGCATTACCTGAACGCCGACACCACCGCCTTCATGCAGTGCCTGACCAGCGACCTGTTCAAGGATTTCCCGACGCTCAAGTTTTTGATCCCGCATGGCGGCGGCGCGGTGCCTTACCACTGGGGCCGCTTCCGTGGCCTGGCGCAGGAGCTCAAAAAGCCGCTGCTGACCGAGCACCTGCTGAACAACATCTTCTTTGACACCTGCGTGTACCACCAGCCCGGCATCGACCTGCTGACCAAGGTGATCCCGGTGGAGAACATTTTGTTCGCCTCCGAGATGATTGGCGCCGTGCGCGGCATCGACCCCGAAACCGGCCATTACTACGACGACACCAAGCGCTACGTGCTGGCCACGCCCAACCTGAATGACGAGCAGCGCTACAAGGTGTTCGAAGGCAACGCCCGCCGCGTGTTCCCGCGCATGGACGCGGCTCTGAAACAGAAAGGACTTTGAGATGTACGAACTCGGTGTTGTTTACCGCAACATCACCCGCGCCGACCGCGAGGTGACCGACCAACTGGCCGCGCTGGGCTCGGCCACGGTGCATGAGGCCATGGGCCGCGTTGGCCTGATGAAGCCCTACATGCGCCCGATCCAGCAGGATGTGAACGTGTCCGGCACGGCCGTGACGGTGTTGCTGCAACCCGGCGACAACTGGATGATGCATGTGGCGGCCGAACAGGTGCAACCTGGCGACATCGTGGTGGCCACGGTGACGGCCGAATGCAGCGATGGCTACTTCGGCGACCTGCTGGCCACCAGCTTCATGTCGCGCGGCGCACGCGCCTTGATCATCGAAGCCGGAGTGCGCGACACCAAGGTGCTGCGCGAGATGAAGTTCCCGGTGTGGAGCCGCTACGTCTCGTCCAAGGGCACCATCAAGGCCACGCCCGGTTCGGTCAACATCCCCATCGTCTGCGCGGGTGCGTATGTGACGCCGGGTGACGTGATCGTGGCCGATGACGATGGCGTGGTTTGTGTGCCCAAGGCGCTGGCCGCCAAGACGCTGCAAACCGCACTGGCGCGCGAAGCCAACGAAGGTGCCAAGCGCGACCAGCTGGCTTCGGGCGTGCTGGGTCTGGACATGTACAAGATGCGCGAGCCGCTGGCGGCTGCGGGTCTCAAGTACATCGACTAAGCAGGCTGTCAGGTCCATGGGCTGCGCACAGCCTTCAGGCTTGTGGCCCTTCGGAGAAACGCATGAAGTTGATTTCGCACATTGCCCTTGGCGCTGCCGCTTGGTTGGTGGCTGTGGGCGTTAGTGCCCAGACTTACCCGACCAAACCCGTCAAGGTGGTGGTGGGCTACGCTGCCGGCGGTGCGGTGGATGTGGTGGCGCGCACCATCGGCCAGAGCCTTCAGACCAGCCTGGGCCAGCCTTTTGTGGTGGAGAACAAGCCGGGCGCTGGTACCAACATCGCCGTCAAATCGGTGATCGCTGCCGAGCCCGATGGCCACACGCTGATGATGGCGGCCAATGCGCTGGCGGCCAACATGTCGCTGTACAAGCCGCAGCCGTTTGATGCCGAAAAAGATCTGGTGGCGATCTCGCTGATTGGCCGTGTTCCGGTGGTGATCGCAGCCAACCCCAACGTGCCTTTTGCCAACATCCAGCAGTTGATAGCGGCTGCCAAGGGCAAGCCCAACAGCATCGCCTACAGCTCGCCGGGCAACGGGTCTACGCCGCACATGGCGATCGAGCTGTTCGCGCGCGCTGCGGGCATCGACCTGCAGCACATCCCTTACCGCGGTGGCTCGCCTGCAATCACCGACACGATTGGTGGTCAGGTGCCGCTGGTGGCGGTGAACTCGCTCGAAGTCCTGCCGCATGCGAAGAGCGGCAAGCTCAAGGTGCTGGCCGTGCTCAGCCCCAACCCCAGTGCCAACTTCCCGGATGTGCCCACCATCGCCGAATCCGGCTACCCCGGCTTTGAGGCCTCGGTCTGGTACGGCCTGGTGGCCCCGGCGGCCACGCCCAAAACCGTTGTGAGCAAGCTGCACGCCGAGGTGCAAAAAGCCCTGCAAACCCCCGAAGTGCGCCAACGCATGAACGCCGTGGGGGGCGAAGTGGTGCCTGGCAGCGCCGAGATGTTTGTCAACCTGATCCGTTCCGAACGCGCCCGCTACGAGAAGCTGGTGCGCGAAGCCAATATTCAACCCGAGTAGTGACTTTGGGGGCAGATCTTCAGCTCTGTCCCCAACTGACTAAGGAGAAAAGATGAAATTCGAAAAGACGCCTGGCTGGCTCGACTGGTACAGCGGTCCGAGCAAACCCAAATTCAAGCTGCCCGCTGGCGCTGTGGATGCCCACTGCCATGTGTTCGGCCCGGGCGAAGAGTTTCCCTACGCCCCCGAGCGCAAATACACCCCCTGCGACGCCAGCAAGCAGCAGCTGTACGCCCTGCGCGACCACCTGGGCTTTGCGCGCAACGTGGTGGTGCAGGCCACCTGCCACGGCGCCGACAACCGCGCCATGGTGGACGCCTGCGTGAGCAGCGGCGGCAAGGCGCGTGGTGTGGCCACGGTGCGCCGCAGCGTGACCGATGAAGAAATTCAGGCCATGCACGACGCCGGTGTGCGCGGTGTGCGCTTCAACTTCGTCAAGCGCCTGGTGGACTTCACGCCCAAGGACGAGCTGCTGGAAATTGCCGGCCGCATCGCCAAATGGGGCTGGCATGTGGTGATCTATTTCGAGGCGGTGGACCTGCCCGAGCTGTGGGACTTTTTTACCGCGCTACCCACCACCGTGGTGGTGGACCACATGGGCCGCCCGGACGTGAGCAAGCCCATCGACGGTCCGGAGTTCCAGCTTTTCCTGAAGTTCATGCGCGAGCACCAGAACGTGTGGAGCAAGGTGTCCTGCCCCGAGCGCCTGAGCGTGACCGGCCCCAAAGCGTTGAACGGCGAACAGGCTGCGTACCAGGATGTGGTGCCCTTTGCCCGCCGCGTGGTGCAAGATTTTCCTGACCGCGTGCTGTGGGGCACCGACTGGCCGCACCCCAACCTGAAAGACCACATGCCCGACGATGGCCTGCTGGTGGACTTCATCCCGCACATCGCGCCCACGGCCGAGCTGCAGAAGAAGCTGCTGGTGGACAACCCCATGAAACTTTATTGGCCCGAGGAGGTCTGACATGGCGCTCGACAAACCCTACAAGGACGTGCCCGGCACGATCATCTTTGACGCCGAGCAAAGCCGCAAAGGCTACTGGCTCAACCAGTTCTGCATGTCGCTGATGAAGGCCGAGAACCGCGAGAGGTTCAAGGCCAACGAGCGCGCCTACCTGGACGAGTGGGCCATGACCGAAGAGCAAAAGCAGGCCGTGCTGGCCCGCGACCTGAACTGGTGCATGCGCACCGGCGGCAACATTTACTTCCTGGCCAAGATCGGCGCGACAGACGGCAAGAGCTTCCAGCAGATGGCCGGCTCCATGACGGGCATGACCGAAGAGGAATACCGCAACATGATGATGAAGGGCGGTCGCAGCGTGGAAGGCAACCGCTACATCGGCGAAAACGGCGATGCACAGGCGCAGAATCAACCGCAAGGCGCAGCCGCAAAGAAGGCATAAAAATGGCAAAGATCACCGCATCCGTCTACACCTCACACGTGCCCGCCATCGGCGCGGCCATGGACCTGGGCAAGACCCAGGAAGACTACTGGAAGCCGCTGTTCGCCGGCTACGATTTCTCCAAGCAGTGGATGAAGGACAACAAGCCCGACGTTATCTTTCTGGTCTACAACGACCACGCCACGGCCTTCAGCCTGGACATGATCCCGACCTTCGCCATCGGCACCGCTGCCGAATACAAGCCCGCCGACGAAGGCTGGGGTCCGCGCCCGGTGCCGGTGGTCAAGGGCCATCCGGAACTGGCCTCGCACATCGCGCAGTCGGTCATCCAGCAGGACTTTGACCTGACCATCGTCAACAAGATGGACGTGGACCACGGCCTGACGGTGCCATTGAGCCTGATGTGTGGCGAGCTCGATCCGGTGAAAGACGCCTGGCCCTGCCCGGTGATTCCGTTTGCCGTCAACGTGGTTCAGTACCCTGTGCCCAGTGGCCAGCGCTGCTTCAACCTGGGGCAGGCGATCCGCAAGGCGGTCGAGAGCTACGACGAAGACATCAACGTGCACATCTGGGGCACGGGCGGCATGAGCCACCAGCTGCAGGGCGCGCGTGCGGGCCTGATCAACCGCGAGTGGGACAACGCCTGGCTGGACAAGCTGATCAACGACCCGGTGGCCTGCGCCCAGACACCGCACATCGACTACGTGCGCGAAGCCGGCAGCGAAGGCATTGAACTGGTCATGTGGCTGATCGCCCGTGGTGCTATGAGCGACATCAACGACGGCAAGGCCTCTGGCCCTGCGCCCAGGCTGCGTCACCGCTTCTACCATGTGCCTGCTTCCAACACGGCTGTGGGTCACGCCATTCTGGAAAACATTTAAGAGGTTCAAAACATGAGCAAAACCATCAAAGTTGCCCTTGCTGGCGCCGGTGCCTTTGGCATCAAACACCTGGACGGCATCCAGAACATCGAGGGTGTGGAGGTCGTCTCCCTGATCAGCCGCGATCTGGAAAAAACCAGGGAGGTTGCCGACAAATACGGCATCGGGCATGTCACCACAGAGCTGGCCGACAGCCTGGCCCTGCCCGAAGTGGACGCCGTGATCCTGTGCACGCCCACGCAGATGCACGCCAGCCAGGCGATCGCCTGCATGAAAGCCGGCAAGCACGTTCAGGTAGAGATCCCGATGTGCGACGTTCTCAAGGATGGTGAAGAAGTCCTCAAGCTGCAAAAGGAAACCGGCCTGGTGGCCATGGTGGGCCACACCCGCCGTTTCAACCCCAGCCACCAGTGGGTCCACAAGAAGATCCAGGCGGGTGAGTTCAACATCCAGCAGATGGATGTGCAGACCTACTTTTTTCGCCGCACCAACATGAACGCGTTGGGCCAGGCCCGCAGCTGGACCGACCACCTGCTTTGGCACCACGCTGCCCATACGGTGGACCTGTTCGCCTACCAGTGCGGCAGCCCCATCGTCAAGGCCAACGCCATCCAGGGTCCCATCCACCCGACACTGGGCATCGCCATGGACATGAGTATCCAGCTCAAGGCCGCCAACGGCGCGATCTGCACGCTTAGCCTGTCGTTCAACAACGATGGCCCGCTGGGCACCTTCTTCCGCTACATCGGTGACAGCGGTACCTACCTGGCCCGCTACGACGACCTGTTCAACGGCAAGGAAGAAAAGATCGACGTGTCCAAAGTCGATGTGTCGATGAACGGCATTGAACTGCAGGACCGCGAATTCTTCGCTGCCATCCGCGAAGGCCGTGAGCCCAATTCGAGCGTAGCCCAGGTGCTGCCCTGCTATCAGGTGCTGCACCAGCTGGAGCAGCAGCTGAACGGCTGATCGCCAGGCTGGCGCGGTAAACTTCGCGCCGAGTCAACAGGGCAGGCCATGGCCTGTCCCGTCTGGGGGCTGCGGCCCCCTTTCTTGTTTGCAAAGCATGCCCATGACAGACCGCTACGCCGTGATCGGCAACCCCATCGAACAGAGCAAGTCCCCGCTGATCCACATGGCGTTTGCGCAGGTGACCGGACAGGACATCGACTACACCAAGGTCTTGGGGCCGCTGGGCGAGTTCGCCAAAACGGTGGACGCCTTCCGCGCCGCAGGCGGGCGGGGTATGAACGTGACGGCGCCTTTCAAGCTGGATGCCTTTGCCTATGCCACCGATCTGGCGCCCAGTGCGCAGATGGCGGGTGCTGTCAATGCCATGAAGTTTGAGGGTGACCGCGTCTACGCGGAGAACTTCGATGGCGTCGGTCTGGTGCGCGACGTGGTGCACAACCTGGCTTGCCCACTCAAGGGCCAGCGCTTGCTGGTGCTGGGCGCGGGCGGTGCCACGCGGGGGGCGCTGCTGCCGTTTCTGGCCGAGCAACCGGCGCAGCTGGTGATCGTCAACCGCACTGTGGCCAAGGCTGAAGAACTGGCGGCGCTGGGCCGCAAGCACCAAAGTACCCAGGTGCCGCTAGAGGGTCTGGGTTACGACCAGCTGCAGGGCAGGCAGTTCGATGTGGTGTTCAACGCTACCTCGGCCAGCCTGACGGCCCAGTTGCCGCCGCTGCCTGCGTCGGTGTTTGCCCCGGGTGCGCTGGCTTACGAGCTGGCTTACGGCAAGGGCCTGACGCCCTTCCTCAAGCTGGCACAGCAGGCCGGGGTCACGCGTCTGGCCGACGGCGTGGGCATGCTGGCCGAGCAGGCGGCCGAAGCTTTTGCCTGGTGGCGTGGTGTGCGTCCCGACACGCAGGGCGTGATCCGCCAGCTGACCGTGCCGCTGGTCTGAACCGGCGTCTTCGCGCCCGCCTCAGAGCTCGATCAGGCCGCCTTCACGGGCGGCGCGTGCAATCGCTTCCGTCACGCGCAAGTTCTCCAGGCCGTCACGGCCAGTGACCAGCGGCTGGGCTTCTCCACGGATGACTGCACCGAAATGCTCGATCTGCAGCGCCAGTGGATCGGCATGTACCAGTGGCAGGGTTTCGCAGGTGAAGGGCTTGAACCATGAGCGGTCCTGGTCGCGTTCATAGCGCTTGATGCGCATGGTGGGCACCGACAGGCTGCCGCGTGTGCCCATGATCACGTAGGCATCTTCGTCGGGGTAGTTGGCGTAGGCCTTGTTTTCCTGCGAGGTCTGCTCCCAGCTTCGCGGGCACGCTGCGGTGTCCGACAGCATGAAGGTGCCCAGTGCACCGTTGGCAAAACGCAGGTTGATGGCCACTGTGTCTTCGACTTCGAAGCCGCGGGTGGCATTCGAAGACATGGCCTGCACCGCCACGATGTCCCCCACGAGTGCGCGCAGATTGCCGATTTCGTGGATCAGGTTGATCAGGATCGGGCCACCTCCTGGCTGGCGACGCCACTCGTAGGGCGGGTCAAAGTAGCCGTCGGCATCGGGTTTGTAGAACACCGCGCTGCCCATCACCGCCACGATGGGGCCAAGGATGCCCGAGCGCACCACTTCAACCGCCCGGTGCAGGATGGGGCTGTGCGGGCGGTGGTGGCCGACCAGCAGCTTGTGCCTGGCCTGTTCGGCCGCCTGCACCAGCCGATGTGCCTCGGCCACCGTGTGACCCAGAGGTTTTTCAATCAGCACCGGCACACCTGCAGCAATGCATTGCAGGCCCTGTGCCACATGCAGCGCATTGGGTGTGGCCAGCACCACGCCATCGGGTTTGGCGTGCGCAAACAGTTCATCCAGACCGGGGTAAAGGGTTACGCCTTCGCGGCCGGCCACCTCGGCCGCGGCAGCGGAGGGGTCCACGATGGCGGCCAGCTGCAGTTTCGGGTTCTGCCGGATTTCTTCGATGTGGCGCTGGCCGATCAGGCCAGCGCCGGCCACAGCGATTTGGGTGGGAGACATGGGTTTCGCTTGTAAAAGGGCAGGGGGCTGAACAATAGCGCAAAGTGCTCGGGTGACAGGGAAAGTCCTGATGCCGCCGCGTCCTGGCGGCTTGCGCCAGCACATATACTTCGCGAATGAACCAAATGGTACATTTTGGCATCCCGCCGCAGGCGGCAGCCGACAAAACTATCGGACGGACCAACGATCCGGTGCGCACCATGGCCGAAATCCTGGAGGTGGCCACCCACGAGTTTGCTGACAAAGGGCTCGCAGGCGCGCGCATTGACGAGATTGCAGCAGCCACCCGCACCAGCAAGCGGATGATCTATTACTACTTTGGGAACAAGGATGGGCTGTACCTGGCCGTTCTCGAGGAGGCCTACCGCCGCATGCGCAGCATTGAGGCAGACCTGCATCTGGACGATCTCGAGCCGATAACGGCCATGCGCCGACTGGTGGAGTTCACCTACGACCACCACCGTGACAACGAGGACTTCATTCGCCTGGTCATGAGCGAGAACATCCACCGTGCCCAGTACCTGCGCCAGAGCCAAAGCATGCGTGAACTCAATGTCCGGGCCATCGACACCATCCGCAAGTTGTATGACCGCGGCGTAGCCCAAGGGGTGTTTCGCCCGGGTCTTGACGCCGTGGACCTCCACGCCGCTATCTCGGCTTTGACAGTCTTCAATGTGGCCAATCGGTACACTTTCGGCGCGATCTTTGACCGCGATGACCGGCACGCCAAAGCGCAAATCCTGCACCGTGAGCATGTTGTGCAGCTGATATTGCGTTTTGCTGGTTATGCCGAATGCGAATAACAGCTAGGCAGTCAAGCGCGCAGGCGATGAGGGTAACTACCTATCTGTAAAAACTAACCAGTTCGTACATTACGACTGGAACAAGAGGAGAAGCTTGATGCTCAACAAACTGATCGAAGGCTACTGCAAGGTGCTGAGCCTGATCATTGCTGCCGCTTTGGCCGTGATGGTGGTGCTGGTCTTCGGCAACGTCATCATGCGCTATGGGTTCAATTCCGGCATCACGGTGTCCGAGGAGCTTTCACGCTGGCTCTTCGTTTGGCTGACTTTCCTGGGGGCCATCGTGGCCATGAGGGACGGGGCTCACCTGGGCTCGGACACGCTGATCTCGCGCATGCCGCTGCCGGTCAAGAAGCTGTTTTTCGTGGCAGGGCACCTGTTGATGTTGTTTGTCTGCTGGTTGCTTTTCAAGGGGGCTCTGGACCAGTCGATCATCAACCTCGAAACCACCAGTGCCGTGATGGAAACCTCGATGGCCATCTTCTACGGTTGTGGTGTGGTGACGGCAGTGTCGATCGCGCTGATTCTGGTGCACAACCTCTGGCGTTTGTTCACTGGCCAGCTGTCCGAAGCCGAACTGATTGGCGTGCGTGAATCGGAAGAAGAACCAATCGATGTGCCCGCCCCCATCAAATAAACCCCTGACAGGAACTTCATCATGACGATTGCCGTCTTTCTTGGAGCCCTGCTCGGGGCCATGGCGTTGGGTATCCCCATCGCGTTTTCGCTGCTGCTGTGCGGCGCCGCCCTCATGTGGCACATGGACATGTTCGATGCCCAGATCCTGGCGCAGAACGTAATCGAAGGCTCCAACAGCTTCCCTCTGCTGGCCGTGCCTTTCTTCATGCTGGCCGGTGAGATCATGAACACCGGTGGCCTGTCGCGCCGCATCGTGGACTTCGCCATGGCGCTGGTCGGCCACATCCGTGGTGGCCTGGGCTATGTGACGATTCTGGCTGCCTGTCTGCTCTCGGCCCTGTCGGGCTCGGCCGTGGCCGATGCCGCTGCGCTGACCTCGTTGCTTTTGCCCATGATGGTCAAGGCCGGCCATGACAAGGCCCGCAGTGGTGGGCTGATCGCCGCCTGTGGCGTGATTGGTCCGATCATCCCGCCGTCGATCGGTTTCGTGATCTTTGGTGTCGCCGCCAACGTTTCGATCAGCAAACTGTTCCTGGCCGGCATCATGCCCGGTGTGGTGCTGGGCGCCGGTCTGTGGATCACCTGGTGGTGGCTGACGCGCAAGGAGCAGCTTTCTCCCCCGCCGCGCCAGCCCATGAGCGAAGTGATGGCCGCGCTGCGCCGCGCGACCTGGGCGCTGCTGCTGCCCGTGATCATTCTGGTTGGCCTGCGCATGGGGGTTTTCACGCCGACCGAAGCCGCTGTGGTAGCCGCCGTCTATGCGCTGTTTGTCGCAGGCGTGATCTACCGCGAACTGACCTGGAAACAATTGTTTGACGTGTTCGTGGCTTCTGCCAAGACCACGGCGGTGGTCATGTTCCTGGTCGCTGCTGCCATGGTCTCGGCCTGGATGATCACTGTGGCCAACCTGCCCGATCAGGTCATCAGCCTGCTGCAGCCGCTGCTCGACCAGCCCAAGCTACTGATGTTCGCCATCATGATCCTGTGCATGATCGTGGGCACGGCGATGGACATGACGCCGACCATCCTGATCCTGACCCCCGTGCTGATGCCGCTGGTCAAGGCTGCCGGCATCGACCCGGTCTACTTTGGCGTGCTGTTCATCATCAACAACTCGATCGGCCTGGTCACACCGCCGGTGGGCACGGTGCTCAATGTGGTGGCGGGCGTGGGGCGCATGCGAATGGACGAGGTGACGCGTGGCGTTATGCCCTTCATGGCCGTGCAATTCATCGTCATGTTCCTGATGGTCATGTTCCCGCAGATCGTCATGGTGCCGGCCCGCTGGTTTTACTGATTCTTCTGCTGGCATCCGTCCGGGTACGCCGGATGCCAGCGGCTCTGGTTCGCGTACGTCCTTCAATTGCGGAGACAAACATGAAACGCATCTTCATCAAGACCCTGATCGCTTCCGTAGCCCTGGCTGCAGCGGGCGTGTCGATGGCCCAGGACAAGACCATCAAGTTCGCGACCCAGAACCCCAAGGGCCATCCCATCGTGCTGGGCATGGAGAAGTTCAAGGAAATCGTCGAGTCCAAGTCCGGCGGCAAGCTCAAGGTCAACCTGTTCCCCGGCGGCACGCTGGGCAGCGACCAGGCCAACGTGTCGGCCATGCAGGGCGGCACCCTCGAGATGGTGTCGATGAACTCCGGCATCCTGGCTTCGCAAGTCAAGGAATTCGCCATCTTCGATTTCCCCTTCATGTTCCCCAATGAAGCCGTAGCCGATACCGTGGTTGATGGTCCCTTCGGTCAGAAGATGCACGCCCGTCTGCAGGACAAGGGGCTGGTGGGTCTGGCTTACTACGAGCTGGGTTTCCGCAACATCACCAACAGCAAGCGCCCGATCACCAAGGTCGAAGACCTGGAAGGCCTCAAGCTGCGCGTGATCCCCAACCCGATCAACGTGGACTGGGTCAAGGCGCTGGGTGCCAACCCCACGCCGCTGCCTTTCCCCGAGGTGTACTCTGCACTGGAGCAGAAAGCCATTGACGGTCAGGAAAACCCGCTCACCGTGATCAATGCCAACAAGTTCTACGAAGTGCAAAAGCACGTCGTGTTGTCCAACCACCAGTACAACCCGCAATCGGTCCTGATGAGCAAGAAATTCTGGGATGGTCTGACTGCCGACCAGAAAAAGATCATCACCGAAGCCATCCAGGCTTCCGCCAAGTTCCAGCGTGAGCAGGCCCGTGGTGTGGTGGCCTCTGCCCTGGACAACATGAAGAAGAACGGCATGCAGGTGACCCAGTTCTCCGACGCCGAACTGGCCAAGCTGCGTGACAAGTTGCGCCCGGTGACCGCCAAGTACGGCGTGACCGTCGGCCAGGATCTGGTCAAGGAATTGCAGGCCGACATCGAGAAGGCCGCCAGCAAGAAAACCGGCAAATGATGGCATGGCCGCGGGAGCAACCCGCGGCCATGACCCAACCCCGTGGCGCCGCGATTGAACTTGTGGCGCCTCTCTTTTTTCTTTTCCCGCACTCGCCATGATCAACGGCAATACCGAAATCATCGCCCACATCGGCTGGCCGACGCACACCTTCAAGTCGCCGATGATCTACAACCCCTATTTCCAGGAAGCGGGGATCAATGCTGTCGTCGTGCCGATGGGCTGCAAGCCCGAACATTTCCCCTCTTTTCTGAAGGCCGTGTTCTCGCTGGAGAACACCCGTGGCGCGCTGATCACCATGCCGCACAAGGTCACGGTGGTGGGCCTGCTTGACGAGGTCACGCCCACGGTGCGCGTGGCTGGCGCCTGCAATGCGGTCAAGAAGCTGGCCGACGGTCGCCTGGTGGGCGACATGTTCGACGGCGCTGGCTTTGTGCGCGGCGTGCAGCGCAAGGGCTTTGACCTGACTGGCAAGCGCGTGCTGGTGGTCGGCACCGGCGGCGTGGGCAGTGCGATCGCCGCTTCGCTGGCCGGCGCCAACATCGCCGCCATCAGCCTGTTTGACGTGAACACCGCTGGCTGCGAAGCCCTGGCGCAGCGCCTCAAGGACAACTACCCGCAGATCGCCGTGCAGACCGGCTCCAACCACCCGGCCGGCCACGATCTGGTGGTCAATGCCACGCCCATGGGCATGAACGAAGGCGATCCGCTGCCGATGGACGTGTCGCGCCTGTCGCCCGATACCTTTGTGGGCGAGGTGGTGATGAAAGCCGAGACCACGGCTTTCCTGGCCGCTGCCCAAAACCGCGGCTGCCGCACCCAGGTGGGCACCGACATGCTGTTCGAGCAGATCCCTGCGTATCTGGAATACTTCGGGCTGCCCAGCACCACGGCAGAGACGCTGCGACGTGTGGCCCAACTGAGCTATTGAAAAGGAGCAGTTCATGAACCTGCGCAAAGTCGACCGCGAAGACGTGCCCGAAATGCCCAACCGCCTGGGCATTGCTGGCATCGAGTTCATCGAATTCGCCACCAGCCGCCCGCAGGCGCTGGGGCAGGTGCTGGAGAACATGGGCTTTCGCCCGGTGGCGCGCCACCGCTCGCGCGAAGTCACGCTCTACCGCCAGGGCGACATGAATCTGGTGGTCAACGCCAACCCCGACGATGCGCGGGTGAGCGGCACGGTGGATGGCGAGCCTGCTATCTCGGCCGTGGCGTTTCGTGTGCAGGACGCTTTGAAAGCCCACACCCGCTGCCTCGAACTTGGCGCCTGGGGCGTGCCCAGCCAGGCACAGGCCATGGAGTTGCACATCCCGGCCATCCATGGCCCGGGCCGCAGCCGCTTCTATTTTGTGGACCGCTGGCAGGAATTCTCGATCTACGACATCGACTTCAAACCCATCCCCACCGTGGACCAGCATCCGGGTGCGCTGTCGGGTATGAGCTATTTTGGCGTGGTGCAGTACATCGGCGCTGGCCGCAGCGCCGACTGGCTCACTTATTACGAACACATGTTCGACTTCGTCTCGATCCCCGACGAAGAGCGTTTCGGCATCCTGCCCAAGGGCAAGCTGATGAAGAGTCCCTGTGGCACTTTCCTGTGGCAACTGGTCGAACCCGACCCCTGGATGGAGTCGGGCGACGAAGGCCCCGAGTGCCTCAAGCGCATCGGTTTTGGCGTGTCCGACGTGGGCGAGGCCGTCAAGACACTCAAGGCGCATGGCGTGGAGTTCGTCGAATCGACCCAGCTGCACCCCGAAGACCGCGGTGCGCTCACGCGCAGCGTGCTCGGCTCGGTGGCCTTTGAGCTTGTGCACAAATAAGGAGCCGGCATGAACATGCTCGACGGCTACGGGATGGACACCATCACCATGGCGGGCTCGCTCGAAGCGAAGCTGGCGGCCATGAAGCGCGCGGGGTTCTCGCAGGTCATGCTGATGGCGCGCGACCTCGTCACCCACCCCGGCGGGGTGGATGCGGCCGTGGCCGCCGTGCAGGCCAGCGGTCTGCGGCCCACCGGCTTTCAGGTGCTGCGCGACTTTGAAGGGCTGTCCGGCCACCTGCACGGCTACAAGGTGGACATTGCAAAGTCCATGCTGGAGATGTGTGCGGCCACGGGCAGCAAAGTGCTGCTGGCCTGTTCGTCCACTTCGCGCCATGCGACGCAGGATCTGGAGCGCATCGCAGCCGACCTGAAAAAGCTGGCCATGCTGGCGCTGCCGCTGGGTATCAAGGTGGCCTACGAGGCGCTGTCCTGGGGCCGCACCGTCAACGAGTTTCCGGTGAGCTGGGATGTGGTCTGCCGCGCCGACTGCCCCAACCTGGGCATCGGTCTGGATTCCTTTCACATCTTTGCCGCCAAATCTTCGTTGGACGCGATCGAGGAACTCGATCCCGAGAAAATCTTTCTGGTGCAGCTGTCGGACTTCATGTGGCAGGAAACGCCCACCTTTGAAGAACGCATGACCACGGCCCGCACCTTCCGCGTGTTCCCGGGCGAGGGCGTGCACAGCGAGCAACTGGCCGATCTGGTCATGCGGCTGGACCGCATCGGCTACCGCGGCGACTACAGCTTTGAAGTCTTCAACGACGACTACCAGCAGCTGCCGCTGGACACCGTGGCCGAACGCGCCCGCCGAAGCGCGGTGTGGCTGCACGAGAACGTGCTGCACCGCTCGGCGCCGCTGCCGTCCTGGACCCGCCGACAAGCCTGAGTCGTCTGAACATGCCCGTTGCCAGCGCTCGCCTGCCTGCAGCGACCGAGCGCGTGCGGGCGGTGCTGGGCGCCGCGCTGGGGGTCTTGTTCGCGGCTGCCCTCAGCCTTTGGGTCAGCAGTGACCCGGCTGTCTGGCTCATCGCCCCCGTGGGTGCGAGCGCCGTCCTTGTGTTCACCGCACCCGCCAGTCCCCTGGCGCAACCCTGGCCGGTCATCGCCGGCAACACGGTCAGCGCGCTGGTGGGGGTGTTGTGTGCGCACGCGTTGCCCGGGCCGATGCTGGCCGCTGCACTGGCGGTGGGCCTGGCGATTGCGCTCATGATGCTGCTGCGTTGCCTGCACCCGCCGGGTGGGGCCGTGGCGCTGCTGATGGTGCTGATGCACGAGCAGTCCTGGTCTTTTGTGCTGTTCCCGGTACTGGTCAATTCGGCCCTGCTGGTGCTGGCGGGCATGGTCTACAACAGCCTGAGTGGCCACCCTTATCCGCACCGCGTGGCCCAGGGGGCCATGCCCGATGTGGGGCAGGGGGTACGGGTGTCCGAGCAGGACCTGCGCGCGGCACTCGGTGAGTACGGGGAGGTGCTGGACGTGGCACCCGATGAACTGGCCCGCCTGCTGCGGCGTGCCGAAGGCATCGCCTCGGAGCGCCTGTGGGGCAGCCTGGTGTGCCGTGACATCATGACGCCCGAGCCGGTGACGGTGGATTTCAGGGCCCCGCTGGCCGAAGCCTGGCGCCTGATGCAGCGCATGCAGATCAAGGCCCTGCCGGTGGTGGACCTGAACCGGCAGGTCACGGGCATCCTCACGCAGGGCGATGTGCTGCGCCATGCCGGTCACGAGATCCGCGTCTCCGAACTGAAGCGGCCGGTGGCCGAAGCGGGGGGGAGCGTCGGCTTTGCCGAGGGCGTGACGGTGGGGCAGGCCATGACCCGTCAGGTGCGCGTGGCCAGCGCCAGCAGCCCGGCGCTGGACCTGCTGCCGCTGTTTTCTTCCCAGGGGCACCACCACCTGCCGGTGATCGACGATAACAAACGTCTGGTGGGCATCCTCACCCAGACCGACCTGGTGCGGGCGCTGGGCCAGGTGATCCGCACCTGAAGCGGCTTCAGTCGGTGAACTGCATGCCGATGCGACCGATCGGGCCAAAGTCGGCCAGCACGGTGTCGCCTTCGGTCAGTTCCAGCGGCACCATGCAGGTGCCCGTGGTGACGAACTGACCGGCCAGCAGGCCGATGCCCTGTGCGCGCAGTTCATTGACCAGCCACGTCAAGGCGATGCGTGGATCGCCCAGCACGGCAGCGCCGCTGCCCTGGCGTTCCCAATGGCTGCCGTCCTGGTGCGTCACGCGTGCGGCAACGGGGTGGGTGGCCAGATCCAGTGTCTGCCAGCCTTCTGGCGCCCGGGAACCGAGGATGAACTGGTGCGCGCAGGCGTTGTCGGCCAGCAGCTGGGCTTCGCCCGCCTGGGTGAACACGGCAAAGCGCGAGTTGGGGATCTCGATCGACGGGTGCAGGCTGGCCACGGCCGCCATGACTTCATCGGGGGCATAAGGCTGCGCACGCGCGGGCAGGTCGTGGGCGAACACGAAAGCCATTTCCGGCTCGGCCACCTTCATGCGGTTGCCGGCGGTCGGCACCCGGGCATCCGGTGCCAGCACCTGACCGGACAGGATGCGCCCGGCCAAAGGGCCACTGACGTTGATGTGGCTTTGGCCGGCAGCGCTGGTGGCCGCGATTTTCCAGCCGAGCACCGTGCGGCTGCCGGCCTGTGGCAGACACGCCTGCGCCGCGTAGCCCTGGGCACGCGTTTGCGGTCGGCAGTGCGCAGGCAGGTTCTCGAAAGACTGGCCGCTTTGCCAGTGCTGCCAGATGTGTTGTGCGGCTTCGCTCAAAGTTTCGATGTTCATGGGGTGGGTGTCCGTGTCAGAAAGCGGTGGGGACGGTGTCGGGCGCCAGCAGGTCGCGGTCGATACCATCGATGCGGGGGGTGCCGGCGAGTTTCATGGCCAGCCGCAGCTCGTCGGTCAGGATGTCCAGGGCGCGCAGCACGCCGGCCTCACCCGCCGTTGCCGCGCCAAACAGGGCGGCCCGGCCGATGGCCACGGCGCTGGCGCCCAGCGCCCGGGCCTTGAGGATGTCCACGCCGCGCCGGATGCCCGAGTCGAGGATCAGCGGCACCTGCCCCTTGAGGGCCTGGTGCAGGCGGGGCAGGGCTTTGGCAGAGGGTTGTGCGCCGTCGAGCTGGCGCCCGCCGTGGTTGGACACCCAGATGCCGTCCACCCCCATGCTGGCCAGGCGCAGGGCGTCCATGGGGTGCTCGACGCCCTTGACCAGCAGCTTGCCGGGCCAACGTTCGCGCAGGCGCGCCAGATCGCTCCAGGAAAACGCGGCGTCCAGGTTTTGCCCCACGCGGGCTGCGATGGTCAGACCGGCCGACTCGTCACCGAGCAGACCGCGAACGTTCTCGAACTGCGGCATGCCATGGCGCAGCATCTGCCACGACCAGCCCGGGTGCGTCATGCCCTCGTACAGGTGGCGTAGGCTCATGCGCAGGGGCACGGACACGCCGTTGCGCAGGTCCCGTTCGCGTTTGCCGCCGGCCTGCAGGTCGACCGTCACCACCAGCGTGGTGTAGCCAGCCGCGCGGGCGCGTTCGACCAGTTTGAAATTGGCTTCATGGTCGCGCAGCACATACAGCTGGAACCACAGGGCGCCCTGCGCCGCATCGGCCATGCGCTCGATGCTGGTGGTGGACATGGTCGACAGGGTGTAGGGAATGCCATGGCGTGCGGCTGCCCGCGCAATGGCGATGTCGGCCTGTGGCCAAGCCAGCATGCACGAGCCCATCGGCGCGATCACCAGTGGCGCGGCGCAAGCCGTGCCGGCCACGCGGGTGGACAGGTCGGGCTGGCTGACGTCGGTCAGGATGCGCGGCACGATCTCGACGCGTTCGAGCGCCTGGCGGTTGCCGCGCAGCGTGATCTCGTCTTCCGCGCCGCCGTCGATGAACTCGAACACGGAACGGGGCAGGCGCGTGCGTGCCAGACGCCGCAGGTCTTCGATGCTCAGGGCGCGTTGCAGTCGGGAAGGAGTGCTCATGGGGTGTTGGAATCTTCGGGCGCGGTGTGGCCGTGCACAGCCAGGCGCCGGGCCAGTACTGCCATCTGCCGGTAAATGGCCGCAGCCTCGGGGTGCCACTGGTGCACACGCTCGCCTTGCTGGTGCACCACCGCTGTGTCGCCACGCGCGGCCGGACCGGTGATGGCGCCTGCCGGCCCCAGTGCCAGGGTGTTGGTCACGGTGGCCTGGAGCAGGGCCGCATGCACATCGGGCAGCAGGTCCTGCGTGACGCCGGCGGCCAGCCAGGCTTCACGCGCAATGGCCTGTAGCACCACCAAGTAGTTGCTGGAGAACACGGCAGCGGCGTGGTAGAGCGCCTTGTGTTCGCTTTGCACCGCAAAGCAGCGCCCGCCAATGCCTTCGAGCAGGGGGCGCAGGATGTCCAGAGCGGTGGCCTCGCCTTCGATGCCACAGGGCGTACCCGGGAACTGGGCGACGCCGGTGCTGGCCGAAGCGAAGTTCAGCACCGGATGCACGCTGGCGAGCGTGCATCCGCGCCCGCCCAGCGCGGCCATGGCCGCGGCCTGCAGGAAGCCGCTGCAATGGAAAGCCATGGGCGTGCGGTGTCCGGGCGGCCCGGGCCAGACGGTGGCCAGTTCGCTGGCCACGGCTTGCACCTGGGTGTCCGGCACGCTGAGCATCCAGAGCTCGGCCGGCCGCATGGCGGCGAGCGTGTCCACCGCCTGACCGGCGCCAATGAAGCTGGCGGCCCGGTGCGCACTTTCAGGGCTGCGGGCCTTGAGGTCCTGCACCTGGCACAGGCCGCGCTCGTGCAGCAGCCGTGCCAGTGTTTGCCCCACACGGCCGCAACCAACCACGTTGAGGGTCGGGATCGGCATCGGCAGGTCAGCTGCGGCGGCGCAGCAGCGACACCATCATGTTGTCGAACGGCGTGTCGCAGAACTGTTGCCAGGAGACTTGTTCCTGGCGGAACTTGACCCATTCGTCGTAGATTTTTTTGAACGCCGGGCTCTTGTCCGAGAGTTCCTGGTAGAGCTCGTTGGCGGCCTTGAAGGAGGCCTGCGTCACCGAACTGGGGAACGCGCGCAGCTGGGCGCCACCGCCCACCAGGCGGCGCAGGGCCTGCGGGTTTTCTACGTCGTATTTGGCGGTGGACCACTGGTTGGCCTCGGCACAGGCCGTGCGCAGGGCTACCTGGTAGAGCGGGGGCAGGGCGGCCCAGGCCTTCTGGTTCACAAACAGGGTCAGCGTGGCGCTGCCTTCCCACCAGCCCGGGTAGTAGTAGTACTTGGCCACCTTGTGCAGGCCCAGCTTCTCATCGTCGTAGGGGCCAACGAATTCGGCCGCGTCCAGCACGCCTTTTTCGAGCGCCTGGTAGAGGTCGCCAGCGGCCAGTTGCTGGGGCACCACGCCGAGTTTGGACAGGACCATGCCGGCCAGACCGCCCACGCGGAACTTCAGGCCCTTGAGGTCATCGGCGCTCTTGATTTCCTTGCGGTACCAGCCGGCCATCTGGGCACCGGTGTTGCCTACGGGCAGACTCAGCACGCCGTAGTTGGCGTAGAACTCGTCCAGCAGGGCCTGACCGCCGCCCTCGTAGAGCCAGGCGTTCTGGGCGCGGCTGCTCAGACCGAAGGGCAGGGCCGTGCCAAAGCCGAAAGCCGGGTCTTTGCCGATGTAGAAGTAGCTGGCCGAGTGGCCAGCCTCGACGGTACCGTTCTGCACGGCGTCCAGCACTTGCAGGGGTGGGGTCAACTCGCCGGCCGAATGCAGGCTGATGTTGAACTTGCCGCCGGTCAGCTCGCCAACACGCTTGGTCACCAAGGCCATGGCACCGTAAATGGTGCCCAAGGTCTTGGGGTAGCTCGAGGAGATGCGCCAGCGCACCTCGGGCATGCCCGTCTGGGCAAGCGCCGGTGCCACCATGGTGGCACCGGCGGTACCCGCGATGCCCGCTTGGGCCATGAAATTTCTGCGCTGCATGCAAACACTCCTTGTCAATGGAGCGGGCAGGGTATGCGTGGGGTCAGGGTAGTGTCAACGCGCGAGGGACGTTTGCAGTAGCGGACGCGACAAGCCTTGCGCAGCGCATGACTGCCGACACGCATCCCAGGGCTGCTCAGGCGCTGCTGCCTGCTTGAGAAGCCATGCCGATCTTGGCCAGGGCGCCGGCACGGTAGGCCTTGGGGCTGACGCCGGTGTGTTTGCGAAAGAAGCGGCTGAAATAAGCATCGTCTTCAAAGCCCAGCTCGCTGGCGAGCTGCTTGATTGGCAGGCTGGTGTAGACCAGCTCGCGCTGAGCTTCCTGCAGCAGCCGGTCGTTCATCACCTGCAGGCTGGATTTCCCCAGCACCTCGCGGCACAAGCGCGAGAGCTGCCCGACGCTGACACCCACCTGGCTGGCGTAGCCCTGCAGCGAGTGTTCCGTGCGGAAATGCTTGTCCAGAAGACTGCGGAATTTTTCGATCTGCTGGGCCTTGCGCGAAATGCTGTAGTGGGTCTGTGTGCTAGCGCTGTCCGACAGTTGGCTGATGCGGTGAACCTGCACCATCAGGGCCAGCAAGAGCGAAGTGCCGGCTGCCACCTGGCCGGCTGCGGGCGTGCGCGATTCGTGCGCCAGTGCGAGAAACAGCGGCATGAGCTGGTCGATGTAGCGCATCTCGGCGTGCAGGGACAGCAGACGTGGCGTGCGGATGGTCTCCAGCAGCGCGGGCATCATCACGCCGGCTGCCGACTCCAGCGGTTTTTGCATGGCCGTCACCACCGGCCCTTGCGTGTCTTTCGAAAACCTGAACCCGTGCACATGCCCGGCTGGGACCAGCATCACACATGGCGCCTGCAGGCTCTGGAGTGCATGGTCGATCTGGACATCGACCTGACCTTGCGTGAGGTAGAGCACCTGCATGAACGAATCGTGCCGGTGGGCATGGATCAGCCAGTTGTACAGCCCCGATCGCTGTGGAATCCATTCGAAATTGAAAGCGCCGGAATCCTCCAGCCGACTTGCGTCGCCATACAAATCGTAGCTCGGGATAACCCTTGAACGTGCCATTTTGTCTCTCCGATGTGCACGAATTGTCCTGTTCTTCGTTCGATTCGTCAAAAACAAAACTGCTGCACATTCCAACAATCGTCTCCAGTTTGCACAGCAAGGACAAGCAGATGAACGGAGACAAGAGCTGGCTCGAACTCGAAGGCCGCGTGTGCGTGGTCAGCGGTGCGGCCAGCGGCATCGGTGCCGCACTGGCGCAGCGCCTGACGGCGGTGGGCGCACGCGTGGTGCTGCTGGACCGCGATGCTGCCGGGCTGGAGCGCCACAACGCCACGCTGCAGGCACAAGGCGCGCAGACGTTGGCGATCGCCTGCGACATCGGCCAGCAGGCCAGCGTGCAGGCCGCAGCCGATGCGGTGCGTGCGCAGTGGGGCGGGGCGCATTCCCTCATCAACAACGCGGGCCTGCTGCGCCCCGGTGGGCTAGCCGATGTGTCGCTGGACGACTGGAATGCGGTGCTCGCGGTCAACCTGACGGGCTACCTTTTGTGCGCACGCGCCTTTGGCGAAGACATGCGCCGTGCCGGCGAGGGCAGCATCGTGAATGTGGCCTCGATCTCGGGCCTGTTTCCACAGAGCGCCAGTGGTGCCTACAGCGCCAGCAAGGCCGGCGTGCTGCAGATGTCCCGCCAGATGGCGCTGGAATGGGGCCCGCAGGGCGTGCGCAGCAACGCGATCTGTCCCGGGATGATCCGCACAGCTTTGTCGGCGAAGTTTTACGAAGAACCCGGCTTTGAAGCCAAACGCGCGGCGGTGACGGCCAGCCGCCGGATTGGCGAGCCGCAGGACATCGCCGATGTGGCGATTTTTCTGGCCAGCCCGCGTTCGGGCTATGTGAATGGCGCAGAACTCCTGGTCGATGGTGGCATGTCCTGCATGCTCATGGACATGGTGCCGCGCCCTGGCTACAACAAGACTGCGTGAGGTGAAGACGATGACGATGAACAGAGAATGCGATCTGCTGGTGGTGGGTTCCGGTGCGGCCGGCCTGGCCTGCGCCATCACCGCCAAAAAGCGCGGCCTCGATGTGGTGGTGATCGAGAAGGAGCCGGTGTTCGGTGGCACCACAGCGCTCTCGGGCGGTGTGCTCTGGATTCCGCTGAACCACCATGGCCGCAGGCAGAACCCGCAAGACACGGTGGACGCCGTGCGCACCTACATGATGCAGGAGACCGGCTCGTACTTTGACGAAGCCGCGGTCGCCACCTTCATCGAGCAGGGGCCGAAGATGGTGGACTTCTTCGAGAAGAACACCGAGATGCAGTTCATCCCCACGCTGTACCCGGACTACCACCCCGACAGGCCGGGTGGCGCGGCGATTGGCCGCTCCATCCTGGCCGAGCCCTTTGACATCCGTCGTCTGGGGCCAGACATGGCGCGCCTGAAGCCACCGCTCAAAACCATCACCTTCATGGGGATGATGTTCAACTCGTCCAACGCGGACCTCAAGCATTTCTTTCAGGCCACCAAGTCGCTCACGTCTTTCTTTTATGTGGCCAGGCGACTGATGAACCACATGAAGGAGTTGGCGCTCTACCAGCGTGCCATCCACGTGACGAGCGGCAATGCGCTGGCGGCGCGACTGGCCAAGTCGGCGCTGGACCTGGGCATCCCGATCCTGACGTCTGCGCCTGCGAAGGGCGTGCTCACTGAAAACGGCCGCGTGGTCGGCATGAGCGTCGGCGGTGAAGGCGGCAGCATCCGTGCCCGCCACGGTGTGGTGCTGGCTTGCGGCGGCTTCCCGCAGGACGTCAAACGCATCGCGCAGGCTTACCCGCACCTGCAGCGTGGTGGTGAACATCTGTCGCCCACGCCCGAGGCCAACACCGGTGACGGTGTGCGCATCGCCGAGCAGGCCGGGGCCGATGTGGATTTGCGCTTCAAGGATGCGGCGGCCTGGATGCCGGTGTCCAAAGTGCCCTACGGCAACGGCCAGTTTGGCGTGTTCCCGCACCTGCTCGACCGCTACAAGCCCGGGGTGATTGGTGTCATGCCCGACGGCAAACGCTTTTGCAACGAGTCCAACTCTTACCACGACGTGGGCGTGGACATGATCGCGGCGGCCCGTAAGAACGCCACCGGCAAGGACACCGTGATGTGGCTGGTCTGCGACAAGACCACGCTGGGCAAGTACGGGCTGGGCTACGTCAAACCGTCGCCGATGCCGATCGGCCAATTTCTGCGCAACGGCTACCTGACCGAAGGCCAGACGCTGGCCGATCTGGCCAAGGCCTGCGGAATCGACGCAGCCGGTCTGGAAGCCACCGTGCGCGAATACAACCAGAGCGCGGTGCGCGGTGTGGACGAACAGTTTGGCCGCGGCACCACCGCGTTCAACCGGTACCTGGCCGACCCGGCCAACCAGCCCAACCCCTGCGTGGCCACGGTCGAAAAAGGTCCGTTCTACGCGGTCAAGGTGGTGATGGGCGATCTGGGCACGTTTGACGGTATCCAGACCACAGTGGTGGGCGAGGTCAAGAAGCGCGATGGCACGGTGATCGACGGTCTGTACGCCGTGGGCAACGACCGCGCCAGCATCATGGGCGGCAACTACCCCGGCGCCGGCATCACCCACGGGCCGAACATGACGTTCGGCTACGTGACCGCCAACCACATCGCGGACAAGGCGAAAGCATGACTTCACCCGTGGTCATCGTGACAGGTGCGGCCGATGGCATCGGCTGGGCCACGGCGCAGCAGTTCGCTGAGCTGGGCTGGTCGGTGGCGCTGTTCGACCTGAACGGTGAACTGGCCTTTGATCGCGCGCGGGCGCTGGGCTCGGAGCATTCGGGTTGGGCCTGCGACGTCACCGATGCCGCTGTTGTGCAGGCGCGCGTGGCCGAAGTGGTGGCGCAGCACGGCCGCATCGACGCCCTCGTCAACAACGCCGGCATTGCCGACCAGACGGCACCCACGCTGGAGCAGGACGTGGCCGCCTTCGACAGGGTGCTGTCGGTTCACCTGCGAGGCGCTTTCCTCATGTCGCAGCGCGTGATCGCGCAGATGCTGCAGCAGGCACGCGATGCGCAGGGCAACCGCGGTGCCATCGTCAACATCGGCTCGATTGCCAGCTTTGGCGGCATCCCGGGCCGCAACGCCTACAGCGCTGCCAAGGCCGGCATCCTGGGCATGACGCGGGCGCTGGCCAGCGAGTGGGCGCGCAAGGGCATCCGCCTGAACGCGGTGGCACCAGGCTATGTGAAGACCGCGCTGGTGGCCAGCCTGGTCGAGCGCGGTGCGATCGATGCGCAGGCGATCGCGCGGCGCGCACCGCTGGGCCGCATGGCGGCGCCCGAAGAAATCGCCCGTGTGATCGGATTTCTGGCCTCGCCGCAGGCCAGCTACGTGACAGGCGCCGTGTTGCCGGTCGATGGCGGCTGGGGCGCTTTGGGCGCACCCGAGTCCGCCCTTGGCGCAACCGGTCAGGATTAAAAAGGAGACAAAAGACATGTTGACGATCAACCTGTTCAACGGACTGGTGTACGGTGCATTGCTGATCGTGATGTGCTCAGGGCTGGCCTTGATCTATGGGCTGCGGCGGGTGGTGAACTTTGCCCACGGCTCGCTGTACATGCTGGGCGCGTACCTTGGCTATTCGATTTCGCTGCACAGCAACTTCTGGGTGGCGCTGGTGGCCGCGCCGGCCATCATGGCGCTGTTGGGCGTTCTGCTCGACCGTTACGGTTTTCGGCTGCTGCAGGACCGTGACCCGCTCACGGTGGTGCTGGTCACCTTTGGCCTGCTGCTGGTCATCGAAGACCTGGTGCAGACCACCTGGGGCAAGAGCAACCTGTCGGTGCCGGTGCCCGAGGCGCTGGCTTTCAGCATCAACCTGCTGGGCACGCCGGTGCCGGCCTACCGTCTGAGCGTGATCTTCATCGGCGCTGCGGTGGCGCTGGGCCTGAGTCTGTGGCTGCGCTTTTCCAAGGTGGGCCTGTTCGTGCGCGCCGCCAGCACCGACCCGGTCACCACTTCCATGCAGGGCGTCAACACCGACCTGCTGAGCGCCGGTGTGGTCGGTCTGGGCACCGCGCTGGCGGGTCTGGCTGGCGTGGTGGCTGCGCCCTTCCTGTCGCTGTCGCCCTCCATGAGCGCCGACGTGATCATCGACTCCTTTGTGGTGGTGGTGATCGGCGGTCTGGGTTCGCTGGCTGGCGCCTTCATCGCCGCGCTGGTGCTGGGCATGGTGCAGGCCATCGGCGCGGTCTACCTGCCCGATGCGGCCGTGCTGCTGCCCTTCGTGTTCATGATCGGCATCCTGATCTGGAAGCCCTCGGGCTTTGCCGGCAGCCGCACCTGAAGGGAATGCACAGATGAATCTGAAGAAATCTTTTCTGGGGGCCGTGCTGGCCCTGGTGCTGGGCTGCGCGATCGCCATCTCGGTGTCCTCCGGCACGGTGCTGTCACTGCTGACGCAGGCGATCATCTACGCGGTGTTCGCGCTGGGCGTGGGTGTCCTGCTCAAACAAAACGGCATGGTCAGCTTCGGCCATGCGCTGTTCTTCGGTGGCGCCAGCTATCTGGTGGGCATCGTGCTGCAGCTGCAGCTGATGTCGGCCGAACTGGCGATTTTGGCGGCCCTGGTGCTGATCACGCTGGCCGCTTTCCTGATCGGTCTGGTGATCGTGCGCGTGCCGGGCGTGGCCTTTGGCATGCTCACCCTGGCGATTGGCCAGATGTTTTTTCTCTCGGCCTCGCGTGCCCGTGGCCTCACGGGTGGCGCCGACGGCATGAACATCGACTGGCCATCGCGCCTGTTCGGGTTTCCGGTCTCACAGATGCTCAAGCCCGCCAGCATGTTCCTGATCTGCTGGAGCACGCTGGTGGTGGTGATGTTCCTGCTGGCCTGGCTCATGCGCAGCCGCTTTGGCGGCATCACCGAAGCAGTGCGCGACAACGAGGAGCGTGCCCGCTTCATCGGCATCACCACGTTGTGGCCGCGCGCAGCTGTTTACGCGCTGTCGGCGCTGGTGACCTCGGTGGCCGGCGTGCTCTCGGCCCTGAACACCGGCTTTGTCTCGCCCGAGAGCCTGCACTGGAGCCTGTCGGGTGTGGCGCTGATGATGGTAGTGGTTGGCGGCTTCAAGGCCCTGTGGGGACCTGCTGCCGGCGCGGTGGTGTATTTCCTGTTCAAGGACATTCTGGGCGAGCATGCCACGCACTGGATGACCATCTTTGGTGTGGCGCTCATCACGGTGATCGTGTTCTCGCCCACCGGGGTGGCCGGTCTGTTTGACCGCTGGGTGCTGGGCAAGAAGCCCTCGGTCAAGGTCGGCGGTCACTGAAGGGAACACACACATGACAAATTACGTGTTGCAGGCCGAAGACGTGGCCATCCACTACGGCGGGGTCAAGGCGGTCGACGGCGTGGCCCTCACGCTCGAGAAAGGCCAGATCCGCGGCCTGATTGGCCCCAACGGGGCGGGCAAGTCCACCGTGATCGACGCCATCACCGGCCGTCGCCGGCTCACGCGTGGCAAGGTCACGCTGTTGGGCGAGGACGTGAGCGCGCTGGGGGTGGTGGAGCGGCGCATGCGCGGGCTCTCGCGCAGCTTCCAGCGCACCAGCATCTTTGGCGAGATGACGGTGTACCGCCAGATTGAACTGGCCTCGCACAAGATGGGCGTGGCCGACAGCGCTGCCGACGCGCAGGCCGTGCTCACCGAGCTGGACCTGTGGCAGCTCAAAGACAGCACCGCGCAGGATCTGGGCTACGGCGAGCAGCGCCGCCTGGACCTGGCGCTGGCACTGGTGGGGCGCCCCACCGTGTTGCTGCTGGACGAACCCATGGCCGGCCTGTCGGTCAAGGAGTCGCTGGACCTGGCCCAACACCTGAAGAAACTAACCTCCTCATGGGACGTGTCGGTGCTGCTGGTGGAGCATGACATGGATGTGGTGTTCGGCATCTCGGACGTGGTGACCGTGTTTGAACTGGGCCGCGTGATCGCCAGTGGCGCACCGGCCGACGTGCGCGCCAACCCGCGCGTGCGTGAGGCTTATCTGGGGAGCGCTGCATGAGTGCATTGCTGGAACTGAACAAGGTCAATGCCTTCTATGGCGCGGCCCACATCCTCCACGATCTGAGCTTGCAGGTGAATGCCGGCGAGCGCGTGGCGCTGATCGGGCGCAACGGCGTGGGCAAGACCACGGTGGTCAACACCATCCTGGGGCTGGCCAGCCTGCGCGAAGGCCATGTGCACTTTGGTGCCCAGGACCACACGAAGCTGCGTGCCTACATGGCCGCGCAGCACGGCATCGTGGTTGTGCCGCAGGGCCGGCGCATTGTGGCCAACCTCAGCGTCGAAGAAAACCTGATGCTGGGCGCCGCCGCGGGCCGCAAGGGGTCGTGGACGGTGCCCGAGATCTACAAACTTTTCCCCATCCTGCAGGAGCGCGCCCACACGCCGGGCACGGCACTGTCGGGCGGGCAGCAGCAGATGCTGGCGGTGGGCCGGGCCCTGATGGCCAATCCTTCGCTGATTTTGCTGGACGAGCCCACCGAGGGCCTGGCCCCGGTGATCGTGGACCAGCTCGCCGAGATCTTCAACCAGGTCGCCGACCAGGGCACTGCGCTTCTGCTGATCGAGCAGAACATGAGTCTGGTGGTGCGCGTGGCACATCGCTACCTGGCCATGGCCAAAGGCGCCATCGTGGCCCAGGGCCAGGTCGCCAATTCCCGCGAAGGGCTGCACGACCTGGAAAGCCATGTGATGGTTTGAGGCACAGGATTTTCAACCCGATGTCCGGACGGTTTCCGGCGATTCCAACAAGGAGACAAGCATGTTCAAGATGAAAACCATCCAGCGCTCGCTGGCCGCTGCAGCCCTCGTCGCTGCGCTGCCCATGGCCGCCCTCGCACAGGGCAAGGAGCCGGTCAAGGTCGGCCTCGTGTCGTCCAAGTCGGGCGTGTTCGCTCAGCAGGGCGAGGAAGTGATCCGTGCCGTGCGCTTTGCGATCGACGAAGCCAACGCCAAAGGCGGTGTGGATGGCCGCAAGATCGAAGTGAAAGAAGCCGACGACGAAGGCACGCCCGACGCTGGCCGCCGCGAAGCCGAAAAAATGGCTCGCGAAGGCTACAACCTGCTGATCGGTGCGATCCCGTCGTCGATCTCGCTGGCCATTGCCCAGAACCTGGACCGTTGGGACGCTGCCTACTTTGCGGTGGCCAGCAAGTCCGACAAGCTGACGGGCGACACCTGCAAGCCGCGCAGCTTCCGAACCAACCACTCGGACGCGATGGACATCGCGATGATCAACGCCTGGGCCAAGAACATCAAAGGCAATAAGTTCGCCGTGATCGCAGCCGACTACGTGTGGGGCCGTGACTCGGGTGAATCGTTCAAGAAGGCCGCAGAAGCCATTGGCAAGAGCGTGCCGCTGACGCTGTATGTACCCATGGGAACCAAGGATTTTTCGCCCTACATCGCCCAGCTCAAGGCCGCCAACGTGGATGGCATCTGGGTCGCCGAAACCGGTCGTGACGCGATCGCTTTCGTCAAACAGGCCGAAGAGTTTGGCCTGATCCCCAAGACGCCGCTGATCGGCCACTCCCTGATCCTGAACTTCATGATCAACGCCACCGGCAAGGCGCTGGAAGGCACGCCGGGCACCACCGGCTACACGCCCGACATTGACACGCCCAAGAGCAAAGCCTTCGTGGCCGCCTGGAAAGCGAAGTTCAACCGCCTGCCCACCGACAACGAAGGCCAGGCCTACAACGGCGCCCAGGTCATGCTCGAGGGTGTCAAGCTGGCCAAGAGCCACAAGCCCGAAGACGTGAGCAAGGCCCTGCGTGGCGCCCAGCTCGACACCATCTACGGCAACGTGACCATGCGCGCGGCCGACAACCAGCTGGTGCTGCCCAACTACGTGGGCCGTGCCAAGGTGGTCGATGGTGTGCTGCGCCCGGTGGTCGAGCAGACCTTCCCGCCGTCCATCGTTCCCGCCCCCTCGCCGCTGTGCAAAATGTGATCGCGTGACGTGATGGCAACCAGGCCGCCTGCGCCCAGCGCCAGGCGGCTTTTTTGATGGAGCAGTGAAATGCATGTATTGGTGACGGGCGCCACTGGCGGCATTGGCCGTGGCATTTGCGAGGTGCTGGCTCGGCGCGAGCCAGGACTGACGCTGAGCGTGGCGAGTTCGCAGGCCGGAGAAAAGCTCGACGGTCTTTTGCTGGCGCTGCGTGGCATGGGAGTGCAGGCGCATGGCGTGACCGGGGATGTGACCCGGCCTGACGAAGCACGCCGCATCGTGCAGCAGGCCATCCAGGCCGGCGGCGATCTGGACGCGCTGGTGTGTGTCGCCGGTGCTTCGGGGCCTGGCAAGCTGGCCGACCTGCCTGTGGAGCAGTGGGACCTGACCTTCAGCCTCAACACCCGCTCGGTCTTTTTGATGGCGCAGGCGGCCTACGAATCGCTCAGGCGCACGCGCGGCAGCGTCACGGCCATTGCGTCCATGTCAGGCCTGCACCCGCACCCGGGCTACGGCGGGTATTCGTCGGCGAAGGCCGCGCTCATCATGCTGTGCCGCCAGATCGCACAGGAGTGGGGGCCCGAGGGCATTCGCGCCAACACCGTCTGCCCCGGCATGATCCGCACACCGCTGACCGAGGCCGTCTACCAGGACGCAGACACCAAGGCGCGCCGTGAAGCACTGGTGCCCATGGGGCGCATTGGCCGCCCCGATGACATTGGCCATGCGGTGCACTACCTGATCGGCACTGGCGCCAGCTATGTGAACGGCCAGAACCTGGTGGTGGACGGCGGCGTGGCCGACCACATGCTCACCATGATCCCCGGGCGTCCTGGCAAGCCTGCGGTCAAGGGCTGAAATCGACACGGTTTCTGCCCTTGGCATTGGGTTGCCGATCGCGCCCGCACCGGCGTGCGCTGGTTTCCGGGCGGTGTTCAACGACTGGAGTGCCCCTCCTTGTCATGAGCCGGTCGATGCCCGCTCTTTTGGCGGGCCTCGTGTCAACACGCTTGACACATGGGCCGACATCCGCGAGCATTGCCGCCCATGTCCATCCAGGTCCTGATCGTTGGTATTCACCTTGCGCGCAGCACTCGTGGCAAGCCGTGCGCGCCGCCAGCGCTGCCCTGAAGCCTGCCCGCTCTGGGTGCCCCCGGCTTCGTTTCTTCCGTTTGATTTTTGAATACCGGCGTTGCGTCTGTGACCAGGCGTGATGCCTGCCATCACTGGAGAAAAACATGGCAGACCTGTTTGACAACCCCATGGGCTTGTGCGGCTTTGAATTCGTCGAGTTCGCGTCACCTGTTCCCAACTTGCTGGAGCCCCTGTTCGAGAAGATGGGCTTCTCGCTGGTGGCGCGTCACCGTTCGAAAGATGTGGTGCTTTACCGGCAGGGTGACATCAATTTCATCGTCAACCGCGAGCCGCGCAGTCTGGCAGGCTATTTCGCGGCTGAACACGGGCCTTGCGCCTGTGCACTGGCTTTTCGGGTCAAGGATTCGCACAAGGCCTATGCCCGTGCGCTGGAACTGGGGGCGCAGCCGGTCGATGTGCCGACCGGTCCGATGGAGTTGCGCCTGCCCGCGATCAAAGGCATTGGCGGTGCGCCGCTGTACCTGATCGACCGCTTTGATGACGGCAAGAGCATCTATGACATCGATTTCGAATTTGCCCCCGGTGTGGATCGTCACCCGGTAGGGCATGGCTTTCGCATGATCGACCACCTCACCCACAACGTCTACAAGGGCCGTATGGCCTTTTGGGGCCAGTTCTACGAGCGCATCTTCAATTTCCGCGAAATCCGCTACTTTGATATCAAGGGTGAATACACGGGACTGACCAGCCGCGCCATGACCGCACCCGATGGTCTGATCCGCATCCCGCTCAACGAGGAGTCTGGCAAGAACGGTGGCCAGATCGAAGAGTTCCTGATGCAGTTCAATGGCGAAGGCATTCAGCACATCGCCTTGCTGACCGATGACATCTTGAAAAGCGTGGATGCGTTGCAGATGGCGGGCGTGCCGCTGATGAGCGCGCCCAACGACATTTATTACGAGATGCTCGAAGAGCGCCTGCCCGGCCACGGTGAGCCGATTGGCGAGCTGCAGACGCGCGGCATTTTGCTTGACGGGTCCACGGCCCATGGTGAAAAACGCCTGTTGCTGCAGATTTTCAGCGAGACCTTGCTGGGTCCGGTGTTCTTCGAATTCATCCAGCGCAAGGCCGACGAAGGCTTTGGTGAAGGCAATTTCAAGGCCTTGTTCGAGTCGCTCGAGCGCGACCAGATCCGCCGAGGTGCATTGAACCCGAGCGACGCCTGAGGGGCGCCTGACTCAATGTGGCCGGTGGCTGTCCAGACGCAGCTGCAGGAACGCCAGATCCAGCCAGCGACCGAACTTGGTGCCCACTTCGGGCATCAGGCCGGTTTGCTCGAAGCCCAGTTGCCGGTGCAGTGCGATCGAGTCGGTGTTGCCGGCTTCGATGGCGGCCACCATCACATGCTTGCCCAGCCCGCGTGCGCGTTCAATCAGTGCCTGCATCAAGGTCTTGCCAATGCCTCTCCCTCGGTTGTCTGGGTGGACGTACACCGAATGCTCGACCGTGCGCCGGAATCCGTCAAAGGCTCGCCAGTCGCCAAAGCTCGCGTAGCCAAGCACCCGCTGCTGTGCATCGACTGCCACCAGCACAGGGTAGCCCATGGCCTGGCGAGCAGCCATCCATTGGCGCCGGTTGTCGGCGTCGACCAGTGTGTCGTTCCAGATGGCGGTGGTGTTGGCCACTGCGTCGTTGTAGATGGCCATGATGCCTTCGGCATCGCTTGGAGCCGCATCGCGAATCTGCATGGTGGGTTCTCTCTCCTGTCTTGATTGTCGCCCAGGCTTTGCCCCGCCCGGCCTCGTTTCAAAGGGTGCTGGTTTGGCGTAAGCTTCGCCGCCGGTGGAGGTCGTTTTGTCCATCTTGCCTGCACCGAAGAGGGGTTTCATGTTTTCACGCGAGGACCTGCTGCGACTGGGGGCCATGGTGGCCCGTGTGGCCGACAAGGAAGTCATGCCGCGCTTTGCTTGTTTGCAGCAGGATCAGGTGCGCGCCAAAACCTCGGCCTTCGATCTGGTGACCGAAGCTGACGAGGCGGCTGAAACCGCCATCACCGCGTGGCTCAAATCGAGCTGGCCTGAGGCGACCATCGTGGGTGAGGAAGCCACGGCCCGTCAGCCCGGTTTGCTGGACACCCTGGGGCGGGCTGACCTGGGCTTTGTGGTGGACCCGCTGGACGGCACCAAGAATTTCGCCTCCGGACTGCCCCTGTTTGGCACGATGGTGGCGGTGCTGGTGCGTGCGCAGGTGGTGGGTGCCGTGATCCATGACCCCGTGACCCGGTCCACTGCCTATGCCTTGCGTGACGGTGGCGCCTGGATGGCAACTGCGGACGGGCGCAGCATGGCGCTGCATGTCGCCGCGGCGGTGCCCCTGAGCGCGATTCAGGGCATTGCCGGGACCAATTTCTTGCCTGAACCGCTGCGCAGCACAGTCGACTGCAATTTGTCGAAACTTTCGATCACCAACTGGTTTCGTTGCGCTGCGCACGAATACAGGCTCGCAGCAGCCGGCCATTGCCACATCCTGTTCTACAACCGGTTGATACCCTGGGACCATGCCGCGGGATGGCTGCTCCACCGCGAAGCCGGGGGGTACAGCGCTCACTTTGACGGCACACCGTATGAGCCCACCCACACCACCGGTGGGCTGATTTGTGCGCCCACCGAAGCCTGCTGGCAGGAGGTTCGCAACGCCTTGCTGGCCAGCCGCTGAGACAGGCATGTGGCTGCCCCGCATCGACACCCCGCGCTGCACCGGTTGCGGCTGGTGCGTGGCAGCCTGCCCGCCGCATGTGCTGAGCCTGCAGTTGCAGGGCTGGCGCAAGCAGGCTGTGCTGCACGATGCGCAGGGCTGTACCGGTTGCCGCAAATGCGAACGCCGATGTCCGTTTGGCGTCATCTCGATGGTTCCCCGTGGTCCGGTGGAGGATGGGCGGGTCAGCCAGGATAATGAAAACCTGCTTTGAAGACATAGCCATGCCGCGCATCCAGTTCCTGCTTCCCGACAGTTTCGTTTTTGCCACCGACATCCAGATCTACATCAGCCACGTCAACCAGGGCGGGCACCTTGACAACGCCCAACTGCTGACACTGGTGTCCGAGGCTCGGGTGCGCTTTTTCAAGTCACTGGGCTACACCGAAGGCAATGTTGCAGGCTTTCCCATTGTGGTGGGTGACATGGTGGCGCAATACAAATCCGAGGGTTTTCATGGCGAAACGATGCGCGTGAGCATGGTCCCGCAGGACTACAACCAATACGGCTTTGATCTCGTCTACCGCATGGAATGTCTGGACACCGCAAGAGAGGTTGCACGAGGCAAGATCGGCATCGTTTTTATTGACCGTGAGACGCGCAAGGTGGCCCCAGTACCGGGTGCCTTTTTCACAAAGGTGAAGTTGCTGGGCTCGTTACCGCTGCCTGTGAACTGAGGCGATGACGCGTGCGATGGCTTCGAATTCAGTCATGTGCGCCGAAGTGGCGCGGGTCACCAGCGCAATGACGCGCTCAGGGGCTGGCGGCGCGAGAGCTCGGGCTTTCAGCGGCTGCTGGTCGAGCAGTCCGCTATGCACGGCCATCTCCGGCAGAAGTGCCACGCCCATCCCCGACGTCACCATCTGGACGAGGGTCAGCAGGCTGGTGGCCTCGATTCCTTCGACGTTGGCCACTTCCATGGCTTGGCAGGCTTGCAAAGCATGGTCACGCAGGCAGTGGCCTTCTTCCAGCAAGAGCAGGCGCTCTGTCCATTGATTGCCCAGGATCCTGGCCTTGCCGGCAAGGGCTGGATCTCCCTTTCGTCCCACCAGCCAGAATTTGTCCTTGTAGAGCGGCTGAACGCGTAAATCTTCGGTTTCATAGGGCAGTGCGATCAGCGCAAAATCGAGTTGCCGGTTGCGCAGGCGTGACAGCAGATTGCCTGTCAGGTCTTCGCGCAAACCCAGCTGCAACAGGGGAAATTTTTCACGCAATGCCGGCATCACGGTGGGCAGCACAAAAGGGGCAATCGTCGGAATCACACCCAGACGCAGCTGCCCTTGCATGGGCCGCGATGCATCTGAAGCAAAGTCACTCAGGTCTTCCGCCGCAGCCAGAACCTGTCGTGCGCGTGCCACCACCTCCATGCCCACTGCGGTCAGCGCCACGGTCTGTTTGTCGCGCTCCACCAGTTGCACCCCCAGAGTGGATTCGAGTTCCTTCAAGCCTGCGCTCAAGGTCGACTGGCTGACAAAACTGGCCTCGGCCGCACGGGTGAAGTTCAGATGCTCGGCCACAGCCAGGAGGTAGCGCAGTTGTCGAAGGGAAGGAAGGGCGGCCATGGGGTTGTTTCGGTTTTTTGATCGGTATTTTAGATTGAATCAATAAAAATAATCCATTGGACCGATTGGTGTCTGAAATTCACAATTCATCCCATCGCAAGCAACCCCACCGAAAAGGAGTTCGAAAAATGGCACGTCCCGAAATCAAAACCTGGAAAAACCTTGAAGCTGCCTTTGCCGGCGAGTCGATGGCCCACATCAAGTACCGTTACTTTGCCAAACTGGCTCGCGCGGCCGGTGACGAAGACACGGCACGCATTTTTGAGCAGACCGCCGACCAGGAAGTCATGCACGCTTTCGGCCATCTGGACCTCCTGTATCCGGCGGCTGACATCACCCCGGCCAAGGCATTGCAGATTGCAATCGAAGGGGAGACCTACGAGTACAGCGAGATGTACCCTGGTTTTCGCAAGACCGCTGAAGAAGAAGGCAATGCCGCTGCGGTGGCCGAAATCGACGAGCAGATCAGCGAATCGAAGGCGCACGCAGACCAGTTCAAGGCGATTCTGGAAAAAGCAGCGAAACGCTTTGCGGCTCTCGCCAAAGTGGAAGAGCGCCACGCGAGCCACTACCAGAAAGCCCTCGATGCCATCCAGGCTTGAGCGCTGTCCTGTCCCTGACCACTGATTCAATTTTTGGAGAACACCATGAAAGTTTGGCAATGCATCGTGTGCGGTTTCATCTACGACGAAGCCCAAGGCATTCCTGAAGACGGCATCGCGGCCGGAACCCGTCTGGAGGACATCCCCGAAGACTGGGAGTGCCCGGACTGCGGTGTGGCCAAGGCCGATTTCGAAATGGTTGAGATCGGCTGATGGATCAGGAGTTCCGGATGATTCAACCTGCACACAGTCTGGTGATCGTGGGCTCAGGCCTGGCCGGCTGGACGCTGGTCCGCGAGTTCCGAAAGCTCGATGCCCAGACCCCGGTGACACTGGTGACCCGTGACAGTGGCGACTTCTACAGCAAGCCCATGTTGTCCAATGCCCTGACCAGCGGAAAAACCGCCGGTCAGCTGGTCAGCGCCACAAGTGCTGCCATGGCAGCGCAACTCGGTGTGACGGTTTTACCCCACACGGAAGTGACGGCCATCGACCCGCAGGCCTACACGCTGGCCACCAGCCGTGGTCCCGTGGCGTGGAGCCGGCTGGTGCTGGCGCAGGGTGCAGATCCTGTGCGCTTGCCACTGCAAGGTGATGCGGCTGAGCAGGTGCTCTCGGTCAATGATCTGGGTGATTACGCACTGTTTCGCCAGCAGCTGCAGGCTGCCCGCCGAGTGACGGTCATGGGGGCAGGTCTGATTGGCTGCGAGTTTGCCAATGACCTGGTGCTCGCCGGTTACGAGGTGGATGTGATCGATCCAGGAACCCAGCCGCTGGGACGTCTTTTGCCGCCAGTTGCTGGCAGCATGGTGCAGCAGGCGCTGACGCAAGCCGGTGTGCGCTTTCATTTCGCAACCACGGTCCACGCCATCCATGCCCGGGATGGCGGTGTCGAGGTTGAAACCGCCAACGGCATGAGACTGCCCAGCGATGTGGTGTTGTCGGCTGTGGGTTTGCGCCCCCGCATGGCCCTGGCACAGGCCGCCGGTTTGCAAACGGCTCGCGGCGTACTTGTCAATCGCCAGTTGCAGACCAGCCATCCCGATGTTTATGCTCTGGGCGATGTGGCCGAAGTGGAGGGTCATCTGCTGCCTTACGTCATGCCCTTGATGCAATCGGCGCGGACACTGGCGGCGCACCTGGCTGGCCAGCCGGCGAGTTTGCGTTACCCAGCCATGCCGGTGGTGGTCAAAACCCCGGCGATCGGTGTGGTGGTGTCACCGCCGGCTGCTGGGGCCGCAGGTCAGTGGCAGGCGGATGTCAGCACCGATGGTATCGATGCCCGATTTGTGGGCCATGACGGTGCCTTGCTCGGATTTGCACTGGTGGGCAAGGCCACAGCCCAAAAAGCCAGTTTGCAAAAAGCCTTGCCAGCACTGCTGGTATGAAATTTTTAAACCCTCTGATTGGAGAAAAAAACATGACTGCAAAACTCGATAAAGTGCTTTACACGGCCAAAGCCCGCACTACAGGAGGCCGCGACGGGCGCTCCGTGTCCGATGATGGTCTGCTGGATGTGAAACTCGCGCCCCCCAAAGCGCTGGGTGGAATGGGTGGCGCGACCAACCCCGAGCAACTGTTTGCTGCAGGTTATTCGGCTTGTTTCATGGGGGCCATGAAGCACGTGGCCGGTCTGAAAAAAATCACCGTCCCGGCCGATGCCGCGATCGAGGCCAGTGTTGACATCGGGCCCATCCCCGCAGGCTTTGGTATCGCAGCGCGTCTGGCCATCAGCCTGCCCGGCATGGACAGTGCGGTGGCGAAGGACCTGATCGAGGCGGCGCACCAGGTGTGCCCGTATTCCAACGCCACACGCGGCAACATCGTCGTCGAATTGACCCTGATCTGATTCGCAAGGGCTCACCCCCGAGTGCAAACTCTGGGTGACCGGTCTCAGACTTCGAAATGGCTGGCGTCCATCACCTGCATGTCTTGGGCCACCAGCGGCGCAAAGTCCATTTGGTCGAGCACATCGCGCTGCAGGTCGATGCCGGGGGCGATTTCGAACACCTCGATGCCCTGCAGCGTCAGCCGAAAACTGGCGCGCTCGGTCAGGTACAGCACCTCTTGCTTGCGTACCAGACCTTGCGGGCCTGAGAAGGTGATCTGGTCGACTTGTTTGACCAACTTTTTCACGGTGCCCTGCTGCAGCACGCGCATCTGGCCGTCGCCGGTTTGCAGTTTCACGCCCTTGGCGGCCAGCGTGCCGCAGAACACGACTTTCTTCGCGTTCTGCGCGATGTCGATGAAGCCGCCGGGGCCGACCGTGACGCCGCCCAGGCGCGAGACGTTGACGGAGCCTTCTTCGTCGAACTCGCCAAAGCCCAGAAAGGCAATGTCCAGACCGCCGCCGCCGTAAAAGTCAAACTGCGTGGCAGCGTCGAGCATGGCGGTGGCGTTGCGGGCGTAGCCAAACAACACGCCGTCCATCAGCGTGCCGCCGTAGGTGCCGTGTTCGATGGTCTGGTAGATGCGGTGCTGTTCATTGCGTGCGGCGATCAGCTTGGCCACGGCATCGGGCACGCCCACGCCGTAGTTGATGACCGGTCGCGCCTTGCCGGTGTTGAAGAGCTCCTGATAGGCCCGGCGCGCCACGGCCTGGCGTTCGCTGAAGGCTTCCTGCGCAGCCGCAACTTCGCGGGCGTGGTCCTCTGCTTCGCTGCTCAAGCGTGCCTGCCCGGTCAGCTCGCCGCTGAAAGCCGGGTCAAACGGGATGGCGTAGCTGGTGGACTGCTGCGGGTCGACCACGATGGCATCGACCCAGGCCGAGGGGATGCGCACCTCGCGGGCCTTGAGCGCGCCCTTGGGCAGGCGTTCCTTGACCTGCACGATGACTTTGCCGCCGCTGTTGCGCGCGGCCAGCGCCAGTGACTGGGCATCGAGGTTGGCGGCTTCGTGCTCAAAGCTGATGTTGCCGTCTTCGTCGGCGCTGCTGGCGCGCACTATGGCGACATGGATGGGGAAGGGTTTGTAGCGCAGCCATTCACGGTTGTCGATGGTGACGACTTCGGCCAGGTCTTCTTTGGCGGCGTCGTTCATCCTGCCGCCGCCGTGGCGCGGGTCACAAACGGTACCCAGGCCCACATGGCTGATGAGGCCGGGGCGTCCGGCGCCGATTTCGCGCATGAGCTGGCTCGATACGCCGCCGGGCAGGATGTAGGCCTCGATCTTGTTGGACAGGGCAAGCTGCTGCATGGCGGGCGACCAGACCCAGTGGCCGCCGATGACGCGTTTGACCAGGCCTTCGTGCGCGAAGCAGTTCATGCCTTTGGTTTTTTTGTCGCCGATGCCCAGGGCGTGCATGACGGTGAGGTTGCGCGGTTGTTGGGTGCTGAGGAAGCGTTCCTGCACCGCCTCGAACATGTGGGTCGCTTCCATCAGGCCGCCACCGCCGCCCATGAGGCCCACGGTGTCACCGTCTTTGATCAGTTTGGCCGCCTCTGTTGCGGTCATGAATTTGGTTTGCATTTGCTCGTCTCTCGTTTGTGCGTTGGTCTTGTGGTTTGCTGCATCGGGTTTGGAGTGTGCCCCTCGGCCTCATGACGGAGTACCGAAAACCGGCCGAGGGGCACACCCCAAACCCGATGAGGTCGTGGTTCACTGAGCGCGATCCCCGGCTGTTTCGGTGCACCAGCCGGATGAACGGTATGGGTGGGAGACGATTTCTGGTACTCCAGCATGAGGAGCCCGCCCATACCGTTTATCCGGCCCCGATGTGGCACAAGCCATCAAACTCAGCGGTTCACATCAAACAGCACAGCACCCTTCTTCAAAGTGCTCTTGGCGATCACGCCGCGGTGAATCTCGCTGGTGCCGTCAAAGATGCGGTAAATGCGCGAATCGCGGTAATAGCGCTCGATCGGCAGCTCCTTGCAGAAACCCATGCCGCCAAACACCTGAACCGCCCGGTCCACCACGCGGCCCAGCGTCTCGGCCGCGTGCACCTTCACCATGGCGATCTGCTCGCGCGCGTCCATGCCCTGGTCCAGCATCCAGGCGGCGTGGTAGACCATCCAGCGTGCCGCGTTGATCTCGATCACACTGTCCGCAATCATCTGCTGCACCATCTGGAAGTCGCCGATCTTCGTGTTGAACTGCTTGCGCTCATTGGCCCAGCCCACCATGATTTCGCAGACATGGCTGGCCTTGCCCACGGCGCGGGCGCCCACCTGGGCCAGACGCACCACATTGAGTGCGCCCATGGCCAGCTTGAAACCCTGACCCGCCTCGCCCAGCAGGGCCGCGTCTTCGAGCTGCACATTGTCAAAAAATAGCTCCAGGTGCGGCGTGCCGCGCAGGCCCATCATCTTCTGGTCCTTGCCCACAGTGAAACCGGCCAGGCCCTTGTCGACCATGAACATCGAGATTTCTTTTTCACCGGTCTTGGCCGATACGAGGAAGAAGTCGCTCCACTCGCCATCGCTGATGAAGTGCTTGCCACCATTGAGGACCCAGCCCTTGTCGTTTTTGACAGCGGTGGTCTTGATGCCAGCCGCATCCGAGCCGGCGCCCGGTTCGGTGATGGTGATGGCGCAGGTGCGTGTGCCTTGCACCGAGGGCTTGAGCCAGCGCTCGATCTGCTCGCCCTTGCAGTGCAGCAGCGGCTCATACACGTTTCCAAAAGCGCGGCGGATGATGATGTCGGAAGTGTGGCCGAACTGCTCTTCGCACAGGATGCGGTCCATGTTAGACAGGCCGCCGCCGCCCAGGTCTTCGGGCATGTTCATGCCGTACAGGCCCAAAGCCTTGGCCTTGTTATGCAGGGCCTGGGCCTTGGCGTTGTCAAAGACGCCGGTCTGCTCGATCTCGTCTTCAAGTGGCTGGCATTCTTCGGCAATGAAACGGCGTACCGTTTCGATCAGCATTTTTTGTTCGTCGTTGAGGGAAAAGTCCATGGTGTGTCTCTCAGTGGGTGAAGGGGCGGCTGGCCGCCAGGCACTCGGCGGCCCAGGCGGCAGGTGGGGTGTGGGCTTCGCGGCCGAAGTTCACCACCTCCACGCTGACCGGCAGATCAGCGGGCAGGGCAGCGAACAGGCCACGGATGTCGATCGTGCCGTCGCCCGGCAACAGGCGTTCGCAGCGGGCGGTGTGGATCATTTGCTCTGTCGTGAAGTCCAGTCCGGCCGCTGCATCGCAAATTTGCGCGTAGTGCAGCAGCTGGCGCGGGATGCCGCGGATGTCTTCGAGCGTGGTGGTCGAGCGGCCGAAGTGCAGGGCGTCCACCAGAATGCCGGCGTTGGCGGGCATGCCGGCGTTTTGCACGATGCGCAGCGCCGACTTCGCGTCCTTCACGGCCGTCCAGGGCATGAACTCCAGGTCGGCGGTCATGCCAAAGGGCTGCATCACCTCGCAAAGGCGGGCGTAGTTGTCCGTCAGGCGCGCTTCGTCGGCATCGTCACCTGCCACCAGGATCGCCCTGGCTTGGAGTTGCGCGCCCACGTCGTACAGCGCGTCCCAGGTGCGCGGATCGAACTGTTCGTTGATGCGGATGATTTCCAGATCGAACACCCCCACGCCGGTGTCGCGCTGGGCGGCCAGCGCCTCGCGCAGTGCCGCGGGTTGCCCGAGCAGGTGCTGCTGCGGCGCACCGGGCGCGTTGGGCCACAGGCGCAGGCCGACAAACTGGTAGCCGGTCTGCGCCGCCACACGGATGGCCTCGGCCGGTGTGCAGCGGTGCGAGCCCAGGTAGGCGAGAGAGTAAATGCGGCTCATGGCGCGGTCACTTCAGGGGCGATACGGCGGTGGGCATGGCGATGGTGGAGACCATGTTCGTGGTCAGGTGGGCCGGACCGCCCTTGGGGGGCCAGATGCCCTGGGCCACGGCGTCGGCGCGGATCTGGCTGCGGGCGTTCAGGCTGTCGTAGGCCCAGATGTTGGTGAAGCGCAGCGGGCCGTCGAGTGCGACCATGGCCACCACACAGGGCGAGAGCTTGTCGCGGGCGGGCACGTACTGTTCCCACAGGTCGATGGTGGGTTGCACGCCACCAGTCTTGATGCCGTAGGTGCGGATTTCGTACACCGGGCCGGTGATGCCACTTTCAGCGCTGGGGCGCACCGGCTTCATCCAGGGGAACCCTTTGTAGCTGTGTTGCTCCAGTGTCTGGCAGATCTCGCCGCAGCCAAAGGGGCTGGCGCTTTGCTGGGTGCGCTCGCGTTCGGCCTGCAAAGCATCGAGGGTGGCAAAGCCGCGCAACACCAACATTTGGTTGAGCTGGCCAATGTCGGTGAACCAGCAGCCCAGCAGCTCGCCTTGCGCTTCGGGGGCGGTGGCAAAGGCCTGCACGTTGGTGGCGGCCTGGCCGGCGGTGCCAAAAGGCAGGGTCATGGTGGCGAGTTCGTAATACATTGTGCGTTCCATTCAAAGAAGATTCAGATCAAGTGACTGTGTGCGGGGTCGATGCCGGCCATGTGATGCGCGGCAATGAAGCCGAAAGTCATGGCCGGGCCCAGCGTGATGCCGCCGGCCGGGTAGTGGCCGCCCATCATGCTGTTCATGTCGTTGCCACCGGCATACAGGCCGGCGATGGCCTGGCCCCGGGCATCGAGCACCTGGGCCTGTGTGTTCACGCGCAGACCGGCAAAAGTGCCCAGGCTGCCCACCACGACCTTGACCGCGTAGAACGGCCCGCGTTCGACTGGCCCCATGCAGGGATTGGGCAGGCCGCGTGCTGTGGCGCGGATGGCATCGCCCTGGATGCGGTTGTAGGGCGTCCCGCCCTTGCCAAAGTCTTTGTCGTTGCCTTGCGCGCACATCGCGTTGTAGTGCTGCACGGTGGCCTGCAGGCACTGGGCATCGATGCCACAGGCGCGGGCCAGTTCGGCCAGCGTGTCGCCGCGCTTCAGGTAACCCTTGCCCAGCCAGGGGGTGAGCGGCATGGGGGCGGGTTTGACCGCGCCCAGTCCGTAGCAGCGGATGAAGTCGTGGTCGCAGAGCAGCCAGGCCTCGGGCGTCTGGCCAGACGGTGTGGCGGCCAGCAGGCTCTGCATGAAATCGTGGTACGAGTTGGCTTCGTTGGTGAAGCGCTCGCCGCGCGCGGTCACCGCGATCAGGCCGGGTTTGGCACGCTCGATCAGGTGCGGGAAGTGCGCCACGCTGCCTTCGCTGCCCGGGTTCGCACGGGGCACCAGCGACACAGGGGCCAGCGCTGCGGCCTGCACCAGATCATTGGCCACTACGCCGCCGCCACTCTCGCCCAGGCGCAGACCGTCGCCGGTGTTGCCGCGGCTGCCGGCCGACCAGTGTTCCTTGCCTGTGGGCGCATGGGGCAACAGTTGCCGCTTGCGCTGCTCGTCATGCGGAAAACCGCCGCAGGCCAGCAGCACGCCACGGCGTGCCTGCACCCGCACAGGGCCCTGCGGCGTGTGCAGCACGGCGCCTGTGACGCGGCCTTCGTCCTTGAGCAGCCGCGTGGCGGGGCTGTTGACCAGAATCTGCCCGCCCCGGTCCAGCAGCGAGCGGGCCAGAGCGGCCACCAGCGCATTGCCGTTGACCAGCTGCGTGCCGCGCCGGTGCACCAGCAGGTCGCGCCAGTGGCGCAGCACTTTTTTCGTGACGTACCAGAAGGAGGCGGCCTGGTGCAGGGCATTGAGGAAATGGCGCAGTTCCGCGCCCGAGGCGATACCCATGCCCCACAGCGTGGTCTCCTCAAGCGGGGTTTTCAGGTCGTGCAGGCGTTCGCCCAGGCGGCGGCCATCGAATGGCGCAGCGCAGACCGAGCGACCACCGGTGGCGGCGTAGGGCGTGTGGCCATGGAAGTCGGGTATGGCATTGCCGTCGATGAACTGCAGGGCCGTCTTGCGCCGGAAGAATTCCACCATGCGCGGACCGTTGTCCAGAAAGGCGCGGGCACGGGTTTCGTCAAACCGGTCACCGAGTTCGTGGCGCAGGTAAGACAGTGGTTTTTCAGCGTCTTCGGTGATGCCGGCTTCGATGGCCAGCGGGTTGCGCGGTACCCACATCCAGCCGCCCGACCAGGCGGTGGTGCCACCGTACTGCGGGTCTTTTTCGGCCACGATGACTTTCAGGCCCAGGTGCGCTGCCGTCACGGCGGCCGACAGGCCGCCCGCGCCGGAGCCGATCACGAGCAGGTCGCAGTCCAGCGTGTGTTGAGTGCCCATGCTCAGACGGCGTAGATGGGCTTGCGACCATCGTTTGAGGCGCTCTTGCCGGTTTCGGCCGTTAGCTGGAAGAAAGGCGAGGCGCCGCTGAGGGCGGCCAGTTGCTGTGCGGTGGACAGCAGTTCGGGGCCGAGCGCAGCCATGCGTTCGGCACTGAAGCGCACGGTGGGTCCGGCGATGGTCAGCACGCCAAAGGCGCTCTGGCCGGCAAAGCGGACTGGCGCCGACATGGCCGAGAGCCCGGCGGTGTAGGTGTCTGTGGTCATGCTCCAGCCACGCTCGCGCGTGGTCTGCACGGCGGCCAGCACTTCTTGCAGGGTGGCCGGGGCGGCCGGGCCAAACTGGTCGGGCTGACCGATGCCCTGCCTGGCCACCAGGGCCAGTGCGTCGTCGTCGCTCATGGTCGACAGCCAGGCCCAGCCCGAGGACGAGCACGACAGGCGTGCATCGCTGCCCATGTCGGGGTCGTAGCGCAGGCCCTGGCGCGCGCCTTGCGCGCGGGCCACCCAGGTCAGGCGTTCGCCGTCCACCACCGACAGGCGCACCAGCTCGCCCGAGACTTCGGCCAGGCGGTTGAGCAGGGGCTGCGCGATGTCGACGATGCCGGTGTTGCTCAGGTAAGACAGGCCCATCGACACCATCTTGGTGGTCAGCAGGTAGTCGCCATGGCCACGTGCCTGACGCACATAGCCCAGCCGCACCAGATCGGCCAGCAGGCGGTGCACCGCGCTGCGCGGGATGCCCAGTGTGTCGGCGATGGCGGCCAGCTCCATGCCTTCGCCGTGCTGCGAGAGCAGTTCGAGGATGCCGAGGGTTCGTTCGAGGACGCCGTTCATGGGTAGGTGCATTGGCTGTGGGCAGGATTGAGGCTGAAGTCTATTTCCAAATTGAATTAAATTCAATAGTTGAATCATATTCCACTTTTGGATATGATCTGTCCGATACCCATGGTCAGACAGACCGCGGCCCCCTGTTCCACAGCAGCGAGCGAGACATGCCCCAAGCCTTGAGCGGCGCCACCCGAGTCCATTTCATCGTGGGCGATCCGATTGCCCAGGTCAAATCCCCGGCCGGCGTGACGCAGGCCTTCCATGACGCCGGCCGCAACGCGGTCTGTGTTCCGGCCCATGTGGCGCCTGCTGATCTGGCCGGCTGGGCCAAAGGCGTGTCTCTGGCGCAGAACGCGGACGGCATCATCGTCACCGTGCCGCACAAGTTCTCGTGCTTTGACCTGTGCGCCACCACCTCCGACCGCGCCGGTTTCCTGCAAGCCGTCAACACCATGCGCCGCAACGCCGACGGAACCTGGCACGGCGACATGTTCGACGGCATGGGCTATGTGGAAGCGCTGAAATCCAAAGGCTGCGAGCCGCAGGGCCAGCGTGCCCTGCTGGTGGGGGCGGGCGGTGCCGGCTCGGCGATTGCCTATTCGCTGATGACGGCCGGTGTGAAAGAACTCGCCGTGCACGACGCCGATGTGGTGCGCCGCGACGCGCTGGTGGCGCGCCTGGCCAGCCTGGGCCTGGGCAAGGTGTCGGCAGGCAGCAGCGACCCCACAGGTTTTGACATCTGCATCAACGCCACACCGATCGGCATGAAGGATGGCGATCCGCACCCGATCGATTCGACGAAGTTCACGGCGCAGCAGTTCGTGGGCTGCGTGATTACCGCGCCCGCTGTGCCACCCATGATCGCCGCCGCGCGAGCCAGGGGCTGCAACACCATGACCGGTGCCGACATGTTCGCGCGTGTGCGCGACCTGATGGTGCAATTCCTTTTGGAGGCCGCATGAAGGTTCTCAAGAACGGCCTGCAAGGCCTGAACGACCAGAGTGCGTTCGATCTGGTGGTGGTTGGCGCCGGTGGCGCCGGCATGGCCACCGCCCTGTTTGCCGCGATGGAAGGCGCCAGCGTGCTGCTGGTTGAACGCACCGAGGTCGTGGGCGGCACCACCGCATGGTCGGCTGGCACCAGCTGGATTCCGGGCTCGCACCACGCGGACAGGGTCAACCCCAAAGACACGCTGGCCGAGGCTGCGCGCTACCTGGACAACGCCGTGGGTGATCGCACACCGGCCGCCGTGCGGCAGGCGTTTCTGGACAACGGCCGCGCTGCCGTCGATGAAGTGGAAACGCGCTCGGACCTGAAATACCGCCCCTACCCGAAGCACCCGGACTACATCTCGGATCTGGGCGGCTCGACCCTGAACGGCCGTGCGCTGGAGCCGATGCCGTTTGACGGCCGTCTGCTGGGCCGCGAACTGTTCGCACTGCTGCGCCCGCCGATCCCCGAGTTCACAGTGATCGGCGGCATGATGGTTGACCGCACCGACATCAACCACCTGCTGGCCATGACCAAGTCTTGGACCTCCTTCAAGCACTCGCTCAGGATCGTCCTGCGCCATGCCATGGACCGCCTGAGCTGGCCGCGCGGCACGCGGCTGGTGATGGGCAACGCGCATGTGGCTCGTCTGCTGTATTCGCTCTCTAGGCACGACAAGGTCACGATCGCTTTGAACACCACGCTGGAACACATCGTGCGTGGCCCCACCGGGATCGAGCGCGTGGACATCGAAAGTCAGGGCGAGCGCCGCAGCATCCGCGTGAACAAGGCGCTGGTGCTGGCCAGCGGCGGCTTCAACCGCCACCCCGAGCTGCGCGCGCAGATGCTGCCGGGGGTGCCACCCGAATGGTCGCCCGCCGCGCCGGGGCACACCGGTCAGGCGCATGACCTGGCCAAGCACCTGGGTGCGGTGTACGGGCAGGGCGGTCTGTCGCACGCCTTCTGGGCGCCGGTGTCGCTGCGCCGGCGGGCTGACGGCAGCACGGCGGCATTTCCGCACTTCGTGATGGACCGCGCCAAGCCCGGCATGATCACCGTCAACGCCAAAGGCGAGCGCTTCCTCAACGAAAGCACCTCTTACCACCTGTTTGGCCTGGCCATGCAAAAGGCCCACCAGAGCACGCCGAGCATTCCGGCGTATCTCGTGTGCGATGTGGATGCCTTGCGCAAGTACGGCATCGGCATGGTGCGGCCGGGTGGCAAGGGCCTGACCCCTTTCCTGGCCGACGGCTACCTGACCGAAGGCGCCACGCTGGCCGAACTGGCCCTCAAGCTGGGCATGGATGCGCAAGCCCTGCAGGGCAGCGTGGCGCAGATCAACCGCTGCGCCGAAACCGGGGTGGACCCCGACTTTCACCGTGGCGAGACGGCCTACCAGCAAAACCTGGGCGACCCGGCCTGGACGGGCAAGAACCCCAACATCGGTCCGCTCAAGACGGGTCCGTTCTACGCGGTGCGTCTGTATCCCGGTGACATCGGTGCTTCCACCGGCTTTGCCACCAACGAACATGCGCAGGTGCAGGGCGCCGACGGGCAGGCGATTGCCGGCCTGTACGCCGTGGGCAACGACATGCACTCGATCATGGGCGGCACCTACCCGGCGCCGGGCATCACCATCGGTCCTGGCCTGGTGTTCGGCCGCATCGCGGCCAGGCACGCGCTTGGACTCACGGGCTGATGATCAGGATAAACCCTTCAAACGTTCGATGAATGAACTTTAAGGATCAATGAGTGAACTTATAAACGCGGCCAAGCTGCGCCGTGGCGCGCAAAGCCACCTACATTCGCACCACCCTGAGGGCAGCCCCGGGGAAAGCATGCTTTTCCAACCCCGGGCCTGATCCCGCCCGACAACGCCAACCAAGGAGACATCCATGAAAGCAACCCTGAAAACCCTTGCCGCCTGCGCTGCACTGGCCGTGGCCGGCCTGGCCAACGCCCAGGACATCAAGATCGCCAACATCGTTGAATTGTCGGGCCCCGGCACCACCGCCGGCACCGTGTTCAAGAACGGCGTGGAACTGGCCATCAAGGAAATCAATGCCTCCGGCGGCATCCTGGGCAAGAAGATCAGCTACACCACCGAAGACACCCAGACCAACCCCGGCGTGGCCAAGGGCCTGACGCAAAAAGCCGTGGACAACGACGTGTTCGCGATCTTCGGCCCCGTGTATTCGGGCTCCATCATGGTGTCCATGGCCGAATCCAAGCGCGGCGAAGTGCCCAACTTCACCGGTGGCGAAGCCGCCGCCATCACCGCACAAGGCAACCCCTACGTCTTCCGCACGGCTTTCGGTCAGAACATCTCCTACCCCAAGCTCGCCAAGTTCATCAACGGCAAATACAAGACGCTCGCGGTCATTTACGCCAACAACGACTTCGGCAAAGGCGGTCGTGACACCATGACCAAGCTGCTCGAAGGTTCGTCCACCAAAGTCGTGGCCGACATCTCCACCGACGCCGGCGCGGTTGACTTCTCGGCTGCCGTGCTCAAGGCCAAGCAAAGCGATGCCGACGCCATCTTCATCGTCACCAACGAAGAAGAGTCGGCCCGCATGCTGCGCGAATTCCGCAAGCAGGGCGTGAAGAAGCCGCTGATCGGCGAGACCACACTGATTGGCCAGAAAGTGATCGAACTGGCCGGTGACGCCGCCAACGGTGCGCTGGGCCATGTGGGCCTGACCGTGGAAGCGCAGCCTTTGAAGGCCTTTGGCGCCAAGTACAAGGCCGAATACAAGTCCGAATCGGACCACAACGGCATCAAGGGCTACACCGGCATGTACGTGCTCAAGGCTGCCATTGAAAAAGCCGGCAAGCTCGATCGCAAGGCCGTGGCTGCAGCGATCCGCGGCGGTTGCTTCAGCGCCAAACAGACCCCGGGCGTGCTGATGGATGTCTGCTTTGACGACAAGGGTGATCTGGACCGCGAAAGCTTCCTGGTCGAGGTCAAGGGCGGCCAGCAGGTCGTGACCGCCACCCTGCCCCCCCTGAACGCCAAGAAGTAAGCCCCACCGAGCAGGAAAAGCGGGCTCGGCTGAGTCCGCTTTTTTTTCCGGCCCCTTTCGGAGTTTTCCATGACCGACTTCCTTCAACTCTTCTTCAGTGGCCTGGCCACGGGCAGCATTTATGCGCTCGCGGCCCTGGGCTTCACCCTGCTGTGGCAAGCGTCCGGCACCATCAACTTCGCCCAGGGCGAGTTCGTGATGCTGCCCGCTTTCATGATGGTGATGCTGCTCGGCGCGGGCCTGCCCCTGTACTCCGCCTTCGCCGTGAGCGTCGTGCTGTCTGTGCTGGTGCTGGGTTGGTTGTTCAAGCGCGGTCTGGTGGACCCCCTTTTCAAGTACGGGATGATGCCGATCGTGGTGGCCACCATCGGCCTGTCGATCGCCATGCGCAATGGTGTGCGCGCCGGCTACAGCGCAGAGCCACACCCTTTCCCGCAGGTCTTCCCTGACAAGATTTACGAGGTCATGGGCGTGACCATCTCCGGAAGTGACATCGGCACCTTTGTGTTCGCCATGCTGCTGGTGCTGGTGACGCAGGCTTTCCTCAACAAGACCGTGACCGGCCGCGCCATGCAGGCCGTGGCGCAGAACACCGAGAGTGCCTCGGTGCTGGGCATCAATGTGCCGCGCATGATCTTCTACACCTTTGCCATCAATGCCGTGCTGGCCGCCGCCGCTGCGCTGCTGGTCACGCCGACCTACCTGGCCAAGTTCGACATGGGCGAGGGTCTGGGCACCAAGGCCTTCTTTGCCGCCATCATCGGTGGCTTCAACAACTCGCGTGGCGCGCTGCTGGGCGGCCTGATCGTCGGCGTGTGTGAAAACCTGGCCGCCGCCTACATCTCGCCGGCCTACAAGGACGCCGTGGCCCTGGTCATCTTCATGGTGGTGATCCTGTTCAAGCCACAAGGCCTGCTGGGCAAGAAAGAGGAGCGCAAAGTATGAAAAAGCTCAACCTGTTCATCACGCTGGCGGTGCTGGCCGTCTTCCTGGTGGTGCCGAGCTTCCTCAAGAACTACGGCATCCACATCTTCACCACCTGGCTGGTGTTCATCATCGCCACCATGGGCCTGAACCTGACGGTGGGCTACGCCGGCCAGAAGTCGCTGGGCCATGCCGCTTTCTTCGGCATTGGCGCCTACACCGTGGCCATCCTGCTCAAGGCCGGCTTCAGCTTCTGGCTGGGCCTGCCGGTGGCCGCGCTGATCTGCTTTTTTACGGGTCTGGCGCTGGGCTTTCCGGCGCTGCGCGTACAAACCATTTATCTGGCCTTTGCCACGCTGGGCTTCAACACAGCGCTGTGGCTGGTGATGCGCAACGAAGAGTGGCTCACGGGCGGCACGTTCGGCATCAACAACATCGCGCGCCCCAGCCTGGGTGGCATCAGCTTTGACGGCAACCTGGCGTATTACTACCTGGTGCTGGTCTTTACTGTGCTGCTGGCGCTTTTGCTGTGGGGCCTGCTGCGCTCGCCCTGGGGCAAGGCCTTCACCGCGCTGCGTGACAACGCGATCCGCGCAGAAAGCCTGGGCATCGACACCCGCGGCTACACACTGCTGAGCTTCGCCATTGGCGCCGTGTACGCCGGCATTGCGGGCGGCCTGTACGCCTCGCAGGTGCAGTTCATCGACCCGGCGCTGTTCACCGTGGGCGCGTCCATCATGATGTACCTGATGGTGGTGGTCGGCGGCCCCGGTTACTTCCTTGGCCCCGTGCTGGGCTCGGCCGTGGGCGTGGTGCTGCCCGAGTGGCTGCGCTTTGCCCAGGCCTGGTACCTGTTCATCTTCGGCGCCGCCGTGGTGATGCTGATGATCTGGCTGCCCGATGGCTTGCTGAGCATTCCTGACCGCATCAAGGCCCGTCGCCAGTCACGCGAGGCATCGGCTGCCCGCGCCGCCGCAGGAGTCAAAGCATGAGCCAGCCCGTTCTCAAAGTTTCCAACATCAAGAAAGCCTACGGCGCGATCCAGGCCGTCGGGGGTGTTTCGTTTGAAGTGCGCCCCGGCGAGATCTTCGGCGTGATCGGCCCGAACGGCTCGGGCAAGACCACGCTGTTCAACAGCATGCTGGGCCAGATCACCCCGGACGAAGGCCAGATCGAACTCAAAGGCGAAGACGTCACGCAGCTGGGTCCCCTGGCGCTGAACCGCCGTGGCGTGGGCCGCACCTTCCAGACCCTGCAGGTGTTTGGCAAGATGACCGTGCGCGACAACCTGATCGTGGCGGCACAGGAGCACCACGGCAGCATGTTCAGCCGCATGTTCGCACCCACCGACTCCGGTCTGGGCGAAAAGGCCGACGCGCTGATCGACCAGTTCCACATCCGCCATGTGGCCGACAAAAAGGCGGGCGAGCTGTCCTATGGCCAGCAAAAGCTGGTGGACATCGCCATGGCCTTCATGAGCGAGCCCGATCTGGTGCTGCTCGATGAGCCTTGTGCGGGGGTGAACCCGTCTCTGGTGGGGGGCATCAGCACCTTGCTCAAGGAGCTGAACCAGACCCGCAAGGGCAGCTTTGTCGTGATCGAACACAACATGGACTTCGTCATGGACCTGTGCCACCGCATCATGGTGATGGTCGAAGGCAAGGTCCTGGCCATCGGCACGCCCGAAGAAATCCGTTCGAACAAACAGGTGCTTGACGCCTACCTGGGGAACTGAGATGAATGCACAAGCCACCCCCTGCATCGAATTCGACGATGTGGTCGCCGGTTACAAGGACTTCATGATCCTGAACAACCTGTCGTTCAGCGTTCAGACCGGCACCATCACGCTGCTGATCGGCCCCAACGGTGCCGGCAAGTCCACCGTGCTCAAGACCCTGTTTGGCTTGCTCAAGCCGCGCCAGGGCAAGATCCGCCTGAACGGCCAGGACATCAGTGGTGCCACGCAAAAAGCACTGCTGGCGCAGGGCATCGCCTTTGTGCCGCAGGGCCGCAACCTGTTTGGCCAGCTGTCGGTGTACGAGAACCTCGAGCTTGGCGGCATCACCCTGGGCATGAAGACCACGCACGAACGCATCCCCGAGGTGCTGGAGTTCTTCCCGCGCGTCAAGGAGCGCCTGCACTCGCGTGCCGCCTCCCTCTCTGGTGGAGAACAAAAACAGCTGGAAATCGGCCGCGCACTGCTGTTGCGTCCCAAGGTGCTGCTGATCGACGAGCCTTCGATCGGCCTGTCTCCCATGGTGGTGCAGGACGTGTTCAAACTCCTGCGCAAGCTGGCCGATCAGGGCACCACGGTGCTGATGGTCGAGCAGAACGTCAAGAGCGCGCTCAAATACTCGGACGATGCGATCGCGCTCGAATCCGGCCGTCTGGTGCTGCACAAGCCCGCCGCCGAGATCCTGGCCGATCCGCAGATGGACCGTCTGTTTTTGGGGGGCGCGCACACCACCAGCGCAGCGGCGCACGACTTGCCTGCAGCGGTCTGAATCAGAGCAGGGGGCGCAGGCTTTTCGCCGCCTCCTGCATCACCGGCAGCACGCGCATGAGCGCGTGGTCGGTTTCTTCGCGGTTGATGGGCATGGTGATGCTGATGGCGCCGTGCGCCACGTTGTGGCGGTCCAGCAGCGGCACAGCCACGCCACGGTAATTGAGCTCAAGCTGCTGTTCTGACAGTGCCCAGCCCTGGCGCCGGTAGTCCATCAGCGCGGCGCGCAGGCGCTGCGTGTCCAGCGTGTACGAGGTGAAGGCAGGAAGCTCGCGCCCCTGCAGCCAGGCGTCCATCTCGGCTTCGGGCATGCTGGCCAGGATGGCCATGCCGGCGGCGGTGACCTGGGCCTGCACCCGCGTGCCCGGCCAGTAGCCCGCTGCAGTGTGGCGCGGGCTGCCGCTGCGCGCCAGAAAAATCGTGTCATCCCCGTCGAGCACGCCCAGATAGGCCACTTCATCGGTGCCGCTGGTGATGCGTTGCAGATAAGGCTGCACCAGCCGGGGCAGGCGGGCCGATTCAATGAACGCATGTCCCAGCCGCAGGATGCGCGGCATCAGCCAGTAGAGCTTGCCGTCGGTGCCCAGGTAGCCCAGGTGGGCCAGGGTCTTGAGGTAACGGCGCGCGGCGGTGCGCGTCATGCCGCAACGCTCGCCGGCCTCGGTGGCGGTCATGCGGGGGTGGTCGGCGTCGAACGCCTCGATCACGCCCAGGCCTTTTTCAAGGCCGGCGATCCATTCGTGGGCAAGCAGGGGCGGGCGGCTGTCGGTCATCGGGCATCTGGCATCCAGTGATGCGCCGATTATCAGACGCCTGCGCCCTGGGCTCCAAAGTGCCTGTACAGGCTGATGCCGACCGGACCCAGCATCACCGTCAGCAGGGCCGGAAAGATGCAGAACACCAGCGGGATCAGCAGCTTGACGGGCAGCTTGGCTGCTGCTTCTTCGGCCCGCAGCTTGCGCTGCGTGCGCAGAGCGTCCGCATGCACCTGCAGGGCATCGGCCATGCGGGTGCCAAAGCGGTCGGCCTGGATCAGCATCGTGACCATGGCGTCGATGTCGGGCAGTCCCACCCGGTCGGCCATGTGGCGCATGGCCTGGCTGCGCGAGGCGCCGGCGCGCAGCTCCAGGCCTGTGAGTCGCCATTCTTCGGACAGGATGGGGCTGGACAGCCGCATTTCGCGGCCCACGCGCTCGATGGCTGCGTCCAGGCCAAGCCCCGCCTGCACGCACACACGCAGCAGGTCCAAGGCGTCCGGGAAGGCCTGGAACAGGGCCAGCTGGCGCCTTGCCAGTTGCCAGCGCAGCACCATGTCGGGCAGCAGGTAACCGAAGCTGGCAGAAGCCAGCAGGGCGCTCCACCAGGACAGGCTGCCTGAGCGCAGGCCCAGCATCCAGGCCACCGATGAGAGCAGGCCGGGAAAGGCCAGCAAGAACACCGTCTTGGTGCCCCCATAAATCCACAGCGCGTGGCGTGAGCGCCAGCCGGCGCGCACCATCTGAAGTCTCAGCGGCGTGGTGGCGGTTTCGGGCAAGGCTTCGGCGCGTTGTGACTCGGCCGGTGCGTCAGGCAGGCTCCAGCGGCTGAGCCAGCCCATTGCCCGCAGCAGCCAGACGGGCATCCGGTCGGTCCAGTGCGGGACCTTCGGAGCACGCTCGGCAGGCGTGCTGGCCAGGCGTTGCTGGCCGGCGTCGGGCCACAGCCTCAGCATCAGGTTCCATGCAGCGGCACTGAATCCGGTAAAGACCAGCGCACCTGCCATCAGCATCCAGAAGTTCATGAAGTGTCTCCGCAATTCAGGGTTGTACGCGCACGAGTCGCCACATCCAGAGCATGCCCAAGCCCATCAGTCCCAGCGCCAGGGTCAGCAGACGCACGCCCAGCGGGTCGGTCCACAGCTGTGCCATGAAAGTGGGGTTGAGTATGCTCAGCATCCCCGCAAGGCCAAAAGGCAGCAGGGTCAGGATCAAGGCCGAGATGCGACCCTCGGCCGATAGAACGCGCACGGTCCCGCGCAGCTTTTGGCGCTCCCGGATCAATGCCGCTGTCTGGTGCAGCAGTTCTGCCAGGTTGCCGCCGGTCTCGCTCTGGATCCGCACGGCGATCACGAAAATGCGCACGTCCTGACCCGCCACCCGTTCGGCCCAATGGCTCAGGGCCTCGTTGGCGCTTTCACCGTACTGGATTTCACTGAATACATTGCGCAGCTCGGTGCCCATGGGCGCGGGGCATTCCTGGGCAGCGATTTGCAAGGCGCTGCTGAAGGCATGGCCGGCTTGCATGGAGCGTGCGACCAGAGACAGTGCATCAGGCAGCTGCCGTTCAAGCTCGGCCGCGCGGTGATTGCGTCGCCACGTCAGCGTGGCTTGTGCGCTCAGCAAGGCGCCCAGGGCGGCCAGTATGGCCAGCCCCGAGGGCAGACCCAGAAGGCTGGCCAGCAGGAGCACGCCCAGGCTCAGTGCCACGCCGCCCGCCACCACCTCGGCACTGCTCAAGGGCCAGCCGGTCTGCTGCAGGAACAGGTCGTAGCGTTCGATGCCGGGCAGCTTGGTCAGCCACTGTTGCAGGCGGGGACTGGCACCGAGCCAGCGTCCTGCCCGACCGGCCGAGGCTGGGCGGGTGGCGCCAGGGCTACTCCAGTGGGGTAGGCGCTGGCTGGAGCGCGCACGCGCATGGCTGTGCCACCACAGGGCCACACCGCCCATGAAAAGCAGCAGTGAAAGCAGGCCGAGGGCCAGGAAACTCCAGTACCGGATGTCGGTCCATGGCGTCATCACAGGCTCCTGCTGATGGGTTCGAACAAGTCATCGCGCAGCGCGATGCCCCGGGAGCGCAGGCGCTGTGCGAAGCGGGGGCGGATGCCCGTGGTCACGAACTGCCCGCGCACACGGCCATCGGCGTCCAGACCGGTCTGCTCGAAGTGGAAGATCTCCTGCATGCTCACCACATCGCCTTCGGTGCCGGTGATTTCCTGCAGGCTGATGACCTTGCGCTGACCGTCGGACAGGCGCGAGACCTGCACCACCACCGACAGGGCCGAGCCGATCTGCTGGCGAACCGAGCGGGCGTCCAGCTGCAGGCCGGCCATGCCCAGCATGTGTTCGAGGCGCGTGAGCGCGTCGCGTGGCGAGTTGGCGTGCAGCGTCGTCATGGAGCCGTCGTGGCCGGTGTTCATGGCCTGCAGCATGTCCAGCACCTCGGCGCCGCGCACCTCGCCCAGGATGATGCGGTCGGGCCGCATGCGCAGGCTGTTGCGCAGCAGCGCGCGCTGCGAGACCTCGCCCTCACCCTCGATGTTGGGCGGTCGCGATTCCAGGCGCACCACATGCGGCTGCTGTAGTTGCAACTCGGCTGCGTCTTCGATGGTGATGATGCGTTCGTTGGCCGGAATGCTGGCCGACATGGCGTTGAGCAGGGTGGTCTTGCCGCTGCCGGTGCCGCCCGAGACCAGCACGTTCAGCCGCGCCTGCACCATGGCCGAGATCAGTTCTGCCATGCCCGGGGTCAGCGCCTGCAGGCGCACCAGCTCAGTCAGCGTCAGGGCATCCGCACCGAAGCGGCGGATCGAGAGGGAGGGGCCGTCAATCGCCAGCGGCGGTATCACCGCATTCACGCGTGAGCCATCGGGCAGGCGGGCGTCCACCATCGGGCTCATCTCGTCCACGCGTCGGCCAATGCGCGAAACGATTCGGTCGATCACGCGGCGCAGGTGTGCGTCGTCGTCAAAGCGCACCGGGCTGCGTTCGAGCCGGCCACGGCGCTCGATCCAGGTCTGGTGCGGACCGTTGATCAGGATGTCGGAGATGCCCGGATCGGACAGCAAAGATTCGAGCGGCCCCAGACCCAGCATTTCGTCCTGGATGCCCTGGATGACCTGACGCCGTTCGGCGTCGTTGAGCGCAATCTTGAGTTCGTCCATGAGCTGTCCGGCCAGCCACTGCAGTTCGGCGCGCAGCGCGTCGGGCGACATCTGTTCGAGCTGTTGCAGGTCCAGTCGGGCCAGCATTTCGCGGTGGATGCGGGTGCGTACGGGTTCGAGCACACCCGTGGTGGGGGGCGTGTCTAAGGTGGATTCGTTCATCACGGTCGGATCTCCGGTCAGGCGTGGGGTGATACAGCAGATTTGCCAAGCCAGCGGCCCAGCCAGCCATGGCGTTGTGGCAAGGGCAGGCCCAGGCTCTGGCTGGCCAGTTGCCGCAGATCGCGCAGTACTGGGCTGCCCGGCGCGTGCGTCTGCAGCGGCAAACCCAGGTGAACACAAGCCTGCAAGGCGGCAGGATCGTTGGCGATGCGGTACGCGATCGGCACTGGCAAGGCCTTGTCCACGGCGCTGGCCTCCAGCGCACCGGCTTCGTCGGCCCGGTTGAGCAGGGGGTGCATGCGCTGGGGGGGGATGCCCTGGTCCCTGAGCAGCTGCATCAGCCGCTGCGCGTTGCGCACATCGGGCACGCGGTGGCGCAGCACGATGAACACCGAGTCGAGCAGCTGCAAGGCTTGCATTGTGAGTGCGTCGAGCTGGCGCGGCAGGTCCAGTATGACCACCTGGTGCCGCTGACGTGCCAGTGTCAGCACGCGCGTCAGCGCCGTGGGGTTGATGCTGCTTGTCAGTACCGGCGTTGCAGGCGCGGCCAGCAGGTGCAGGCGTTCGTGTACCGGATGCAGGCTGCTGCGCAGCAACTGGCTGTCCAGCCGCGCGCCCTGCTGGGAGAGCTGGTCAATGCTGTGGCGGGCTTGTCCACCGCCCAGGTAGAAGGAGGCGTCGCCATACAGCAGGTCCAGATCCACCAGGGCTGTATCACGCTGGAATTGAGAGGCCAGCAGCCAGGCCAGGTTGCTGGCCAGCTGTGTGCTGCCATTGCCGCCCTTGCTCGAGATGAAGCCCAGCATCGGCGCCAGGGTTCCGCCCGGCGTGCCGGTTTCCTCGGTCTGGGGGCTCAGCCGCTGCAGCGTTTTGACCAGCTCGGCCGACTCCGGGGGGGAATCCAGCACTTCGCGTGCGCCGCTGCGCATGGCTTGCAGCAACAGTGTTTCGTCACGTTGTGCCGCAAGCAGGACCACCTGCAGCGCAGGCCAGCGCCGTGTGATTTCGGTCAACCACGACAAGGCCGAGGTGTCTTCGCCCTTGCCCAGGTCGAGCACCAGCACAGCTTGAGGCTGGGTCGCCAGTGCCATTTCCAGAGCCGCCAGGTCGGTGGGTGTGTGGACATCGCCACTGCTCCAGCCGGCCGCCAGCAATGTACTCTGGATCAGGTTCAGGTGCAGGGGGTTGGACCCCATCAGGTGCACAGGCATGTTGGCTCCTCAGCGCGGCATGGCGGGTGCAGCCGCTGCGCCCCCCGTCTGGATGTTGAGCACGCTCACGGGAGCGGCTGGCTTCACATAGGACTGGTGGTAGCGGTCGATGCCGTGCACGGCGATCACGCCATCGGTGGTGAAGGGCTGGCGCTGCGTCACGGAATCGGGTGTCTGCACACTCTGCTGCATCCATGCCTGGCGCACGCTGTCGCCCAGCGATTGCTCCAGTGCGGTGGGTTCGCTGGCGCAGCCACTCAGGGCCGCGGCCAGCAAGATGCAGCCGCCGAACAGTCCGCGTTGCGTGTTGGTGTGGCTTGGGAAGTTCATGCCGTCTCTCCGTTCAGGGTTGCTTGGGGTTGGCCGGTGCGGCAGGGCGACCCTCCAGGCGACCTTCCAGGAAAAGTTCGCTGCGGGTGGGCGGGACGAAGCCGTCGGTCGGCAGTTGCGGACGGCTGGCCACCGGGCGCGCCAGATGCGGTGTGACCACAAACAGCAACTCCGACTTCTGCGTCTGGAACGAGGTGCTGCGAAACAGGGCGCCCAGGATGGGCAGCTCGCCCAGCACCGGAAAGGCCTTGATGGCTTCGGTCACGTTGCTCTTGATCAGGCCGCCAATGACAAAGCTTTCGCCATTGCGCAGCTGCACCGTGGTGGAGGCGCGCCGCGTGGTGATGGCCGGCAGCAGGCTGGTGACGTTGTTGGCGCCACGGATCAGGGTGCCCTCCTGCGACAGCTCCGACACCTCGGGTGTCACGCGCAGGTTGATCAGTCCGTCTTCGAGCACGGTGGGCATGAAGCGCAAGCCCACGCCGAATTCCTTTTCCTCGAGCGTGATGGTGCTGGCACCCGTGCTGCTGGTTTGCGGCACCGGGATGTAGATGCGTCCACCTGCCAGGAAAGAACCCTCCTGACCATGGATGGCGGTGATGGTGGGTTCGGCCAGGATCTTGACCAGGCCCTTGTCGGCACGTGCCGTGAGCGTGGCGTTGGTCTTGCCACTCGAACCGATGGCATTGAGCGAACCGCCCGGGCTCTGGTTGTTGCCTGTGCCCACTGCCGTGCTGACCAGCTGGGTCAGCAGCTTGAGCGTGGTGTCGCCGGCCACGCGCGTCATCGTCAGGTCCACACCCAGCTCGTCGAGCAGGTTGCGCGAGACTTCGGCCACCTTGACTTCGAGCATGACCTGCTGGGCACTGCCCACGCGCATCAGGTTGATGATTTTCTTCTCGCCGCCAAAGGCCTCGGCCATGTGCATGGCACGCTGGACCTTCACGGCGTCGTGGGCCAGTCCGCTGAGCAGCAGGTGGTCGCCCAGCGCCTCGACTTTGAGTTCATCAATGCCGGGCACCCATTCCTGCAGCTTGGTGCGCAGGGTTTCGGTGTCGGCGCTCACGGTGATGTCGTGCAGCCGGGTCGTGCCGCCTTTGCCCCAGAGCATCAGGTTGGTCTGGCCACTTTTCTTGCCCAGCAGATAGACCTCGCGCGGGTGGGTGAGCACCACGTCGGCCACATCGGGGTTGCCCACCGAGATGCGCAAGATGTCGTTGGGCACGGCCAGCAAGGTGGATTTGCCGGCCACCAGCCGCAGTGACTGGCCGCGCTCGACAGGTCCGGGCGGCTGCGCGGGCGTGGCCGGCGCACGGGCGGCGCCTGCTGTGCTTGTGGGGGTGGGAGGCGGCGGGCTTTGCGCCAGCACGGGCTCGGTGAAGGGGAGGGAGGCGATGAAGAGGCTCAGGCTCAGGGCCAGGCCACGCAGGAGGCAGGAGCGGTTCAGGGGCAGCGTCATGTTATCTCGCAGGAGTGGGGAAATCGGGAAGCGGTCAATCGCCGGGCAAGCGCTGCGCAAATGCAGGTGCAAGCACCCGCGAATGCACAGACACTGGTCACTCGGCGCTGGCTTTGACGCCGCGCAGGATCTCGGGGCGCGGCTCTCGTTCGGGGGGGGGGGGCTGCGGCGCGGTGCGGTGGGTTTGGCCACAGGTGCTGCAGGGGCTTCGGCCAGCAGCACATCGCGTTTTCGCGCGCCCTGCGTGACCACCGGTGCGGTGTCGCTCTGGCTGCGCAACACCAGCGAGAGCGTGCCCACGCTGCGGGCCAGGTCCATGCGTTCGGCCTCTTCGGGCGTCACCTCCAGGGTCACGGCATTGACCACACGGGGCCTGTTTTCCTGTGGGCCGGTGTCCTGCGCCACGGCCATCACGCGGATGCGTTCGAGCACGATGCGCGAGACCGGCTGGTTTTGCGGGTCGGTCGTGTGGACCATCACATCCACAAAATTGCCGGGCAGTGCAAAGCCTGCCACACCGACGATCTCATTGACCTTCACAGTCACGGCGCGGCGACCCTCACGCAGCAAGGCGGAGAGCCCACCTGTTTCGCCCGTGGCCGCCAGCTTGGCCTGCAGCAAGGGTTCGCCGCGCAGCAAGGCGCTGGTGATGACGCGACCTTCGGCGTCTTCTGGCCGGGACAAGGCGGGGGGCAGTGCCAGCCCGTTGGGCCATTGCGCGACTTCGAGCATGGTTCGGTCGAGCCGGGTGCCGGCGCTCAGGTCATGCTGGGCTACCAGCACAGGACGTGTCTGTTGCTCGCCACGTTCGCGCAGCCACTGGGCTGCCACGGTCATGGCCGCCAGGCCGATGCCCAGCGAGGTCAGGATCATCACAAAAGGACGCAGTTTTCTCATGGCGTATCCGGGAGAAGGGTCAGAGACTGACCGGTGTGAGAGGCAGTGCCACAACACTGTGCGCGGCGCAACCCAGAGCGACCGCGACGGCATAAGGCATCCGGTCCGTGGTGGCGGTCTGGGTGTGCGCGCGACGACGTGCACGCCACAGCCACCACAGGGCCAGCAGGCCACCGGCCATGGCGACGGACAGGCACAGCGCAGTGACGCGTGGCATGCCCACCATCAGGCCGGTGGTGGTCATCAACTTGAGGTCACCCCCGCCCATCTGGCGCAGCAGGTACAGCGGTGCGAATGCGGCACCTGCGATGAAGGCCGCACCCAAGGCCGATGCCAGACCAATGCCCTGAGGCAGCACTGCCAGCAACACGCCTGCGCTGGCAAAGCACAGCAGCAAGCGGTTTGGAATGCGGCGATGCGCCAGGTCCTGCCACACCGCGAGCGCGAGCAGCGCGGCCAGCATGATCCAGTTCACGGCAGACAGGTTTGGCAGAGGCATACCCATATCGCGGGGGCGTGACAAGCAATGCTCAGATCTTCGCGGCGATGTCGATGAAGATGTCTCGCAGCGTGGTGCCCAGCGTGGTCACACTGCCCACGATGACAACAGCAATCAGACCGGCCAGCAGACCGTATTCGACCGCGGCGGCACCCGATTCGTCACGGACCAGCGCGCGCCAGTGGTTCAGCATTTTTTTCATGGGAATACTCCAAAAGGACAGAACGGGTGCATGGAAGCTTGGGGTTGCCCTTGCAGCGCTTTCGCCACCCGGAATGCGAAAGCACGGTTGCACTCTAGGCAAAGGCTGAACAGGCTTCCGTGGTTTGGCAGACAAAGATCCGGCCAGCTGGGTGTGTGCCGGTACTGCAGCACACAGAAGGCCGCAAGGCGGCTGCATAAGCTCACCGCATCAAGGTCTGGAGGTGTCCTGATGGTTGAACTCTGTGCATTGGCCCGCACGTCTGCAATGGCGGCGGTCAAGGGAAAGTGTCAAGAAAAGTGCGCTGCGCGGGGGCGCGAACGTGGCGCTGCCGCGGTGGAATTCGCGCTGGTTTTGCCGGTGCTGCTGACGGCGTTGATGGGGCTGGTGGATGCGGGCCTGGCGCTCTACGACAAAGCGGTGCTCACCCATGCCAGCCGCGAGGGCGCGCGCGCAGGCATCGTGTTGCGCAAACCCAAATTGAGTACAGAGGAGATCAGTGACATTGTCCTCAAGCGGTCCAAATCGTCGCTGATCAGTCTGTTGCCGTCTGCGCAGCCCCAGGTCACGGTGCTGCAGTCCAGCCCGGCCGCGTACCCCAACACACTGCAGGTGAGTGTGGAGTACACCTTTCAGGGCATTGCGCTGGGCGGCCTGATGCAGGCCCTGGGCACCCCGCTGGTGTTGCGCGCCACGACGGTGATGGTCCATGAGTGAGAGGGCCAGAGGCATGAAAACATCCCCTCGTCAGGAGCGCGGCGCGGTGGCGCTGCTGGTGGCGCTCATGTTGCCGGTGCTGATTGGCACAGCGGCTTTCGCCATCGATCTGGCCTATGTGCATGTGGTGCGCAGCGAGCTGCAAAACGATGCCGATGCGGCAGCGCTGGCTGGTGCGCGCACACTGGTGAATTCCGGTACGGGCGCGCTGCAATGGGGTGAGGCTGCCACCCTGGCACAGCAGTCGGTGCAGCTCAACCGGGCTGCCGGACAGACCCTGACCGATGCGCAGGTTCAGACCGGCTACTGGAACCTCACGGGACTGCCGACGGGCCTGCAATCGCTGCCCATGGCGCCGACGGCCTGGGACGTACCGGCCGTGGCCGTGACCGTGCGAAAAAGTGAGGGCGAAAACCAGGGTTCGGTTCGCACTTTCTTTGCACGCTTCTGGAAAGTGCTGGGCATCTCGCAGCAGGTGACCGCGGTGGCTGCGCCCACCAGTCCGGGCCTGATGCTGCCAGGCGGCCTGTTTCCCCTGGCCATGGCGCAGTGCCTGTTCGACAGCTATTGGGACAACAGCGTCTATCCACCTCGCCCGCGCCTGGACCCGGCCACAGGCAAGGCTTATGTGTTCCAGATCGGTTCGGGCTACCACTACGGGACATGCTCTTCGGGGGAATGGAGTTCTTTGCTGGACGACACGAATGACGTGGCCACCATCCGCCAACTGATTGCGCAGGGCAATCCCGTCAGCCTGGAAATCGGTCAGAACATCTGGATCCAGCCCGGCACCAAATCCACGCTCTACAAGTCAACTCAGGACTGCAGCGCGGCAGGCGATCGTTCTTGCGAATATGTGGTGGTGCCCACGGTGTCTCAAACCGACAACCACGCCCTCTTGCCCATCACCGGCTTCGCTTGCCTGCACATCCTCAATGCCAATTTGGGTCAGAAATACGTGCTGGCTGAAATGAGCAACCGCTGCAACACCACACTGTCAGGCGGTGTGGGGCCGAACTACGGCGTGCTGACCCCGCCCGGATTGGTGCACTGACCGGTCCGGGCCGTCGGTGGTGGAGCGGTCGTGGTGCAGGTCCACCACATCACCATCACCAAGGGGGGTGAGCTGACCGGTGTTGCAGGGTAGGCCTGCAGCACTGCTGCTCACGAAGGTCGCAAGTTCGCTCGTGGCCAGCCACAGCGGCGCGCCTGACCTGGCGGCAATCAGGCGGCCAGGCTGGTCCTGGAAAACCACGGCCACCGCCAGTGCCCCCTCCACCAATGCCAGCGCTCTGTGCACCGCCTGTACCGGGTCGCTCTGGTAAGCGGCGTCGATGAGGTGCACCAAGACTTCCGTGGCACTTGCGCTCTTGAAGTGGTAGCCGCGCTCGCACAAGGCTTCTCGCAGGGCCTGGCTGGCATGCACCTGCCCGTGCATCACCAGCGCGATGCGTGCAGGGCTGTTGAGGTCGTGGCCTGGACCGTGGCTCAAGTGGGGCAGTGCATGGGTCAGGGCTTGTGGCCCGCAAGCGCTGGTGTGGCCGCTGTAAGCCAGGCCCGCCAGGCCTTGCAGACCGCTCAGGTCGGTCTGACCGGCTTGCGCCATGTGTTCGAGCCAGAGCGAAGCGCGCTGTGTCCGGCGGTGCCGGTGCAGGCGTGGCGGACATTGGGTATGGCCCTGGCGGCCATGGACCACCAGGCCGCAGCTGTTGTGACGTGTGTCATCCAATCGCAACAGGCCATGCAACAGGTCGGGCACGACGTTGTCGCGCGACACGATGCCAATGAAACCGTTCATGCTTGACCCCGCTCGGTGGTCAACGTTCGCGCAAGGCCTGTGTCATCGATTGCAAGGGCCGGAGCAGGTATTCCAGCACGGTTTTCTGACCTGTCTTGATTTCAACCGTGGCGGTCATGCCCGGTGTGGCGTTCATGCGCATACCATGGCGATCGAGCCGTTTGTCGATGATGCGCACCAGGATGCGGTAGTAGCCCTCCTCCAGATCGACCGGTGCATTGCCGGGTTTGCGGGGCTTGTTTTCATCGCGCAGCGTGTCGGGACTGATGTGGTCCAGCACGGCTTCCAGTCCCCCGTACTTGTTGAAGTCGTAAGCCGTGAGTTTCACGACGGCGGGCTGGTTGACCTTGAGGAAAGCCACCTCCGAGGGTTTGACATAGGCTTCGACCACCATGTCGTCATTCACCGGCACGATCTCCAGGATGTTCTGACCGCTCTGGATGACGGCCCCCAGTGTCGTCTGCTGGACGTTTTTCACAATACCGTCCATGGGCGCGCGAACCACGGTTCGCCTGAACGCGTCTTCGCGTGCCAGGGTGTTTTCGCGCGTCTGTGAGAGCTCGGACTCCACACGCACCCATTCGTTGCTCGCATCTGTCAGGTAGCGGTTGCGTCGTTCGGCCAGGCGCGATTGCATGTCGGCGTATTGCCGTTTCAGGCGCAGCAACTCGACTTCGGACATCACGCCTTGCTCGACCAGGGGCTCGGTCAGGCTCAGCTCCCGGGCAAGCTGGGAAAGTGACTGTTGCATGGCGGCCATCTCTTCGTTCAAGGCCCGCCTGCGTGCATGGTAGGCCACGGTCTCGCGGCGCACCACCGAGGGCTCATCCTGCACATGGTCGGGAAACTTCAGTGCCGTTCCGTAGGCTTCGGCCTGCAGGCGCGCAGCCTGTGCCGACAAGGCGATCCATTTTTCACGCGCCTCCCTGAACACGGGGCCAGAGCGGGCGTCATCGATGCGCAGCAGGATCTGGCCCTTGACCACGGCATCGCCCTCGCGCACCAGCAGTTCGGCCAGCACACCCGAGTCCAGACTCTGGATCACTTGCTCGCGGCTGGACGGAATGACCTTGCCCGTCCCCCGGGTGATTTCATCCAGATCGAAGGTAGCGGCCCACAGCAAGGCCACCGCCAGGGCGACGCCCATGGTCCAGATCAGGTTTCGGCTGGTCCGGCGCTCATCGTCTTCGATGCTCGCTCCCGTGGGTGTTTGGAGAGGCGGGGTATTTTTCTGGAAGAGGGACATCGTGACTCCTGAGATCGTCAAACAGCGGCAGGGGCGAGAGGCGGGTTCGGCTCGGGTGCTTCTGGACGCGCCTGTGCCGGGGTGCGAACGGATTTACCGTTGCCCGCTTTCCTGGGGACGCCCGTGGAGAGTTTCTTGAGCACTTCCTCGCGCGGGCCTTCGAGCAGGATCTGTCCCTGCTCCATCAGGGCGATGCGCTCGGCCCAGGCCAGCAACTGCAGGCGGTGTGTGGACAGCACCAGGGTTCGGCCTTTGAGCCAGTGCCCCAGCACATCGATGACTTTGGCTTCGGTGGCCTGGTCCATCATCGATGTGGGTTCGTCCAGAAACACCAGCGCCGGGTCGCGCAACATCATCCGGGCAATGGCCAGCAGCTGGCGCTGGCCGCCCGACAGGCCGCCACCGGCCTCGGTCAGTGGCATGTCTAGCCCGCGTGGGTGGCTGGCCACCACGTTGTACATGTCCAGCTTCTGCAGCACTTCGATGACCCGTGCATCGCTGATCCAGTTGTCCGACAGCACCAGGTTGTCGCGCAGGGAGCCCAGAAAAAGCTGCGCCTCCTGACCCACATAGCCCAGACGGCTGCGCAGTTCGGCCGGTTCGATTTGCTGCAGGTCCACCCCATCGATCGAAACCCGTCCGGCCAGCGGTGTGTACAAGCCCGCCAGCAAGCGCAGCAAGGTGCTTTTGCCGCTGCCAATGCGGCCCAGCAAGGCCAGGTGTGCGCCAGCATCGAGCGTCAGCGACAACTTGCGGATGACCGGGATCTGGTGCTCACCCGGGTAGGCGAATTCCAGCTCTTCGGCGCGCAGGCTGCCCGCGATTTTTTCCGGCACCACATAGCGGCGTGAGCCATCACGGTCGCGGGGGCGCTTCATCAGGGCGTCCAGCGTGTCCAGTGAGCTGCGCGCCTGCTGGTAACGTGCAGCCAGGGCCATGATGCTGCCCAGCGGGGAGATGGCGCGACCCGCCAGAATGACCGAGGCGATCAGACCACCGAGGGTGAGGGTGTTGTCGCCAATCAGGTACACGCCATACACCACCATGCCCACCGTCACCAGCTGTTGAATGGTCGCCGTCAGGCCCAGCATCAAGTTGGTCAGCGAGCGGATCTGCTTGTACGAATCGGTGGCGGCCAGGTTGGCGTTTTCCCAGCGCCTTTGCAAATAGCCTTCGGCGTTGTGGGCCTTGAGCATTTCCAGGTTCAGCAGCGATTCAACCAGCACGCTCTGCTTGTCGCCGCTTTCCTTCATGTTTTCGCGCATGGCTCGCATCAGGGGCCTTTGCGCCCACAGGCCCACGAGGACCAGGAGAGGCACAGCGGCCGCTGGAATCCAGGCAATGGGGCCGCCGATGATGCCGATCAGCACCAGGAACAGCAGGATGAAAGGCATGTCCACCACCATCACCATCGAGGCCGAAGACATGAAGTCGCGCAGCGACTCGAAGTCGCGCATCGAGCTGGCAAAAATGCCGATGGACTGCGGCCGGTGCTCCAGCCGGATGGCCATGATTTCGCGCAGCAGCGTGGCGTTCAGGCTCAGGTCGGCCTTGCGACCTGCCAGATCGACCAGCCGCGCCTTGAGCCAGCGTGTGCCGAACTCCAGCAGGATGGCCACCGTGGTGCCAATGGCCAGCGTCCACAGCGAGGTGTAGGCCTGGGTGGGCACCACGCGGTCGTACACATTCATGGCAAAGAACACCGCGGCCAGCGTGAGCACGTTGGCCACCACGGCGGCCATCATCGATTCGATGTAGAAGCCCTTGTAACGCCACACCGTGTTCCAGAACCACGCGAGCGCCTCGCCTTGGAAGGGCACCAGTTGTTGTGCCGACTTCTGTGTGGCGGCTTTGACCACCAGCATTTCACCGTAGCTCAGGCGCTGGAGCTCATCCATGGACATGGTGATTTCGGTCATGCCGGTTTCGGCCATCAGCACCTGTGCCTTGTCTCCGGACACGGACAAGAGCACAACGGCACGTCCATCGAGCAGGGGCACGATGACCGGCAGCACATAACTGGGCAGCTGCTTCAGGTCGGAGCGTGACCAGACGGCCAGCATGCCGTGCAGCTGCGCCAGGTCCGGATAGGCGTCCATGGGGATGCGACCTGCTTCGTCCAGTGCAAAACCGGCGCGCAGTGCCGACAGGTGAACCTCCCGGTCGAGCCGCTTGGCGGTCAGGGCCAGACAAACCAGCAAGGGGTCTCGCTCGGTCGGGTTCGCCGTTCCCGGCTCGGTGGCTGGCTGGTCGGGCGGGGTGTTCGCATCCGATGGTTGAAAGGCAAGTTGGTCCATGGGGTCACTCCGGGTCTGTGGGGGAGGCGGGATCCGTTGACACGGAATCGGGCGTGCGGATGGCAAGGCGTGCTGTGTTCACGGTTTCGAAGGCATTGGCCAGTTGTCCGAGGCTGGCCAATATGCGGACTTGTGACAGGCGCGATTCGTGCAGGGCGCTGGCCGCATTGCTTTGGTAGGTGTAGAGGTCGCTCTGGATGTTGAGCAAATCCAGCAGGGAGCGGCGGCCGACGCGAAACTGCTGTTCATAGCCGGAGGCCAGGCTTTGTGCTGTCC
>JACCDU010844051.1_pt1 | contig 81809 bp, 77 predicted proteins | sample 7446081 | NCBI WGS metagenome assembly JACCDU01 (sample SAMN15323447, study PRJNA562643) | freshwater metagenome | isolation source: river surface water | place: USA:Blue River Watershed | collected 2017-08-17 | reverse complement strand
ACTGCCACTCGCAGATGATCCGTCCGTTCCGCGCCGAGACCGAGCGCTACGGCCACTACTCGGTCGCCGGCGAATTCGTCTACGACCGTCCGTTCCAGTGGGGCTCCAAGCGCACCGGCCCGGACCTGGCCCGCGTCGGTGGTCGTTACAGCGATGACTGGCATCGCGCCCACCTGATCAACCCGCGTGATCTGGTGCCCGAGTCGAACATGCCCGGCTATCCGTGGCTGGCCAAGAATGCGCTGAACCCGCAAGACATCGTGCCGAAACTGAAAGCGCTCAAGCGCCTCGGCGATCCGTACACCGACGAGCAGATCGCGGTCGCGCCGAAGGAACTCGAAGGCAAGACCGAACTCGATGCGCTGGTGGCCTACCTGCAGGGCATGGGCGTGCAGGTCAAGGCGTGGAGGTAAGCATGGATCTCGTTTCCCTCGTGTCGGATGCGCGCAGCGTCATCACGGCGCTGTGCATGGTGACCTTCCTGGGCATCATTGCCTGGGCATACAGCGCACGCCGCAAGAATGACTTCGAAGAGGCGGCGATGCTGCCCTTCGCGGACGAAGAATTGAACACTCAATCGCAGGAGCCGCGACATGGCTGATTTCATCAACGGGTTCTGGGGCCCTTACATCACCGTCATCACGATCGTCTCCATCATCGGCTGCGGCCTGCTGCTGTGGTCGCAATCGACGGTGAAGATCCCGATGTCGAAGGACGGCAAGGCCGAGACCACCGGCCACAGCTGGGACGAAGGCCTGGAAGAACTGAACAACCCGATGCCGCGCTGGTGGATGTGGATGTTCTACCTCACCATCGTGTTCGGTTTTGCTTATCTCGCGCTGTACCCGGGCCTCGGCACTTACGCCGGCAAGCTGGGCTGGAAATCGTCGGGCGAATACGAAGCCGAGCTGAAGGCGGCTGACGCCGAATACGGCCCGCTGTTCGAGAAGTTCAAGGGCACCGAGATGAAGGCGCTGGCAGCCGATCCGCAGGCACGCGCCATCGGCGAGCGCCTGTTCCTGACCTACTGCTCGCAGTGCCACGGCTCGGATGCGCGCGGCAACAAAGGCTATCCGAACCTGACCGACGCCGACTGGCTGCATGGCGGCGATCCGGACGTCATCAAGGCCACGATCCTGAAGGGCCGCCACGGCCAGATGCCTTCGATGGCCGCGGCCGTCGGTGGCGAGAAGGACATCGAGAACGTCGCCCACTACGTGCAGTCGTTGTCGGGTGCTGCCAGCGACCCGATCAAGGCCTCGTTCGGCAAAGAGAAATTCGGCGCCTGCGCCGCCTGCCACGGCGCAGATGGCAAGGGCAACCAGGCCCTCGGCGCACCGAACCTGACCGACAAAGTCTGGCTTTACGGCGGCAGCACCGCGACCATCATGGAAACGATCCGCAAGGGCCGCGACAACGTGATGCCACCGTTCGGCGAATTCCTCGGCGAAGACAAGGTCCATGTGCTGTCGGCCTATGTCTGGGGCCTGTCGAACAACTCGACGCTGGACGCTGCAAAGTAATAAAGTAAGAACGTTCTATCCGCTTCCGCAGGGACGGCCGCCCGGCCGTCCCCCGGAACGCGATGAAGCATAGCTGGAAAGCCCCCATGGATAGCTCTTCCCCGCAAGTTTCCGTCATCAAGATGTACGCAGCGCGGGAGGAAATCTATCCGCGCGAAATCCAGGGCCGCTATGCCAGCGTGCGCTGGCTGTTCGTCTGGCTCACGCAAGCCCTTTTTTACGGACTGCCGTGGCTGAACTGGAATGGCCGCCAGGCCGTGCTGTTCGATCTGGGCGCCCGTAAGTTCTACATTTTCGGCATCGTGCTGTGGCCGCAGGACTTCATCTACCTCGCGGCACTGCTGATCATTTCTGCTTATTCGCTGTTCCTGTTCACGGCCATCTTCGGCCGCGTCTGGTGCGGCTTCACCTGTCCGCAGACGGTCTACACCGAGATCTTCATGTGGATAGAGCGCAAGATCGAAGGCAATCGCAGCGCGCGCATGCGCCTCGATCGCCAGCCGCTGTCGCTCGACAAATTCCTGCGCAAGAGCGCCAAGCACCTCGCGTGGGGCGCGGTCGCGCTGTGGACCGGCTTTACTTTCGTCGGCTACTTCACGCCCATCCACGTACTGGGCGACGAGATCGCCGCCTTGGCACTCGGGCCGTGGGAATTGTTCTGGGTGCTGTTCTACGGCTTCGCCACCTATGGCAACGCCGGCTGGATGCGCGAGCAGGTCTGCAAATACATGTGCCCGTATGCGCGCTTCCAGAGCTCGATGTTCGACAAGGACAGCCTGATCATCACCTATGACAAGGAACGCGGCGAGCCGCGCGGCGCACGCAGCAAGTCCGACGTCGAAGGCGCGAAGGCGCTGGGCGATTGCATCGACTGCTCGATGTGCGTGCAGGTCTGCCCGACCGGCATCGACATTCGCAACGGCCTGCAATACGAGTGCATCGGTTGTGCTGCCTGCGTCGACGCCTGCAACAGCGTGATGGACAAGATCGGCGCGCCGCGCGGGCTGGTTCGTTACTGGACGGATCACGCTGCGTTGAACCGCTGGTCGTCGGCCGAGATCCTGCGTCATGCATTCCGCCCGCGCGTGCTGATCTACAGCACCGTGCTGCTGCTGATCGTGGCGGCGTTCTTCGGCACGCTGCTGGCGCGCACGCCACTGAAGATGGACGTGATCCGCGACCGCGGTTCGATGGGGCGTGAAGTCGAGAACGGCATGATCGAGAACGTGTACCGGCTGCAGATCATGAACACTGACGAAGCGGCGCATCGCTACAAGATCGCCGTCTCCGGTATCGACTCCATCAAGCTGCAAGGCAAGGACGAAGTCGAACTGGGCGCGACCGAGTCGCGCGGCGTGCCGGTCAACGTGCGCGTCGACGAAGGCCACGGCAACAAGGGATCGAACAAGATCTGGTTCACGATCACGTCGCTGGATGACCAGGGCGTGGAAGTGAAGGAAAAAGCGGTGTTCTTCGTCCCGCGCTGAGCGGGACGCCATTCAGCAGCGAGGCAGTCGCCGATGGCGCGGCCCCGCCGCTGGATCCAGCAGCCCCGGATACGGAAAGCAAACATGCATACTTTGCACATGGACAAACCTTCGAACCAACCCTGGTACCGTCATCGCTGGCCGTGGCTGTTGATGCTGGGCCCGGTCGCCGTGCTGGTCGCCGGCTTCGTCACGATGTGGATCTCTTTCTCCGGCGCCGACGCGCTGGTGGTCGATGACTACTACAAGCAAGGCAAGGCCATCAACCAGGACTTGCGCCGCGATCGCGCCGCCGCCGAGCGCGGGCTGGCTGCCTCCTTGCGCTATGATGCGGCCTCCGGTCACCTGCTGGGGCAAATGACGGGACTGCGCGTAGCGGTGCCGCTGACGGTGCTGCTGGTGCACCCGACCGTGCCGCAGAAGGACATCCGTCTCAGCGCGGTACCGGATGGAAAAGGCGAATTCGTTCTGCCGCTGGCGATGCTGGAGCGCGCCAACTGGCAGGTGCAGCTCGAAGACGGCCAGCGCCAGTGGCGCCTGCATGGCCAGTGGCTGTGGCCGCAAAACAAGAATGTCGACATCCGGCCGCAGCGCCAGGATGCAGTGGGGAGATAAAGCATGTTGAAGTTGGCAATGGCAGTCCTGTGGCCTTCATTCCTGTCGGCGATCATGGCCGAAGGCCTGTTCTTCTCGACCTTCGATCCGCTCGACCTGATGCTGGCCGGTGGCCATGCCGAGCTGCCGCCCATCGCGGCCTATACGATGGGTTTCTTCTTTTTCTGGGCCTTCGCCGCGATCGCCAGCATGCTGAGCCTCTACCTGTTCAAGGCGGAGGAGGCGCCGCGGCAGCCACCGTTCTGAACCTCGGTTCTGCCAAAGCAAACGGCCCGCAATGCGGGCCGTTTTCACTGGTGGCTGGCAGCGCCGTCGAGCGCTGTTGGTGTCGTGCGCGCTGGTTCAGCTGCAGGTCTCGGTGCCGGCCGCGATCGCGCGCAGGCGCTCCGGATCCAGCAGCTCGATCTCGCGATTGGCCACGCGCAGCAGGCCGTCCTTCTTCAGCTTCGACAGCAGGCGGCTGATGCTCTCGATCGTCAGGCCCAGGTAGTTGCCGATTTCCTCGCGCGACATGCGCAGCTGGAACGTGGTCGACGAATAACCGCGCGCCGCATAGCGCGACGACAGGTTGACCAGGAAGGCCGCGAAGCGCTGCTCGGCGCGCATATTGCCGAGCAAGAGCATCACGCTTTGCTCGCGCGTGATTTCCTGGCTCATCATCCGGTGGAAGTGGTGCAGCAGCGTCGGGATCGTTCCGAACAATTCTTCGAGCCGCGCAAACGGGATCTCGCAGACTTCGCTGTCTTCCAGCGCCATCGCATCGCAATGATGGCGGTCGGCACTGATCGCATCCATGCCCAGCAGTTCGCCGGCCATCTGGAAGCCGGTGATCTGCTGCTCGCCATTGGCGCTGACCTGATAGGTCTTGAAATGGCCGAGGCGGATCGCGTACAGCGTGGTGAACGGATCGTCCATCCGGTACAGCAGCGTATCCTTCGGCACCTTGCGGCGGCGGCCGATGATCTGGTCCAGCTTGTGCATGTCCAGCTCGCCCAGTCCCATGGGCAGGCACAGCTGGTGCATGCTGCAGGCCGAGCAGCTGGCACGCAGGGCCTGCATGTTCAGGTTGGCGGCTGGTGTCAGTGGCTGGGCTTGGGTCATAGTTACAGGCGGGTGAAAGTATTCGCCAATTTACCGCATTCAGCGCGCAGATGCTACTTTCGTTAGTTTATTTGTACTATTCGACAAGCTCATAAGGAAGGCCGACGTAGTTCTCGGCAATATTGGCCTGGCCGGCCTCGGAGCCGGTGTAATAGGCCAGCTCGGCTTCCTGTATGCGCTGGTTGAACGGATCGTCGGAGAACTTGTGCAGGATGGACGTCATCCACCACGAGAAGCGTTCGGCCTTCCAGATGCGGCGCAGGCAGAGCTCGGAATATTTCGCAACGAGGTCGGTGCGGCCTTCCTTGTAGCGCTTCCTCATCACGTGGTACAGCGTGTAGACATCGCTGGCGGCAAGGTTCAGGCCCTTGGCGCCGGTCGGCGGCACGATGTGGGCGGCATCGCCGACCAGGAACATGCGGCCGAACTGCATCGGCTCGGCCACGAAGCTGCGCAAGGGGGCGATGCTTTTCTCGATCGACGGCCCCGTCACCAGCGCGTTGGCGGTGTCGGCCGGCAGGCGCTTGCGCAATTCATCCCAGAAGCGTTCGTCCGACCAGTCCTCGACCTTGTCTTCCAGCGGGCATTGCACGTAATAGCGCGACAGCATCGCCGCGCGCATGCTGCACAGTGCGAAGCCGCGTTCATGGTTGGCATAGATCAGTTCATGCGACACCGGCGGCGTGCGCGACAGCACCCCCAGCCAGCCAAACGGATAGACGCGCTCGAACAGCCGGATGCGGTCGGCCGGCACCGACTTGCGCGACACGCCATGGAAGCCATCGCAGCCGGCGATGTAGTCGCACTCTATCTTTTGCAGCTGGCCATCCTTCGTGAACGTGACATACGGGTGCTCGCTGTCGAAATCATGCACCGCGACGTCATGTGCTTCGTAGATCGTATGGGCGCCCGAGGCCTGGCGGGCATCCATCAGGTCGCGCGTGACTTCGGTCTGGCCGTACACCATCACGGTCTTGCCACCTGAATGTTTTTTCAGGTCGATGCGCTCGACCCGGCCCGAGAACGACAGCGCGAATCCTTCATGCACCATGCCCTCGCGGTCCATGCGTTCGCCCACCCGGGCTTCGCGCAGCAAGTCGGCCGTGCCCTGTTCCAGCACGCCGGCACGGATGCGCGACAGCACATAGTCCGGCGACTTCGCCTCGACGATGATGTTGGCTATGCCCTGCAGGTCGAGCAGGCGGCCGAGCAGCAGGCCCGACGGACCGGCGCCGATGATCGCGACTTGGGTTTTCATGGTGTCTCCGGATCGGGCGTTTTGCCCTTGTAATTTTCAAGCCGCCATCATCAGGCCTTGTTGCAGTGCATGGAATGGACGATTCCGGTCGAAAATTGTACATTTCGTGGAATGTCAGACATGTTCGCCCCATGAGCCCCCGGCAGCCGCGGCATCGTGCCGCCGCCATTCCGGCGCCGGTCCCGGTCCCGATCCCCGTGTACCAGCTGTACGGGGAAGGCCAGCCATGGCTGACGCCCGACCTCGTCCATGTGGAGTCGATCGCCGCGCGCAGCCGCCTGCACCAGTGGGAAATCCGGCCGCACCGGCACCATGGCCTGTTCCAGCTCCTTTGGCTGCAGCAGGGCAGTGCCGAGGTGCAGCTCGACGACAGCCATGCTCGCCTGAGCTCCGGCAGCGTGCTGCTGCTGCCGCAGCATTGCGTGCACGGCTTTCAGTTTTCGCGCAATGCACAGGGCGTGGTGGTGACGCTCGCCTATGCGTTCTTCGCGCGCCTGCATGGCGGTCTGGGCGAGCGGCTGGCGGCGATGGCATCGCCGCAGTCGCTGGAGCTGGCCGACGGCGGGCAACAGGCCGGGATCGAGGCGCTGCTGCCGGCCTTGTTGCGTGAATATGGCGGACAGGGCGAGCACCGGCACCTGTTGCTGGAATCCTTGCTGGTCAGCGTGCTGGCATGGCTGTGCCGCGTACCGGCAGCACACGACGCGTCGGCATCGAACGACCGCGGGCGTCGCTACCTGTCCGCGTTCTCAGCGGCGATCGAGCGCGACCATGCGCGGCACCGGCCGCTGGAACACTATGCGGCACAACTGGGTATCAGCACCGCGCACCTGAATGCGGTATGCCGGGAGCTGGCCGGGTGTTCGGCGCTGGCCTTGGTGCATGCGCGGCTGATGCTAGAAGCGAGGCGTAACCTCGTCTATACATCGATGAGCGTGCGCGACATCGGGGAGGCGTTGGGATTTGCCGATCCCGCCTATTTCACGCGCTTCTTCAAGCGCGGCAGCGGGCTGTCGCCGCGCCAGTTCCGTGAACGGGCGCAGCAGGCAGGGCAGGAAGCGGCGGCCTGACAGTCGTCAGGCGCCGGGCAGGGGACTCAGGGCAGCAATACCGACAGTTCGGACGCCGCGGTGAGCAGGGCGGGCAGGAAGGTTTGTTCGAGCTGCGCGCGCGAAACGCGGGTCGCTTGCGCGCCGATGTTCAGCGCCGCCATCGTCGCGCCCGACGCGCCGCGCACCGGCACCGCGATCGAGCGCAGCCCGATCTCCAGCTCTTCTTCCACAATCGTATAGCCGCGCTGCCGGGTCTCGGCGATGATCTCGCGCAGCCGCGCTTCGTTCACCACCGTGCGATCCGTATAAGCGACCAGCTTCGCCTTGGCCAGGTACTGGTCCAGCGCCGGCTCCGACAGGCCGGCCAGCAGCACGCGGCCGAGCGAGGTGCAATAGGCGGGCAGGCGGCTGCCGGCATTCAGCGCCACTGACAGCACGCGCGAGGTCTGCGAGCGCGAGATGTACAGCACCTCATTGTCTTCAAGGACGGCCAGCGAGCAGGACTCGTTGAGCGTGCGCGACAATTGGTTCAGGCAGGGCTGCGCCGATACCGTCAGCGGCGTGGACGACAGATAGGAATAACCCAGCGTCAGGATCTTGGGCTTCAGGAAGAAGTTGTTCGCCTCCGAGTCCGCATAGCCGAGCTGCTTCAGCGTGTACAGGCAGCGGCGCACGGCCGCGCGCGGGATGCCGGTCTTGTGGCTGATCTGCGCGATCGTCATCGCGCGGCGCTGGTCGCTGAAAGCTTTGACGACGGCCAGGCCGCGCGCCAGCGAGGTCATGAAACTGGGGTCGGTCAGGGCATCGATTTCCTCGGCGATTGTCAGCGGTCGCGAGGGCGTTGCGCTGGCGGCCGCCGGCGACGGCGCGCGCTGGGCTTCCTTCGTGGGTTCGGGCATCGGGGGGGAGACGTTCTGCATGGTCGTTTCGCTCACGGAAAGTTTGTGTCGTTCGAACTACGGACTGGCACGCATTGCCCCGGAGAAGGCTGGCAGAGGCGGCGTACCGAGGCGTTACCGTAACGGAACCAAATATTCTTTTGATAATCCCTGTGCTTGCAGCCTGCGCCTCGCTTTTTGTTCGGCAGGTCTGGCCGGGTTTCTGCGTCTTGCTGACAACAGAAGCTTTGATCTGTCCGACCAACGGTGTTCGGGCATCGCACACAAATTGAGCGAAGCCGCTTGTTCCGATGTTTCACGGAGGATAAACTCGGCGGCTGTTCTATTACCAGTTATTTGTTCGTTTATCGAACGGATTTCCGGTTACTTTACAATAAATAACGAGCGGGCAGGCAAGGGCAGCGAACAAGGCGTTCAATGCGTCGACGCCGATCCGCACACATCCCGGAGGCACTCCTTGGTCAACAAGATCGTTCCCGACCTCGCGCAGGCGGTGGCCGGCATTCATGACGGCGCGACCGTGATGATTGGCGGCTTCGGCAATGCCGGCATGCCCAAAGCGCTGATCGATGCGCTGATTGAACAGGGCGCGCGCGACCTCACCATCGTCAACAACAACGCCGGCAATGGCGACACCGGACTGGCGGCCCTGCTGGCTGCCGGCCGCGTGAAGAAGATCATTTGCTCGTTTCCGCGCCAGGCGGATTCGCATGTGTTCGACGGCCTTTACCGTGCCGGCAAGATCGAGCTCGAGCTGACCCCGCAGGGCAACCTGGCCGAGCGCATCCGCGCCGCCGGCGCCGGCATCGGTGGCTTTTTCACGCCGACCGGCTTCGGCACCAGGCTCGCCGAGGGCAAGGAGACGCGCGTGATCAATGGCCGCAACTACGTGTTCGAACTGCCGATCCATGCCGACTTTGCGCTGATCAAGGCGCTGAAGGGCGACCGCTGGGGCAACCTCGTCTATCGCAAGGCAGCGCGCAACTTCGGCCCGATCATGGCCAGCGCCGCCGCCTGCACGATCGCCGAAGTGAACGAAGTCGTCGACCTCGGTGGTCTCGATCCCGAAGTCATCGTCACGCCGGGCATCTTTGTCCAGCGCATCGTGCAAGTCGGAGGTGTGCAATGAAGCGCTTTACCCGTGACGAGATCGCGCAGCGTGTCGCGCGCGACATTCCCGAGGGTGCCTATGTGAACCTCGGCATTGGCTTGCCGACCATGGTCGCCAACCATCTCGACAAATCGAAGGAAATCTTCCTGCACAGCGAGAACGGCATCCTCGGCATGGGGCCGGCACCAGCACCCGGACAGGAAGACGAAGACCTGATCAATGCCGGCAAGCAGCCGGTCACGCTACTGACTGGCGGTGCCTACTTCCATCATGCGGACTCGTTCGCGATGATGCGCGGCGGCCACCTCGACATTTGCGTGCTCGGCGCTTTCCAGGTGTCGGCCAACGGCGATCTCGCGAACTGGCATACCGGCGCACCGGATGCGATTCCCGCCGTTGGCGGCGCGATGGACCTCGCGATCGGCGCCAAGAAAGTGTTTGTGATGATGGAGCTGCAGACCAAGTCCGGCGAAAGCAAGATCGTCGAACATTGCAGCTACCCGTTGACCGGGGTGGCTTGCGTGTCGCGCATCTACACCGATCTGGCCGTGTTCGATGTCACGCCGCAGGGCCTGCGCGTGATTGACATGGCCGAAGGCGTCAGCCTCGAATCATTGCAGCAGATTACCGGCCTGCCCTTGCTGGCCGGCTGAGTTGAATAACTATTCAAGGAAAACAGGAAGCCACTGATGAAAGACGCCTACATTGTTGACGCCATCCGCACCCCGATCGGCCGCTTCGGCGGCGCGTTGAAGGACGTGCGTGCCGATGACCTCGGTGCCGTGCCCTTGCGCGCACTGCAGGAACGCAATCCCACCGTCGACTGGACGGCTGTCGATGAGGTGATCTACGGCTGCGCGAACCAGGCCGGCGAAGACAACCGCAACGTTGCGCGCATGTCCTCGCTGCTGGCCGGCCTGCCGATCGAGGTGCCGGGCTCGACCATCAATCGTCTGTGCGGCTCGGGCATGGATGCGCTCGGCACGGCCGCGCGCGCAATCAAGTCGGGCGAAGCCTCGCTGATGATTGCCGGCGGCGTCGAATCGATGACGCGCGCCCCCTTCGTGATGGGCAAGGCCGACAGCGCGTTTTCGCGCAATGCCCAAATCTTCGATACCACCATCGGCTGGCGCTTCATCAACCCGCAGATGAAGGCACTGTACGGCGTCGACGCGATGCCGGAGACGGCCGAGAATGTCGCCACCGATTACCAGATCAATCGCGCCGACCAGGATGCGTTCGCCGTCAACAGCCAGAACAAGGCTGCTGCCGCTCAGGCCAATGGCATTCTTGCCGACGAAATCGTGCCGGTCATTATTCCGCAAAAGAAAGGCGAGCCGATCACGGTGCTGCATGACGAACATCCGCGCGCAACGTCGATCGAAGCCCTGGGCAAGCTGAAGGGCGTGGTGCGACCGGATGGCACCGTTACAGCGGGCAATGCGTCCGGCGTCAACGACGGTGCCTGTGCGCTGCTGCTGGCCGACGGTGACACGGCTGCGAAATACGGCCTGGTGCCGAAGGCGCGCGTGATCGGCATGGCGACCGGCGGCGTGGCGCCTCGCGTGATGGGCATCGGCCCGGTGCCGGCCGTGCAAAAACTGCTAAAGCAGACGGGATTCACGCTCGCCCAGATCGACGTCATCGAATTGAACGAAGCCTTTGCCGCGCAAGGCCTGGCCGTGCTGCGCCAGCTCGGCATCGCCGACAACGACCCGCGCGTGAACCCGAACGGTGGCGCGATCGCGCTCGGCCATCCGCTGGGCATGAGTGGCGCACGCCTGGTGACGACCGCCATGTACCAGCTGCACCGCACCGGCGGCCGCTATGCGTTGTGCACGATGTGCATCGGCGTCGGCCAGGGCATTGCCGTACTGATCGAACGCGTCTGATGCATTGCCGATGGCCGCGGGAGGTTCCCATTTCCGCGGTCATCGGCGAAAATCAGACACAGGAAAACGCAATCAGCGAAAATCATCGACGGATGAAGAAGGGCCGACGCAAGCCGGCCGGCATCGTCCTGCGGCGCTGAACAAGAACGATAATCCGACGAGACGGGACCCCCATGTCAGAGCTCACCCCTTACCGCAAGCCCGCACCGGGCAGTCATTCCGATTACCTGTATCCCGGCTACGCTTCCACCGTGAAGCGCTCGCCTTCGCAGCCGCTGATCCTGCTGCCGCAGTCACTATCCGAAATGACGGGTCCCGTATTCGGCCAGGAGCGCGTGCGTCCGGAAGACGCTGACCTGACGAAGCAGCATGCGGGCGAGCCGCTGGGCGAGCGCATCATCGTCACCGGCCGCGTGATGGATGAAGACGGCCGTGCGGTACCCCATACGCTGGTTGAAATCTGGCAGGCCAATGCCGCCGGACGTTACCAGCACAAGCGCGACCAGCACGACGCGCCGCTCGACCCGAACTTCACCGGCACCGGTCGCATGATGACCGATGCCAACGGCAACTATCGCTTTACCACCATCCGTCCCGGTGCTTATCCGTGGCGCAACCACCCGAATGCCTGGCGTCCCGCGCACATTCATTTCTCGCTGTTCGGCAATGCCTTCGCGACACGACTGGTCACGCAGATGTATTTCCCCGGCGATCCCTTGCTGCCGTTCGACCCGATCTACAACGCCGTCTCCGAAGGCGCGCGCGAGCGCATGATCTCGTCGTTCGAACTCGACGTCACCGAACCCGAGCATGCGCTCGGGTTCCGCTTCAATATCGTCTTGCGCGGCCGCGATGCGACGCCGATGGAGAAATGAACATGAAACACGGATTGACCCCGTCGCAAACCGTCGGCCCCTACCTGCACATCGGCCTCGACTGGCTGACTACCACCGAGCTGGCCCCGCAAGGCGTAGCCGGCGAGCGCATCGTGATCCAGGGACAGGTGCTCGATGCCGACCGCCAGCCGATTCCGGATGGCATGGTCGAGATCTGGCAAGCCAATGCGCATGGCAAGTATTCGCACCCCGATGACCAGCGCGGGCTGCCGGTTGATGACGGCTTCCACGGCTTCGGCCGGGTCGCCACCGACGAGCAGGGCCGCTTCCGTTTCTCGACCATCAAGCCCGGCAGCGTGCCGGATGCGCAAGGCCGTCCGCAAGCGCCGCACCTGCTGGTCAACGTGTTTGCCCGCGGCCTGCTGAAGCAACTCGTGACCCGCATGTATTTCCCGGGCGATGCGCACGATGCCGACAGCGCCATGCAACTTGTGCCGGCCGCGCGCCGCGCGACGCTGGTCGCGCAGGCGGCAGGCGCCGGCGTGGTCGAATGGAACGTCCTCATTGGCGGGGGCGCTGACGAAACCGTCTTCTTCGAAATCTGATCGAAGCATACTGAGGATAGGAAGCCCTGTTCATGGCCGCTACCGCGCTGACAGCCCGCATGTTTTCGAACCCAGCCATGCAGCAAGTGTTCTCGCCCGAGAACACGATACAGCGCATGCTCGACTTTGAAGCCGCGCTCGCGCACGCGCTGGCGGCCGAGGACGTGATCCCCGCCACCGCGCCGGCCGCGATCAAGGCTGCCTGCGTCGCCTCGCGCATTGACCAGAAGGCACTGGCGTCGGCTGCGCGCCAGGCCGGCAACCTGGCCATCCCGCTGGTCAAACAATTGACGGCCGAGGTCGCCGCCATCGATGCCGACGCAGCGCGCTACGTGCACTGGGGCGCCACCAGCCAGGACGTGATCGATACCGGCCTCGTGCTGCAACTGCGCGAAGCCATCGCACTGATCTCGGTCGAACTGGCCGAACTCGCCGATGCATTGGCCGGCCTCGTGCATCGCCACCGCGAGACGGCGATGATAGGGCGCACCTGGATGCAGCATGCATTGCCGATCACCTTCGGCCTGAAAGCCGCAGGCTGGCTGGATGCGGTGATGCGCCACCAGGTACGCGTGCACGAACTGCGCGCGCGCATCGGCGTGCTGCAGTTTGGCGGCGCGGCGGGCACACTGGCCAGCCTCGGCAATCGCGGCCTGCCGGTGGCCGATGCGCTGGCTCATGCACTCGAACTGAAGCTGCCGCATTTGCCGTGGCATGCGCATCGCGACCGCATCACCGAATGCGCGACCGTGTTCGGCCTGCTGACCGGCACGCTGGGCAAGATCGCGCGCGACCTGTCGCTGCAAATGCAAACCGAAGTGGCCGAACTGTCCGAGCCGACCGCGCCGGGACGCGGCGGTTCGTCGACCATGCCGCACAAGCGCAACCCGGTGGCTTGTGCCGCCATCCTCGCGTCGGCGGCGCGCGTGCCGGGCCTGGTGGCGACGATGCTGGCCGCGATGGACAATGAACATGAACGTGCGCTCGGTGGCTGGCAAGCCGAATGGGACACGCTGCCCGAGATCGCGTCGCTGTGCGGCGCGGCGCTGACTCAGATGCGCGACGTGATCGAAGGATTGAAAGTTGATGCGGAGCGCATGCGCGCCAACGTCGACCTCACGCGCGGGCTGGTGATGGCCGAGGCGGTGTCACTGGCACTGGCCGCACGCATCGGGCGCTCGCATGCGCATGAATTGGTCGAGGCGGCATGCCACCGCGCGATCGAGCAAAAGAAAGGCTTGCTCGACGTGCTGCGCGCCGACGCGCAAGTGACCGGCATCCTGCCGGCACAGGAACTGGAACAACTGTTCGAACCGCTGGCCTATACCGGTGAAGCAGGCGCCCTGGTGGATCGGGTGCTGGCCGCGCATCGCGCGCGCAAGGCCTGACCCCGGACGGCGGCGGAACGACACGACTATTGGAGCGATAACATGGCCATTTTTGATTCCGGCAAGGGCAAGCTGCACTACCAGCTGGAAGGCGCCGACGGCGCACCGCTGCTGGTGCTGTCGAATTCTTTGGGCACCACGCTCGACATGTGGCTGCCGCAGATGCCGGCGCTGCTCGAGCATTTCCGCGTGCTGCGCTATGACACGCGCGGCCACGGCCAGTCGGAGATCACGCCCGGGCCGTACACCATCGCGCAGCTCGGCAATGACGTGCTGGCGCTGATGGATCATCTGAAAGCGCCGAGCGCGCACTTCTGCGGCCTGTCGATGGGCGGCATGACCGGCATCTGGCTCGGCATCCATGCGCCGGATCGCATCGAGCGCCTCGTGCTCTGCAACACCAGCGCCGCGATCGGCGTGCCCGAGATGTGGAATGCGCGTATCGCGCAAGTGCGGCAGGGCGGCATGGCCGCGGTGATCGACGCCGTGCTCGAACGCTGGTTCACGAATGATTTCCTCGCCCACGCGCCGGCCCAGGTCGAGCGCGTGCGCGCGATGCTGGCCCATACGCAGGTCGAGGGTTATGTCGCCAATTGCGCTGCCGTGCGCGACATGGACCAGCGCGCCGACCTCGGCCGCATCGCCACGCCGACGATGGTCATCGGCGGCAAATACGACAAATCGACCCCGCCCGAACATGGCGAGCTGATCGCCAAGGCGGTGCCCGGCGCGAGCTATGTCGAACTGAACGCGGCCCATTTGTCGAACTGGGAAGCGGCGCAAGCCTTCACGAAACACGTCGTCAATTTCCTGCGCGGTGGCCAGCATGGCTGACAAGAAGCGCAGCGAAGTCTTCGAAGAAGGCATGGCCGTGCGGCGTGCCGTGCTGGGCAATGTGCACGTCGATCGCGCGCAGGCCAATCGCACGGCATTCAACGCCGACTTCCAGGACCTGATTACCCGCTATGCGTGGGGCGAGATCTGGACGCGTGAAGGGCTGCCGCGTCACACGCGCAGCCTGATGACCATTTGCATGATGGTCGCCCTCGGCCGCGAAGAAGAACTGAAGCTGCACCTGCGTGCTGCGGCCAACAACGGCGTCACGCGTGAAGAGATCAAGGAAGCCCTGCTGCAGACCGCGATCTATTGCGGCGTGCCGGCGGCCAATTCCGCCTTTGCACTGGCGCAGCAGGTGTTTGCCGAGATCGACGGCAGCTGCTGATCTCGCTCAAGCCCGAGCCAATTCCCTCGCCTGGCGCAGAAGCTGCGCGCCGCCGTTTGTCCTTGCCCGAGGTCTGACCTGCGGTAAGCACTGCGAGCGCGGAGGGCGCCATGGATACCCGGCAATTTTCACTGGTGGCCGGCATCGTCTATCTGCTGGTGGCGATCGCCGGCTTCCTGCCCGACCTGATGCGGCCGCTGGCGGCCGACAGCCCACCCACCCACCTCCATCTGCTGGAAGGCCGCCTGTTCGGCTACTTCCCGGTCAACATCGCGCACACGCTGGTGCATCTCGGCATAGGGCTGTGGGGAACGGTTGCCGCGCGCAGCGAACGCGGCGCAGTCACTTATGCGCGCTCGCTGGCCGTCATCTATGCGGTGCTGGCGATCATGGGCCTGTTCCCGACGCTGAACGTCGCGTTCGGCCTGCTGCCGCTGTACGGCCACGATATCTGGCTGCATGCGGCGACGGCGCTGGTGGCCGGGTACTTCGGTTACTACGCCGGTGCCGGACTGCGGGCGTGAGAACTGCCTGCCCTGCGTGACAGGGATCTTGGGCGTGATGATGGCCCGGCCTTACTCGATGCTCATCTTGGGCAGCCAGTTCGAGCCGGGATCGGCCTCGGTGAAATCGGCGGGCTTCAGCGGGCGCTTGCGCTCCTCGACCGGCAGGATGTCGGGCGCGATGAAGGGCGCCATGTCGACTTCGTACAGGTCGCCTGCCAGCCGGTTGCCGTCGCGGTGCAGCTTGTAGTACATGCCGTTGAACGGATTCACGTGCAGGTCCTTGGCTTTGGTGCGCATGAACATCAGCGCATACTCGAGCGGCAGCAGGTCGTCGTCCGAGATCAGCGCCGCTTCGTTATGCACCGGGAACCAGCACAGCCGCTGCACCGGGCCCGTCAGGCACAGGAAGGGACGCATCGCGAGGAAATATTCCTCCATGTTGTCGGCCATCGTGATCTTGAACGCTGACTTGCCGTTGCCGGCGTCGGTGAAGTTGACGTGGCCGATGGTGTGACGTTCGCCGCTGGCGTTGGTCAGGACGATCGCGCGCTTGCCAACGGGCGGTGCGGCCTCTGCGATCGGGGCCAGGCCAGCCAGCAGCATGGTCGCGGCCAGCGCGGCCGTCATCCGTTGCAGGCACTTCCTCATGGTCGTCTCCCGGCGGTTTTCTTGTGCCGGCCAGTATACGACGGTCGGGCGCGCTGTCCGGAAAGCGCGTGAAACTGCGTTCCGGTATAGTCGCAGCCACAGCAGGCAGCGTGCCGCAGAGCCGCGCAGGAGGAGAGCACAGTGACGCAGGTGACAGGACAAGAGACCGGACAGGCGACAGCGCAACCGATATCGCCACAGGCGACGCCGACCGGCGGGCGCAGCCGCTATGTCGTGGTGGGCGCCGGCGCAGTCGGCTGCTTCTTCGGCGGCATGCTGGCGCGTGCCGGCATCCCGGTCACGCTGGTCGGTCGCCCAGTACATGTGGATGCGATACGCGCGCACGGTCTGCGGCTGCAGACCACCACCTTCGATGAACACATCGCCATCGATGCATCGACTGACATCGCTGCCGTCGCTGCGGCCGATGTCGTGCTGTTCTGCGTGAAGTCCACCGACAGCCAGGCCACCGCGCGCCAGTTGCTGCCCTTGCTGAAACCCGGTGCGGTCGTGCTGTCGATGCAGAATGGCGTCGAGAACGCCGAGATCGTGCGCGGCGAGCTGCCCCATACCGTGATTCCCGCGGTCGTCTATGTGGCGACCGAGATGGCCGGTCCCGGCCACCTGCGCCATCACGGCCGCGGCGAGCTGGTCATCGGCGAATCCGATGCCAGCGCGGCCATCGTTGCCGACTTCGCGCAGGCCGGCGTGCCGGTGCAGGTCGATGCAAACGTGATGGGCGCGCTGTGGGCCAAGCTGATCGTCAATTGCGCCTACAACGCACTGTCGGCGATCTCGCAAAAGACCTACGGCGCACTGGTCAAGGTGTCCGGCATCGCCGACTTGATGACGATCGTCGTCGACGAATGCATCGCAGTGGCACGAGCGGATGGCATCGCCGTGCCCGGCGATCCGTACGAAGCCGTGCGACGCATCGCGCACACGATGGAAGGGCAGTATTCATCGACTGCGCAAGACGTGGCGCGCGGCAAGCCCAATGAAATCGATTTCCTGAACGGCTACGTGGTGCGGCGCGGTCGCGCGCATGGCATCGCCACGCCGGTCAACCAGACCCTGCTGAGCCTGGTAAAGCTGGTAGAAAAACAGGCCTGAACGGCCACAGAGGAGCACGGAATGACCCGCGAAGAATTCGAAAAATTGATGGCCGAGCACGGCGTGCAGACGGTCGTTGAAGTGGTGCGCGAACCCAATGGCTCGCTCGACACGCATACCCATCCGTTCGAGGCGAATGCGCTGGTCCTCGAAGGCGAGATCACGCTCGTCGCCGAAGGCAAGACCTGGCACTGCAAGGCGGGCGACACCTTCCGCCTTGGTGCCAACATTCCGCACACCGAGCAATACGGTCCGCAGGGCGTACGCTACCTGGCCGGACGCAAGACCTGACCGCGCGCCGGCGGCAAGCGTCGCGCGGCCGGCATGGCTCGCCACAAATAAAAAGCCGCCCGGTCAACGCGACCGGACGGCGAGGTCAGGGCATGGACCCTGCGGAGGAGTTGGTGAGTCGGTATCCTCAGGCTGCCTTTGCCTCGTTGGCGGCGCCCGTGAATTCATCCCATGCCTTCAGTGCATGGGTCGCATACATCATCGACGGGCCGCCACCCATGTAGACGGCGGTCGCCATCACTTCTTCGAGTTCGGCGCGCGTGCCGCCGAGTTTCACCAGCGCCTGCACGTGAAAGCCGATGCAATCATCGCAGCGGCTCGCCACCGAAATGCCCAGCGCCACCAGCTCGCGCGTCTTCTTGTCGAGCGCGCCTTCGCGGGTGCCGGCATTTGCCAGTTGGGCGAACGCCGTCATCAGGTCGGGTTGCGACTGGCGCAGCTCGCGCATGCCGGCGGTGACTTGCCGGGTCAGGTCTTTGTAATCAGGAATGGCCATGACTGTATGCTCTCCGGTCAGGCGCGCAGCGGCACCGAAGCGTTGAGCTGATCGACGCGCACGAAATACTTGCGTGCATACGCCAGCAGCTGGCCGTCGGTCGGATGGTCGACCGTTTCGACGCCGATGATGGTCTTGGCGACTTGCGGGTCATGGCGCTCGGCATGGCGCACCAGTTCGAGCTTGGCCGAACCGGGGCCGACCACCAGCACTTCGGCCACGCCTTCGACCGCCTTGGCGACCGCATGCAGGTAAGACGGTTCGGCGGCCGTGTGGCCGGCGCCCGACGAGCCGGATTTGTGATGCAGGTGCGGGTGGACCGACTTTGCCTTGAGGACCTCGCTTTCACTGGCCTCTGCGTCGAATTGAATGACGTGAGCTTCTTTGTGGTCGATCCAGATTACTGCGTGGGTGAAGGTCATGAGGACTCCTGTTTGAACGGGTCCAGTATTTCCTTGCAGAATTTATATAACCTTGACTTGAGTCAAAAAAAATCCCGGACGGGGTAGGTCCGGGACTTTTCCTTGACCTGACGCAGGTGGCGGCAAAATAATCGCCGCCCCTTTGCCAGGATCTTGCGGCATCAGCCGATCAGGTCGACGCGGCCATCGAGGCCCATGATCCCGGTGATGACGCTCAGCTTCGGGTGACGTGTGGCGACTTCCTTGCGGAAGGCAATCAGCGCCTCGGCATGCGACACGGTCTCGACTTCTTTTTCGGCGACCTTGTCGGCGCCGAAGGCCAGCTTCGCCGCGCCGCAGTCACGGTGTGACATCGCGACCACGCGCTTGATGTGATGCAGGCCGACGGTGATCTCGAGGTTGTCCCAGAAGGTCTTGTGCCAAGGCTGGAATTTCGGGTGCACTGCGCCGATCGGGCCGCCGGCCATCACGAAGTGACTGTAGTTGTCGCCCAGCTTTTCGCGGTCGACGCCGGACAACAGGCCCATGTACTGCCAGCTCAGGGTGGTGAAGCGCGGGTCGATGCAATTGACCAGCATGGCTTCGTAATTGCCGCCCCCGGCCATCGAGCGGCCCGGCACGAAACCGATCAGGCCGCCGGCCAGCACGGCAGCGCCGGTCGCGAGGAATTGGCGGCGCGAGGTGCCGCTGGCAGCGGGGGAGCAGCACGGGCAGCCGGCTTCGTGCAGCTCTTGCGTCAGGGTCGCGATAGTCTTGTCGGACATGTGGTTCTCCTTTTGATAACGAATCAGCCGGGCGACCGACAACGCACGTGCCCCGCGTGAATGAATGTGATGCAAAAACTGAATCAGGCTCCCGCCAAAAATGCGCATGCGGGACGACAGGCAATCATGTCAATTCAGATTATCGAACGAAGGATTGCAAACCTTTAGCGCGGCTGATTATATTTCGTCACAGTTGGACTCCAGTTTTTGCGCGCCGGTTCGATAATCCTAGACGAGCGACCCTGCGCATGCCAGCAGTTCGAGTGTAAATCCGCTGCTGGCGGCGTCGATGGTCATTGCATCTGGTTGCGACATTGCTAATCAGGCGTTCAACGCAAAGGACAGCCGTCATGAACATTAATCACATTTCCTTGCTCGCGCTTGCGTTTGCCAGCGGCCTCGCGCTTGCGGCTGACGCCGCGCACGACGACCACGGCGCCGCCGGCCACGACGCGCATGCAGCGCCGGCCAAAGCCGAGCCCGCAAAGGCCGATGCCCACGCTGCAGATGCGCCGCAGGCCGATGCGCCGGCAACTGAGCCTAAGCCGGTGAAGAAGGCCAGGGCGAAAAAGCCCAAGGCCGTCAAGAAGCCAGCCGCTGACAAGGACCTCGCCGCGAAGGGAGCAGATGCGCATCCTGCTGAAGCGCAGGCACCCGCGCAAGACCAGGCCGCTCCCCACGCCGCGGCCGACGCCCATGGCGCGCCGGCCGATGCCCATGGCGCGGCGCACGATGCGCCGGCAGCCCATGCCGCACCGGCTTCACCGTCGGCCCGGCGCATACGCGTGAAGGACAGGGCCGCTGCCAGCGCCGCCGTCGCCGCCCGTGCCGATGCCCACGCAGATGCCCGCGCAGATACCCATGGCAGCGCCCCGGCGGAGCCGGCCCGCGCAGCCGATGATGGCCATGGAGCAGCACCCGCTGCATCGGCGGCTGCGCTTGCACCCGCGGCGGCCGACCACGATGCCCACGACGCCCACGCCGCGCCGGAACCCATTGCTGCCGATGCCTTGCCGGCGGCAACGACGTCGCGCGCAAGCCGGGTCTCGCCGAAAAAATCCGCTGCCGCCAAGCCTGTCCCTGCTGCGGCTGCGGCCGCGCCGGCCGACGGCCATGCGCCGCAGGCAGCCGCCGACGCGCACGGTGCCGCCCATGGCGATGCCCATGCCAATGATGACCATGCGGCACAGGGTGGTCATGGCGATCATGCTGCGCACGGTACGCAGGAAATGCAGTCGATGCACGATGCGGCCCATGCCGCCCCCGCACCCGTATCCGGCACCGCCAATGCAACCGCGCCCAAGGCTGCGTCCGCCAACGAATGCGATCCGCCGCTGAAGGGCGAAGTCGCCGCCCTGTTCGACCGCTGGAATGCGTCGCTGCGCACCGGCGATCCGCGCAAGGTGGTGGCCAACTACGCGCCGAACTCGGTGCTGCTGCCGACCGTGTCCAATCGCGCGCGCTACACCGTCGCCGAGAAGGAAGACTACTTCATGCATTTCCTGCAGCGCCGTCCCGAGGGTCGTATCGACGACCGCGTGATCGACGTCGACTGCAACAGCGCCACCGATGCCGGCCTGTATACCTTCCGCTTCGCGGACGGCACCTCGGTCAAGGCGCGCTATTCGTTCTCGTACAAGAAGATCGACGGCCAGTGGCTGATCACCAGCCATCACTCGTCGGCGATGCCTGAAAAGGCGGAGACAGCAGCGGCCGATGGCCATGCGCAGCCGGCGACTGCCGCCGCTGCGCCCGCCAAAGCGGCCAGCGACAGCGGGCCGGCCAAGGGCTGGGTCAGGTTCCCCTGACCGCCCGGCGCCATAGCAGCGCCGCCTCCCCGCGAACGACAGACTCAGGCCGCAATCGCGGCCGACGCAGGCGCCGGTTCCATCTGAACCGGCGCTTTTGCGCGCTGGTGCGCGCCGCAGCTGTTCGTTCCGGGAGCGTAGATGAAAGCCTTGCCTCGTGCCGTCGCCGTACTGCTGTTCACCCTGCTCATCCCCGTGCTGGCCGTCGCCGGCCATGCCGTCGAGCGCACGACGGACTCACCTGTCATCCAGCTGCCGGACAAGGGCAGCGCATTCGTGCTGGAAGACCCGGCGCACAAACTCGCATTGGCCGACGTCCGTGCGCTGGATGATCGCTTCGTGCCGGCTGACCAGCTAGGTGCGCCGAATCCAAACAGCAGCTACTGGATCAGGCAGCAGGTTCACAGCCAGTTGCCAAGCGACCGCGCATTGCGCGTCATGCCCGGTGGCGGGCGCGGATGGCGCGGTGCGGAAATCTACGTGGTCGACCAGCAAGGCCAGGTGGACGTGTTGCCACAAGGCGGGTTCGGCGCGATCCAGGGGATCCACAACGGCCTTGCCGGACTCAATCCCTTCCTGCCGCTGGCCGAGCAGCCCCGGCCTTTCAGCCCGGTCTTCACCTTGCGCAGCGGCCAGGTGGTCACGATCTACACGAGGGCCGTGGCCGACGCCCGGTTCCCGCCCAAGAACTATGCTGCCTCCTTCGCGGACCAGGAACGCTATCAGGAGTTGCGTCGCATCGGCTTGTATTCCGAAGGCGCGCTGGTCGGCGCCATGCTGGCGCTCGCCATTTTTGGCTGGTACTCCGCGTATCGCAATCGCGACCGGACCAGCATTGCCTATGGCATCTGGATCCTGTTCGCGCTGACGTCGTCCTGCACGCAGCCTGTGCATGACGGCGCGCGCTTCTTCGAGTTTTTCGTCGACATCGAAAACGTCAAGGTGAACCACCTGTATCTCGCCGAATGGATCAGTTTTTCGCTCGCGTTTTTCCAGTCGATGTCCTACATCTATTTCGCACGATCCTTCCTCGATGTCCGTTCCCGTTTCCCGGGTTTTTATCGAGTGACGAACCTCTATCTCGTTTACTACGCCTGCTATCTGGCCGTGCTGTTGCTGGCCGACGTGCGCGACATCAATCCCGTGTACTTCTGGCTGCCGGTCGGCGGCATGACCTTCCTGATGTTGGTGGGCATTTATGCGTGCGCCTTCATACGGCTGCGCGAAGGGATGGAGATCGCGCGCTTCTTCATGATCGCGATGGTGCCTTACCTGGTGTTCCGCACGGTGTTCCTGCTGAATGTCGCCGGCCTGCCGTCGCCATTCCAGTTGCTGCCCGATTCAGGCCTCGCCTACTTCATCAAGGATGCATCGACCGCACAGGCGCTGGGCGTGACTCTCGAAGCGCTGATCATGGCGCTGGCCGTGGTCAGCCGCACGCGCTGGCTGCAGGACCAGCTCGCCGCACAGATGCAGGAACAGAAAGCCCTCGTCGAAAACCAGAACCGCGTGCTGGAAACCACCGTGGCCGAGCGTACGCGGGAACTGGAAGCGCAGCATCGCGAACTCGACGAGACTCACCAGATCGTCGTCGGCTCGGTCAATTATGCCAGCCGTCTGCAGCGCAGCCAGCTGCCGCGCCGGCACCGCATCGACGGGCGCTTCCATTCGATCGGCGTCCTGTGGGAGCCGCGCGACACCATCGGCGGCGACTTGTGGTGGATCTCCTCGTCGCAGGTCGATGGCCCGTTCACGATCGGGGTCGCCGATTGCACCGGGCATGGCGTGCCCGGCGCGATGCTGTCGCTGCTGGTGTCCAATTCGCTCGAGCGCATCTTCTCCGGCAATCCGCACGAAGACCCGGCGCGGGCGCTGGCTTCGCTCGACTACCTGGTGCGCAGCGGTTTGAACCAGGATGCCGTCGACAGCGAGAGCGATGACGGCTGCGACGCCGCGCTGCTGTGCGTGGATGGCGCGAACAGGGAAATCCGATTTGCCGGCGCAAAGATCGGCGTGTTTCAGTTAAAGGCCACCGGCGAAGTCGTGCGCCACCATGCGTCGCGCGCCAGCCTCGGCTACCGCGATCCGGTCGATGAAGAGGACGAGCCGGTCACGCGGCGCATTCCCTGCGGCGATGGCGATGCCTTCGTCGTGGTCACCGACGGTTTCACCGACCAGCTCGGCGGCCCGTCCGGGACCCCGGTATCCTTTGGCTACCGCCGCCTCGAAGCCTTGCTGGCATCGATGCCAGGGGCGAGCGCCACCGAGATCGCCGATGCGATGCGCGCGGCGCTGGCGCAGTGGCAAGGCAGCCGCAAGCGGCGCGACGATGTGACGGCCGTGGTATTCCGGCTCACCGCGCCGGCGGCGACGCACGCTGCCAGCGAAGGGGCCGGCGTCGAGGTACTGGCCGCCGAACCGGCTTAGGCCCGCCCGCCAATGCCGGCTTAGCGATTTGCAAAGCATCCGGCGCGAAATTCCTGCCTAAAATTATCGCCTCCGGAACCGATACACAAAGGAAGGCCCACGATGGACAGCCTCACGATCAGCGATATCCGCGCCCGCGCGGTCCATGCGCCGCTGGCGCGCAAGATACGCACGGCCTCGGGCGCGATCGAAGTGTCGCCGCTGTTGCTGGTCGACGTGCATACCCGGCAGGGCATCAGCGGCCATGCGTACCTGTTCGGCTACACGCCGGTGACGCTCAAGCCGCTGATGGTGCTGCTCGACGAGCTCAAGCCCCTGCTGGTCGGCCAGCCGCTGGTGCCGCAGGCAAGGATGGAGCAGATGCAGCAGCGCTTCAGGCTGCTCGGCGTGCAGGGCTTGCTGGGCATGCTGTTGTCGACGCTGGACATGGCGTACTGGGACGCGCTCGGCAAGGCGGCCGGGCTGCCGGTCGTGCGCCTGCTGGGTGGCGAGGCGCGGCCGGTGCCGGCATATGACAGCTATGGCCTGGTCGATGCGGTCAATGATGGCGCGGCGCTGCGGCGTTCGCTGGAGCAGGGCTTCAAGGGCATCAAGATCAAGCTCGGCTATCCGGATGCCCGCCAGGATGTGGAGGTAACGCGCGGCGTGCGCGAACTGATCGGCCCTGACGTTGCGCTGATGGTGGACTTCAACCAGAGCCTGCCGCCGCACGAGGCGATACGACGGATACGTCTGCTGGAAAGCTTCGACCTGCACTGGATCGAAGAACCGGTGGCCGCGGAAGATTTGCAAGGCCATGCGCAGGTGCGCGCGGCAGTCGTGCCGCTCGGCATGTCGATACAGACCGGCGAGAACTGGTGGTTCCCGCGCGATGCCGAGCGGGCGCTGGCGGTTGGTGCCTGCGACATGATGATGCCGGACCTGATGAAGATCGGCGGCATCACCGGCTGGCTGTCGGTGATGGGACTGGCGGCGGCGGCGTCGATGCCGCTGTCGAGCCACCTGTTCCTCGAGGCCAGCGCGCACGTGCTGGCGGTGACGCCGACCTGCCACTGGCTGGAGCATATGGATTTCGGTTCGTCGATACTGGCGAACCCGTGTGAAGTGATTGATGGTTGCGTGACCGCGCAAGGCCCGGGACTGGGCATGGCGTGGAACGAGGCAGCCGTCGCGAAATACGCAATCGGCTAGCGCCATTCCGTTGCCTGACAGGCGGCGGCGAGGGCAGCCATGTCAGGTAACGGAGGCAGCATGAAAGCGTCAGACAAGCATCGCGACAAGCACCTACACCAGGGCATCCACCCGGGTGCTGGCCGTCGCTTGCGCCGCGCCGCACTGGCCGTTGCGACCTCGGTCGCTGCCGCCGTGGCGCTCGGATGGATGCCTCTGCCCGCGCAGGCTGAAACGCTGGAGACCAACAATCCCGACATCGTCGTCAAGCGCGTCTATTGCGTCGACTATGGCCTGGGCGGCGTGCTGGTCAACCGCAGCGGCAAGCCCTTCCGCGGCTCGCTGGCCGTCGCCGTCACGGATGACGAGGGCGACGTCGTCGGCCGTGGCAAGCAGCGACTGCGCGTCGGCGCAGCCAACGGCGCGCGCTTTGCGTACTACTACATCAACACCCTCGACTGTCGCAACCATCACTTCGAGTTCACCGTGAACTGAGCAAAAGCCTCCGGCATTCGCGGCTGTGGTCGCGTACTATGGTCAAATATCCATGGGTGCGGACCTGCCGCACCGAACGCTGCACGGAGGCAGTACATGACATTCCCGGGTTTCGCCCGCAGGACACGACAGATTCCCCCCTTATCCCGGTGTGCCGCGGCAGCGGCCGTGCTGGCGTCGGCCGTACTGGCTGGCTGCGCCGGCTTTTCCGCCGATGGCGGTCGCGAGCGTGTCGGTGAACTGGCCGGCGCGCGCATGGGCCAGCCGCTGCCGACACCCGCATCCCCGGATAATGCGCAAGCAGCGCAACAAGCGCAGGACGAGGTGCAGCGCCTGCTGTCGGCGCCGCTGACGGCGGAGGGCGCGGTGCGCGTCGCCTTGCTCAACAATCCGCGCGTGAAGCTCGCCTTCGCCGAACTGGGCATCGCCGAAGCCGATCGGGTGCAGGCCGGCCGCTTGCGCAATCCGCGATTCGGTTTTGGCCGCTTGTCGGGTGACGACGGCGTCGAGATCGACCGCAGCGTGATGTTCGACCTGGTCGGCTTGCTGACCTTGCCGATGCGCAGCGCTGTCGAGCAGCGTCGCTTCGAGCAGGCGCAATTGCAGGCCGCATTGCAGGCAGTACGGCTGGCGTCGGATACGCGACGCGCGTATTTCCAGGCACTCGCGGCCGAACAGTCGCTGGCCTACCTGCGCCAGGCAGCGCTTGCTTCCGAAGCCTCTGCCGAACTGGCGCAACGCATGGCCAAGGCCGGCAACTTCAGCAAGCTCGATGAGGCGCGCGAACAGGCCTTCCACGCGGAAGTCAGTGCGCAACTCAAGCGCGCCGGGCACGGGGCACTGGCCGCGCGCGAACAGCTGGTGCGCCTGCTCGGCCTGTCCGGCAATGACGCTGCCTTGCGCCTGCCTGAACGCCTGCCCGACCTTCCCGCCACGCTGGCGAGCAACACCGACATCGAATCGACGGCACTGGCGCGGCGCCTCGACTTGCAGGTCGCCAGGCTTGATGCCGAGGCGACGGCAAAGAACCTTGGCCTGACGCGAGCGACGCGCTTCGTCAACGTGTTCGAACTCGGTTACCAGAACAAGAGCGTGACCGGTGCGTCGCGTGCCGATGGCTATGAAATCGAGTTGTCGCTGCCGGTATTCGACAGCGGCGATGCGCGACTGCGCCGCGCCGAAGCCAGCTACCAGCGCACGCTGCTGCGCACGGCCGAGGTGGCACTGCAGGCGCGTTCCGAAGTGCGCGAAGGCTATTCGCGAATGCACAGCCAGTATGAGGTCGCGCGCCAGTATCGCGACGAGATCGTGCCGGCCCGCAAGCGCATCTCGGAAGAAGTGCTGTTGCGTTACAACGGCATGCTGGCCAGCGTGTTCGAGTTGCTGGCCGATGCGCGCTCGCAGATCGCCAGCGTGACGGCCGCCATCGATGCGCAACGCGATTACTGGATCGCCGAGTCCGAGCTGCAGTACGCAATCCACGGCGGCAGCGCCGGCGGCACGGGCGCGTCGCAACCCGTTTCATCCCATACCATCGCAGCGCCGGCGGCCGCCGGCAGCGCGCATTGAGGAGGGGCATCTGCATGGTCTCACGCAGGGAATTTTTCATGGGCGCCGGCATTGCGGCGCTCGGTGCCAGCGTAGTGAGCCGCGTCGGCGCGGCGTCGCTGCCGGAAGCGCCGGTGGCCGCTGGCGCGGCGACGACACCGCCACCGCTGCCGCCGAATGGCCGGCCGTTCCATCCGGTCGTCACCTTGAATGGCTGGTCCATGCCCTGGCGCATGAACGACGGCGTCAAGGAATTCCACCTGGTCGCCGAGCCGGTGGTGCGCGAACTCGCGCCCGGCATGAAGGTGCAGCTGTGGGGTTACAACGGCCAGTCGCCGGGGCCGACCATCGAAGTGGTGGAAGGCGACCGCGTGCGCATCTTCGTCACCAATCGCTTGCCTGAAGCGACCGCCATACACTGGCACGGCCAGCGCCTGCCGAACGGCATGGATGGCGTGGCGGGCTTGACCCAGCCGCGCATCGAGCCCGGCAAGACCTTCGTGTATGAATTCGTCGCGCAGCGCGCCGGCACCTTCATGTATCACCCGCATGCCGATGAAATGGTGCAGGTGGCGATGGGCATGTACGGCCTGTGGGTCACGCATCCGAAAGACCCGAACGTGATGCGCGTCGATCGCGACTTCGTGTTCCTGTTGAACAGCTTCGATGTCGAGCCGGGCAGCGCCGTGCCAAAGGTGAACACGATGACCGAGTTCAATTTGTGGGGCTTCAACAGTCGCGTCTTCCCTGGCATTGACGGCATGCACGTGCGACAGGGCGACCGGGTACGCATTCGCGTCGGCAACCTGACGATGACGAACCATCCGATTCATTTGCACGGCCATGAATTCGTCGTGACCGGCACCGGCGGCGGCTGGATACCGCCGGCCATGCGCTGGCCCGAGGTGACGGCCGATGTCGGCGTCGGCCAGATGCGCGCGATCGAGTTTGACGCCACCGAACCGGGCGACTGGTCGCTGCATTGCCACAAGTCGCATCACACGATGAATGCGATGGGCCACCAGGTGCCGACCATGATAGGCGTCGACCATCGCGGCGTGGCCGAGAAGATCAGCAAGCTGGTGCCCGACTACATGGTCATGGGCGACAAAGGCATGGGCGACATGGCCGGCATGGAGATGCCGCTGCCCGAGAACACGCTGCCGATGATGACTGGCGACGGCCCGTTCGGCAGCGTCGAGATGGGTGGCATGTTCACCGTGGTCAAGGTGCGCAAGGACCAGAAGCCCGGCGACTACAGCGATCCGGGCTGGTACGCGCACCCGCCCGGCACCCGGGCGTATGAGTGGACCGGCGCGCTGGCCGAGGCGCCGCGCAGCGAATCGGCCGGCGGGCAGGCGATGCCTGCGCGCGGCGAGGCACCGGCCGGCGAGCTGAAGGCAAAGAAGCCCGGCGGCCACGAAGGCCACCATTGAATTTTGCGCCATCGCATCCAGATGTAGCATTCCACTGCAAGACCAGGAAACGACATGAACAAGCAATTCACCAGCGCGCTGCCAGCGGTAGCGGCCATCGCCTTTACGCTGGCCTGCGCGCCGGCGACGCAGGCGGCGCAGCATGACGAACACGCAGCGCATCAGGCCGCGGCGCCGGCCACTGCGGGCGACGAGTGGGTCAACGCCGAAGTACGCCGCATCGACACTGACGCCGGCAAGCTCACGCTGCGGCACGAAGCTATACGCAAGTTCGACATGACGCCCATGACCATGGCCTTTCGCGTGGCCGACCCGTCATTGATGGGCGGGCTCGCCGTGGGCGACAAGGTGCGCTTCCGGATCGACAAGGTAGGTCAGCACCTGGTGGTGACCGGTGTACAGAAGCAGCCTTGATCGAAACGAGGCCGGCATGAAGGTTTGACGGCCCGCAAAGTAAGGCAGACTTAGACCCGGCTCTGCAAGGAATTGCGGTCCGCCGCCGCAGTCGGACAACTAGCCTCGTCGGCCGATGGGGAAACCGAAGCGGAGGCGCCGGTGAAACCCAAATCAGCGAATCCGGGGCTGATGGCTGGGGAGCGGGAAAGGCTGGATGTGCTTCGTGCCTACGATATCCTGGACACGCCGCCCGAGGTTGGGTTCGACCGCCTGGTCAAACTTGCAGCCGAACTGTGTGGCACGCCCATCGCCGCGCTGTGCCTTGTCGACCATCATCGACAGTGGTTCAAGGCGATCGCCGGGCAAATCGATCGCGAGAATGATATTTCGATGTCGTTCTGCAAGCATGCGATCCGTCAGAGTGGCTATTACGAAATCAATGACGCGTCGCGCCATCCCGATTTTTCCGGCAACCCGCTGGTCACCGATGCACCGCATATCCGCTTTTACGGCGCCTACCCGCTGATCACGCCGGGGGGCCATGCACTGGGCACGCTGATGGTGATCGATCACGTGCCGAGGCGGCTGTCGCCACTGCGCCGCGAGCAATTGAAGACCCTGGCCAATCAGGCAATGGTCGCGCTTGAGCTGCGCCGTCGCGAAGGCCGCTTGCAGCAGGCGTTGGATGACGAAGTCTCGCGGCACGCGTCGCTGGAGAAGGTGGCCGCTGACGTCGTGCGCGTGCTCGGGCTGGACAAAACCCATCAGGCTTCGCGCGACGTCGAGCAGGCCGTGCTGGTGGCGACCGAGCAGTTGCGCCAGCGCGCCGCGCTGCTGGACCAGGCCAAGGATGCCATTTTCGTCAAGGACCTCGAGAGCCGCATCACGTTCTGGAACGGCGGCGCCGAGCGCCTGTTCGGATGGTCGCGCAGGGAGGCCCTTGGCAAGAATGCGATCGAACTGCTGGCCATCTCGCCGGAAGACGTGCAAGCGATGAAGGAAGCGCTGCAAGCGAAAGACGAATACAGCGGAGAGCAGCGACATCGCTGCAAGGATGGTCGCCACGTGCAGGTGCATGGCCACCTGACGCGCGTGCATGATGATGCGACCCGCGCGCCCAAGTCCATCCTCGCGATCTGGACCGACATCACCCAGCTGCGGCAAGACCAGGAAACCGTGCAATACCTGGCCTTCCATGACCAGTTGACACAATTGCCGAATCGCGTCGCGCTGATGGAGCGGCTCAGGCATGCGCATGCGGCCAGTTTTCGGCATTCGCAGCATGGCGCGCTGATCTTCCTTGATCTCGACAATTTCAAGACGCTCAATGACACCTTCGGACATGACCTGGGCGACCTGCTGCTGCAGCAAGTCGCAACGCGGTTGCGTTCCTGCGTGCGCAGCGCCGATACGGTCGCACGGCTGGGGGGTGACGAATTCGTGCTGCTGATCGAGGACCTCGGTACCGACCAGCGCAAGGCCGTGATCCAGGCCGAGGCAGCCGCGAGCAAGATCATCGATGCGCTGTCCGCCAACTATGACTTGCGCGGCCGGCATTACACGTGTTCGGCCAGCGTGGGCCTCACCATTTTCGACGGCCACGCGCCCACGGTCGAAGACTTGCTCAAGCAGGCCGACATGGCCATGTATGGCGCCAAGCAGGCGGGCCGCAATACCTTGCGCTTCTTCGATCCGAGCATGCAACAGCTGCTGGTGCAGCGCGCAACGCTGGAGGCTGACTTGCGGCGCGCATCGCTGCAGCAGGAGTTCGTGCTGCACTACCAGCCACAACTGGGAAGTGAAGGCCAGTTGTGCGGGCTGGAGGCGCTGCTGCGCTGGCACCATCCGACGCGCGGGCTCGTCATGCCCGATGATTTCATTCCGACGGCTGAAGAAACGGGCCTCATCCTGCCGCTGGGCCGCTGGGTTTTACAGACGGCATGCCGGCAGCTGGCCGAGTGGTGCGCGATGGGCTTGCGGCCGGTGCGCGTATCCGTCAACGTCAGCCCGCGCCAGTTGCGCAGCCTCGACTTTGTCGATGACGTGCGGCGGGCGCTGGACGACAGCGGCATCAACCCGTCATGCCTGAAACTGGAACTGACTGAAAGCATGCTGGTGGTCGATGTGGCGGAGACCGCCGCCAAGATGCGCTCGCTCAAGTCGCTGGGCGTACGCTTTTCACTGGATGATTTCGGCACCGGCTATTCGTCGTTGTCCATCCTGCAGCAGCTGCCGCTGGATCAATTGAAGATCGACCAGTCTTTTGTGCAGCGCATCCATGACGACCATGGCGACGGCGCGATCATCAAGTCCATCATCACGCTCGGCAAAAGCTTGCATATGCGGGTGATTGCCGAGGGCATCGAGACGCGGGCGCAGCATGAAGCCTTGTCGGCAATGGGCTGCGACGAATTCCAGGGTTTCCTGCATGGCGCGTCGGTGCCGGAGGGCGAAGTGCGCTGCTTGATGCAGCCCGCCTGAGCTTCAAGCATGGCTGCAAACTTTCCTGCGTGATCAGTTTTTCTTTTTTAAGAAGAGCATGATTGCGGCCCTTGTACGCGCGTCGCTTGGCAAAGCCTTCGCTGTGCTATCAAGCATGATGGTGCACGCGAGATCACGCGCAGTGCGAATTCACGTCGAGCTCGGCATCGAATGCCGAATGCGAAACGCGCAAGCACGCATGATTGCATGCGTTGCCGGTGATGCGAATGCGGCGCGACATGTCGGCAAACAGAATTCAAACAGGAATAAAAATCACAAATAGTTTGTGACATTTCGGTGAAGTTTGGTTATCTTACGGAAATAATCAACCATAACGAACCTGGCATCGCGGTTCAATGCAGTGTGCGATGCCGTGCGAATGCAGCCTATGCCGCTCATGCACCGATTCTCCGACAGGAATGCGCATGCCCTTTGATCACTGCGCTGAATGCCGTCGATGCTGCTACATCGAGCAGGATTACCCGCCTCTCGAAATCTCGCTGACCCGCAACGAAAAGAAAAAATTCGGCGGCATCTGCATCGAGACCCAATGTCCCAACCTCGGTACCACCGGCTGCACGCTGGGCGATGACAAGCCTTTCAGCTGCACGCTCTATCCGCTAGCTTACGACCCAGAGGCACGCAACTTCTACTACGACATCGAATGCCCGCTGATGCCGGAGTACATCAGGCAGTTGAAAGCAAAAGACAGCGAGGCAGCACGGCACCTGGCAGCGTGCAAAAAAGAAATCGCCAGGCTCGAAAAATCGGACGGCCGCTTTTTGGCCGGCAACTTCGCGATCGATACGGATTATTTCGACCTCAGGAAGCTTCCTACGCCACGTTTGGGGAAGGGCACGAAACCATGAATGGAACCCTGCATCGCATAGGCGAGGCCAAGAAGGCGCGCGCGGCACGCGACGTGCACCACGTCGGCCACCAGAGCTGGACGCTCGACAACCTGTGCGTCGACAGCTATCACGACGAGATCCATTACAACACCTCGCGCTGGGATGCGTTGTGCCCGTATATCGAAGTCAACGAAGAGATGATCGCCGCTGCGCCGCGCCCCTTCGTGGTCTATGCGCTGCCGCCGGACAGCCGTTTCGGCGTGCCCATCAATGACAAGTACGGCATGGTCGACACCAGGTCGGATGCGCTGTGGAACGAAGAGCGCCGCGCACGCAAGTTCCGCGAGTTTGACAAGCAGTACCGCGATTTCACTTATACCGAGCATCTCGTGCCGGGCAGCGACCTCGACTTCGACGACATGATCGAGCTGGGTGGCGACCATTTCGAGAAATACTATATCGACGACCGCGAAGTCGAGGGCTTCCTCGACTACGTGCGCGACCTCGACGTGCTGATCCTGCAGGTCCATGCACCCAACGGTGAGCTGGTGCTGACCGATGTGTCCATCGTCCTGCCCAAATACGAACAGCTGTACGGCAGCTTCTGCCAGTGGAGCCGCGACTACAAGAACAAATCGCCGGGCAATTACGCGTGCCTGCTGGCCTCACGTTGGGCGGCCAAAAACGGCCTGCGCTGGTACAACCTCGGCCCGGTCGACGACTATGGCTACAAGTCGCTGTTCGTGACCGACTACGAGCCCATCTATGCGATGGCGCTGGTCGACCCCGGGCATCCGCTGGCCACTGACCCGACCTCGCCGCTGAAGATCGATTTCAAGCCTGAAGACCTGAACCGCATCTATCGCGAAGAAGGCGCAGCCGCGCTGGCCAACGCCGCCGCCTGAGCCTGCGGCGCCGCAACAAGACAAAGCCCCCGCGCCTGTCGCCAGGCCGGGGGCTTTGTCGTGGTCGGGGCCGGCGCACGCGCCGGCTCGTAGCTCATTCTTCGTCGAAGAAATGCTCGTCGTCGAAGCTGATGTCGTAATCGATCGTCACTTCGTCGCCTTTTGCGATATCGACCATCGCCTCGATCACGCCGTCGTCGTTGTAGAACAAGTTGGGCGTCTTCGAATGGTTCAGGTAGATGGTCAGGTTCACCGCGTTCATGCCGATCTCCGGTGCGAATACGCGTCCCTTCTCGACCAGGCAGAACATGTTCAGGTGCTTGCGCACGGTGCTCGGCACGGACTTGAGCTCGATGCGCGAGAATTTCACTTCCTTGTGGGTGACCATGCTTTTGAGCGGCAGCGCACCCTTGGGGATGTCGCGCAGCGCGAAGACGCCGATGCCGTGGATCGGTGACACGCCCAGCTTGCAGTAGACGTGCAATTTCAGATGCTCGTACAGCTTTTCTTTCAGGCTCATGGTGCTGGGCAGAGAAGGGTTCGAACGACCGGACAAGCCTCGTTTCAAAATTGGTAAACGGGTTCCCGCGAAGTGTTGCATTGTGCCATCAATCCCGGCAAGGGCATAGCAAGGTCATCGCGATGGCGCAGCGATGCCGTGACAGCAGGCACGCCGATGAGAAGGCGCGTGCTTCGCTCGCGTAGCTCGCATTGCATGCGAAGCGAGTCCTTGGCAATGCCAAAGCCGGCCACGCCGGATTCGCCGTATCGCCCGTGTATGATGCGGGAAAAACAATCGGCTCGAATCCATCGGGCTTCCTTTCGCTCCCGATGTCGCGCCTCCCCCGTTTACTGCCTGCACTGACGTTTGCCGCCATCGTCGACCTGGCAGCGTCGCTGCCGGCGCATGCCGATGACATCCGCAGCCTGCCCGCAGTCGAAGTCGACAGTTCGCGTTACAGCCTGCTCGGCACGGCCGATGCCGCCAGTGAGGGCGCGGCCGGGCCGGCGCAGATTGCAGGTCGTGTCGCCGCGCGCACCGGCGAGCTGCTGGAAGTGATGCCGGGCCTGATCGTCAGCCAGCACAGCGGCGAAGGCAAGGCCAACCAGTACTTCCTGCGCGGGATGAACCTCGACCATGGCACCGACCTCAGGCTGACGCTGGATGGCATGCCGCTCAACCAGCGCAGCCATGCGCACGGGCAGGGCTGGGCCGACCTCAATCCGCTGATCCCTGAACTGATCTCGGCCATCCACTACCGCAAGGGCCCGTACTACGTCGCCGACGGCGACTTTGCGAATGCCGGTTCGGCCGCGCTGTTCTACAACGACAGTCTCGAGCGCGGCATCGCCAGCGTGGGACTGGGACAGAACGGCTGGTACCGCACGCTGCTGACCAATTCGCCGGCCTTCCATGACGGCCGCCTGCTGTATGCGCTGGAGCTGTCGCACTACGATGGCCCGTGGCAGCACCCCGACAACTACCGCAAATTCAACGGCCTGCTGCGCTACACGCAAGGAACGCAAGCCAATGGCATCACGCTGATGGCGATGGCCTATGACGGCAACTGGAGCTCGACCGACCAGATACCGTGGAACGAGTACAGGCAGGGCCGGATTTCGCGCTGGGGCACGATGGACCCGAGCTCGGGCGCCACCGCCAGCCGCTACAGCCTGTCCGGCGAATGGCGTCAGGCCGACGCCGTCGGCACGCTGGTCGCGCAGGCCTATGTGATCCGCAATGCGCTCGACCTGTACTCCAATTTCGAATATGGCACCGACAGCCAGTTCAACCAGCGCGATGCGCGCGTGACGACCGGCGTCAACCTGGTACGTACGGTCTTTGTGGAAGGCCTGGGCAAAGAAGCGAGCAACATGGTTGGCGTGCAGTTGCAGCACGATGCGATTAACAATGCCTTGCTGAGCGCGCGCGCACGCCAGCTGATCGCCTGCAACAGCGCCGTGATCGACCAGTGCCGGCGCGACAGCATCACGCAAGACAGCATCGGCCTGTATGGCGAGAATCACGTGCACTGGAACGATTGGTTCCGCACCGTGGCCGGCCTGCGCGGCGACTGGTACCGCTTCCGCAATGCCGGTTCCTACAGCTCGACCGGCGACGACAACACCGATACCGTCGGCGACTTCATCGCCAGCCCCAAGCTGAACATGGTGTTCGGCCCCTGGCGGAAGTCCGAGTTCTATTACAGCGTGGGCAGCGGCTTTCATTCGAACGATGCGCGCGGCGTGACCATCGGCAGCGGCACGCGGTCAGACGGCCTGGTGCGTACCTTCGGCCAGGAGCTCGGACTGCGCACCGAGCTGCTGAATGGCTTGCAGACCACGCTGGCGCTGTTCCAGCTCGACAGCGCATCCGAGATCGTCTACGTCGGCGACAGCGGCCGCACCGAGGACTCGGGGCGCCGTAGCCGGCGCTACGGCATCGAATTCAACAACTACTACAAGGCCAATGGCTGGCTGACGCTGGATGCCGACTTTGCATATACGCGTGCGCGCTTCCGAGATCCGGGCGGTGACGGGCAGTACATCGAAGGTGCGGTCGAGGGCGTGGCGTCGGTCGCGGCGATCGTCGATGCCATCGGCCCTTGGCATGGCTCGCTGCAGCTCCGGTATTTCGGCCCGCGCCCGCTGACCGAAGACAATGTGCAGCGTTCCGCAGGCACGGCCACGCTGAACGGCAAGCTGGGCTACCGGATCAGCCGCGATACGCAACTCGAGCTCGCCGGCTTCAACCTGCTAGACAGCAAGCAAGCGGCGATCGATTACTACAACAGCTCGTATACCTTCAATGGCGTGTCAGGACTGGCGGGACGGGTGTTCCACCCGATTGAGGCGCGTCACTTCCGGCTGCTGCTCGTCACACGCTACTGAGCGTCTCCACAGCCGAGGCTTCCGCCTTGCGAACCTCCGTGGTGATGGCGTCGTGCCGCACTTGCTGGCCGCTGTCAGGCGGCCTTCGGCGTCGTGTGGAAGCGCGCGCGTACCAGGCCGATATGCTCGCGCAGCACATACAGCTGGTCGGCAAAGGCCAGCGGCAGCTGCAGGCTGTTGACCGAGGCTTCGATCTCTTCCAGCCGCTGCAGCAGTTCGGCGCGTGCGGCGGCATCGTCCGGTCCGACCGCGCGCAGGTCACGTTCTATCGTCATCAAGGCGCCATACCAGCGGTAGATGCGCGAGCGCATGCGCCACTGGTACAGCGGCGCTACCAGCCGCGACGCCGGCACGACCACGATCAGCAATGGCAGCACGATGATGAGGATGCGGTCGACCAGGCTGGCCAGCCAGAACGGCAGCCGCTTGTACAGGAAAGGCGCGCCTGAGGTGTAATAGCGGCGCGCTTCTTCCGACAGCGGTATGTCGTGTTCCTGAGCGGCCGGGAATTCGCCCGCTTTGCGGAACATGCCCGACTTGCCGTGTACCTCGCGCGCGGCCGCGATCAGCAAGTCCGAAATCGCCGGATGCAGGCCGTCGCGCGCGATCAGCTCGACCGGCGTGCCGACCAGCTGCGTATCGTGCGGCGGCAGGTTCAGGCCGAGGTCGAAGCCGCCTTCGGGCGCGATCAGGGGCGACAGAAAGCGTATGCGCCGCAAGTATCCTTCGGCCTGGCGGAAATTCATCAGCTTCACGCCCGGCACTCGCATCAGTTCGCGCACTTTCTTGCCGCGCACCTGCTCGCTGGTGACGAAGATGGCATCCACCTTGCCGGCTTTCAGCGCATCGATCGCATCGTCGCCGTCGAGTTCGAGCAGCGTTGCGTCTTTCTTGTCCATGCCGTTCTCGGCCAGCATCCTGGTTGCGATCACTGCAGTTCCGCTGCCATCGGGCCCGATCGCGATCTTTTTGCCGGCCAGCCGGGTCAGTTGCTCGATCTCTTCCTTGCCGCGGTAGAAGACCATGAAGGGCTGGATGTACAGCGTGCCAAGCGACATCAGCCCCGGTGCCTTGTCGTCGTCCGTCAGGCCGGTCTGCACGAAGCCGACGTCGACTGCTTCGTGCTTGTCGAGCAGGCGCTTGAGGTTTTCGATCGAGCCATCGGTCTCCCGAACTTCGACCTTGATGCCGTGGGCTTCGATCTGCTTCTTGTAGCGCTGGGCAGCGGTCTCGAAGCTGCTGTCCTTGGGGCCGGCCAGGATCACCACCTTGCTTGGCGGCGCGGGCCGTATCAGCTTCACCGCCAGCCAGCCCAGCGCGAAGGTGATGGCAAGCGTGGGCAGCAGCACCACCAGCAGGTCGCGCCAGGAGATCGTGCGCAGTCTTGCCAGCGGGCGGTTGAAGGCGTTCGCGAGGGAAGGCTGGTCGGGCATGGCAGTTGGTCAGGATGGCCGGCAACGGCTCCATCATAGAGGATAGGGCGGCCGCGCGACACCGGGACACGGCGATCGCGGCGACCGGGCGGAGCGCAGCAGGGGCGGCATGGCCGTGAAGGTATGATGGCGGCATCGGCCGCAGACCTGCGGCTGCGGGCATCAACAGAGAGGCAGACGTGGAAGCTGGACAGGCGAAGGGCAATTCACCCTTTATCGACAAGGCCGTTGCATTCCAGGCGGCGCGCCGGGCCGGGCTCAACCTCGAAGCGGCGGTGGGCATGGGGTGTTTCCTCGACCCGCTCGACGTGGTTCGCGTATTGCAGGAAGCCGGTGAAGACGATCCTTTCTTGCTGGTGGCAGCGGTGCTGCACGATCTGCTCGAGCGCACCGACGTGACCGAATCCGATATCGCGGGCCTGTTCGGCAGCGAGGTCGCGTTCATCAGCGCCGAGGTGGCCGACTATCCGAAGCTGTCGCTGGCCTCGCGCCGGGCGCAGCTGTCACGCACCTTGCCGCAACTGTCACGCAAGGCCAAGCTGGTCCGTTTTGCACAGCTGGTGGCCAGCGTGCGCAATCTTGCGGGCAGCTTCGCGCCGGCCGCATGGTCGAGCCGGATGCGCAGTGATTACCTGGATTGGGCGGAAAAGACGGCGGCCAGCATCGGCCCGCTGAACCCGACGCTGCAGGCCATCTTGTTAGCGGAGCTCGAGAAGGCGCGGCTGAAAACGTGATGCCTGGCGGCGTCACACCATCGTCAACACCAGTCGCTTTCCGAGCACGCGTGCGGCCTTGTCAAGGGTCTTGAGGCTGGGCCAGTGATGCGGGTCTTCGAGGCGCTTGGCCTGGGGCCAACTGGTTTCCATCGCACGCGCCAGATCAGCCAGAGAGCGATCAGCGCGGGCCTGTCGCAGCAGCAGAGCGGCCTGCGTTTTCAAATCGGGTGCAATGTAGTGCGCGTCCTTCAGCTTGCGCGTCGCCTTTGGGATGTCCAGCCCTTCGTCAAGCCGCCATGCCAGCATGCCGGACAGGACTTCAGCCGCATTGAATAGAGCTTCGTCCAGGGTCTCGCCCTCTGTGAAGGTGTCAGGCAGGTCGACAAATTCGACGAAGTAGCCGTCGCTTTGTTCGCGTACTCGCGCGGGATAGGTAATTTCCATAGTGTCTCTCCTTACTTCAGCTTGACGCCGGTCTGCCGGCTGATCGCCGCCAGCAAGCTGGGCCCGAGGTCGCGGCTGCCATGGACAGGCACCGGAACGGCGCGCCCGTTTTTTGTCAGGATGTGGTGGTTGCCCTGTATCCTGGACAATTGCCAGCCTTCGCCCCGTAAGCGCTTGACGACGTCTTTGCCATTCATAAGATGATATATCAAAAAAGATGCAAAGATATCTTTGGCGGCTTTGTCCGGAATTTTTCTGGTGGTGCTGCACGCCGTGGCGGTATCGATTGGAACAAGAGGACGGCGAGGTGTGGCGTGCTGGCAGCGATCCAAGCCAAGCCACATCGATCGGTTGAGGTGACAAAGCCCCGATGCGAGCATCAGGGTTTCCGGCTTGAGTGGTGATGGTTCCCGCGACAGACCGCCCTGGCGGTCAGTTATTACATTAAATATATGTAATCTCTGGTGGTTTTGGCTTAATTCTGTTGTTGTGTAATACACTGCCCATCGAAAATCTGACGACCCTACCGGCCAAGGCGCGCATCACCGCCGCATTCAGGACTTTGGGACTTTCATTCAGCTGTATCGACGGAATAGCAAACCATGACAACCATCAGGTACCCGAATGGTGACCAGTACACCGGCGAGATGTCGGGTGATGAATATATCGGTACCGGCACCCTGAAATTCGCTAATGGCGATTCCTATGTCGGGGAATTTCAGGATCACCAGTATCACGGGATAGGTATCTTCACGTATGCGACCGGCGATCGGTATGAGGGCCAGTTCGAGTGCGGGAAATATCACGGCAAGGGGGAATACTTCTATGCCAATGGCGACAAGTATTCAGGCCGCTATGAACAAGACCGGCAGCATGGACGCGGAACGTTCATGTTTGCGAATGGCGATGTCTATGTCGGTGACTTCAATCAGGACAAGCTCGACGGCGAAGGAACGCTGACGTTCTCCAGCGGGAGCAAATACAAGGGTCAGGTGGTGAATGGCCAGCCGCATGGTGAAGGCGTTTACCTGCACCACAACGGCGATCGCTATAAAGGACAGTTCGTCAACGGCATCAAGAGCGGGCAGGGCGTCGAGACCTATGCCGATGGCCGTCCTGCCAAAAAAGGCGAATGGATCAACGGCAGGTTCAATGCCGCCAAGCCGGAAGCGTGAAGCGGCGGCTAAGCCAAATCGGAATAGCGCATTGCAATGATGAAGTGAAGACGCTGGCGTGAACGCGCCTGCATGAACAAAGGCCCGGATGATGGCTCATCCGGGCCTTTGTCGTTGATGGCGGGCCGCTCGGGGACCGAGCAAGAACCGCAGGATCAGGATTTCTTTCGAACCTGTCCGAGGAAGTCGACCTTGCCGATCGAAATGCCCTGGTTGCGCAGGATGTCGTAAGCAGTGACGGCGTGGAAGTAAAAGTTCGGCAGTGCAAACGACAGCAGATAATTTTCGGCGGTGAAGTCCATGCGCCGCTCGCCGGCTTCGAAACGCATGTCATTCCCGATGAAAGCACTGATTTCCGAGTCGCTGACTTTGCTCAGCTCATCCATGGCCAGGGTGACCATCGCCTTCAGATCAGCGAGATTGTCCGGGGCGGGCGAGCGATCTGGCGAAAATACGCCTTTCCTGACCGCAGCGATGGCGCCGATCGAATGCACGACCGCAGATTTGACCTGGAACGACAGCGGGAACATGTCGGGCGCAAGGCGCGCGCCGGTGAGTGCCGAATCCGGCAGGTTGTCACTGGCGCAGTGCGTTTGTGCCTTGTCCAGAAGTTTGGCCAACGCACCCAGCGTCTGTTGCCAATTCGGGATCAGGGCGTCGTACAGGCTGATCGTCAAAGCAGTCTCCTTTTTAGCTTTTCTTGTTGAATTGCCGCCCCGGATCATCTCATGCACTGCCTGTGAATTCAGCAGCCACTGGGAATTATTTTGATTGCTCGTTGCCGTAGGTTTTGACGAGATGATCGACGATCTCCGCCATGGCGGCGTCATTCAGCGGAGCGTTGAATATCTGCTTCATCCGCTTGACCGTCGCATCCCCATACAAACGCACAGCCAATCGAATGGCATTGCGAGTGCATCTCAATGAACCGCAGTTCATCGGAGTTGGCGGGACGCTTTGTTGAAGCCGCTGACATAGCGGTGACACGGAGGGCAGAAACGACAAAGGCCTGGATGATTTCTCATCCAAGCCTTTGATTTTTCTGGTAGGTCGTGCGGGACTCGAACCTGCGACCAACGGATTAAAAGTCCGCTGCTCTACCAACTGAGCTAACGACCCGAAAGACCAAGATTATATACGCGTAATTCTTCGTGTGTCAAATGCCATGCATGCTTGTTCTTTAAATCTCGTATCGAAGCAAACAGCAAGCATCATTGCGCGCGATTACTTGATGTCGGCCAGCCTTTCCTTGCCGGTGGCCGCGGCCGGTGATGCCGGATATTTTTTGATCAGCAGTCCCAGGGTTTCGCGTGCGGCCGCAGTGTCCTTCAGGTCGAGCTGGCAACTGGCGATGTTGAGCAGCGCATCGGCAGCCTTGAGGCTCATCGGGAAGCGGGTGGCGACAGTCTGGTAAGCCGGGATCGCATTGACGCAGTCCTGCAATGCGAAGTGGCTGCTGCCGAGCCAGAAGTAAGCCTGCGGCAGATAGGCCGACTGCGGGAAGCGCTGCAGGAAGGACGACAGCGATTGTGCCGCACCGCTGTAGTTGGCCGACTTGAACAGCGCGACGGCTGCCTCGTAAGCCTTCTGCTCCGGCGGCGACACTTCGGCATCCTTGCCGTCGACCGAGACCTGCTTCGGTTCGAGGCTGCGCAGGCGCTGGTCGAGGTCGTTGTAGAAGTCCTTCTGGCGACGCTGCGCATTCGTCAGTTCGTTGCCGAGTACTTCGATCTGTCCGCGCAGCGTGGCCATCTCGCCGCGCAGCTTCTCGATCTCGGTGGCGACGTCGAGCACGGCCTTGGTGTCGGCCTTGTCGTCGAGGCGCTTGGCCAGCGGCGCGAGCCTGCCATCGATGCGGCCGTTGAGTTCGTCGAACTGCTTGCGCAGTTTCAGGATCTCGCGGCGCGCGTCGTCATCTTCAAAGATCGCCGACCGCGCATGCAGCGGCGCCAAAAGAAAAAGCGCCGCCATGGCGGCGGCGCTTGCGGCTTTCAAGGAAGCTTTCATCGCCGTGATCAATAGGCGAGATCGGCGCGGCGGTTTTCAGCCCACGCGGCTTCGCTGCTGCCGCTTGCCTTCGGCTTTTCCTTGCCGAACGAGATGGCTTCCATCTGGCCATCCTTCGCGCCAGCGGCTGCCAGTGCACGGCGCACGGATTCGGCACGCTTCTGGCCCAGTGCCAGGTTGTACTCGCTGCCGCCGCGCTCATCGGTATTGCCCTGGATGATGACTTTGCGGGTCGGGTGGCTGGCCAGATACTTGCCGTGGGCCTCGATCACCGATTTGAACTCGTCCTTGATGTCGTACTTGTCGAGGTCAAAATAGACGCTGCGCTTGGCCAGCACGCTGGCCGGGTCGTCGAGGGGATCATTCGACTTGGCATTCTTGCCGGCGTCGCTGGCATTGCCGGTATTGCCCGCATTGCCGGCGCCGGTCTGGGACGACGACGAGCTGCTCGACGGTGCCTTGCCGGCACGATCTTCGACGGCCGCCGGCTCGTCGAGCTTGACGGTCGAACAGGCCGACAGCACGGCTGCCAGTGCGGCGATGGCCGCGATCAGTTTGAATCCACGCATGGTATTACTCCCCTGGTTGGTAAAATTCGTGCATCACGCCATTCGAATCGCGCAGCATTTTCATGGAACGCTGCATCCTTGTCGAAGGCATTTATTTCGCTAAAACTTATTTCGTGAACGGGCCCCATGCCGGTTCACGGACGTTCGAGGCTTTCGCAGACAGGTTGTACCGGGCGCTGCCGTCAGTGGCCACCACGGTAAGGCTGCCGCGTCCGCCGGCATCGCTGGCATACATGATGTAGCGGCCGTTCGGAGCAAAGCTCGGCGACTCGTCGCGCGCGGTGTCGGACAGGCGGGTTTCCTGATTTGTTATCAAATCAAGAACGAAAACCTGGAAACGACCCTCGCGCCGCGAGACATAGGCCAGCATTTTACCGTCTGGCGATATCACAGGGCTAATATTGTAAGAACCGCTGAAGGTGACGCGCTTGAGGTCGCCGCCGTCGATGTTGATCCGGTACACCTGCGGTCCGCCGCTGCGGTCACTGGTGAAGTAGATGCTCTGGCCGTCGGGCGAGAAGCAGGGTTCGGTGTCGATGTAGTCCGATTGCGTCAGGCGGCGCAGGTCGCTGCCGTCGGCGTTGATCAGGTAGATCTGGGTACGGCCGTCACGCGACAGTGCAATCGCCAGCCGGCGGCCGTCGGGCGACCATGCCGGTGCCGAGTTGCTGCCCTTGAAGTTGGCTACCGCGACGCGCTTGCGGGTTGCCAGTTCCTGCACGTAGATCACCGGTTTCTTTGATTCGAAGGACACATAGGCCAGCTTCGCGCCGTCCGGCGACCAGGTGGGCGAGATGATGGGTTCGCTCGAGCGCAGCGCGACGAAGGCATTCTCGCCGTCGGAGTCGGCGATCTCGAGCCGGTATTCGCTGCCGCTCCTGGCGACGTAGGCGATGCGGGTCGCAAACGCGCCGCGCACGCCGGTCAGTTTTTCGAAGATGTCGTCGGCGATGCGATGCCCTGCCAGACGCGAGAACTGGTCGAGCACGGTCAGGCCGAGGGCCGACAGTTCGCCGCCGCGCACGGTGTCGGTCAGCTTGTAGCGGACGTCGATGCGGCTGTTGGCCATGCGCGTGATGCTGCCAGCGGCCAGCGCGTCGGCACCGCGTGCCTTCCAGCTGGCAGTATCGACGGCGCTCTTCTCGGACAGCATGTCGCGGGCGTCGACCAGCCGGAACACGCCGCTGCGCTCAAGGTCGGCGCGAACGATTGCATGCACCGCCTGCTCGCCGGCTTGCTCGTTGGCGAAATTGGCGACGGCGATGGGAATCTGGTTGGCGCCGACGCCGGCAATCTCCACGCGCAATTGCGCATGGGCGGCGATGGGAGCGAACAGGGGTAAGGCAGCTGCAGTGGCGACGGCGACAAACTTCAGGAAAGTGCGTTTCATCGGGTATCGGTCGTCCTTAATTCGATGGTGCCGGGCGGCTCGTCAGTGATCCTTGGGCCGGTGCGAGATGACCAGGCTGGACGGCACCTTGCCCGTCGCCGCATCCTGCGGATAGGGGGCGGCCCGTTCAATGGCCCGGCGCACGGCCTGGTCGAACGCGGTAATGCCGCAGGAACGCAGGAGTCGCACATTGCCCACGCTACCGTCGGGCAGCAGCGAGATTTCATACTCGACTGCGGGGTTGCCAGAGATCTCGGTCAGCGGCGGCATAATTGTAGCGTCTTTGATCATTTTCCCGATCTTTTGTGCATAACCAGCGCTCACCTTCGGGGCTGCCGAACGCTCGGCCTCGCCACTGGTGCCATCGCCCGCCTGCGCCTGCAGCCGCTTCAGGTCATCGTCACGCTGCTTCTTGCGCCGTTGTTCGGCCTGTTGCTCTTCCTGTTTGCGCTGCTGCTCTTCGGCCTGCTTTTTCTTTTCTTCCGCTTGCTTCTTCTTTTCTTCGGCCGCGGCTTCGTCCTGCTTGCGCTTTTGCTCTTCCGCCTGAATTTTCTTTTCCTGTTCTGCGAGCTTCTTCTTTTCCTGCTCGTCGGCCAGGCGTTTCTTTTCCAGCTCTTTCTTTTCGAGCTCTTTTTTCTCCAGCTCTTTCGTGCGCTCGGCCTTTTCCTCGGCGAGCTTCTTCTCCAGTTCCTTGCGCTTCTTTTCCTTCTCGAGCGCGATATCGGGATCCGGCTGCTTGGGCTTGACGGGCTCGGCCACCGGCTTGGGCGGCGGCTTGACCGGCTCGGGCTTCACCGGTTCAGGCTTGGCGGGTTGCGGTGCGGGTGTCGGCTCGGGCGGCGGCGGCGCGGCGGTGCGGGCGGTCGGGCTCCAGATCTCGGCCTCGACGGCGACCGGCGTGACGTTCTGCCACGAGACGCCGATCCACAGGAAACCCAGCAGCAGCAGGTGCATCATCAGCGCCAGGCCGAACGCGCGCATGCGGCCCGGCTCGGGCGGCACGCGGTACGGGACGGCGGACTCGTTCTCGATGGCGTTCAAGTCGGTTCGCTCAGGCTGGGCAAGTGTGGCTGGGGTGGCTGGGTGGACGATGCCGGGCGTGGCGCTCAGCGGGTCGCGAGGCCGACACGGGAGATGCCGGTCTTGTTGGCCAGCGTGATGGTCTGCACCACGTCGTCGTACTTGATGTTCTTGTCGGCCGAGATCATCAGCGGCAGTTCGGGATGCGCCTTGTTGATGTCGGCCAGCCGCTGGCCGAGCTGCTCGCGGCCTTTCACGGTCTTAAAGCTTTGCCCGTGGATGCCGACGCTGGCAGCGCCGTCAGCCTGCAGTTCGATTTCGATGTAGTCGACCGGCGGCTGCGTCGAGCGGCCGGCCTTGGGCAGGTCGATGGTGTTGGGCGGGGTCAGCGGCGCGACCACCATGAAGATCACCAGCAGCACCAGCATCACGTCGATGTAGGGCACGACGTTGATTTCCGCCTTGAATTTGCGGGTGCGGCCGCCGCGCATGGACGAAGAGCTTCCCATGTCAGCGTGCCTGGCGGTTCAGGATGTTCGAGAATTCTTCGATGAAGCTCTCGAAACGGATCGCGAGGCGATCGATGTCATGCGAGTAGCGGTTGTAGGCCACCACCGCCGGGATTGCGGCAAACAGGCCGATGGCGGTGGCCACCAGCGCTTCGGCGATGCCGGGCGCGACGGCTGCCAGCGTGGCCTGCTGCACATTGGCCAGTCCGCGGAAGGAATTCATGATGCCCCACACGGTGCCGAACAGGCCCACATACGGCGACACCGAGCCGACCGACGCCAGGAAGGCGAGGTGGGACTCGAGCGCATCCATTTCGCGCTGGTAAGCGGCGCGCATCGCGCGCCGGGCACCGTCGAGCAGCGCGCTGGTATCGACATCCTTGCCCGAGAATGACAGGCGCGCCTTGCGGTATTCCTCCATGCCGGCCTCGAAGATGCGCTCGAGCGCACCATTGCTGCCGTGGCGGCGGCGGGTGGCGGTCACTTCTTCATACAAGGCATTGAGGTTGGCGCCGGACCAAAAGGCATTTTCGAATTCGGTGGTCTGCGCGGTCGCATTGCGGATCGCGAACATCTTGCGGAAGATGTAGGTCCAGCTCATCGCCGAGACAAACAGCAGCAGCGCCATCACCAGCTGCACCAGCAGCGAGGCATTCGTGATCAGGGTAACGAAGGACAAGTCTTGGGTGACGGTCATGGCAGTCGCTGTGGGCGGGTAGGTGAGTGTTGTTCGTGTCGCTTCGGGATGGCGTGCCTTGCCTCGTCAGCCGGACGCCGGCATGCCGGCAAAAAGCGAAATGCATTCATGCACGGCCATCGGGATCGGTGCCGGCCTCAAGGCCAGCGCATCGACGCAACCGACCCGTATGCCGCCGCTGCACAACAGCTGCGGCTGGCCGTCGTCACCGCTGCCATGGCCTGTGCACCAGGCTTCTTGCATGAATTCCACCGAGGCGCGGCCGAGCTTTTTGATGCTGACGGTGATTTCCAGTCGGTCATCCAATTTCGCCGGGGCATGGTAATCGATGGCCGTACTTTTGACCACGAATATCCTTTGCTCTTGTTCGGCTAGCATCTGCTGGTTGATGCCGGCCGCACGCAGCCATTCGGTACGGGCGCGCTCGAAGAATTTCAGGTAATTCGCATAGAAGACGATGCCGCCGGCATCGGTGTCTTCGTAATAGACCCGCAACGGCCAGCGAAAACCGGATTCCATCAGCCCTCGCGCTTGACGGCGAACGGCGCAAAGCCCTGGCAGGTCGGCATCATTTCGATCTGGTTGATGTTCACGTGCGCCGGCAGGGTGGCGACCCAGTAGGCGGCTTCGGCGATGTCTTCGGATGACAGTGCGACGATGCCCTGGTAGACCCTGGCGGCAGCGGCGTCATCGCCCTTGAAGCGGACATTGGAGAATTCGGTGCCGCCGGCCATGCCGGGCGCGATATTGGTCGCGCGCACGCCGGTGCCGATCAGGTCGGCACGCAGGTTCAGCGTGAACTGGTCGACGAAGGCCTTGGTCGCGCCGTACACATTGCCGCCCGGGTAGGGGTAGCTGCCGGCGACCGAGCCGATGTTGATGACGGTGCCGCTGCCACGCGCGACCATCTGCGGCAGCAGCGCACGTGTCATGTGGACCAGGCCCTGGCAGTTGGTGGCGATCATGGTGTCCCAGTCGTCGAGGTCGGCGCCCTGTGCCGGTTGCAGGCCTAGTGCGAGGCCGGCATTGTTGACCAGCACGTCGATGGCCTGCCAGTCGGCCGGCAGCGCGGCCAGCATCGCATCGATCGAGGCCTGGCGGGTCACGTCCAGCTCGACCGGCAGCAGCTGCGGGCCAAGCTCGGCGGCCAGTGCGGCCAGGCGGTCGGTGCGGCGTGCCGCCGCGATCACGCGGTGGCCGGCCTGTATGAATTTGCGCGCGATGCCTGCGCCGAAACCGGAACTTGCGCCGGTCACCAGTACGATCATGAAAAGACTCCGGGGAAGAGGATTGCTGGCTGGTTCTGGATCGCCGCAATTTTAGCTGAAATGCGGGTTTTGGCCGGTGGCCGGCCAAGCCGCAGTCCTTGCTGAAACAGGCGCCGTCCACTAAAATCGCTTGTCATTTTGTCTCGCGTAACTGGCGCAAAACCGCACGGTCGTTCGACTGTAGCGGCAGGTGGGAGCCCACCGGGGAGCGCGGGATGTCTTCTTCAGTACCGCCGTACGCCTGGGCACCTGTTGTGAACCGACCGCGAGGTTGGCGCATGGGCTTGCCGGCGTGGCGTCATCGCCGATCCCGGCCTCCCTGCGAAGAATCCAGACTTTCCACACCGATTGGAGCCTATTTGATGTTTTCGAAACAGCACACGATTGCCAATGTCGACCCGGACCTGTGGTCGGCAATCCAGAAGGAAAACCAGCGCCAGCAAGACCATATCGAGCTGATCGCGTCGGAGAACTACGCGTCGCCGGCAGTGATGGAAGCCCAGGGCTCGCAACTGACCAACAAATACGCCGAAGGTTATCCGGGCAAGCGCTATTACGGCGGCTGCGAGTTCGTCGACATCGCCGAGCAACTGGCAATTGATCGCCTGAAGGAACTGTTCGGCGCCAATTTCGCCAACGTGCAGGCCAACTCCGGCTCGCAGGCCAACCAGGCGGTGCTGCTCGGGCTGCTGAACCCGGGCGACACCATCATGGGCATGTCGCTGGCCGAAGGCGGCCACCTGACCCATGGCATGGCCCTCAACATGTCGGGCAAGTGGTTCAAGGTCGTCTCCTACGGCCTCGACGCCAACGAAGCGATCGACTACGACAAGATGGAAGCGCTCGCGCACGAGCACAAACCCAAGCTGATCATCGCCGGCGCCTCCGCGTATGCGCTGAAGATCGACTGGGCGCGTTTCCAGAAGGTGGCCAAAGATGTCGGCGCGTACTTCATGGTCGACATGGCGCACTACGCTGGCCTGATCGCCGGTGGCGTCTACCCGAACCCGATGGCCTTTGCCGACGTCGTGACCTCGACCACGCACAAGAGCCTGCGCGGCCCGCGCGGCGGCATCATTCTGACCAACGACGAAGAGATCTCGAAGAAGATCAACAGCGCGATCTTCCCCGGCCTGCAGGGCGGCCCGTTGATGCACGTGATCGCCGGCAAGGCGGTCGCGTTCAAGGAAGCGTTGAGCCCGGAGTTCAAGGCCTACCAGCAGCAAGTGGTGAAGAACGCCGACGCACTGGCCAAGGCACTGATCGAGCGTGGCCTGCGCATCGTTTCGGGTCGCACCGAATCGCACGTGATGCTGGTCGACCTGCGCGCCAAGAAGATGACCGGCAAGGAAGCCGAAGCCATCCTCGGTTCCGCGCACATCACCTGCAACAAGAACGGCATCCCGAACGATCCGGAAAAGCCTTTCGTGACCTCCGGCATCCGCCTCGGCAGCCCGGCGATGACCACGCGCGGCTTCAAGGAAGCCGAAGCGACCAAAGTCGGCCACCTGATCGCCGACGTGCTCGACAACCCGCATGACGCGGCCACCATCGAGCGCGTGAAAGCCGAGGTCAAGAAGCTGACCGACGCCTTCCCGGTCTATCAGGCGTAATGCCTGACTGACGCCGTACTGACCTGATCGGAGACCGGCGAATGCGCTGCCCCTTCTGCCATAGCGAAGACACCCATGTGCTCGACACGCGGGCCTCGGAAGAAGGGGACAGCATTCGCCGCCGTCGCCGTTGCGGCGCGTGCGACAAGCGCTTCACCACTTACGAGCGCATCGAACTGGCGATGCCCGTCATCGTCAAGAAAAATGGCAGTCGTACCGAGTTCGAGCCGGCCAAGCTGCGTGCCAGCCTGATGCTGGCGCTGCGCAAGCGGCCGGTGTCGGCCGATGCGGTCGATGCGGCGATACAGCGCATCGAAGAAAAGCTGCGCTCGTCCGGCGAGCGCGAGATCATGTCGGGCCAGATCGGCGAACTGGTGATGCGCGAACTCAAGCGCCTCGACAAGATCGCCTACATCCGTTTCGCGTCCGTCTACCGCAGCTTCGAAGACGTGGCCGAGTTCCGCGAAGCGATCGACGAGTTCGATGCGGATACCAAGGTCCGCAAATCCAAAACGGTCTGACGCCGGTCGGGCTTTCCGCAAGCGCCAGCTACGCCACCACCTTCCCAAGGTCATGCGCATCGGTTGCGCCGGGCAATCATCGTTAGCGTCGCGCTAATTTTCTTTCCCTGTCGGGTCATTCCTTTGCATGCTTGCAATCCGTCCTGCATCGGAGACCGGCGTGTGCCTTCATGTCTGCAGATTCCTGCGTGGTACGCCTGCATGGCGTGTGTCGGCGTGCAAGCGGGCGCGCCGGGGCGAATATGGCTGGGGACTGGTGGAAGCGCTGCTGTGCATGTCCGTGCTGATGGCACTGGTCACGCAGGCGACATCGTCGATGGCGAGCCTGTTTGATCGCGTGCACGTGAATGCGGCCGCCAGCGAGCTGCGTGCAGCGATACAGGTAGCGCGCCTGCATGCGATGCAGCGTGCGCAGCGCACCGACATCGTGCCAGTGGCCGAAGGCGATTGGGGGCAGGGCTGGGTTGTGCTGGTCGACGCCAACAACAACCAGCGTGCCGATCCCGGCGAAACGGTGCTGCATGCCGGTTTCCGGCCGGCGACGGCGCTGCAGGTATCGGCCGCGCTGACGGATGCCAGGCGCGCATACCTGGCCTTTGGCGCCGGCGGGCGTCCGCGTACGGCGTCCAGTGCTTCGCAGCCGCAATTCGGATCCTTTATCTTTCGTCATGGCAGCGAGCGCCGCAAGCTGGTGCTCGGCTTTCTGGGCCGGGTGCGCAGCTGCGACCCGGATCGCGACGGTGCCGCTTGCTAGAATGCTCGCCATGCACATTGCAAACGACATGGCAGGCATGCGCGCTGCGCTCGACGAGGCGCGCAAGGGCCTTTACATCACCACGCCGAATCCGCGCGTCGGTTGCGTGATCGTGCGCGACAGCCAGATCATCGCGCGCGGCCATACGCAACCGGCCGGGCAGGCGCATGCCGAAGTCCATGCGCTGCAGGATGCGGCCGCACGCGGCGTCGATGTGCGCGGCGCGACCGCGTATGTGACGCTCGAACCTTGCAGCCACCACGGGCGCACGCCGCCGTGTTGCGATGCGCTGGTGGACGCCGGCATCGCGCGCGTGGTGGCTGCGCTGGAAGACCCGAACCCGCTGGTGGGAGGGCAGGGCGTGGCACGACTGCGCGCAGCGGGCATCGCGGTCGATGTCGGCGTGCTGGCCGACGAAGCAGCCGACATCAACCTCGGCTTCCTGCACCGGATGAAGCACGCACGCCCCTGGGTGCGGATGAAGATCGCCGCCAGCCTCGACGGCGGCACCGCGCTGCCGAACGGCACCAGCCAGTGGATCACGTCGTCGGCAGCACGCGACGATGGTCACGCGTGGCGCGCGCAGGCCTGCGCGATCCTGACCGGCATCGGCACCGTGCAGCAGGATGATCCGCAACTCAATGTGCGCGCAGTGGATACGCCGCGCCAGCCGCGCCGCATCATCGTCGACAGCAAGCTCGACATTGCGCCGACAGCCAAGGTACTCCACGGGGGCGGCAGCTGGATCTTCGCGGCCCGGCATGACGCGGAACGCGAAGCCGTGCTGCGCGCAGCCGGGCATGAGGTGATCGTGCTGCCCAATGATTCCGGCAAGGTCGACCTCGATGCCTTGATGCTCGAACTCGGGCGCCGCCAGATCAACGAGCTGCATGTGGAAGCCGGCACCAAACTGAACGGCTCGCTGTTGCGAGCCGGCTGCGTGAACGAATTGCTGCTGTATGTCGCGCCTTGCCTGCTGGGGCCTTCGCAGGGGCTGGCGAACCTGCCCGAGCTGCAAGACCTGTCCGGCCGCATCGGACTTGAATTCATCGACGTTGCGCGGCTCGGGCCCGACCTCAGGCTGCGCGCGCGCGTGCTGCCGCGACCTTAGCAATGACGCGCTCCGAACCGAACACCTGACGACTCATCCTCACCGATATTTTTGCGGAATTCCATTCATGTTTACCGGCATCGTCGCGGCCCTCGGCCGCATCACTTCCCTCGAACCCCTCGGCAATGACGGCCATGCCGGCGTGCGCCTGAACGTGAATGCGGGCGCATTGCCGCTGGCCGATGTCGCGCTTGGCGACTCGATCGCGATCAACGGCGCATGCATGACCGTCATCAGCAAGACGGTTGACAGCTTCACGGTCGACGTCTCGCGCGAGAGCCTGAACTGCACCGTGGGGCTGGATGCGCCCGGCGAGGTGAACCTTGAAAAGGCGCTGACGCTGGCCGAGCGCCTCGGCGGCCACCTGGTATCGGGTCATGTCGACGGACTGGGCGAGGTCACCCATTTCGCGCCGGTCGGCGAGTCGTGGAAGCTCGACATCCTGGCGCCGGTGTCGCTGGCGAAATATCTGGCCTACAAGGGCTCGGTGGTGGTCAACGGCGTGTCGCTGACGGTCAACAGCGTGGCCGACGGCGCTGCGGGCTGCACGATCTCCATCAACCTGATCCCGCATACGATCGAGGTCACGACGCTCAAGCACCTGAAGCCAGGCAGCCGCGTGAACCTCGAGGTCGACCTGATCGCGCGCTACGTCGAGCGCATGCTGTCGGCCACCAGCGTCGCACGCTAACGCTCAAGCGCGGCAACGCCTTTCGCGGCGGCCAACACTGCAAAGGCCAGCACGACATAGGACGCCACCGCATAGGACGGCACCGCATAGGACAGACGGAGCCGGACGGACCACAGGATGCCGCGGCCGGACCCCGACGGACCCCTTTGCCCGCAGCCCCGAAGATCCGTGCGGCCGGCCTCACCGGCCGGCTTAGTACATTGGCATGCCCCCGGGAACCGCGGGCCTGCACGGGAAATCCTTTAAAATGGCCGACCTTTCCGGAAACGCCCCCATGTCACTCTCAAGCACCAAGGAAATCATTGCCGAGCTGCGCGCCGGCCGCATGGTCATCCTCGTCGACGAGGAAGATCGCGAGAACGAAGGCGACCTCGTGCTGGCCGCCGAATTCGTCACGCCCGAAGCCATCAACTTCATGGCCCGCTTCGGCCGTGGCCTGATTTGCCTGACGCTGACCGAAGAACGCTGCGAGCAGCTCGCGCTGCCGATGATGACGACTCGCAACGGCACGTCCTTCGGCACCAATTTCACTGTATCGATCGAGGCTGCCGAGGGCGTCACGACCGGCATTTCCGCCGCCGACCGCGCGCGAACCATCGAAGTGGCCGTCGCACGCAATGCGAAGCCTTCCGACATCGTGCAGCCGGGCCATATCTTCCCGCTGCGCGCGCAAAAGGGCGGCGTGCTGATGCGCGCCGGCCATACCGAGGCCGGTTGCGACCTCGCCGAGCTGGCCGGGCTGACGCCGGCCGCCGTGATCTGCGAGATCCTGAAGGACGACGGCACCATGGCGCGCCTGCCCGACCTGATCGAGTTCGCGCAGCTCCATGGCCTGAAGATCGGCGCCATCGCCGACCTGATCCATTACCGCAGCCAGACCGAAAGCATCGTCGAACGCGTTGCCGAGCGCGAGATGCATACCGCGCACGGCACCTTCCACGCGATCGCTTTCCGCGACAAGCCCAGCAACGGCGCGCACCTGGCGCTGGTGCATGGCGACCTCCAGCCCGATCTGGAGGCGCTGGTGCGCGTGCACCAGCCGGTGTCGGTGCTGGACATGCTGGAAACCCGCGCCACGACGCATTCTTGGAACATGGCAGCGGCGATGTCCGCGATCCAGGCGTCGCCGCGCGGCGTGATCGTGCTGCTCAATTGCGAAGAATCGGCCGAGCAGATGTTCGCGCAATTCAGCGCGCTGGCGCAGTCGGACAACCATCAGCAGCCATCGACGCCACCGCGTGCGGCGCGCATGGACTTGCGCACCTATGGCATCGGCGCACAGATCCTGCGCGAGCTCGGCGTGGGAAAGATGAAGCTGCTGGCCAATCCGCGCAAGATGCCGTCGATGACGGGCTTCAATCTCGAAGTGACCGGTTACCAGGCCAGCCCTTCGCAGTGAGCGCCGGATTCCGAACCCCCCATTCAATCAAGCGTACGACCCAGGAGGAAGCATGAGCGTAGGCACTTATGAACCGGATTTCGATGGCAGCGGACTGCGCATCGGCATCGTCCAGGCGCGCTTCAACGAAGACGTTTGCCACGGGCTGACTGCGGCTTGCGTGGCCGAGCTCAAGCGCCTCGGCGTCGAAGACCAGGATGTGCTGCTGGCGACCGTGCCGGGTGCGCTGGAAATCCCGCTGGCGCTGCAGAAGATGGCCGAGTCCGGACAGTTTGACGCGCTGGTCGCGCTGGGCGCCGTGATTCGTGGCGAGACTTACCATTTCGAGCTGGTGTCGAATGAATCCGGCGCCGGCATCACCCGCATCGGCCTCGATTTCGGCATCCCGATCGCCAACGCAGTGCTGACCACCGAGAACGACGAGCAAGCCGAGGTGCGCATGGCCACCAAGGGCGCCGAAGCCGCGCGCGCCGCGGTGGAAATGGCCAACCTGGTCGCCGCGATGGAAGAACTGGCCGACGGCGCCGACGACGAGTAAACAAGCAAGGTCAAGAATGAGCAGCAAATCGCAACACGCCAATCCGAACAAGACCCGCACGCCGCGTCACCGCGCGCGCGAATTCGCGCTGCAGGGCCTGTACCAGTGGCTGCTGAACGCCGAGGACTCGGGCGCGATCGACGCGCACATCCGCGACGCGCATGGCTTCGACAAGGCCGACGCCGAACATTTCGACGCGCTGCTGCATGGCGCGATCCGCGACGCGGCCAGCCTGCGTGAAGAGCTGGTCCCGCTGATCGATCGCGGCATCGAGCAACTGTCGCCGGTCGAGCATGCGGCGCTGCTGATCGGCGCTTATGAGCTCAAGCACCACCTCGAGATTCCGTACAAGGTGGTGATCAACGAAGCCGTCGAACTGACCAAGTCCTTCGGCGGCATCGATGGTCACAAATACGTCAACGGCGTGCTCGACAAACTGGCCGCGGGCGTACGCGAGACAGAAGTCAACGCCGGTCGCTGATCTTGCAAGGCCGGTCGTCCGGCCTTGAACGCAGTTCACCAGCGGTCGAGGCCACGGCTACGGCCGCTGTCATTGCCGATGTCACGGACGCCGTCGCCGACGTCTCCTTTTCACCCCGCTTTCCTGAAGCGCCTTCACAGACCGCCTGCATGGATTACTCGCTCGCTGCCCGCCTCGATGAGATCGAACCCTTCCACGTGATGGAAGTGCTCAAACGCGCAGCGGAGCTGGAGAAGGCAGGGCGCTCGGTGATCCCGATGTGCATAGGCGAGCCCGATTTCCCGCCGCCGCAACCGGTGCTGGATGCCGCGCGTGACGCGCTGGATTCGGGCGCCGCGATGCGCTACACCGCCGCGCTCGGCCTGCCGGAGCTGCGTGCAGCGATTTCCGGGCATTACCGGCAGGCGTTCGGCGTCGAGGTGCCGGCCGATCGCATCGTCGTCACCGCCGGCGCGTCGGCCGCATTGCTGCTGGCGTGTGCGGCTCTGGTCGAGCGTGATGCCGAAGTGCTGATGCCGGATCCCAGCTATCCGTGCAACCGCCATTTCATCGCTGCGTTCAACGGCAAGCCGGTGCTGATCCCCAGCGGCCCGGAAGAACGCTTCCAGCTGACGGCCGCGATGGTCGAGTCGCACTGGACCGAACGCACGCGCGGCGTGCTGCTGGCGTCGCCGTCGAACCCGACCGGCACCACGATCCTGCCCGATGAACTGGCGCGCACGCTGGACGTGGTGCGCCGCAATCGCGGTTTTGCGCTGGTTGACGAGATCTACCAGGGCATCAGCTATGGCGATGCGCCGCGTACCGCGCTGTCGCAGGGCGAGGACGTCATCGTCATCAACAGCTTCTCGAAGTATTTCAACATGACCGGCTGGCGCCTCGGCTGGCTGGTGGTGCCGCCGGCAATGATGCCGGCGATCGAAAAGCTGGCGCAGAACTTCTTCATCTGCGCGTCCAGCATCGCGCAGCATGCAGCGCTGGCTTGCTTCCAGCCCGAGACGCTGGCCATTGCCGAAGCGCGCCGGCAGGAATTCGAGCGCCGCCGTGACTACCTTGTGCCCGAGCTGCTGGCGCTGGGGCTGCAGATCCCGGTGATGCCGGATGGCGCTTTCTATGTGTATGCCGATTGCAGCGCCCTGACCGAGGACTCCGACCAGCTGGCGCGCGACGTGCTCGACAAGACTGGCGTCGTGCTGACGCCGGGACTGGACTTCGGCAGCGCCGCCGCGCATCGCTTCCTGCGCATCTCGTATGCGACGTCGATGGAAAACCTGCAGGAGGCGGTGGCGCGGCTGCGCCGTTACTTCGGCAAGGCCTGAGCCTGCAATGCATGATGCGACGCGAGTCGCGACCAACAAAAAAGGAGCCAATGGCTCCTTTTTCGTTGGCTACAGAACAGGCCGCAGTACGGGCCTCAGGCCGGCTCGGGCTCGTTGCGGCGCTTGGCTGCGGGCGCGACGTCGGCCGCAGCTTCGCGCATGGCCTCATTCGCCTGTGGCGGCGTGAAGGTCGGCACGCGCTTGCCGGCGGCCACGGCCTGCAGGCGCGCATGCTCGGCCATCACCTTGCCGGCGTAGCCACCGTCGCTGTCCATGTTGCCGGCGCCGACGTACAGCTTGAGGCCGGATTCGACCGAGCCGGAGCGGCGGATCATGTCCTTCAGGATCTTGGCGCCGACCTGGATGTTGGCGGCCGGGTTCAGCACGGCATTCATGCCGCCGTGGTCGCTGAACTTGTCATGGTGGACCTTGGACATCACCTGCATCAGGCCCTGGGCGCCGACGGCGCTTTCCGCGAACGGATTGAAGCGCGATTCGATCGCCATCACGGCCAAGATCAGCAGCGGGTCGATCTTCACTTCCTGCGCCGATTCATAGGCCGCATCGACCAGCATCTTGCTGGCGCTGCCGGCGATGCGATAGCGCTTGGCCAGCCAGTTCGTGACGCGCAGCTGCTCTTTGCTGGATGGGACCGTCACGGCGTCGTCGGTCACGGCCGCGGCCGGGATCGAACGCTGTGGCAATTCCAGCATGTCGGCGAACGCGAGTTCGCGCTGTTCCATTTGTTCGCTGTCGGCGTCCCAGAAGGGCGACAGGGTCTTCAGGTCGTCAAGCAGTTCGGGACGAACGAACATGACGGCCAGTGCGACCATTGCAGCGATGCCGAGGCCCATGATGGCGCGGCGCGCCGGGACCCACATGCTGCGCAGTTGCTCGATGTTTTCTTCGCTGGCAATCAGGTATTTGGAGGACAAATGCTCCGCACCCACCAACGCTGTCAATCTCGATCGATTATTCATGCTACCTCCTGAATCATCGCGGCCCTCAAAGCGTCTGGCAAAACCCGAGTGCTTCATCCCCTTCATGTGCAATCTTCGTTGCATACATGACAAGTCTGCATTCACGTTTTGTCAGGCGCTCTGAGCTGAGGCCAATTGCAAGCGTGCTTCGTGCTTCAATTCACCGCGAGACTACAAAACTCGTCTGCCCGCTATTGCGGTGCGGCAGACGCCGGTGCTGCTGTTGTCGGCCACCGTCGGTGGTGGCGCCAGCAATCTTGTGTCGGGGATGAAAGTCTGACCTTGGGCTGAACTATCTCTACAATGCCCGGCGGGTCGATCCCCTTTGTGGCTGGGCAACCCGACCTACTCGGTCCCTGGCCGGTACCCCTGACCGGCTGGCTGCCTCAAAACTTGGGCGGATTGTAGGGAGGGGTTTATATCCAGTCAATACTGGAAATCGACAAAGCTATAACCATTTGTTATTGAAATTCAGTTCCACTGTAACAATATCCAGTAAAATCAGTCAGTTGCCAGCCTGTACCTTGCAAGCTGCTTTCACTTTGAAAAAAGTCAATTACCGATGAAATATTCAGATTTGCGGGATTTTATTGCCAAATTAAAACAATCTGGCGAATTGACGGAGGTAAACCTGCCCGTCTCCCCCCATCTGGAGATGACCGAATTGTGCGACCGCACATTGCGCGCCGGTGGTCCCGCACTATTGTTTACGCAACCGACCGGACACAGCATGCCCGTGCTCGGCAACCTGTTCGGCACGCCGCACCGCGTGGCGATGGGCATGGGGGCCAACGATGTCAGCGAACTGCGCCAGATCGGCCAGCTGCTCTCCGCACTCAAGGAGCCGGAGCCGCCAAAGGGCATCAAGGATGTGATGGGCCTGGGTTCGCTGGTCAAGGCGGTCTGGGACATGGCGCCGCGCGAGCTGCGCTCGGCGCCTTGCCAGGACATCGTCTGGGAAGGCAATGACGTCGATCTGGCGCGCCTGCCGATCCAGCATTGCTGGCCGGGCGACATCGCACCTCTGATTACATGGGGACTGGTGATTACCAAGGGGCCGAACAAGAAGCGCCAGAACCTCGGTATCTACCGGCAGCAGGTCGTGGGGCGTAACAAACTGATCATGCGCTGGCTTGCGCATCGCGGCGGCGCGCTCGACTTCCGCGAGCACTGCCTGAAGCACCCCGGCCAGCCTTACCCGATTGCCGTCGCGCTCGGTGCGGACCCGGCCACTATATTAGGGGCGGTCACGCCGGTGCCGGACAGCCTGTCGGAATACCAGTTCGCCGGCCTGCTGCGCGGCAGCCGGACTGAACTGGTGAAGGCAATCGGCAGCGAGCTGCGGGTGCCGGCCTCGGCCGAGATCGTGCTCGAAGGGCACATCTATCCTGAAGACATGGGCCACCGTCCGGAGGTGCCGGCCGGCGCGCCGCCTTACCCGGCCACCGGTTTCGAACATGCGCTGGAAGGCCCTTACGGCGACCACACCGGCTATTACAACGAACAGGACTGGTTCCCCGTCTTTACGGTCGATCGCATCACGATGCGACGCGACCCCATCTATCACTCGACTTATACCGGCAAGCCGCCGGACGAGCCGGCCGTGCTGGGCGTGGCGCTCAATGAAGTCTTCGTGCCGCTGCTGCAGAAGCAATTTGCGGAGATCACCGACTTCTACCTGCCGCCGGAAGGCTGCAGCTACCGGATGGCGGTGGTGCAGATGAAGAAGTCCTATGCTGGCCATGCAAAGCGCGTGATGTTCGGCGTGTGGAGCTTCCTGCGCCAGTTCATGTATACCAAATTCATCGTCGTCGTCGACGAGGACGTGGACATCCGCGACTGGAAGGAGGTGATCTGGGCGATCACGACGCGCGTCGATCCGCTGCGCGACACGACCCTGGTCGAGAACACGCCGATTGATTATCTGGACTTTGCGTCGCCAGTCAGCGGCCTGGGCAGCAAGATGGGCATCGATGCGACCAACAAGTGGCCGGGCGAGACCTCGCGCGAATGGGGACGCACAATCGCGATGGATGCGGATGTGAAGGCGCGGGTGGACACGATCTGGCAGCAACTGGGGCTGTGAAAACCGGTGATCCGGCACCATGCCGGATTTGCCGAGGGTCATTGAACAACGCGGTTTGCATTGAACGTGCTTAGCCGGAAGGGGCTTTGCTGATAGAATCACGTTTGGCGGGCCCCTGCGCATTGTGGCATGGTCAACCTGGTCAGGTCGGGAACGAAGCAGCCACAGCCATTTCCCGCAAGTGCCGCAGACAAGGCTCGCCTCTTCTCTTCCCTCTATTCCACTGCTTTTCCTTCAGCTGTCCGCCGTGTATGCATCGGCAATGATGCGTGCGCAATCGTCGAGACTGCAGCCGAGCATGCCAGCCACCTGGCCATGATCCGCATCGCGTCGACTGGCGAGAAAGGCTGCGGCCGCCGTATCTCCCGCATGGGCTGACATCAGCGACGCCTGCAGCGCCAGCACCAGCCGCTGTGCGATTCGTCGTGCCAGCTTTTCCTGCTCGGACTGCGCAAGCTTGAGGTCGCGCCGTAGCGCTGCGATCATTGCCTTCCAGTCGGTATGGCCGGCGAGCGTTGCCGCCAGCGCCGATAGCAGCGCATCGACCGTGTGCTCATCTTGCTGTGCGGCGCGCAGCACATCGAGGCACATCACATTGCCCGAGCCTTCCCAAATCGAGTTGACCGGCGCTTCGCGGTAGAGCCGCGCCAGCGGCGCGCTCTCCACATAGCCATTGCCGCCGAGGATTTCCATCGCTTCGGCAGTGAAGGCCATCGCGCGCTTGCAGAGCCAGAATTTTGCCGCTGGCGTCAGGAGCCGCACGATCGCCGCGTCGCCGGCATCGATTGCGCGTGCGATGCGCAGCACCAGCAGTGCCGCTGCCTGTGACTCGAGCGCGAGGTCAGCCAGCACATTCATCATCAGCGGCTGCGACGCAAGCTGTCGGCCGAAGGTGATGCGATGTCGCGCGTGATGGATGGCTTGCACCAGTGCAGCCCGCATCAGTGCGGCGCTGGCGATCGCGCAATCGAGGCGCGTGGTGTTGGCCATGTCGACCAGGGTGGCGACGCCGCGTCCCGGCTCGCCGACCAGCACGCCTTCTGCGCCTAGAAATTCGACTTCCGCGCTCGCATTCGAGCGGTTGCCCAGCTTGTCCTTCAACTGCTGCACCAGCACCGGGTTCTTGCTGCCATCGCCACGCCAGCGCGGCACGAAGAAGGCCGACAGGCCGCCGTCGCTTCTGGCCAGCACCAGATGCGCATCGCATTGCGGCGCAGAGAAAAACCATTTATGGCCGGTCAGAAGATAAGTCTCGCCGCGTCCATCGGCGTTGACAGGCCGGGCTTCAGTGAGCGTGCCGCGCAGGTCGGAGCCGCCCTGTTTTTCGGTCAGGCCCATGCCAATCAGGATGGCGTCCTTGGCGGCGATGGGCAAGTCGCGCGGGTCATGCATTTCCGCCTGCAGCTTGCCGGCGATTGACGCAAACAATGTCTCCTTGCGCAGCACGGGTAGCGCGGCAAACGTCATCGTTACCGGGCATAGCGAACCTGCTTCCAGTTGCGCATGCAGGTAGAAGGCAGCGGCGCGCGCCACTTGCGCGCCTTGCCCCGGCTGGCGCCACGCACGGGCGTGCAGCCCGCTGGCGCGCAGCATGCCCAGCAGCGCATGCCAGGCAGGATCGAAACGCAGTGCATCGACGCGATGGCCGTAGCGGTCGTGCGTGAGCAATTCGGGAGGGTGGCGGTTGGCCTGCTCGGCCAGCGCCTGCGCCTCTTCGCTGAACAACATGCCGCCCAGGCGCCTCAGGCTGGCACGGTGGGCCGGCCAGATGTCCTGCGCGCCGGCGCCGTCCCCCGTTTCGCGGCGCAATGCGGCTACCAGGGTCGGGTCGCTGTCGAACAGGTTGATGCCGGCCAGCGGTGGCGGCTGGTTGGTGACGTCATGGGTGGGCCATCGCACTCTGGACCTCCTTGCAGCCCCGATTTCCGCATGGGCTGCGGTTGCGCGTTGCGGGTCGGGAGCCTGGCGGGCGTCGCCTTTCGTGCGGCCTGGACGCTGCGCCGGGACCTGTCGCCGGCACCGGGACTCCGGGCTGATTTTCCGGCGTTTTACCAAAGCCTCCTTCCGGAAGGATAGTCCTTTCCCGCGTCAGGTAAAATGGCGGTCTTGCCACCGAAGCACCGGACATGTCTTACCAGGTTCTTGCCCGCAAATATCGCCCGAAGAATTTCGACAGCCTGGTCGGGCAGGAACACGTCGTGCGCGCGCTCACCCATGCGCTGGAGCAGAAACGCCTGCACCATGCCTATTTGTTTACCGGTACCCGCGGCGTCGGCAAGACCACGCTGTCGCGCATCCTCGCCAAATCGCTGAACTGCCAGGGCACGGACGGCAGCGGCGACATCACCGCCCAGCCTTGCGGCCAATGCGAAGCCTGCGTTGCGATCGACGCCGGGCGCTTCGTCGATTACATCGAGATGGATGCCGCGTCCAACCGCGGCGTCGATGAAATGGCGCAGCTGCTCGAACAGGCGATCTATGCACCGTCGAATGCGCGCTTCAAGGTCTACATGATCGACGAAGTTCACATGCTGACCAGCCATGCGTTCAACGCGATGCTGAAGACTCTGGAAGAGCCGCCCGAACACGTCAAATTCATCCTCGCGACCACGGACCCGCAGAAGATCCCGGTCACGGTGCTGTCGCGCTGCCTGCAGTTCAACCTGAAGCAGATGCCGCCGGGGCACATCGTGTCCCACCTCGAGAACATCCTCGGGCAGGAACAGATCGCCTTCGATCCGCCGGCCTTGCGCCTGCTGGCGCAGGGCGCGCAGGGGTCGATGCGCGATGCGCTGTCCCTGACGGACCAGGCGATTGCGTATGCCGCCGGCAAAGTGACGCTCGATGCGGTGCAGGGCATGCTGGGTGCGCTCGACCATACCTACCTGGTCCAGCTGCTCGATGCGCTGGCTGCGCAGGATGGTGCGGCCTTGCTGGCCGTGGCCGACGAGATGGCCGCGCGCAGCTTGTCCTGGAGCGCCGCGCTGCAAGACCTCGGCACCTTGCTCAACCGCGTCGCGATTGCGCAGACCGTGCCCTCCGCAGTACCCGATGACTTGCCCGAGCGCGAAGATATTTTGCGCCTTGCCGGCATGTTCTCGCCGGAAGACGTGCAACTGAATTACCAGATCGTCGTGCACGGCCGCCATGAACTGGGCCTTGCGCCCGATGAATACGCGGGCTTCACGATGACGCTGCTGCGCATGCTGGCATTTGCGCCGGCCTCGTCGGCAGCGGGCGAGCCGGCGGCACGCCCGGCCGCAGCCCGTACGGCAAGTGCCGCGCTGCAGGCGGCGCGACCGGTGGCCGCCAGCGTTGCTGCCGCGCCGCGCGCGCCTGCGGCGACGCCGGCTGCACTGGCCCCGCAGCCCGCATCGTCCGGTTTTTATCAGGGCGTGCACGATGACTTTGATGCGTTCGGCCTGTCCACCCCGTCGACGGTGACGACAGCGGCTGCAGCACCGAAGGCAGCCGCGCAGCCGGCAGCTGCAGCGCCTGCCTCCGCGAAGCCCGTGAGCCCGGCAATGGCGGCACTGGCTGCTGCGCGCAGCAGCAAAGCGAAGGCGGCCCCGCCACCGCCGCAGGCCGATGAGGACTTCTTCGGGCTGGACGCTCCCACGGTCGCCGACGACGACCCGGCTCAAAAAAAAACTGAATCGCGTGCGCCGCTGAGCGCGCCCGAGCCCTCCGCACAAGCGATCGACTGGCCGGCGCTGATGAAGACGCTGCCGTTGCGTGGCGTGCCGCAACAACTGGCGATGCAGAGCGAGTTGCTGGCCTTCGATGATGGCGGTTCCGTGGTCGCGATCAAGTTGCGCGCTCCGGTCGAGACCCTGCTGACGGCCGGCAGTGCCGACAAGTTGCAGGCGGCGCTGGAAGAACACTATGGCAAGCCGGTCAGGCTGACGACCGAGATCGGCGCAGTCAATCGCACCGCACACGCTGCCGACGTTGCCGAACATGCCGAGCGCCAGCGTCAGGCCGAACAGACCTTGCAGGAAGACCCGTTCGTGCAAACGCTGATGCGCGAATTCGGCGCGACCATCGTGCCGGGTTCGATCCGCCCCGTGTGACCCGTACCGTTGCCCGGGACCCCCGATACTGATTAACTGAATTACTGAGACAAAGGAGCCCACCATGATGAAGGGACAATTGGCAGGCCTGATGAAGCAGGCCCAGGCCATGCAGGACAACATGAAGAAGGCGCAGGAGCAGCTGGCGACCATCGAAGTCGAAGGCCAGGCCGGTGCCGGCATGGTGAAAGTCATCATGACCTGCAAGAACGACGTCAAGCGCGTGACCATCGATCCGTCGCTGCTGGCCGATGACAAGGACATGCTGGAAGACCTCGTTGCTGCCGCGTTCAACGACGCCGTGCGCAAGGCCGAGGCGACGGCATCGGAAAAAATGGGCTCGCTGACTTCTGGCCTGCCGCTGCCGCCGGGCTTCAAGCTGCCGTTCTGAGTACGGGCATGCCGGGGCCTGACGCCCGCCGTCTTGCGTCATCCCTGGCGTCAGCTCCAACGCAATCCCGGACGACCCAGTGAAAACACCCTCCAGCCTCGACTTCCTGACCGAGGCATTGCGCCGGCTGCCGGGCGTGGGCCCGAAGTCCGCGCAGCGCATGGCCTACCACCTGATGCAGCATGATCGCGAAGGCGCGGCGCTGATGGCGCGCGCGCTGGCGCAGGCGGTGGAGCGCATCCATCACTGCACGCGCTGCAATACCTTCACCGAGCACGAGGTCTGCGAAACTTGCGTCGACCCTGCGCGCGATGCCACGCAGCTGTGCGTGGTGGAGACACCGGCCGACCAATTGATGATCGAGCAGACCCTGACCTACAAGGGCCTGTACTTCGTGCTGATGGGAAGGCTGTCGCCGCTCGATGGCGTGGGCCCGAAAGACCTGCATCTCGAAAAACTGATCGCGCGCGCCACCGATGGCATCGTCACCGAAGTCGTGCTGGCCACCAATTTCACCAATGAAGGCGAGGCCACCGCGCACTACATCAGCGAGACGCTGAAGGCGCGCGGCTTGAAGGTGAGCCGGCTCGCGCGGGGCGTGCCGGTCGGCGGCGAGCTTGAATACGTCGACGCAGGCACCATTGCCCGCGCGATGCTCGATCGCCGTTCGACCTGACCTGTCCGCCGGTGTGCGCCATGCGGGCAGCACCTGCTTTGTAACCCATCCCGCATGACAGAAGACACCACCATGCAAGATTCATCCAAACCGGCCGGCCCGCTGGCCGGTATCAAGGTCCTCGAACTCGGCACATTGATTGCCGGTCCGTTCTGCACCCGCATGCTGGCCGAGTTCGGCGCCGACGTCATCAAGGTCGAGTCGCCCGATGGCGGCGACCCGATACGACAGTGGCGCGTGCTCAAAGGTGGCAATTCGCTGTGGTGGAGCGTACAAAGCCGCAACAAGAAAAGCATCACTCTCAACATGAAGGATGAGCGCGCGCAGGAGATTGCACGCAAGCTGGCGCTCGATGCCGACATCGTTGTCGAGAACTATCGTCCGGGCGTGCTCGAGAAATGGAATATCGGCTACGAGCAGCTGAAGGCGATCAATCCTGCGCTGATCATGGTGCGCCTGTCGGGTTACGGACAGACGGGTCCGATGCGCGATGCGCCGGGCTTTGGTGCCATCGGCGAATCGATGGGCGGCATACGTTATGTGTCCGGCCATGCTGACCGTCCGCCGGTGCGCATCGGCATCTCGATCGGCGATTCGATCGCGGCCTTGCATGGTGCGCTGGGCGCTTTGATGGCACTGCGCCACCGCGACGCGACCGGCGGCCGCTGGAACGGCAAGGACGGTGCAGATTGCGTCGCCGGGCAGGGGCAGATGGTGGACGTCGCGCTGTACGAGGCGGTGTTCAACCTGATGGAATCGATGGTGCCCGAGTACGACCATGCGGGCGTGGTTCGCGAGCGTACTGGCGGTGCCTTGCCGGGCATCGTGCCGTCCAACACCTATACCACCGGCGACGGCGAAAACATCGTCATCGCCGGCAATGGCGACGCGATCTTCAAGCGCCTGATGACGGCGATCGGCAGGGAGGACCTGGCCAACGATCCCGGTGTCGCGCACAACGCCGGACGGGTACGGCGCGTCGATGAGATCGACGGCGTGATCCAGGAATGGTGCAGCGGGCGTGACATCGACAGTGCGCTCGCGGTGCTGAAGGTGGCCGATGTGCCGGTGTCAAAGATCTATTCGGTGAAAGACATGCTGCTGGACCCGCAGTTTCTCGCGAGGAAAATGGTCGAACAGCATGCCTTTCGTGATGGCACGCCCATCAAGCTGCCGGCGGTGACGCCGAAATTTTCCGAAACACCGGGCGGCACACGCTGGCTGGGCCCGGAACTGGGTGAACACACGGATTCGGTGTTGCAAGAGCTGGGGTATGACACGCAGCAAATTGCCGAATTGCGAGCATCAGGTGCATTGTGATGCATTAAAGTAGTTGGCCGGAAAGAGAACATTCCGGCGATAGCAGGCACGAAACCTCTGTAAACCGCAGGCAATTTGCTTCGCGGAAATTTGGAGAGTGAAATGCCCGTTACTATCCCGCCCGGCCAGCCCAAACATTCTTCTTCGTCCATTCCCCAACCGCCACTGCCGGCAGACAAGGCAGTGGAAGGGATTGAAATCTACAGGAGCGGCGATCCTTTCGACCCCCGCCCTGCAGATCCCGTCAAGTCGAACAGCGCGCTCAAGAGGGCACTGGCAAGGATTACTTCTGCGTACAGGGATGCGCAAAGCCATATCGACAAAATTTCTGCCAGCATTCGGGAAATGCTGGGCTTGCAAAAGGCGTCGGCACTCACGCACAGGGCGGATTCGGACGTCGTGTCTGCGCCCTTCAATGTCAGGAAAGAGAAGCTTCCGGATGCACTGGAAGAGGCCAACCAGAAAGCGCTGGCCAATGCGCTGGCCGAAAATGCAGCTGCACAGGCCCGTGCCGATTTCGTGCACAGTGCCGACAATGCGCTGGCACCTGAGCCCATGTTTGTCGATGCCGACGCAGGCGACTATGCAAGTTACCTGAAGCTGTGCGAGTTAAAGGGCGAACCGCCCGGCGACATGATCTGCCCGCAGAACTTCCTGCCCGGCGTACAGCGACATGCAAAGGCCTTTATCGATCTCATCAGCCGGCGGCAGAAGGCCGCCGTGGCGGCCGGCACCGAATTCACCTTGTCGTCTGCCGACCAGCAAAAGCGTGAGGTGCTGGCGAAACTTCTCACACGCAGCGACGACCCTGCGGAGGCAAGAATCGGCAGCCAGGCGCTGAACTCCGCCCCGGAGCAGACGGTGACAACGGCTCAGCTAGCCAGCTTCGTGCAGTGGCGCGACTGGAAGAACAATGGCTGCGACAAAGGCCAGCCCGCACCGGCGATCGACTTCGATGGCGCGCAAGTCTATGCGAAAGAACTGCTTGTGCAATACAAGGACGCGGATCGCCGAACCAATGCCGAGTTGAACGACATGCTGCTCGATGCAGAAAGCCTGCTTGATCATCCGGAGATGTACAAGGTGTTGCTGGACGGGGCAAGGCCGGAAGGTTCCGTTCCTGCCCGTGGGCAGCCGGCACCGAAAATGCCGGCGCCGTCATCCGAATCGGCAAGCACTCCCGTGCCAGACCGGCCAGCGCCTCGCTTGCGTGCGGCGGACAGCCAACAACGGCTTTCCATCAGTGAGCAACTGGGACTGCCGCCGGTCAGCGACATGACGATGGACGACATCGCGCGTGCGACGGACTTGTTCAATCAATTCACGCAGGAATTCGAACGGTCGCCGAGCGGGATAAAGCTCGCCAAGGATTCGCCTTATCTCTATCCGGAATGTGTGGCAGTCGCGAACGACTTTGTCGAGATGGTGGCCATCGCGCCGGACATGACGCTGAGTCGCGAGCAACTCGCCAAGCTGCAGGCTGCACTGGCATTGCGGGAGCTGTATACCCGTTATCGCCAGGGCCGCATCAACACGTGACGCCCGTGGCATGCGTGCCGGAATTTGTCGCCGGCATGCATGCTTGCAGGGGCAGCCTTCAGGCCATCGCCTGGATCATTTGCTCCAGCTTCACCGCATCCGCGCAGAACAGGCGGATTCCTTCAGACAGTTTTTCGGTAGCCATTGCATCGTCGTTCAGCGCCAGCCTGAATGTCTTCTCGTCAAAATGCATGCGCTCGATGGCCGTAGCCTGTGAGGCTTCGGTCGACAGCTTGCGCGCGACCGGTGCATCGCTGTCGGCCATTTTTTGCAGCAAGTCGGGGCTGATGGTGAGCAGGTCGCAGCCTGCCAGTTCGATGATCTCGCCGGTATTGCGGAAGCTGGCGCCCATCACCTCGGTCTTGTAGCCGAATTTCTTGTAGTACTCGTAGATGCGCTTCACCGACAGCACGCCCGGATCGTCGGTAGCGACGTATTCCTGCCCGGTCGATTTTTTGTACCAGTCAAGGATGCGGCCGACGAAAGGCGAGATCAGTTGCGCGCCGGCCTCGGCTGCGGCGATGGCCTGCGGCAGCGAGAACAGCAGCGTCATGTTGCAGCGGATGCCTTCCTTTTCCAGCACCTCCGCGGCGCGGATGCCTTCCCAGGTCGAAGCGACCTTGATCAGGATGCGCTCGCGCGAGATGCCGGCGGCTTCGTACAGGGCGATCAGGTGGCGGCCCTTGGCGATCGTGCCTTCGGTGTCGAAAGACAGGCGGGCATCGGTCTCGGTCGACACGCGGCCAGGGATAATCGCGAGGATCTTCAGGCCGAAGGACACCAGCAAGTGGTCGATGATCTCGCCCACACCCTTGCCCTTGTGCTCGGCGACGGTCTGCGCCAGCAGCGGTTGGTACTCGGGCTTTTGCACGGCCTTCAGGATCAGCGACGGATTGGTGGTCGCGTCATGCGGCTTGAAAACTTCCATCGCATGAAAATCGCCGGTATCGGCGACGACGGTCGTGTACTGCTTGAGTTGCTCGAGCTGGTTCATGATGGGCCGTGCAGAGAAAGGGATGGAAAGCCTGCTATTTTACCCACCCACGGACGCATGACCCGCAGTGCGGAAGGGAAGCGCTTTCCTTATTCCAGCGCGGCGCGCGCGCGCGCAACGAGCGCAGCAGTCGAACTGTCATGGATTGCGACCGTGCCGGTGTCGTCGAGTTCGGACTGGATCTGTGCCGCCAGTGTCTTGCCGAGCTCCACGCCCCACTGGTCGAAGCTGTTGATGTTCCACAGGATGCCCTGCACGAAAGTCTTGTGCTCGTACAGCGCCAGCAGCGCGCCGAGGGTGGCTGGCGTCAACTGTTCAAGCAGCAGCATGTTGCTGGGACGATTGCCATCGAAGCTGCGGTGCAGCGGCAGTTGTTGTCCAATGGTGCCATTCATCAGTGCCTCGGCTTGTGCGAAGCAATTTGCCAGCAACATCCTGTGCTGGTCGAGGTGGGCATGCATGGGCTTCAGTGCGGCGATGAAATCGACCGGTATCAGGTCGGTACCCTGATGAAGAAGCTGGAAGTAGGCGTGCTGGCCATTGGTGCCAACACTGCCCCAGACCACCGGGCAGGTAGGTGTCTGCACCGGTTGCCCGTCACGCGTCACATCCTTGCCATTGCTCTCCATTTCCAACTGGCGCAGCCAGGCCGGGAACAGGTGCAAGTCCTGGTGGTAGGGAGCGCTCAGCAACGAGGCCGTCTGGAAGAACTGTCGGTACCAGTAGCCCACCATCGCCAGCAACGCGGGCATGTTCTGCTGCAGCGGCGCGGTGCGGAAATGCTCGTCCATCTGGTGCGCGCCGTCCAGGAATTCGCGGAAGCGCACCGGGCCGATCGACAGCATCAGGGACAGGCCGATCGCGGACCAGATCGAGAAGCGTCCGCCGACCCAGTCCCAGAACGGGAACATGTTGGCAGTGTCGATGCCGAAGCGCGCAACTTCCGCCGCGTTGGTCGATACGGCGACGAAATGACGGGCCAGGTCGGCTTCACGCCCGTGCTGCAGGAACCAGCGGCGCATCGCGTGCGCATTGGCCATGGTCTCGCGCGTGGTGAAGGATTTCGACGACACGATCACCAGTGTCGTGCGCGCATCCAGCGACGACAACAGGGCGTCGATCGCATGGCCATCGACGTTCGACAAGAAGTGCATGCGCAGCCCGGGCTGCGCATAGGGACGCAGCGCATCGCAGCACATCACCGGGCCGAGATCGGAACCACCGATACCGATGTTGACCACGTCCGTGATCGCTTGTCCGTCGTAGCCTCGCCATGTACCGCTGCGCACGTCGTCGCAGAACGCAGCCATGCGGTCCAGCACCTGGTGTACGTCAGCCGCCGCATCCCTGCCGTCGAGCATGAAGCGCGTGCCGCGCGGCACGCGCAGCAAGGTGTGCAACGCGGGGCGGTTTTCACTCAGATTGATCGCTTCGCCATTGAACATCGCATCGCGCAATGTCTCGACGTGCTGCGCGCGCGCGAAGCCGGCCAGCAGGTCGATGGTTTGCGCATCGACGTGGTTCTTCGAGTAATCAAGGCAAAGGCCGGCCACGTCGAGCGTGAAGCGCGAAGCGCGTTGCGTGTCCTGGGTGAACAGTTCGCGCAATTGCCATTGCCTTGCAACCGCCGCATGGCGCGCAAGGGCGGCGTATTCCGGCAGGGCGGTCAATGGCTGGTCGGAGGACATCGGAACAGGGCTGCGGCCTGTGGTTTTCGTTCTAAGGGCGGAATGATACCTGTACCCGCCGGCCCGGCCTCGATTTCCGGCAAATCCGGGTTCTGCACCCATCAGGGCATCATTTCTTGAAGGAAAAGTTTTCGAGATTTCGGCCAGCATGATTCATCGAAAGTAAGCTGATTTCACAGGAATTCACCTTTTTATCGGACGGTCCCGCTTTTCCTTGATTTCATTGCTTCAAGAAAAGCCTACGAATTTGGTCGATTAACAACGATTTTGTTCAAAAATGCTTGGCACAAAAATTAGCAGTTAAATAAAATTCAATATCAAATTCAAGAATATTCAACTCACATCGCAATCGCCTATCCGGCCCGTGATCAGGGCGCCGGGACAGAGGAGGCAGCATGCAAGCGTTCTCGAGTACCGTCAGGGATTTGTATGCATTGGCCGAATACGCATCGCCCGACCAGTTCCTGACTCGGGCCATCGGCCTGATGCAGATGTGGATCCGTTTTGATGGCGCGATATTCGGAACGGGCGAAGCCGGTGATCCCGGCGTTCACGGCTTGTTCGGCTCCCAGCTGGTGACGCAACCGGCGCCCCAGGGCGTATCGGGCAAGGGCGTGTCCGCGCCGATAGACAAGCTTCCGCCAACAGGCATGGCATTGCCGGCCGCCGCCGACAGCATGACGCTCAAGCCTGCGCGCCCGGCCGCAGCCGATGATCCGGTCGCGCATGGTTTTCGCAATGCGCCGCTGTCGCCGACCCGCGGCGGCATCCGTGTCCTCTACCGCAAGAGCCATGACGGCAAGCGCATGCGCGAGCGCGAGTCAGGCAGCTTCCGCTCGCTGGCCGAAGAACTGGGCATGTGCCACCTGATGCTGCATGGCGACGACCCGAATCGCGTGAGCCCGGCGCGCTGGATCGTGCTGTATCGCCAGCATGACGTGCGCTTTGCAGAGTCCGATGCCGCCGCCTTGCATGGCTTGTGGATCCATCTGTCTCGCGCACTGGCGATCAATCGCGCACGCGCGACTGAAAGGCTGCCGGGGGCGAATGCCTACCGCGAGCAGGCCGGCGCCACCGGCCTGATCAATGACGAAGGCCAGGTCGAGATTGCCGACCAGCGTTTCTTCGACTTGCTCGAACGCGAATGGCCGGAACTGGCGCCCGAATTTATTCCGCATGACGCGATGGAATTGCTGAACCAGGACAAACCCTATCGCGGCACCCAAGTCGAGATCACGCTGCTGCGGCAGGCCGGCTGCAACCTGTGCCGCGTGCGCCCGGTCGATGCGATGGAAGTCTTGACGCCCAGGGAGTTTGTGGTCGCGCGCCGCTTCGCCGCCGGCATGAGCCACAAGCAGATCGCGCGCGAACTCGGCGTGTCGCACCATACGGTGCGCAACCAGCTGGCGCACCTGTACCGCAAGCTCAACCTGCACGACAAGGCATCGCTCGCGCAATACTTGTCGACCAACCTCGGAGCGAACTGAGCGAGCGCCGAACCGGGCGCGGCACGCTGCTGCGCCTGCTTGCGCGGGACGCCGGCCCCGACCCCGCATCGGCTAAAATGCTGCCTTCGATTTCAAGGCAGCCATCATGACCCAGGATGAACTCAAGCAGGCCGTCGCGCGCGCGGCGATCGACTATGTAGTGGACGGCGCCATCATCGGCGTCGGCACCGGTTCCACCGCGAATTTCTTCATCGACGAGCTCGCAAAGATCAAGGATCGCATCAAGGGCACGGTCGCGTCGTCCGAAGCGACTGCTGCACGATTGAAGTCGCATGGCGTGCCGGTGTTCGACCTCAACGACGTCGAGTCCATGCCGGTCTACATCGACGGCGCCGACGAGATCGACCACAGCGGCGCGATGATCAAGGGTGGCGGCGGCGCATTGACGCGCGAGAAGATCGTTGCCTCGGTCGCCGACAAATTCATCTGCATCGCCGATGGCTCCAAGCTGGTGGATGTGATGGGCAAGTTCCCGTTGCCGGTCGAAGTGATCCCTATGGCCGAGAAGGCTGTTGCGCGCAGCCTCGCGGCACTGGGCGCGCAGCCGGTGCTGCGCATGAAGGATGGCAAGCCCTACGTGACCGACAATGGTTGCTGGATACTCGATGCAGCCGGCCTGCAGATCCGCGACCCGAAGGCGCTCGAGCAGCAGATCAACCAGCTGCCGGGTGTGGTCAGTGTCGGCCTGTTCGCGTTGCAGGGTGCGGCGGTTTGCCTGCTGGGCACGGCCGATGGCGTGCGCGTGATGAAGTTCGACTGATGCGCTTGCCTTGCTCAGCCGCGCAAGGCATCTGCTGTTTCAGATCATGCCTTCGGCATGCATCGCACTGGCCAGCGCATGCTGCAAGTGGAGCAGCGTGTGGCGGCACAAGATGCCGTCGCCCGATTGGTCGAGTGCGAGGCCGTTGCCGATCAGTGAATTCGGGTCCCACGCATTGAGGATCAGGTCGCCATCATCTTCCCAGTTGGCTTCGAGCTTGCCCAGATAGGCGATGGTCGGGTCGCCCTTGTTGATTTCATTGAGGCGATTGCAGAACGTATCGGATTTGTCATAGAAGGCCACTTGCTTGCCCATATCTTTCAGTGCCTTCGAGACATCGGCCAGGACCTCGGCGACGATGGCTCTGGCGGCGGTCTTGTCTTCCTCGCAGAGTCCGCTCAGGAACGACGACGTGCCGATGCCGGTCAGCACCACGCGCGGCCCCGCATGGCTGCTTGCGCATGACAGGTTGTGATCCTTGATCGCTTCCATCGCCACTCGGTACATTGCCGTGTCCAACCTGCCGTCGGCACCCACATACTGTCTCCATTCAGGCTGCTTCGGCGAGTCCAGTGCAGGCGCGGGGCTGGACAGCACGGTCACATGCTTCAGGGCGCCGTCGGCGCGCCGCAGTACGGTATCCATCGCCAGCGACAGCTGGTTGCCCGGCTTGGCTGCATCGCTGTCCGGGTGTGACGACAAATAGCTCTTGTCATTGCCGAGCACGTCGGCATTCAGCACGCCGCTGTCAGTCATCGAGGCCGTCAGCGGGCCGATGCCCATCATCCCGATATTGGCGAGGTCGCGCTGGAAGGCCATGGCACGGCCGGTCGTCGCGTCGAGCTTTGAATAAGACTTCAGTGAGCCCATAAGCTTGAACAGGTCCATGTCGGGCGTATTCAGCAATCGGCGAAAATCCGTGTGTTGCAGTGGCCGCGTTGTGTCGATGTAGTTCTGCATGCGCTGCACGACATTGGCCCAGTTCGGATGCCGTTGCAGCGTCTTTGGTGCAGAAGCGAGGATGTCATGGAGGGCCTGAGCCGGCTCCTTGTCGGTGACGCCCTGATTGCGCGCGAACGGGTTCAGATTGGCGAGCTGTTGCCTGAGCTTTTGCATGGCACCAGGCACTGCATCGGCGGTCCTGATCGATGCCAGCGCGACCCCGGTCGGCAGCGTGCCCAGCCTGGCCGTGACTTGCTGCCTGGAGGCCGCGACGCCATCGTCCTTGCGAACGAGCGCCTGCTTGATGGTGGCGGGCTGGTCAGGACGGGAAGCTTTCAGCACCCGCATGCCGCCGATCGCAATGTCGGTGCGGGATCCCGATCCCGGCAATGCAGGCAGGGGCGGCATCGCTCCTGTTCGGATTGAGCCAGGTTGGAACTTGACGCCACCCATGTCAGCCTCCCCGTAATGGAAAAAATTATTCCACCCGGATCCGATGGCGTCAGCCTTGCCGTTGCACTATGGCCTTTGTTGTCATCGGGGCACAAAAAAGCCTGCCGTCTCACGAGGGCAGGCTGCATACGCGAAGGCCGCGGCAAGGTGACCAAGGCGACCGCTGCGAGATGGCGTCCGCGGGTGCGGTTCGCTCAGTTTGCCGGCGGCACGTAGCCTGCGGCCGCATCGGCTCCTTCGCCAAAGAAGTGTTTTTCCATTTGGGCGGCCAGGTACTTGCGGGCGCGCACGTCGGCCAGGTTCAGGCGGTTTTCATTGACCAGCATGGTCTGGTGCTTGAGCCAGGCGGCCCAGGCTTCCTTGGAGACGCTCTCCCAGATCTTCTTGCCCAGCTCGCCCGGATAGGGCGGGAAGTCCAGGCCTTCGGCTTCCTTGTTCAGTTTGATGCAGTGGACCATGCGCGTCATGTGTTTCTCCAACAGGGATTCGATCGAGGTGCTCGATGCAGGGTAAGCGGGAACCGGTGGCTGCGCCGCCGGCAGGGATCAGGGTTCAAATCAGCGTTTCATGATCAAAGTTTTTTGATCAGGACCAGCGACTTGCGCTGCCAGTTGTACATGTTCTGCCGGTCTTTCGGCAGGTCATCGACGCCGGCCTGCACGAAGCCGCGCTTCAGGAACCAGTGCGCGGTGCGGGTGGTAAGGACAAACAGCTTCCTGAAGCCGGCCGCGCGGGCGCGGTTCTCGAGATGCTTCAGAAGGCGCTCGCCATCGCCCTGTGCCTGCGCATCCGGGCTGACGGTCAGGCAGGCGGCTTCGGCCATCTTCTCGGCCGGGAACGGGTACAGTGCTGCGCAGCCGAAGATCACGCCGTCATGCTCGATGACTGAGAAGTAATCGATCTCGCGTTCGATCAGTTCGCGGCCGCGCTTGACCAGCGTGCCATCGGCTTCCAGCGGCTCGATCAGTTGCAGGATGCCGCCGACGTCTTCGATGGTGGCCTCGCGCAGGCTTTCCAGTGACTGCGCCGAGATCATCGTGCCCACGCCATCGTGCGTGAAGACTTCGAGTAGCACCGAGCCATCGGTCGAGAACGGCACGATGTGCGCGCGCGGCACGCCGGCCAGGCAAGCCTTGGTCGCGTGGTCGAAATAGTAGGCGGCCTCGGCGCGCAGGCAGCCGGACTCCAGCACCGCCTGCGCCTGATGGGCGGAGACTTCGCGGATTTCGGCGCCGCCGCCATCGGTCATGGTCGGCGTCTCGGTGATGAAAATCAGCTTGTCGGCGCGCAGCGCGTTGGCGGCAGCGACGGCCACGTCTTCCATCGCGAGGTTGAACACCTCGCCGGTCGGCGAGAAGCCCAATGGCGACAGCAGCACGATGCCGCCGGCGTCGAGGATGGGGTGGATGGTCTCGTGCGCGATCTTGCGCGTCACGCCCGTCATGCCATGGTCGACGCCGTCAATGATGCCGACCGGGCGCGCGACGACGAAATTGCCGGAAATGACGCGGATCGACGAATTCGCCATCGGCGTGTTTGGCAAGCCCTGGCTGAACGCGGCCTCGATGTCCAGGCGCAGCTCGCCGGCGGCTTCCTTCGCGCACTCCAGCGCGGCCGCGTCGGTGATGCGCAGGCCATTGTGGAAATGGGTCTCCACGTTGCGCAGCGCCAGCTGTTCCTGCACCTGCGGGCGCGAGCCGTGCACCAGTACCACCTTGATGCCCAGCGCGTGCAGCAGCGACAGGTCGTGCGCCAGCACGGGCAGCACGCCGGACAGCGCCAGCTCGCCGGGGAAGGCGACGACGAAGGTCTTGCCGCGGAACGCGTGGATGTAGGGCGCGACCGAGCGCAGCCACTCGACGAACTGAACGGGATTCTCCATGGGCGGCATTATAATTCGGCCGCCATGTCAGCACCCCAAGCCCCGAAAAAAGCAGTCCCGGCCACAGTTCCGGGGCCCGCCCGGTCACCTGCCGCACCACGCCATCCGCTGCCAGAGGTCAGCTTCCCGCCGGAACTGCCGGTCTCGGCGCGTCGCGATGAAATCGCGCAGGCGCTGCTGGCCAACCAGGTGGTGATCGTCAGCGGCGAGACCGGTTCCGGCAAGACCACGCAGCTGCCCAAGATCTGCCTGTCCATCGGTCGCGGCGAGAAGGGCCTGATCGGCCATACGCAGCCGCGCCGCATCGCGGCGTCGTCGACCGCCAAGCGCATCGCGCAGGAACTGGGCACGCCGCCGGGCATGCATGTCGGCTACAAGGTGCGCTTCAACGACACGCTGTCGGCCGGCGCGTGGATCAAGCTGATGACGGACGGCATCCTGCTGGCCGAGACGCAAGGCGATCCGCTGCTGAAAGCCTACGACACCATCATCATCGACGAGGCGCACGAACGCAGCCTGAACATCGACTTCCTGCTCGGCTACCTGAAGCAGCTGTTGCCGAAGCGACCTGACCTGAAAATCATCATCACGTCGGCCACCATCGATGCTGATCGCTTTGCGCGCCATTTCGAGCGCAACGGCAAGCCGGCGCCGGTGATCGAGGTCTCGGGCCGCATGTACCCGGTCGAGGTGCGCTACCGGCCAGTGGAACCGGATGTCAATCCGAACACGAAGGCGGGCGGACAGGGCGCGCCTGCGGCTGCTTCAGCATCCGCATCGCCCTCATCGCCTGCAGCGCGAGCCAGGGAGCAGCGCGACCTGATGGATGCGATCGTCGACGCGGTCGATGAACTGTCGCGCGTTGGTCCCGGCGACATCCTGGTCTTCCTGCCCGGCGAGCGCGAGATCCGCGACGCTGCCGAAGCCTTGCGCAAGCACCACCCGCCGCATGTCGAGATCCTGCCGCTGTTCGCGCGCCTGTCGGCGCAAGAGCAGGAGCGCGTGTTCAAGACCACCAATGCGCGCCGCATCGTACTGGCCACCAACGTCGCCGAAACGTCGCTGACCGTGCCCGGGATTCGCTACGTGGTCGATGCAGGCACCGCGCGCGTGAAGCGCTACAGCTACCGCAACAAGGTCGAACAGCTGCAGGTCGAAGCGGTCGCGCAATCGGCTGCCAATCAGCGCGCCGGCCGTTGCGGCCGCGTCGCCGCAGGCGTCTGCATTCGCTTGTATGACGAGCAGGATTACCTGCAGCGGCCGAAGTTCACCGATCCCGAGATTTTGCGCTCGTCGCTGGCGGCGGTGATCCTGCGGATGAAGGCGCTGAAGCTGGGCGACGTCGAAGATTTCCCGTTCATCGAGCCGCCGCTGGGCCGCGCAATCGCCGATGGCTACCAGCTGCTGCAGGAGCTGGGGGCCGTCGATGATGCCAAACAGCTCACGGCACTCGGACGCCAGCTGGCCAAGCTGCCGCTGGACCCGCGCGTGGGCCGCATGATCCTCGCCGGGCGCGATCACCAGTGCCTGTCCGAGATGCTGATCATCGCCGCCGCGCTGTCGGTGCAAGACCCGCGCGACCGACCGCAGGAAGCGCAGGGCGCGGCCGACAACGCGCACAAGACATTCGCCGATGAAAAGTCCGAATTCCTGTCTTCGCTGAAGATCTGGAAATGGTTCGAAGAAGCGATTGAACACAAGAAGTCGAACCGCCAGCTGCAGGAACACTGCCGCGAGAATTTCCTGTCGCAGTTGCGCCTTCGCGAATGGCGCGACGTGCATTCGCAACTGTTCACGCTGGTGCGCGAGCAGGGCTGGCGCGTCAATGAACTGCCGGCGACCTATGAGCAGCTGCATCTGGCGCTGCTGACCGGCTTGCTCGGCAACGTCGGCTACAAGGCCGAGGACGAGCCGCATTATCTCGGCGCGCGCGGCATCAAGTTTCACCTGTGGCCCGGTTCGTCGCTGGGCAAAAAGGCGGGCCGCTGGGTGGTGGCCGGCGAACTGGTCGATACCTCGCGCCTGTTTGCGCGCACGCTGGCCAGCATCCAGCCCGAGTGGCTGGAAAAAATCGGCGGCCATTTGCTGAAGAAGTCCTACGGCGACCCGCGCTGGGAAAAACGCAGCGGGCAAGTCTCGGCGTACGAACGCGCGACGCTGTACGGGCTGGTGGTGTACAGCCAGCGCCGGATCGACTTCGGCAAGATCAATCCGGAACAGGCGCGCGAGATCTTCATCCGCAGCGCGCTGGTCGAGGGCGACTTCGACACCCGGGCGCCATTCTTTGCGCACAACCAGAAGCTGGTGCGCGAGATCGAGAACCTCGAGCACAAGTCGCGCCGGCAGGACGTGCTGGTCGACGATGAACTGATCGCGGCCTTCTACGACAGCGCCATTCCGAACGACGTCTGCAATTCGGTCGGCTTCGAGCAATGGCTGAAGCAGGCCAGCCGCGACAACTCGAAAGTGCTCTACCTGTCGCGCGACGACCTGATGCGGCACGAGGCCGCCGGCATCACGACCGACCTGTTCCCGAAAGTGATGCGCCACGCCGGCATCGAGATGGCGATGACCTACCATTTCGAGCCCGGCTCGGTACGTGATGGCGTCACGCTGGCCGTGCCACTGTATGCGCTGAACCAGGTGTCGGCGCCGCGCTGCGAATGGCTGGTGCCGGGCATGCTGAAGGAGAAGGCGCACTTGCTGCTGAAGTCGCTGCCGCAAAAGCTGCGCCGCCATTGCGTGCCGCTGCCCGAGTATGCAGCCGGCTTCTGCGACCGTGTCCATGCGGCGAAAAAGTTCGGGCAAGGGCCCTTGCTCGATGCGCTGATCGCCGACGTCCGCGAGAAGACCGGCGTGATGGTGAAGCTGGCCGACTTCAAGCTCGAGACGCTGTCGGCGCACCAGTTCATGAACTTCAAGGTGGTCGATGAGCACGGCCGCCAGCTCGACATGGGCCGCAACCTCGCGGTGTTGCAGGCCGAGTTGGGCGCGCAAGCGCGCGAGCAGTTCCAGAAGATCGCCGAACAGGTCAGCCCGATCACGGGCGATGTGGCTGACGCCGATGCTGGAGCGGCCGGTGATGCCCGCGGTACCCACGGCGCAGGAGCGTCAGCAGGCAAGGCCGGAGCCGGCGGCGCTGCTGGTTCTGCGCGTGGCGCGACCCTGTCCGGCAAGCCGGCCTCTGCTGCCGGCGCCGGAAGTGCAGTCGCTGCGACCGCCGCGGCTGGTGCGGCAACGGCTGACGCCAGCGGCTACACCAACCTGACCACCTGGTCCTTTGGCGAGCTGCCCGAGCTGCTCGAGATTCAGCGCGGTCGTCAGACCCTGCTCGGCTTCCCGGCACTGGTCGACAAGGGCACGCACTGCGACATCGAAGTCTTTGACGACCCGAACGAAGCGGCCGAGATCCACCTGAACGGCCTGCGCCGGCTGTTTGCGCTTCAGCTTAAAGAGCAGCTCAAGTACCTCGAAAAAAACGTGCCCGGCCTGCAGCAGATGGGCATGCAGTTCATGGCGCTGGGCTCGCAGGAAGAGTTGCGCGAGCAGATCATCCAGGCTGGCCTGTCGCGTGCCTGTTTGCAGCAGCCGCTGCCGAAGAACCCCGGCGAGTTCAACATCCGCCGCGACGAGGGCAAGGCGCGCCTGAACCTGCTGGTCAACGAGATCGCTCGCCTGGTCGGGCAAGTGCTGGCCGAATACCACGCGCTGCCGAAGAAGCTGCAGGGCATCAAGTCGCACGCCGCGGTGTTCGCCGACATGCAGGCACAGCTGCAGGCACTGGTGCACAAGCGGTTTGTGGCCGAGACGCCGCATGCGCAGCTGTCGCACTTCCCGCGCTACCTGAAGGCGATTACGGTGCGCATCGACAAGTTGCGCAGCGACCCGGCGCGCGACACGCGCCTGATGGCTGACTGGCAGCAGGCTGCCGCGCCGTGGCAGAGGGCGCTGAAAGGCGGCAGCCGCGGCGACCCGCGCATGGATGAATACCGCTGGCTGCTGGAAGAGCTGCGGGTGTCGCTGTACGCGCAAGAGCTGCGCACGCCGATGCCGGTCTCGGTCAAGCGGCTGCAGAAGGTCTGGGAATCCATGCAGCGCTAAGGCGGTAGCCTGCGGGCTTGGCGCACGGCCCGGCCGACAGGGGAGGAAGTCTCGTCTTGGCAGATCCTGACGGATATCACCTCGCCTCGCGGCCATAGCCGATAAGCCCGCCTGCATCGGCAATGCACTATTCGGAGAGATCACCCGGCGCGCGCGACTCGGCCGCCGCGATAATGTCCGTGACCGATGCCATGAAGCGGATGGCCGGGAAGGAGGGTCATGGACATTGCAGGCATGCGAGCCCGACGCACCGCCTATGGCGAGCGAGAACTGACGGAACGCCCCGGCCCGAAACCGCCGGGGGCCGAGGTGGCGGGGACGAACGCGCTGCATCTCGCGCGCGGCAGAGATGGCAGCGCCACGGCTGTCGCGGCTCTGGGCGCCGTCCGGCAAATGGATCAGGCGCGTGAGGCGGCACATCACCAGGTATCGAATGCCATGCAGGCTTCCGGCACGCCGTCGGACCGCCTGCTTCAGGACATGCACAGCCCTGTTGCCGGCCGCCAGCGTGGCGCGGGCGTGCACCTCGATGCGACGGCGAGTGGCAAGCTGCGCAACGACTTGCTGCTGTCGCAGATCGCCGGGCATTTCGGCAAGGCTGACCCGACCGCGGGCAGCGCATCAGCCAGCGTGCCTTATTTCACGAACTTGTGGGCCAATCGCGCCAGCGATCCGGCCGGCTTCGCGCTGGTGGCCGAGTATGCGCATCGCAACCAGTCCGATACGGACGTGGCTTTCCTGCGCGCCGTCGATGCGCTGCAAAAGGATCCAAGCATCGACGGCGCGCGCAGGGTGCTGCAGACCTTCATCGAACCTTTGCCGGTCGATGATTTCGGCATCGAGATCGCGGTGCCGGGCAGGTCCGTGCTCAACATGACCAGCGATCAGGCGCGCAAGGACTTGCTCGCGACGGCGAACGCAGCCATCGGCAAGGCCATGCGTACCGGCGATCCGGCCGACCTGCAAGCGCTGGGATCACTGTTTGATGGCGCCGCAAAACAGGCGGCGGGCGGCGTGGCCAAGAACCTCAATACGCTGACGGGCGATTTGCGGCGCTGGGAGGCCGCGCAGGCGAAGGGAGGGGGCACGGGATCGCGTACAATTGCCGGCTGACTTTGTTCTCCGGTATTTTTGCCAACATGACCATCAAATCCGACAAGTGGATACGCCGCATGGCCGAACAGCACGGCATGATCGAGCCGTTCGAGCCGGGACAGGTGCGCCAGTCGAATGGCCACAAAATTGTCTCCTACGGCACCTCGTCGTATGGCTACGATATCCGCTGCGCCAGCGAATTCAAGATCTTCACCAACATCAACAGCACCATCGTCGATCCGAAGAACTTCGACGAAAACTCCTTCGTCGACATCCAGAGCGATGTCTGCATCATCCCGCCGAACTCGTTTGCTCTGGCACGCACGATCGAGTACTTCCGCATCCCCCGCAATGTGCTGACCATCTGCCTCGGAAAATCCACCTATGCGCGCTGCGGCATCATCGTCAACGTGACCCCGTTCGAGCCGGAATGGGAAGGCTATGTGACGCTGGAATTCTCGAACACCACGCCGCTGCCGGCGAAGATCTACGCCGGCGAAGGCTGCGCACAGGTGCTGTTCTTCGAGAGCGATGAAGTCTGCGAAACCTCGTACAAGGATCGCGGCGGCAAGTACCAGGGCCAGCATGGTGTGACGCTGCCCAAGACCTGACGCGCCATCGCATACAAAAAATGGGAGCCGCGGCTCCCTTTTTTTTTTGATCGGCAGCTGCCGGCCGGGCCCGGCGTTACTGCTTCACGCAGTCGACGTAATAGCCCTTCACGCCATTGACGGTCGTCTTCACCAACCCGTGCACGTCGGTCTCGAAGCCCGGGAATTTCTCGTTGAAGGCGCGCGCAAACTTCAGGTAGTCAACGATGGTCTTGTTGAAGCGCTCGCCCGGGATCAGCAGCGGGATGCCCGGCGGGTAAGGCGTCAGCAGGATGGACGTCACGCGTCCTTCGAGTTCGTCGATCGACACGCGCTCGATCTCGCGATGCGCCATCTTCGCGAACGCATCCGACGGCTTCATTGCCGGCTGCATGTCGGACAGGTACATCTCGGTGGTCAGGCGCGCCACGTCGTGCGACTTCACCATGTCGTGGATCTGCTGGCACAGGTCGCGCAGGCCGGTGCGCTCGTACTGCGGGTTGGCTTGCGCGAACTCGGGCAGGATGCGCCAGATCGGCTGGTTCTTGTCGTAGTCGTCTTTGAACTGCTGCAGCGCGGTCAGCATTGTGTTCCAGCGGCCCTTGGTGATGCCAATGGTGAACATGATGAAGAACGAATACAGGCCGCACTTCTCGACGATGACGCCGTGTTCGGCCAGGTATTTGGTCACGATCGACGCCGGAATGCCGGACTCGCCGAACTGGCCGTCAAGTGACAGGCCCGGCGTGACGATGGTGGCCTTGATCGGGTCCAGCATGTTGAAGCCGTCGACGATCTTGCCGAAGCCGTGCCAGTCATCTTCGGCACGAATCATCCAGTCCTCGCGCGAGCCCACGCCTTCTTCGGCGAGGTGGTCTGGCCCCGAGACCTGGAACCTCCAGTCCTGGCCGTATTCTTCATCGACTTTCTTCATCGCACGGCGGAAGTCGAGCGCCTCGAGGATGCTTTCCTCGACCAGCGCGGTGCCGCCCGGCGGCTCCATCATCGCGGCCGCGACGTCGCAGGACGCGATGATCGCGTACTGCGGCGAGGTCGAGATGTGCATCAGGTAGGCTTCATTGAAGCTGTCGCGATCGAGTTGCACGGTCTCCGATTCCTGCACCAGGATCTGCGAGGCCTGCGACAGGCCGGCCAGCAGCTTGTGCGTGGACTGGGTCGCGAAGATCAGCGATTCCTTCGCGCGCGGACGCTCCTTGCCGATCGCGTGCATGTCCTTGTAGAAGTCATGGAAGCTGGCATGCGGCAGCCAGGCCTCATCGAAGTGCAGGGTGTCGATCTCGCCATCCAGCATTTCCTTGATGGTCTCGACGTTGTAGATCACGCCGTCATAGGTGGATTGCGTGATCGTCAGAATGCGCGGCTTTTTGTTTTTTGCTTCTCGGGCAAAGGGATTGGCCTCGATCTTCTTCATGATGTT